>Ga0209274_10000061_pt1 | contig 106951 bp, 106 predicted proteins | sample HubBroMetageREF1_FD_188343 | JGI IMG/M metagenome (GOLD analysis project Ga0209274, IMG submission 188343) | Reference soil microbial communities from the Hubbard Brook experimental Forest, New Hampshire, USA - Hubbard Brook CCASE Soil... | ecosystem: Environmental > Terrestrial > Soil >...
TATCAGGCGTTTTTGATTGGGGAGTCGCTGATGCGGGCGGACTCGCCGGGGGCGGCGCTGCGGGCGCTCGTTTCTAGTACCCAGTACCCGGTACCCAGTGAGCGCTGATCCGCGAGCTTTTACTTGCAGCGGACAACTGTTCGTATGACTTGGGTGAAGATTTGTGGGATGACGAACCTGGAAGACGCGCTTGTCGCGGCTGAGGCCGGGGCGGACGCGGTGGGGTTTGTGTTTTATGAGAAGAGTCCGCGGTGCGTTAGCGTGGCGGCGGTGCGGGAGATTGTGGAGAAACTGCCGGAGAACGTGGAAAAGGTGGGAGTGTTTGTGAATGAGCATGAGGACTCTATCTGCGCTGTGGCGGACGCCGCGGGGCTTACGGCGTTTCAGATGCATGGTGATGACGAGGATCCGCACGTGGCAGATCTCGTGGTTGAGCGCCGTCCGGGCCTGAAGGTTTTTGCCTCGATCTCGATGCGACAGGCCAGTCCGGTGGGTTGGGCAAGCGTGTGGGATTCGGATGTCGTGCATGCATTCCTCGTGGACTCTGGCGCGCCTTTGAAGCATGGTGGTACCGGCGAGGTATTTGACTGGAGAGCCTCGGTTGGGACGCTGGATGACATTAAGCGATTTGGACCGCTGGTATTGGCTGGAGGATTGACGCCGCTAAATGTCGGTGAGGCGATTGGAATTCTGAAGCCTTGGGGAGTCGATGTTGCTTCAGGTGTAGAGGCCCGGCCGGGGAAGAAAGATCCTGTGAAAGTGCGGGCGTTTGTGAAAGCGGTGCGGGAACTGGATCGGAAGACGGGTTAGATATGGCAACGGTTCCAAAGACGGTCAAAGTCAAAATCCCCACCCTAGCCTCGCCAAAGAACGGCGAGCCTAGGATGGGGCACCCTCGGGTTTCTTTTCCTGTAAACGAGCCGGGGAGGTTTGGGGTTTATGGCGGGCGGTATGTGCCGGAGACTTTGATGGCGGCGCTGGAGGAGTTGGAGCGGGAGTATGAGAAAGCGAAGCGCGATCCGGCATTTCGAAAACGGTTAGACGAGTTGTTGCGGACTTATGCGGGGCGTCCTACGGCGCTTTCGTTTGCGCGACGGCTCACTGAGAAATTGGGCGGGGCGAAGATTTATTTGAAGCGGGAAGATTTGCTGCACACCGGGGCGCACAAGATCAACAACTGTCTGGGACAGGGGCTGCTGGTGGAGCGCATGGGCAAACGGCGCGTGATCGCGGAAACTGGTGCGGGGCAGCATGGCGTGGCTACGGCTACGGTTTGCGCGTTGCTGGGTTTTGAATGCGTGGTGTACATGGGGACCGAGGACATGCGGCGGCAGGAGTTGAATGTGTTCCGCATGCGGTTGCTGGGAGCGGAAGTGCGCGGGGTGGAGTCTGGGTCGCGGACTTTGAAGGATGCGATCAACGAGGCGATGCGCGACTGGGTTACGAATGTTCGGACTACTCATTATTTGTTGGGGAGTGTGCTGGGGGCGCATCCGTATCCGACGATGGTGCGGGATTTTCATCGCGTGATTGGGCGGGAGGCGCGGGCGCAGATTCTGAAGGCTGAGGGGAAACTGCCAGCGGCGGTGATTGCCTGTGTCGGCGGGGGATCGAATGCGATTGGGATTTTCTACGAATTTTTGAAAGACAAGAAAGTGCGGTTGATTGGCGTGGAGGCCGGTGGTCGCGGCGAGGCGCTGGGCGATCATGCGGCGCGATTTCGCGGAGGGTCTCCGGGAGTTTTGCAGGGAACTTATTCTTACGTGCTGCAGGATTCCGCGGGGCAGATTGCGAATACGCATTCGGTTTCGGCGGGGCTGGATTATCCGTCGATTGGGCCGGAGCATGCGGCTTTGCGAGATGCGGGACGGGCGGAGTATGTTCCGGCGTCGGACGCGGAGGCTTTGGCAGCGACGACCTTGCTGGCGCGGACGGAGGGAATTATTCCGGCTTTGGAGTCGGCGCATGCGGTGGCGGAGGTGGTGAAGCGCGCGCCGAAGATGAAGAAGTCCGATGTCGTGATTGTGAATGTTTCCGGGCGCGGGGATAAGGATATTGGGATTATGCGGGAGTCACTTTCGCTGGAATGAAATTCAAAACCTTCACCACAGGGGTCACAGAGGTTCACAGGGTAAATCTCTCGGGCTGATTTCGTCTATGCCTTTATCTTTTTATAAGAAGCCGGGGCTGGTGGTGTATGTGACTTGTGGCGATCCGGATCTTGCTACCACGCGAGACGTGGTGCTGGCGGCGATTGAGGCTGGCGCGGATGTGGTCGAACTGGGCGTGCCGTTCAGTGATCCGGTGGCGGATGGGCCGGTGATTCAGCGGGCTAGCGAGCGGGCGCTGAAGCTGGGGACATCGTTGGGGCAAGTGCTCACGCTGGCCGCCGAGATACGACAGCAGGCGCAATCCACGGGGCTGATTGTGTTTTCGTATTTGAATCCGATCCTGCGGATGGGGATGGAGAAGTTTTGTATGGTGGCGCGGCATGCAGGAGTGGATGGCGTGCTGGTGACTGATTTGCCGGTGGAAGAGGCCGGAGAATATTTGCGGGCTATGCGAACGCATGATCTGGCTCCGGTGTTTCTGGCGGCACCGACGAGTCCGGATGAGCGGCTGAAGCGGATTGCTGATGCGTCGCGGGGGTTTGTTTATGCTGTTTCGCGAACCGGCGTGACTGGCGCGCGGCAGCAGTTGGCCGACGATGCGCGGAAATTGGTGCGGCGGTTGCGGCGCGTCACGAAGTTACCCGTCGCCGTGGGGTTTGGGATTTCGAATGCGGCGCAGTTTGCCGAAGTCGGCGAGTTTGCCGATGCAGTGGTGGTGGGAAGCGCGATTGTGGAAACGATTGAGCGGAATCGGGGACAGGAAGCGGCTGCTGTGGGAGAATTCGTGGGGCGGTTGGTTGGAGGTAGTTAGTTGGAGATCAAAATCCCCACCCTGCGCTAAAAACGCGCAAGGATGGGGCATCCAGAGATTTATGGACATCGCGGATTGGCGAAAGAAGATTGATGAGCTTGACCGGCGACTGGTGGAGTTGCTGAGCGAGCGGGCGCGGGCTGCGGTGGAGATTGGGCGGCTGAAGCGGAATACGAATTTGCCGATTTACGAGCCGGAGCGGGAACGCGTTGTGTTTACGAACGTGCAGGAGATGAATCGGGGTCCGCTGCCGGGGCGGGATCTGGTGCGGATTTTTGAACGGATCATGGATGTGATGCGCAATATTCAGAAGGAAGGGATTGGGGCCAAAACGGATGCGGCTAAGGCGGAGACGGAGTTGGATTCGGAAGTGAATGACTGAAGGCTGGCGCCTGCGCGGCGCTGAAGCGCCCGGAGTTGCCGTGGCGGATAGTTTCGGGGGGTGGGGGGATCAGAGGTAGCGCAGGCGACAGCGGGTTCCTCGCTTCGCTCGGAATGACAAATGTCGTGTGGGTGACAGTTTTATTGGTGCAGGTACAAGCTAGAAGCAGAGATCTTCTTATGATTGTTGCGATGCAGGACATGGCGGATGAGGGGCAGGTGCAGTCGGTGATTGAGCACCTGGTGAAGATGGGGTTTGAGGTGCACCGGTCGACCGGGGCGCGGCAAACCGTGCTGGGCGCGGTGGGAGCGGGGATTGATTTTGATATCCGCAACATTGAACTGATGCCGGGAGTGCAGGAAGTTCATCGCATCAGTTCCCCGTACAAGCTGGCGGGGAAAAGCTTTCGTCCCGAGGGCACCATCGTCAAGCTGGCGAATGGAATTGATATTGGCGGCAATGAAGTGGTGGTAATGGCGGGGCCGTGCTCGGTGGAATCGCGGGAACAGCTTTTTTCCTCCGCGGAAGCCGTGGCGAAGGCCGGGGCACGGGTGTTGCGGGGCGGGGCGTTCAAGCCGCGAAGTTCTCCTTACTCTTTTCAGGGGCATGGCGAGGATGCGCTGAAGCTCTTGCGCGAGGCGGGTGAGAAATTCAACTTGCTGGTGATCAGCGAGGTGATGGAAATCTCGCAGATTCCGATGATGCTGCCCTATGTGGACATTCTTCAGTTGGGGGCGCGCAATATGCAGAACTTTAATCTGCTGCGCGAACTGGGGAAGGTGCGCAAGCCGGTGCTGGTGAAGCGCGGGATCGCGGCGACCTTTGAGGAACTGCTGTTATCCGCGGAGTACATCATGTCGGGCGGGAATTATGACGTGATTTTGTGCGAGCGCGGAATCCGCACGTTTGAGACTTACACGCGGAATACGATGGATATTTCAGCGATTCCAATTATCCACAAGCTGTCACATTTGCCGATGACGGCTGATCCGTCGCATGGAACGGGGCGGCGCGACAAGGTTGCGCCGATGGCCCGGGCATCGGTGGCGGCGGGTGCGGATGCGCTGCTGATCGAAGTGCATTGCGATCCGAATAAGGCTTGGTCGGATGGGGCGCAATCGCTGTTTCCGGAGCAGTTCGCGAAGCTGATGGATGAGTTGCGGATGATTGCGCCGGCGGTGGGAAGAAAAATCGGGTGATTTTGTCATCGGGTGATCGGGCGATTGAACATCTCCGTCTGTCTCTGCTCTTCAAATTGCACAATTACTAAATTGCCCAATTACGCATTTCTTTTCTATGGCGATTCGGCAAATCACGATCATTGGGACGGGGCTGATCGGCGGGTCGTTTGCGCTGGCTCTGCGGAAACGGAAGTTTGCGGGGCGGATTGTGGGATGCGACCGCGAGTCGGCGCTGAAAAAGGCGAAGCTGCGCGGAGTGATTGACAGTGGATCTGCCGATCCCGCGGACGCTGTGCGGGGTAGCCAAGTCGTGATGCTGGCTACGCCGGTTCTGGCTATTGTGGATTTAATTGGGCGACTGGGTCCGGGGCTGCCTGCGGGCACTCTGCTGACGGATGTTGGAAGTACGAAGGTTGCCGTGACGGAGCAGGCACTGAAGGTGTTTGGGAAAAATGCTGGGAAGCGATTTCTGGCAGGGCATCCAATGGCGGGGAAAGAACACAGCGGCGTAGATTATGCCGATCCCGATTTGTTCCAGAATGCAGTGTGGTTCCTGACGCCGCTGCCGGGGCAGAAACTGAATCAAGGAATCTTCGCGGAATTTGCGGGATGGATTGATCAGATTGGAGCGCGGGTTGCGATCCTGCCGCCGGAGGATCATGACCGGCTGTGCGCCTGGATCAGCCATGTGCCGCAAATGATTTCCACGGCGCTGGCGGCTGCGCTGGTGGAAGAGTTTGGCGAAGAAGCGCCGTTGCTTCCGGCGGGTGGACGGGCGCTGCGGGAGATGACGCGGATTGCGGCGAGTCCGTATTCGATGTGGCGCGATGTGGCCATCAGCAACAAGAAGAATCTGGAGGATGCGCTGTTGAAGGTGGAGCAGCGGCTGGCGCACATCCGGGAGAATCTGGCTACCCGGCAGTTGGCGGAGGAGTTTGAGTTGGCGCATGGGTTGAAGAAGAAGTAGAGCAGTGGTCAGTGATCAGTGATTAGGGATTAGGGATCAGTAATCGGTTTTGACTAACACTGGTCACTGATCACTAGCCACTGACCACTGATTTCTTTAGAATTTGGGCGCTATGAATAAAGTTGTGGGCAGTGCGGATGAGGCGATTCGCGATGTGGCGGACGGCTCGGTCATTATGATCGGCGGGTTTGGGCTGTGTGGGATTCCGGAGAACCTGATTCGGGCGCTGGTGCGGAAAGGATCGAAGAATCTGACGACCATCAGCAATAACGTGGGCGTTGACGGGCTGGGCAACGGGCTGCTGCTTTCGGCGGGGCAGATTCGGCGGCACATTGGAACCTATGTGGGCGAGAATAAGCTGCTGGAATCGATGGTGCTGGCGGGGAAGGTAGAGCTCGATCTGGTGCCGCAGGGGACGTTTTCCGAGCGCATTCGGGCGGCGGGCGCGGGGATTCCGGCGTTCTTTACTCCGACTGGCGTCGGCACGATTGTGGCTGAGGGAAAAGAAACGCGGGAGTTCGAGGGCCGGCCTTATGTGATGGAGCGCTGGTTGAAGGCCGACTTTGCGTTTGTGAAGGCATGGAAGGGTGACCGGATGGGGAATCTGGTGTACCGCAAGACGGCGCGGAATTTTAATCCCATCATGGCGACAGCAGCGAAGGTCACGATTGCAGAAGTTGAGCAGTTAGTCGAAGCTGGTGAGTTGGACGGGGATTTGGTACACACGCCTTCCGTATACGTGAAGCGGATTTTTCAGGGGGAGTTGTACGAGCGGCGGATTGAGAAAAGAACAGTGAGGAAAGTGGTCAGTGGCTAGTGATCAGTGGCCAGTGCCGATCCGTTATCACTCGGAGATCAGATGAGCGCGATGCAAAAACCCGGCAAAGATGTCGAGAAGCGCGAACGCATCGTGAACCGGATTGCGCGCGAGCTGCGCGATGGGTTCTATGTGAACCTGGGCATTGGGATGCCTACGCTCGTCGCGAATTGTGTTCCGCCGGGGATTGAAGTGGTGCTTCAGTCCGAGAATGGGATGCTGGGGATTGGGCCTTATCCGGTGGAGGGTCAGGAAGACGCCGACCTGATCAACGCGGGCAAGGAGACGGTGAGCGAGATGGCTGGGACGTCTTATTTTTCGAGCGCGGATTCGTTTGCCATGATCCGCGGGGGGCATGTTGATTTGAGCGTGCTGGGAGCGATGGAAGTGGATGAGGCGGGAAACCTGGCGAACTGGATGATCCCGGGCAAAATGGTGAAGGGGATGGGCGGCGCGATGGATTTGGTGGCTGGGGCGAGGCGCGTCGTGGTCGCGATGGAGCATACAACTCGCGAGGGTGCGCCGAAGATTTTGAAGAAATGTACGCTGCCGCTGACTGGCGTGAAGGTTGTGGATACGATCGTGACCGAGATGGCTTACATTCGAGTGACGGAGCGCGGGTTGGTGCTGGAGGAAGTGGCTCCGGGGTTGACGGCCGAGGATGTGCAGCGGGCTACCGAGGCTAAGCTGGTGGTGAGTGCGGGGTTGAAGGTGATGGAGAGTTAAGCAGGCTCGGCCGAAGCCCCAATCTAAAGCTTAATGGCTTACGCGGCCCATTCGGCTTCGCTCAGGGCAAGCGCTGAAGCGCCGCTCTTCCACGGTATCCCACGCGCTCGAAAAACTCCTTCCAGCCTGTACCGAACTCCGCACCGCCTTCGGCGCTCTGCCTAGACGCGGAACGGGGCTGCCAGCAGGCGGAACGGGAGAGTGATTGCCAGATAGATTATTTCCAGAACTCCGTGCACTGCTACTCCGACGATGCGGAAAGGCAGCAACAGCAGCCACACGAAGGGGTACGCTACCAGCGCCAGCAGAGCCACGGGCCAGCAGAGCACGAACAGGATGCACCACAGAAGGAAAGTGAACATGATGGGGCCTCCTTCTTTTATTTCTGTTTAATTGTACGGTGGCGGCGGGAAAAAGTTCCCGGGAACCTCGAAACGTAGTTGCGTAGATTGAAATGCCCTTTGAGGCCAATCGCGGGGGAGGATAATAGGGATCCTTCGACTGCGGTTGCGCTTCGCGTTCCGCGAAGCACAACCTTCGCTCAGGATGACATATTTTTCCTACCGGCGTTATTCGTAACGTAGCGCTTCTGCCGGCAGGGTTCTGCCTGCCGACCATGATGGGTAGAGTGTCGCAACAAAAGACACTCCGAGGGCTACCAGCACCACCCACAGGCCATCTTTAAGCCGCGGTGCGAAGGGGACGTAGTCGATGGAGTAGACCTCAGGAGAAAGTGAAATCAGGTGATAGTGGCCTCCGGCGTAGGAGATGGCATAGCCCAGCAGAAGGCCGATCGCTGTGCCGATTACGCCAATCAGCGCGCCTTGGGCTATGAAGATGTTTCGCACCTGCGACTGGCGTGTGCCCATCGACATGAGCACGGCAATGTCTTTGGTTTTTTCCATGACCATCATGATCAGAGAAATCAGAATGTTCAGGGCGGCGACGAAGACGATCAGGCCGACTGTGATGTACGTGACCAATCGCTCCATGTTCAGCGCGTGAAATAGAGCTTTGTTCTGCTCCTTCCAGTTGGTGGTCATGAAGCCCTTGCCGGCGGCGTCTTCGAGTTGGCTGGCAACTGCATCTGCTTTATCGATGTCGTCGACCTTGAACTCGATTACCGAAATCAGATCTCCCAGGCCGAACAGACGCTGCGCGTCGGAGAGTCGCGCGAAGGCCCAGGAGGAATCGTAGTCGTAGAAGCCGGAGTTGAAGATTCCCGCGACGCGGAAGCGGGTATATTTCGGCACCATCCCAAACGGGCTTAATTCGCCTTGCGGGCTGGTGACCAGGACGACGGAGCCGACCGTTGCGCCCAAGCTGTCGGCCATGTCTTTACCTAAAATGATTGGCGGCATGGCTGCAACGCGCGCGTGGACGCCGGCGAGGGAGTCGGGAGAGTCTTCGGTCGCGGTCCCCACTTGATCTTTTTCGGTGTCGGGAGGGGCTTCATCCAGGGCTGCGGCAGAGCCTTCCTTTACAGTGTTGAGCAGATCGCCGACCTTGCGTTCATAGGCTGGGATCATGCCCTTGAGAACGGCACCGCGGGCGCGGGGGCCGCGGGAGATGAGAACTTGCTCAAAAATTGCGGGAGCGGAGGCTACCACATGCGGCTGCTTCGAAAGCCGGTCGAGAAGTGGCGGCCAATCCTTGATGCCGTCGTCGGCCACGCGCAGCAGGCTGATGTGGGAGGTGGATCCGATCAGGCGCTCCTGCAAGTCCTGGCGGAAGCCGTTGTTGATGGCGAGCGCGACGATTAGCGAGGCTACGCCTGCGGCTACTCCGGCAATCGAGATGCCCGTGATGATGCCGATGAACGCCTGGCGCCGCTTGGCGCGCAGGTAGCGGGTCGCGATGAAGAGTTCGAAGCGCATGGGAGCTTTCAGCTGTCGGCTATCAGCTTTCAGCCAAGTCGGATTATAGCGACCGGCTCCCGCATTTGGGCAATCGGGGAGATAAACCTCTCGCGCTGAGGACGCGGCGTTGGAGCCGGTGCAGCCCAGAAGTGCATTGGTCTTTTGTTTCGCTCGTGATCTTGTGGAGATCCGCACAAGCTGCGAACATCCACACGGGGCGTGATGTTATGAAGATTTTGCTGGTAGAAGATTCGTACCTGGAACGGCACAAGGTGGGCAGTTACCTCACCGACTGGGGATTCGAATACGTCGCCGTCGGCAGCGGCACGGACGCGGTCAAGTTGCTGGAAGGTCCGGAACCGCCCAACATGGCACTGCTGGATTGGATGCTGCCCGGTCTTGACGGAATCGATGTGTGCCGCCGCATCAGGAAACTGGGAACACGGGTACCGTACATCTACACCGTGATGCTGACGGGCAAGAACCGGAAGCAGGATTTGCTGCTTGCCATGGAGGCGGGAGCGGATGACTATCTGGCCAAGCCCGTGGATCCTTCGGAATTGCGGGCCCGGATCATGGCGGGCAAGAGAATTCTGGAACTGCAGCAGTCTCTGCGTTTCGCCGCCACGCACGATTTTCTAACCAACCTGTTGAACCGCTCGGAAATTCTGTCGGCGGTGGAGCGAGAATTCTCGCGCAGCGGACGTGAAGGCAAGCCTGCCACTCTTATCATGGCCGACATCGATCACTTCAAGCGCATCAACGATACCCTCGGCCACGCCGCCGGCGACGAAGTTTTGAAGGAAGTAGCCCGCAGGTTGAAAGTTGATTTGCGCCCCTACGATGTCGTGGGCCGCTACGGCGGCGAAGAATTCCTGGTGATTCTCCCCGGCTGCGATCTGGCGACCGGCACACGCCGCGCCGATGAGGTCCGCAACCTGGTCGCAAAGGATCCGGTGGTTACTCCGTTCGGTACAACTTCGGCCACGGTCAGCATGGGAGTTACGGTAACATCGCCGATCCGCGATCATTGGGTGGAGGATCTTCTGCACGAGGCGGATGTGAGCATGTATGCCGCCAAGAAGAACGGAAGAAACCGCGTAGAAGTCTTCTCCGCCGTTGCCAAGCAGACTGGCGCACGTAAAAGCTAGCCCGGGGCAGAACAGCCGTCTTCCTCAAGCCGGGCTAAGAGTGACGACTTGCTTTTTCCATTCAACCACTCGGCCGAATGCACATCTTCCTCATCTATGGCACATTAGAAGTCCATGCCTTCCCCTGACGACTCCAGAGCTGGACGCGTCGCCTTTACGCATCCGGATTTTGTGCTGTTTCAGATTGCGCGTTTCCTGATTGTGGCCGCGGTCGAAATGCAGGCCGTTGCTGTGGGATGGCAGGTTTACGACATCACCAAGCGTGCTCTCGACCTGGGTTTAGTGGGGCTGGCGCAGTTTCTTCCAGGCATTCTGCTGTTTTTGGTCTCCGGGCACACGTCGGACCGATTCGAGCGGCGCAAGGTGCTGGGAGCGTGCTATGCGGGATACGCGCTCTGCTCCGGGCTTTTGCTGGTGATCGCGGAGCGCGGCACGCATTCGGTTCGTCCCATCTATGCGGTGCTGATTTTGCTGGGAGTGGTGCGTTCGTTCAATGGAACCGCCAGCCGGTCGATCTTGCCGCAGCTGGTTCCTGAAGAGCACTTCGCCAACGCCGTGGCGTGGAACGCGACTACGTTTCAGGCGGCCACGATTCTAGGTCCCTCACTCGGGGGAATTCTTTACGCTGCTTTCCACGGGCCATCCGCGGTTTATGCTGGGGCGATGCTGACTGCGGTGGGGGCGCTACTCTCCACCTTCCGCATCAAGACGCGGCCGCAGGCGCGGCATCGCGAGCCCATGACGCTGAAGACTGTCTTCGCCGGACTGCACTTCATCTGGCGCGAGAAGCTGATTCTGGGCGCGATTTCGCTGGACCTGTTTGCTGTGCTGCTGGGCGGGGCCGTGGCTCTGCTTCCAGTTTATGCGCGCGAGATTCTTCATACTGGGCCCTGGGGATTGGGACTGCTGCGCACTGCTCCGGGAGTGGGCGCGGCGGTGATGGCAGTGGCGTTGGCGCATCGACCGCTGCGCGGGCGCGCGGGGCCGACGCTGCTATGGTCGGTGGCCGGCTTCGGAATCTGCACCATTTTATTTGGAGTCTCCACCAGCCTGGTGCTCTCGCTGATTTCGCTGATCTGCCTCGGAGCGGCGGACATGGTCAGTGTGATCATCCGCGCCACTCTGGTGCAGTTGCGTACGCCCGATGAAATGCGCGGGCGCGTCATGGCTGTCGATATGGTTTTTATCGGGACATCGAATGAACTGGGGCAGTTTGAATCTGGACTGACTGCCCAGTGGTTCGGCACCGTTCCCGCCGTTTTGCTGGGTGGAGTGGGAACGCTGGTGGTGATTGCGCTCTGGGCCTGGATGTTTCCTGCGCTGCGCCGTGCCGGCAATCTTGGAGCTATCAACAGCGAGCTGGCAGAAGATGTTTCAGAAACGGCGGAGAGAACGCACTAGGAGGTTGCGGCTGGACATTACACGCAGACCTGCGGGCGTCTCTATTTCCCGTGCACCAGTGTCTTGGCCGCGCCCATGTTGTCGTAGCGGTCATAGACTCGCACGACTACCACGTGCTCTGACTCGGCGGCGTCTTTTGCATTTGCGAATGTGACCTTGAAGTCGTAGTTTTCGGTTTTGGCGTCGGAGAGCTGGCCCGCCGGCTCCACGTAGTTCCAGTCACTGGCGTCTACGGAATATTCCGCGCGCTTAATGGGAGAAAAACCATCGGCTGCGCGAAACGTGATGTGAATCTGCCCGGCTTCGACCGACGCCGCCAAATTCTCGATGCGGGGCGGAGTGGTGTCCACCTCGAAGCGGCGGCTCTCTTTCGAGACGGTCAACGCCTCACCGGGCGAGTGCGATGGCGCATCAGACGCGACCACCTTCACCGTGTAGCCGCCATCCGGCAGCAGGCTGGCATCGAAGGAATAGGCCTTGTCGGTGAGATTGTCTTTCAGCAGCAGCCAGCGCGTCTCGCCATCTCCGCGGTAGTAGAGGGAGTAGACGAGTTGGTCATCGTTTTCGTCATGGGCGCTCCACTTCACGCCGATGGAATCACGATCGTGAGAACTGGGAGTTGGGGCGTCGAAACGCATGCCCGAAGACCCGCCGAAAGAAGATCCGCCCGAATCCGATCCGGCGTTGCCCGGCATTTTCGGCATGGGCTGATACTTCACGCCGACCTGCACGGTTACATCGTCGATCTCGGGAGCGGCATTCTTGGGCAGGTAATTCAGCGCCACGCTGTCCACGCCGGGGGCCGCACTTCCGGCGTGCAGCACGGCTTTCCACTGGGCATAGCGCGCGGGCGGGATGCCGGTTTCCGGGTTCTTGAGGTCGATCTTCTTCCAGGAACTCCAGTTGCGGTCGGGATTGTCGACATTGCCGCTGCGCGCGTAGAGATCCACGTTGCCCGTGCCCCGAAACTCGGCCCGCCCCCAGCGCGAGAAGATCTTGGCGTCGAACACATCGCTCTCGTATGTGCCCTCGGCCTCAGGGCCTGGTCCCAACACAAATACCTTCCCCAGATTGCTGGTGGCGGCATAGAGGGCACCGCCGGGAGCCTTGGCAAACGCAGTGACCTGCGACGCCGGCGCTTTCAGTAGATCAGAGAAATCGTCGATGCCCGTGACCGCAAAAATATGGCCCCGATTGCCCGTGCCGGCCAGCAGGCGCCCCTGCGAATCAAAGGCTAGCGCATAGACGATGTCTTCGCGGGAGGTCCACAGTCTGGCCGGCGAACCATCCGGCGCGATGCGGTAGACATCCGACCCGCCGCTTGCCCCACCGCCCGGGAATGGAAATGGCCCCGCGGGCTGAGGCGCGCTGGGCGCCGCCGTGATCGTGATACCTGGAGCTTGCGGTGGTGTGCCCGCTGCGGCCGCATTGGCGCCCATGGTCAGAAGAGCTGCCGCAATGCCGGCTGCGTTCGGTCCACTTCCGCCATGTTTCTCGCCGACCGCCGCTGCATAGATGTTTCCCGCGCGATCGAGGGCCAGCGCGGTGATCTCCTTTTTCGGAGCGCTATACAGCACAAATCCCTCGCCCGAGGAAGAGATGCGATAGATGAGCCCACTGCCATCGGAGCCGGCAATCAAGTTGTCCTGTGCGTCGAAGGCGAGGACGCGAATGTGGGTTTCGTCGCTCTTGAAGAAGACCGAGTGTTCGCCTTTCGGCGTGACGCGATAAATTTCTCCGTGGTCGCCGGTGGCTACAAAGAGATTGCCCGTCTTGTCCAGCGCCAGATCCCAGATGTATTTCGTGCCCGGCTCGAAATAGACTGACGAACTCCAGGAGGGATCGGCCGCCGGTTTCGCGGCATCGTCTTTCTTGTCGGGACCCGCACTCTGGGGCGAGTCGGTCTTTGCAGGCTGCGCCTTGGCACCCGTGTGTTCGAGCTTGTATACCTTGCCATCGGGAGCAGTGGCCGCGTAGATTACGCCACCGGCGCCGGTCCGCAGCGCCTGCACCTGGAGCTCCTTGGGTTCGAAAATAATCGTTGCCTTGCCGTCGGGCGTGACGCGGTACACCCTGGCGGGCGCGCCCGCTGCAACATATACGTTGCCGGAATCGTCAGCAGCAATCGCCCAGATGTAGGTGGAGGGCGTGGCATACAGGCTCTTGAAGGTGGGCGCCAGTTCGAGGCCGCCAATGCTGCGAATGGCGACGCTCGTGGCCGTGCCCTTGGTTAGTTCGTCAAACTTCGACTGTTCCCAGGTCCGCGTGCCCTCGGCGAACGCAGTCGAAATGAGTCCGGAGCCGCTTAAGTTTGTGAGAAGGAAACCAGCAAGAAGCAGGAAGAAAAGCTTTCGCGCACTCAGCAATTTCGATACCTCGAAAGGTCGTTGTAGGCAGAATATTCAGATTATCACGCCTGAGTGATGCGAAGCTGCGGGCCGAAGCCCGGTGAGCGCGGACGCAGCCCGATTCTCCATGTTATCGTAGGATGGTATCGTAAGATTTCATGCATTCCTCGCGCCAGGATCTGCTGCGCTTGCTTGCCCACAAGTCGTTCCGGCTGGGCGAGTTCAAGCTCTCCTCGGGCGGCACCAGCGACTACTACATCGACTGCCGCACTACGACTCTTGACGCCAAGGGCTCACGCCTGACCGGCGAAGTGTTTTCCGACGAGATCCGGCAACGGGGATGGAAGCCCGAAGCCATCGGCGGCCTCACCATGGGGGCCGATCCCATCGTAGTGGCGGTTTCGGTGGTGACCGGCGAGCTGAACGGTTTCCTGGTGCGCAAGGCGGAAAAGCAGCACGGGACCGGCCAGCGCATCGAGGGCTTCCGCAAAAAGGGCGCGAGCGTGGTCATCGTCGACGACGTTTGCACCACCGGCGCCTCCACCGTGCAGGCGATTGAAGCTGCTCGCGAGTTCGGATTTGAGATTGCGGGCGCCATGTGTCTGGTGGAACGCGAAGAAGCCAAGGGAAGGCCTAACGTGGAAAAGGCCGCGGCTCCGGCGCCGTTTGTATCCATCTTTACAGCTCGCGATGTGCGCGCCGAACACCTTCTGCAGACGAATGGCAGGGCCCCGTGATTTCTGGGGTCGCGGGCAGTTGCGAGATTTGAGCCGGCCCGCGGTTACAAATGTCCCGGGAAACCGGCGCGCCGCGGATAGAATGCAGCGGAGGGAACAGAAGAGTTTTACTCTTCGCGTATTACAGGAGGACAACGATGGCGCAACAGTCAAGCGGCCTAGTGTCTTACATGACCGAGAAAGTGTCCCAGCCTCGTTGGGTGGCATACGCGCTATGTTTCATGGTTTTCTTTGCGGTATGGACGATTCCAACCGCGACTCTTTCTGCGAAGGTGCTTGTCACGGCAGCCTTAATGTCTTTGGCTATGACTGGTTGGTTCCACTGGTATGAGCGCCACGGCAGGGAACTGATCGAACGTCACCCAGTTGGTCACATCGTGGTGCTGTCGATCGTGCTAATCGTTCTGCTCGCGATCTGCTGGTACGGAATCCAGAGACACAGGCACAACCTGGAACTGAACACGAGGCCGACGGTCAGCCGACTCTGGGCTAACCCTATCTAGGCAGAGAGCGAACCGACGAATGAGCAACGACCGGCCATGATTCAAACCCTCGAATGGACTGACCAGGGCGTACGCTTCATCGACCAGACGAAGCTGCCCATGGAAGAAACCTACGTTACCTGCAAGACGCACGAGCAGGTAGCCGATGTTATCCGGACCATGGTGGTGCGCGGAGCGCCTGCCATTGGCGTGGCCGCGGCTATGGGTATCGCGCTGGCCGTCAAGAATTCCAAAGCTGAATCCACAGGCGATCTGAAGCGTGATTTCGACCAGGCCTGCGATGTAATCGGCAAGACTCGCCCGACCGCCGTCAATCTTTTCTGGGCTATCCGCCGCATGCAGGAGAAGTTCGAGCGCGTGCGTATTCGCCCCATTGCGCAGATCAAGCAGGATTTGATCGAAGAATCCCAACGCATGCACGCCGAAGACATTGCCGCCAACCAGGCCATGGGACGTCACGGCGCCACGCTGATGCCGAGCGAAGGCGGAGTGTTGACGCACTGCAACGCCGGCGCTCTGGCCACGGCCGGCTACGGCACAGCGCTGGGCGTGATTCGCGCGGCCGTCGAACAAGGCAAGAAGATTCACGTCTACGCCGATGAGACCCGCCCGTTCCTGCAAGGCTCGCGGCTCACCGCCTGGGAGTTGATGAAAGACGGCATCCCCACGACCGTAATCTCGGACAACATGGCTGGCGCCATGATGAAGCAAGACAAGATCGATGCCATCGTGGTGGGCGCCGACCGTATCGCGGCCAACGGCGATGTCGCCAACAAAATTGGAACCTACACCGTCGCCGTTCTGGCCAGAGAGCACAGCATACCGTTCTACGTGGCCGCGCCGCTCTCGACCATCGACTTCGCCTGCCCCGATGGCAGCAAGATCCCAATCGAGCAGCGTGACGCGAAGGAAGTGACTCACGTGGCCGGAAAGCAGATGACGCCGGACGGCGTGTCCATCGAGAATCCAGCCTTCGACGTGACTCCAGCGAAATACGTCACCGCGATCATCACCGAGCGCGGCATTGCGCGCGCGCCTTACGAGGAGTCACTGCGCGTGCTGGCTGGCACGGAAGCTAAGGTCGGGATCTAGACGGTTTTCGGTTGGGTGTTCGATATGGTTCGAATGTGCCATGGCGCGGCCTGGGCCCTGGTGTGAGAAGATGGCGCGTTCTAGCGTGCCAGCCGCCTGGCAAACTTCAGGACGGGGCTGGGTGGACCCTTCGGAGGCAAAGTGCATCTAACGGAGCAGGTGGAACGAGAAGCGCTGCTCCGGGTTCAGGGATTGAAGAAGGTTTTCCGGTCGGGCGAATCGGACCTGGTGCTCTTTGAAAATTTATCGTTTGAGGTGAGGCGCGGCGAGATGCTCGCGATCGTAGGCGAGTCAGGAGCGGGCAAGAGCACCCTATTGCACATACTCAGCGCTCTTGATCATGCTTCCGCAGGTGACGTATACTGCGCCCAATTGAAACTGAATTCGTTGTCGGCGGACGAAGCAGCGGAGTTTCGCAATCGCGAGGCAGGTTTCGTCTGGCAATTCCACTATCTGCTGCCAGAATTCACGGCGGCGGAAAACGTGGCGATGCCGCTGCTGGTGCGGGGACGCACCTGGGCGGAGGCAGTGCCGGAGGCTTCACGCTGGCTGCGTGAGGTTGGGTTGGAGCAACGCGGGCATCATCGCTCGGGAGAGCTTTCGGGTGGCGAGCAACAGCGGGTGGCTCTGGCACGGGCGCTTATTACCGGCCCAAAATTGTTGCTGGCGGATGAGCCTACCGGGGACCTTGACGGACAGACGGCGGAAGCGGTTTTTGAATTGATAGCGCGCCTACATCGCGAGCACCAGCTCACCTCCCTGATTGCAACGCATAATCTGTCGTTTGCGCGGCGTTGCCATAGGGTGATGCGGCTGGAGCGGGGACGCGTGGAAGAAATCACTCCGGAGTCGTTACCGGCGTAGCGGAGTTGAAGGAGGAAAAAGAGCAAGGTTAGTGAAACGCAAGATTAGTAAGACAATGTGCAAGAAACTTAGGTCAATCGACAGTCAGGGGACGGTTGAACAGATTCCTTCGGTAACATGATAAAAACGTTTGTGTACTTGGGCTGGATGGCTGTTTGATTGCATAATGACGATAGTAGAGCCGGGCGCGGCTGCCAGAGAATGAGCGATCCGGCAGGTCGAGCGGAGTCAGGTTCTTCTCGACCGGAGGGTTCAGGGGGAAGGGCGATATGTTTGAACGTTATACGGAGAAAGCCAGGCGCGTAATCTTTTTTGCGCGCTACGAAGCAAGCCAGTTCGGGTCTCCTTATATAGAGACCGAGCACCTGCTGCTGGGGCTCCTGCGCGAAGATAAAGCCCTGACTAATAGATTTCTGCGCTCGCACGCCTCGGTTGAATCCATCCGCAAGCAGATCGAGGGTCACACCACGATTCGGGAAAAAGTCTCGACCTCGGTTGATCTTCCTTTGAGCAACGAATGTAAGCGTGTGCTGGCCTATGCCGCGGAAGAGGCGGAACGGCTCTCGCACCGGCACATTGGGACCGAACACCTGCTTTTGGGTTTACTAAGAGAAGAGAAGTGCTTTGCCGCGGAGATTCTGCACGAGCGCGGCCTGCGCCTGGCGACCATCCGCGAAGAATTGGCGCGCACCAGCCAGGAGAAAGCAGCGCCCCAACGGCAGCGTGAGTCGTCGCTGCTGAGCGAGTTTTCGCGCGATCTTACGCAAGCCGCAATGGATAGCCAGCTCGATCCCCTGGTCGGCCGTGACGGCGAACTCGAGCGCGTGGTCCAGATCCTGTGCCGCCGCACCAAGAACAACCCCGTGCTGATCGGCGAGCCGGGCGTGGGCAAGACTGCGATCGTCGAAGGTCTCGCGCAACGCATTGCCGATGGCGAAGTGCCCTCTTTTCTGGCGGACAAGAGAATTCTGGCGCTCGACCTCTCTTTGATCGTCGCCGGAACGAAATATCGCGGACAGTTCGAAGAGCGGCTGAAGACCATCATGAAAGAACTGATGGAGTCGCAGAATTCCATCATCTTTATTGACGAGCTGCATACGCTGGTGGGTGCAGGATCAGCGGAAGGTTCGCTCGATGCCGCGAATATCCTCAAGCCGGCATTGTCGCGCGGCGAGATTCAGTGTATCGGCGCAACCACCCCCGGCGAATACCGCAAGTCGATTGAGAAAGACCGCTCGCTCGAGCGCCGTTTCCAGGCCGTGAAGGTTCCTCCGCCGAACGAGGCGGATGCGATCAAGATTCTCTTCGGCATCAAGGACCGTTACGAAAAATTTCACGCCGTCACTTACACAGACGACGCCATCAACTTCGCGGTGTCGCATTCGAACCGCTACATTCCAGATCGTTTCCTGCCGGATAAGGCGATCGACCTGGTCGATGAAGCGGGTGCGCGCGTGAAGTTACGCCAGACCTCGCAACCGGAAGAAATCACCGAGGTCCAGAAGCGGATCAAGTTCATCGTGCACCGCATGGAGAACGCGATCGCCAACCATGAGTTCGAGAAGGCGCGTTTCTACTCGGATGAAGAACGCAAGGAGCGCGAGAACCTGCGCGCGCTGCGCGAGAAATATCATCTCGACGAATCCTCGACCGGAGTCGTGGGCCGCGAGGACATCGAAGATGTGGTTTCGCGCTGGACCGGCGTTCCCATCACTTCGATCAAGGAAGAAGAGACCCAGAAGCTGCTGCGCATCGAGGAAGAGCTGCACAAACGCATCATCTCGCAGGATAAGTCGATCAGCGCGCTAGCCCGTGCGATCCGGCGTTCGCGCGCCGGGTTGAAGAGCCCGAACCGTCCCATTGGTTCATTCCTGTTCCTCGGCCCGACCGGCGTCGGCAAAACAGAAGTTGCGCGCACCCTGGCGCAATTCATGTTCGGCACTGAAAAGGCTTTGGTCCGTTTCGACATGTCGGAGTTCATGGAGAAGCATTCCGTCTCGAAGCTGATCGGCTCGCCTCCGGGATACGTGGGCTACGAAGAAGGCGGCCAGCTCACCGAGCGCGTGAAGCGTGCGCCCTACTCCGTGGTGCTGCTCGATGAAATCGAGAAGGCACACCCGGATGTGTTCAACATCCTGCTGCAGGTGTTCGAAGACGGCCAGTTGACCGACGGCCTCGGCAACACGGTCGACTTCAAGAACACGATCCTCATCATGACGTCGAACATTGGGGCGCGGCACTTGCAGAAGCGCGAGGGCTTCGGCTTCCAGTCGACCAAAGATGAAATGGTTTCGGGTAAAGTCGAGGAGTTGGTAAAGGGCGAGGTCAAACGCACTTTCAATCCAGAATTCCTGAACCGGTTGGACGAGATCATTCTGTTCCTGGCTCTGAGCGAGGCTGACCTGATCCAGATTCTGGAGCTCATGGTCACGCAGCTCAACCAGAACCTGGCGCAGAAAGCGATCACGGTATCGGTCGCGGATGAGGCCAAGAAGTGGATACTCAACCAAACCCTCACCGACCGCACCTACGGAGCACGGCCGCTGCGCCGGGCACTGCAGAAATACATTGAAGACCCGCTGTCAGAGGCGCTGATTCAGGGCACGATCACCACGCGTCCGGCATTTATCGAGGTCTTCCTCGAAGACAACAAGCTGTTCTACCGTCCGGTGGACGCGGAGAAGACCGAGGGCGTGCTGCTGTACGAGAACAGCTAGCTCTCAGTTATCAGCTTTCAGCCGTCAGCGCAAGCTGGCGGCTTTTGTTTTTTCGGCGATCTTTCCCCCGGCGATCTTGGCCAGAGCCCGGTTGTATTCACGGACGGTCTCGGGCCGCGAGCGGTTGTAGATGAATTGCCCCTCCCGCCGGCACTCGATCAGGTTCGCCTCAGCCAACACCTTCAGGTGATGTGAAATCGTGCCCGGAGTAAGTCCGTGTCTCTCCACCAGTTCTCCGCAGAAAATCTCATGGCACGCGGAAATCTCCCCATAGATGCGCAAACGTGTGGGATCGCTTAGAGCCTTGGAAATCTTGGCTATTTCCGTTTCATCCATATGCCAATCCTGACTCGCTTGAGCGCTCGTACAAGAAACTGAAACTTAGATACTTTGATATTCATCAAAGTATACAACAAAGGTAAGCCTGCGCGTGGAGGCTTTTGAGTTGGCATAAATTCAACTTTGGAGGCATTCCTATGAAAAGGTTCGAGGGCAAGACCGTGGTCGTCACAGGTGGCAACAGCGGTATCGGCTTGGCGACAGCAAAGCTGTTTCATGACCAGGGCGCCCGGGTTGCCATCTCCGGGAGAGACCAGAAAACGCTGGATGAGGCAGCCAAGAACATTGGAGCAGACACTCTCGCGGTGAAAGCGGATGTCTCGAAACTGGCGGACATCGACAAATTCTTCGCCCAGGTAACTGCGAAATTCGGCAAGATCGATGCCCTCTTCGCGAACGCGGGCATCGCGAAGTTCGCGCCAGTGGGCGACAGCACCGAGCAACTGTTCGACGAAACTTTCGACATTAACGTGAAGGGGCTGTATTTTACGCTGCAGAAGGCGCTGCCGCATCTCAACGACAATGCCGGAATCGTTTTAAACTCCTCGGTAGTCAATGCCAAGGGATATCCAGCAACCACCGTTTATTCAGCTACCAAGGCGGCAGTGCGTTCGCTGGCCCGCACCTTCGCGGCGGAGTTGGTCGACCGCGGCATTCGCGTGAACGTGGTCAGTCCGGGGCCGATCGAGACTCCGATTCTGGGCCGAGGCGGAATGCCGCAGGCTGCGCAAGAGCAGTTCGCGGAGAACATCAAAGCGCGGGTTCCCATGAAGCGTTTCGGCACTCCAGAGGAAGTTGGACACGCCGTTTTGTTCCTGGCTAGCAGCGAAGCCTCCTATATTACCGGCGTCGATCTGAAGGTGGATGGCGGAACTGGCCAGGTTTAAACTGGCTAGTTTAATCGGGGTTTAGGACGGCTAATGCATTTTCGAAGCCGTCAGCGCGGGCTGGCGGCTTTTGTTTTGCAACCAAGCTACGTTTCGCCGAATCTTGAGATAGGACGCATCACCCTCGGAAGGACATCATGGAAAAGGTCAACATCGCCGACAAGTTCGCCAAGATTTCGGAATACTACAAACCTCACGTCGCCGGCGAGCTGAACGGCCAGATGGTGAAGCTGGTAAAGACGAAAGGCGAATTCGTATTCCATCACCACGATAACGAAGACGAAATGTTCCTGGTGGTAAAAGGCCGCTTCCGCATGGACTACCGTGACAACCAGTTCCTCGACCGCCAGGAATGGATCGAAGAAGGCGAGTTCATCGTGGTTCCCCGTGGTGTGGAGCACCGTCCAGTCGCGGAACAAGAATGCTGGATTATGCTGTTTGAGCCGGCTTCCACGCTGAACACGGGCAATATCGTCAACGAGCGCACCGTGGCTCAACTGGAGCGGGTTTAGCCATGGACCTTACGGTTTACTCTTCGGCCTGGTGTCCCGATTGCCGCGAGGCCAAGCGCTTCCTCGCCAAGCACAACATTCCCTACAAGGATATCGACATCGAAACTACCCCGGGCGCGGCGGAAGAGATCGTCAAGCACACCGGCAAGCGCGCCATCCCGCAATTCGTGATCGATGGCGAGTGGGTGCAGCCCTACGTCGCGGGAAAAGGATTTCGCTACGACGAGATGGCCAAGCGCCTCGGAATCGCGAAGCCTTAGTCTAACCAAAGTCCAATCCTGTTCGTGCTGACGGCCTCGTTCTGGGTAATCCCCTGTTCATCATCTTCCGTACCGTGGAAAAGCCTTGCCGGACAAGGGAAGATGAAGGTTCATGTCCGAACCGGAGATTCCGCAAAAAGAAGAAACGAGCGCGGTCAGCGACAGCTGGCAGCAGATGGTGCAGGCCGTGCTGGGCGTGGTGTTATTGCTCGGCGCAGTCGCCATGTTCCATTACTATGCGCCAGTTACAGCGCAGGGAGCGCAGCCGGACGAGCTGCAGAAGCAGGTACAGCAACTCACCCAGCAGGTGGCGCAGCTTGAAAAAGAGCAGGCCATGCCAGCGCTGGTGCTGAACCGGTACCGGAATTCCATTGGCTACATTTACGGCGTGTATCAGGTTGGCTTCCCCAACCAGCCGGCGGCGATTCGGGCACGCGTCTCCGGCACCGGATTTCTTGTGGGTGACGGACTGCTGGCTACCAACCGGCACGTGGCCGAGCCATGGTATGGCGACAGCGAGGCGGAAGGCCTGATGCATCGCGGGGCGACGGCCATGCTCGAAAGTCTGGTTGTTTTTTTCCCGGGTTCGCCAACCCCGGTGAACCTCACGCCGGGAACGGTTTCTTCCACGGGCGACCTGGCCGTGCTGCGTATCGAGAATCGAGACGCGGTGCGCGGAATCGCCATTCTTCCGCTGGCGAAAGGCGTTGCCTCGCCCGGTGAGCTGGTAACGGTGATCGGCTACCCCATGGGCATTGCCGGAATGGTCGCCAAGTCGCCGAGCGGCATTTACCAGCGGCTGGCCTACCGGCACGGCGACATCACCGCCGCCAGCGAACTGGCCGCGCTCTCGCTGATTCGTCCTTCAACCACCTGCGGACATCTGGGAGACGTCGTCGGCGACAAGCTGATCTACGATGCGCCCACGGCGCACGGCGGCAGCGGAGGGCCAGTGTTCAACTCCAATGCAGAAGTCATCGGAGTGAACTCCGCCTACATTGATGGCTTCTCCGGCGGCACGCTGGGAGTCTCAGTGGACGCTTTGCGCCCTCTGGTCGAAGCGGCGGAAAAGAAGCCGTAAACTGTCAGCTACTTCAACCCTGAAACATTCAAGCCAGCCTTCCGCGGGAACCATCCCGGTTCGCGGACGTGTTCATCGTGAAGACGAAGGAGCCGGGCCGCCATCACGCCGCTGCGGCCGAGGTAGCCGACAACCTTGCCATGGTCGGCGCGATCAACTACAGGCAGGCGTCCCACGTCATTGTGCAACATCTTCGCCGCCGCTTCGGAAACCAGTTCGTCGGGGTGAGTAACCACCAGCCGCGTGGTGCCCGCTTCCTGAACGCTCATGGCCCCGGAGGAATCTTTATCGAAAGCGCGGAGCAAATCGCCGCGAGTGATGATGCCGGCAAGTCTCCCACTGTCATCTATGATCAGAAGCGCCTCGTGACGTGCCACTGCGGGGTCGTGCTGCGCGATGCGCTCAGCCAGCGCGCCCACCGTAGTTCCGGCCGGAACGACCGGCAAGTCCTGCTCCATGGTATCGGCGACTTTAACCTGGGATAGAACGTCGGTTTCGTAGTCCTGATGCACGCGCAATCCCCGGCGCGCCAGTTTTTCCGTCATGATCGAACTGTTGGGCATGAAGAGCATGGCGATGCCGTCGGCAATCACACTGACCAGCATGAGAGGCAAAACGGAGTTGTAGTCGCGCGTAATCTCGAAAGCGAAGATGATGAACGTGAAGGTGGCGCGCGATGCCGCGCCGAAAACCGCGCCCATCGCTACCAGGGCGAAGGCGGCGGGCGAAAGGTGTGCGCCGGGAATAAAGTGGTTCGAAACCATGGCGAAGATGCCGCCCATGGCCGCGCTCCACATGAAGCAGGGCGCCAGCAGTCCACCCGAAGTTCCGGACCCGAGTGAAATTGCCAGGGCAGCGGCCTTCGCCAGCATGACGACCAGAAGAATCTTCCAGGCGAGCTGGCCGTTGAGGATGTCTCCGATCGTGTCATAACCCACGCCGAGCACGCGCGGCACAAAGAATCCGATGATGCCCAGGCCAAGCGCGCCGACCGCAGGCCACCACATCTCGTCGATGGGGAGCTTGTCGAATTGATCTTCCACCCAGTAGAGCAGTTTGCTGAAGCCGACGGCGGCCAGGCCGCAGATCAGTCCTAACCCAAGATAGAATGGCAGCCCGCGGGGAATGGCGAAGTCCATTGCGCTGACTTTGAACATCGGCCCTACACCCAGAAGCTGCATGTGGACGGCAGTTGCCAAAGTGCTCGCGATCACCAGCGGGATAAACGATCGCGATTTGAATTCAAACAGCAACAGCTCGATGGCGAGAATCACACCCGCAATCGGCGTGTTGAAGGTCGCCGACATGCCGGCAGCGGCGCCGCAGGCGAGCAACACTTTGCGCTCAACAGCCGTAGTGTGAAAAGCCTGGCCCACCAGCGATCCAATCGCTCCGCCAGTTTGAATGATCGGACCCTCGGCGCCGAAGGGGCCGCCAGTGCCAATCGCAATTGCCGCCGAGATCGGCTTCAGGATGGCCACACGCGGCGCGATGCGGCTGCGGTTGAACAACACCGCCTCCATCGCTTCCGGAATGCCATGGCCCTTGATCTTCGACGTTCCGTACTTGGCCATGACGCCCACAATGAGTCCGCCGATGACCGGAGTGATGATTACCACCCAGCCCAGGTGGTTATGCTGCGCGCTGGAAAAGTCGAACGACCAACGATGGAAAAAGAAAAGGTTGGTAAACAGGCCGATCAGCTTGTAGAGAACAAAGGCCACGACGCCGGCCACCAGACCGATTCCAGCAGCGAGGACTGAGACCAACAGCATGCGAAAGGACGCAGGTTGAGTCGCGTCTACCGCCGATCCAATCCTGTCATGGCCTGATGCAGCGGGATCTGGTGCACTCATAGATGTTTTAAAGCCTTCCCTTTGTCGTGAGAAGAGGCTGGAGTTGGAAAAGCGGCATCGCCGCTCTCCCGCATGATGCGGCGAAGTGCGGTTACCAGCTCAGGTCCGGCAGAGCGCAGTTCGTCGTGATGATGAAGCGCGAGTTCGGCGAGAACCTTCTCGCCTTTTGCGGTGAGCGCAAGCAGGACCTCGCGGCGATCGTCTTCAGCGCGCGTGCGATGGACAAATCCTCCCGCTTCCAGGCGGTTTACCAGCTCTACCGCGCTGTGGTGGCGGATTTGCATGCGGGTGGCCAGTTCGCGAATGCGCGGCCGCACTCCCGCCGGCATGCCCTTGATCGCCAGCATCATTTGATACTGGCCGCGCTCCAGGCCTGCGTTCTTCACCACTTGCTCGCTGAAATGAAGGAAGCGGCGGATCTGGTAACGGAACTCCGCCAACGCCTGATAGTCCGACAAGGTGAGCTTCTTCATGCCGCTGATTGTATCGTGCCGCGATCCAGTAGCACCTTGTCTAGTATATCGTAAGACGATATAGATGGAAACCCGGCCATTTCTTGGCGGAAGTCAGTCGGTTCAGTGGGCGTGTTGTTGGCGATAGAAAGTGGTGATAATCTCTGTTGGAAGCCGTACCGGGAGAGACCTTTATGCAGATGCTGCCGATTCCTTCCGCTGCCCGACGAATGGCTGTTCTCCTCTGTTTCGTGGTCGCTCTCGACGCCGCAGCCGCCCTTCTCGCGGCCAAGCCCCTACTGTGGTGCGCGCTTATTCCAGCACTCATCCCCCTCCTGACTCCAGCCGTCATCTTTTCGCGTCGCGTCCCATCTAAAGACTAAGCACGCCTGTGTTACACTTTCAGTTCGCAGACAAGCGCCCCTGACACAGGGCATTCGACCCGCACATGCTTCTTTCCAAGGAATATGTGGGCTACCTGGCCCGCGAAGTTACCAAGAAACTGATTGCCGCCAAGGCCATCGAAACCTCGGCTGTGCCCAAAGTCACGGAGCGCGTCCACGCTGCGCTGCTCGACGAACTGACGCTCGAAGACCGCATCAACGATGAAGTCCGCGTCATTCTCGAAGCCTACGCCGATGAGATGAACAAGACCGGCGCGAATTACCAGGAGATGTTCCGTAAGGTGAAAAGCGAACTGGTGCGCAAATACAAGGCGGTCCTGTGAGACTCAGCCGCGACAAAGTCAACGTTTTGGCGCGAGCCGTCGCCGATGCGCTCAAACAGATGGACGAAGTCGACTTCATCGAAGACCCCAACACCATCCGCCAGGAAACCCGCAAGATTCTCGAAGACCTGCTCAATCACGAAGAAAGAATCGACCTCGCCGCCCGCCAGAAGATCGAAAGCCAGAAGCGCACTATCCTCGAAGGCTCGCAAGAGTGGGACATCCTCTACCGCAAGTATTACAACGAGGAAGTGAAAAAGCTGGGTATTTGAAGCGAATCCCGCACTAAAACAGAACGGACGGCAAGTACGCGCCTGCCGGTTCGTTGTAAAGCCCCACCGTCATCAATGTCATCGGCTGGACGACACGAAGTCCACTCTCCAGGCACCACCGGAACAATGCAGCATTGCGAGTTGGAACAAGAATTCCCGCCGCTTGAAACTCGGTGGCCGCCGCCAGCAGCGCCTGCACGTCTTGATTGGCCTCGCCAACGGCGTGACCCAGGTAGCCGATGGAGGACGCGTAGGCCTTCATTCGGCCCTCAGATTCGGCCACCACGGCTGTTCCATGCTGGATCGCCTCGCTTAGTTCACCCCCACGGTCGTGCCCGTGGATTCGAACACAGAGTTCATTGCAAGCTGCGAGATCGCCCGGCTGCGCCGGGCGAACGCGATAGCCCGGCAGCGTCTTCTGAATTCTCGGCCCCTGCATGCAGGCAAGTGGTTCACGCACGACGAAACCGAGCTTGGCATACAGTGAGAGCGAACGATTGTGATACGCCGCCTGCACCAGCCGGATGCCCGCGATCTTGTCCTCCAGCGCCTGCACCATGACGGCTTGCATCAGTTGGCGGCCTACGCTCCGGTTTTGCGAGTGGGGATCAACTGTAATCGGGCCAATGCCGGCAATCGGCGTTCTTTCGTCCAGGCAGTTGCTTCCGATGATCTTTCCGTCCTGTTCCGCCACGACGCAGAAAAACGACGCGTGCGCAAACATCATCGTGAGGACATCAATGTAATCCTGAGCAGCCGGAAGGTCCGGAGGGAAATCGTGTCGATTGGCCAGTGTTCCAAAGGCCTCGAAGCAGATTCGTCCGCAGACTTCTGCATCGGCTGGAGTGGCGCGACGAATGACGGTCGATTGATCTTCGGCGCTCAGAGAGCGTGCCGCCATGATAGGGTATATCCTTTTTCTCGATTTGAAGCCGAAACGCAGGCAGCACTGAAGTTTGACTGGAGATTCCGTTCGGCTCCCGACAGCTCACAATATATATACACCCAGGAACTCCTTGCGGACAAAAACGCCCGCACAACCTGCGCGCGATACAGATGATCTCTTGGCAGAGAAGTTCGGAGAACGCGCCGCGTGAGTTGCGTGACTCTGTGGGCAAAAGCTTATACGCTGGTCACCTGGGGAAGTGTGCTTGCTTGGATCGGTTGAAATCACGGCTGTTGCAACGCAGGCCGCTACAGAAGCGGGTTTTGATCTCGTGGGTGTGGCTCCGGTCGCTGACGCTCCAGAACTAGAGTACTTTCCTCGCTGGATTGCCGAAGGTCACGCCGGCGAGATGAAGTATCTGGAAACGCTGGACGAACAGGGCCGGCTGAAGCGCGCGTCTCTCGCACGCGCGGCTCCCTGGGCGCGAAGCGTTGTGGTTTGCGCGCTCAACTACAACACGGCGCAACCCTATTCCACGCAAGTGGCGCATCAGGACGCAGGGCATGGATGGATCTCGCGCTACGCCTGGGGAAGCGATTATCACGACTCCGTGATGCGGCGCCTAAGGCAAGTCGAAGCGGCGATAAGAACTGTGGTTGGAGCTGACGGCCTGACTACCCGCTGTTACGTTGATACCGGCCCGATCGTCGAGCGTGTGGTCGCGAAGTATGCCGGGATCGGTTGGATCGGAAAGAACACTTGCATCATTCATCAGAAGCTGGGATCGTGGCTTTTCCTGGGGGTGATCCTTACCTCGCTTGAGCTCGAAGCCGGCATGCCCGCGCCTGACCGCTGCGGCAGCTGCACACGCTGCATCGATGCTTGCCCCACCGACGCGCTGATCGCGCCCTATCAGCTTGATTCGAACAAGTGCATCTCCTACCTCACTATTGAAAAGCGTGGAGCGCTTCCCGAGGATGAGGAGCTGCGCGCGGGGATGGGAAGGCATGTGTTCGGCTGCGACATCTGCCAGGATGTCTGCCCCTGGAACCGGAAAGCCCCGGCCACAACCGGTGCTGAGTTTCAGCCTCGTCCCGAGTTGGTGAATCCTGCGCTGGATTGGCTGGCGGAGATGAGCGCAGAGGAATTCAGCCGCACGTTTCACGGATCGCCAGTGCGACGAGCTAAGCTTGCGGGATTGCGGCGGAATGCAGTAATAGCTATTGGAAACAGTGGCGACCGGAAGTTCCTTCCGGTGCTCGACAAGCTGGCGGCGGATGAGGATGACGTTGTTGCCGAGAGTGCTGTCTGGGCACGCCGGAAGCTCACCTAGATCCGGATCAAAAAAAATAACAGATCGATCTCGCTAAAATATCTGGAATCAGTTACTTGCGGCGGCAATAATTAACTTAGCTAACCCAAAAACCCAGCCGACCAGCGCTATTCTGGAATCGCTTAAAACGTGAATCCCGTTTCGCAAGCGGGAGGTCGTCTAGGGCAGGGTGCCGGGCATAGAAGTTCGTTTCGCTGCGAAAATCCCATCGGTTCCTCCTGCAGGTCTGCTTTCGGTCGTACCTTTGAGCCATTCGAGTCGCAAACCGATGGCAGCGGGCCGCCTATTCTATGCCCGACGGGTGTAGTATAACCTCAGAAGATGACTAACCCAAAGAAGAATTTGCCGAACGCGGCGGTGTTCGAGAGCGCATTGCGAACAGTGTTGAAGGTCTCAAAGTCTGATCTGAACCAGATGCTAGCTGAGGAGAAACAGGCGAAGGAAGGTAAACCTAAACCCGGACCTAAGCCGCGTCATCGGGGAGAAAGCGGCTAGTCGCTCCGTCTGCGCTGGGCCTGTCGCTGGCCGAAGTAGTAGCCGAGAATGAACGCTAGAAGCGGACTGAAGACTGTAGTAAAGAAAGTTGCTGTTTTTTCGAGTAAAGGAATGACCGCCCCCTCGATCACAACCTTCGCATTCTCAGGAGTTGAGCGATAGATCAGGATGTACCCACCGAGCAAAGCCAGAGTGATCGAAGTAAAGGCCATGACCACGATCCACAGAGCTATAGATTTGGCGTACAACTCCTTTCGGAGCGGCTCCGTGAACTGGTCGGTCCAATCGCTGAGCGAAGAACCTCCAGGTAAGTTCATTTCGATGGGCTGTTTTTCTTCCGCCACGAAAGACTATCTTCTGGGCATCACGATTTCTTTGATCGCCTTGCCGTTCTGATCGACAACTACGAGTTTTTGATTGTTCTTGGAAGCATCAGAGGCGATCTTGACGACAGCTAACGCCATCTGAATCAACGTGGGCATACTCACATTGGAATGCGTTGCAATATCCTGCAATTCATCGGTGATGCTTTCAGGGAGGTTGATATTTAATTGCCGTTCCGCTACAGGCATTGTTCCTTCCCTTCTGGAGGTTACTTAGGTAACACTATACATACATGATGCGCCATGGGATCGGACGCGTCAAGATACATAAGGTCACTACAAAAGGTCATTAATAGCGCTCTCAGAAACGGCGTTTTGGCCCACGCTTTCGGTAATGCGGATTAGAAAGGACTCGCGCTGTCTTTTCCAGTGAGCTCGGCGAATGTGAGCCGCTTCCCGGCAACCTGCGAAAGCGCCAGCAAGAAGCGGTCGGAATCGTTCAGCGGATTGTCCTTCGTAGCACGATTGTTGAATCGAAAAACCTGCTCATCCACGTAACGCTCAAGATGAAACGGCTCGACAGCAACGTAGGTACCTTTCAAATTACGTTTCAGCAGAGACCAGAAATTCTCAAGCCCGTTCGTGTGGACCTGTCCGCGAACATATTCCTCAGCGTGGTTCACCGTCTCGTGAATGTATTTCTCTTTCAACTTGTCGTAGCCCACAGCATCATCGCTGTAGACCTTCGTTCCGTAGCGCACATTGCTGAGAACTTCATTCTGCAAGGTTTCGCGTTTGATGTTCGGCACGACCTTTGCCGAACCTTGCGCTCATCGCGGTCCAGGATGCCTTGCACAACGGCCTTCCCGGTAGCGCCGCCAGTGTGACCACCTTCGGCAGCGTAGCGAATACGACGGGAGCGGTGCATGTTTTTGAGTTTTCCGCCGACAAACGTCTCATCGACTTCCACGCCGCCGCCTTCCTTCGTTCCCATCTTGAATACGAAGGCTTGCGTCTTGAGCACGAGTCTCAAGCGGTGCAGCATAAACCATGCCGACTTTTGGGACACTCCCAGATCGCGGTGAATCTCATAGGAGGAGATGCCGTTCTTGCAGCTAACCAGCATCCATAAAGCAGGGAGCCACTTCTGTAAAGGAATCGGTGAATCCTCGAAAACAGTTTCGACCTTGACGGAGAATTGGCGGCGGCATTCGCGGCATTTCCATCGCTTCTGGGTCTTGAGGTAGTACGGATTCTTGCCCTTGTCGCCATAGCAATCCGGGCAGTGAGGGCCGTCCGGCCATCGCATCATGGCTACAGCGTCGATGCAAACCTGTTCATCGCTAAAGTATTGAATGGCTTGCTGTAAGGTCTTAGGGCCGAAGGTGTTCTCCATGCCAACAATATAGCAAATTGGCGTGGGTTAGTCAAGTTAATTATTACCCTTGCGGCGTTCCGGCCGGCCAAAACCTCGCCAAAATATAGGGAACAAAAGACTTAGCCGTAAAATATTCCATTCACAGAACTTAGGCGATTGGGCCTGCGCTAAGTGCCCTTGAATCAGAGACCCCTCCCGCAAAATATTGAATTCGCGGGAGTTATCTGATTGCTATTGTTATGTCAAAGAACCAATGCGTAGAGAATATGGTCGCACCGTTGGAAACGAGGGTCAAGGGAAAAAATCCCCACCCCGCCGGTTCGGTGGTGGGAGCAAACAGCAGGTTCCTCCGCTGCGCCGTCGCTGTCGTTCCGGCTCGGTCGGAATGACAAGCCTGTGGGAGTCGCTGTCGCTCCGGCTCGGTCGGAATGACAAGCCTGTGGGAGGCCGCTGGCGCTCGGTCGGAATGACAAGCTTGTGGGAGTCGCTGGCGCCCCGGCTCCGGGGGGAATTACAGATGCAGGGATTCGCTTACCTCGCGGGTGTGGGTTCCTCGGGCCATACCCAGGCGAATATCAGGGCTACGGCAATTCCGATGGAGACTTCGACGAAACGATGAAGGGCGATTCGCCATGCCGGGGCCGTGCGCGGGATCAGGAGCACAATCGTCAGCGTGATGCCGGCGAATCTGTATGCGGCGCGATCGGCTCGCACCACGGCGCAAAGTAGTCCTAGAAGGAACACGCCGACGCCGAATACAACGACGTTCGAGCCGAAGTAATTCGCGACGAGCGCGCCAACTACCGCTCCCAGCGCCGTTCCAAAGAAGCGCGCTCGGGAGACGGTGAGCGCCGCACCGAAGGATGATTGTGTCACCACCAGGGTTGTTATCGGCGCCCAGTAGGCTTGCGGCAGCCGGAACAATCGCGCGAGCAACAATGAAGCCACCGCGGCTATGGCCGTCCGCAGGGAATGCACCACGATCGGCCAGCCCGCCCACTTGAATCTATTGCTTAGCATTATCGTTCCACCGCGTTCGTTTCACCGGGTCGTCTCACCGTTGGGCCCCGGCTTTGAAAATAGGGCGTAAGTTTAACATCGTCGTGGCTGGGCCGCAGTTCATGATAAGAAAAAGCAGGTTCCTCCGCTCCGCCGTCGCTGTCGCTCCGGCTCCGGTCGGAATGACAGCCTCGTGGGGGTTGCTGGCGTTGCTGCTCCGGTCGGAATGACAACATTGTTGGGGTCGCTGGCGCTCCCGCTGTGGCCGGAATGACGAGGTTTTGAGCCAGATTTGGCACTCTCTTCACACTCCCCTATCTCCTGATTTTTCTATCAGGTAGACACCGTACGTGGAGCGCCCTTTGATCGATTGACTTCCGTAACTCGCTTTCCTGATTGGCGGCAACTAATCTTTTCCTAATGGGTTCTAACCATTGGGTTCATAGTAGGGATAGCTATGCCTTGCCTGGGAAAAACACGGCGAATGCTATGCACGTTGTTTGTGCTGATGCTGGGGTCTGCCGGCATGGCGCGAGCGTCGGCTACTCTTTTACTGGAAGAGCCTTACGGCAAGCTTGGATTCTTTACGCCCACGGGACATGCGGCAGTGTATTTATCGGGAGTGTGCGCTGAGACGCCACTGGTGCTGCGCCGCTGTGCTCCCGGCGAACTTGGAGCCGTGATCAGCCGCTATGATGGAGTGGGAGGCTACGACTGGGTGGCCATCCCGCTGATCCCTTATCTCTACGCAGTCGAGCGGGCAGAGGATATTCCGCTGTTTGCGGACCCTAAGATGGTCAACTTCCTGCGTGACCAATATCGACGCAAATATCTGGAAGGAGTTGCGCCGGATCTGGATAACGGGGGAACTCCGGGCGGGAACTGGTATGAACTGGCAGGGTCGTCTTACGACCGCACGATCTATGCGTTTGAGATCGAAACCACTTCAGCGCAGGACGAGTCTTTCATCGATGTATACAATTCGTCGTCGAACCAGTCTCACTTCCATCTGAGCTACCGCAATTGCGCCGATTTCGCCAAGGACGTCATCAACTTCTACTATCCAAGAGCGCTGCACCGCAGCCTCATCGCCGACGTTGGAATCACCACGCCCAAGCAGATAGCGAAGACGATGATCAAGTTCAGCGGCCGCCATGCGCAATTGCAGTTTTCGCGCTATGTGATTCCACAGGTTCCAGGAAGCGCGGCACGCAGCACGGCCGTGCATGGGGTGGTCGAGTCGTTCCTGAAATCGAAGAAGTATATCGTTCCTACCGCGGTGGCGAGTCCGATCGCCGCGGGTTGTTTGGTGGCGGTTTACGTGGGTACGGGAGCGGGCCGCTTCGATCCGGCACGGCAGGCGCTGGTTTTCAACGCGCAGCGCACTCTCGAACCACCTCTCGGGCCTGAGGACCGGCGAGCCTTCCAGATTGAACTGAACCATCTGGTGGCCGCGGATTCAGAGACCAGCAGCGCACACATCGAAAAGACATGGGGACGATTGATGGGCAGCGCCGTGCCCGGCTTCGATGTTGAGGGACGCCCCGTTCTGCGGATGCACCTGGGAGAAGAGACGGTGAGTGTCGGGGTCACCGGCGGCAACATTTTTGCGAAAGGCTCGTCGTCATCCACGCAATTCGCACAGCAGCTTCTTGAGGCCCGCCTGTGGGAAGAGTTGCGGCGTGGGAATCCGCCGAAGGTCTCGGAGAACGATATTGAGCGCGACTGGAACCTGTTGCAGAAAGCCCGGAACGCGGCTGACGATCTGGTAACTGCGCGGTCCGCCAAGCTGGCGCAGTCTGGCTCGCGGTGGGAGCCTGACGGCAATCGACCCTGAGAGCCGACTTAAGAAAACAACTCTTCCCGGATAGTTTTGCCGCCGCCAAGCGGCTCGCCTGCTACTGATCCTGCGGTGGTTGCGGAGGCGTTTGCGGAACTGCTCCCGGCCGTCCGGGATAGGGCATCGGTTGCCCCGGCTGTTGTTGCAGTTGACGCTGCTGCATTTCTTGCAGGAGTTCCTGCGGAGTCTTTACTCCCGGCTGATCCGAAGGGGTAGCCGGTGGTGGTTCGGGCTCTGGTGTGGCCTGGTCGGCGGTGCTGTCATCGGTGGCGGTATCGTCCGAAGCATCGGCGTCGGGAGCAGTCGGGGCCGCGTTTCGAGGCGGGGTGCCCGCTCCCGCTTCGGTTGGCGCGTCCGGTGTCTTGGCCACCAAAACCACGCGCACGAGCAAATTGGCATCTTCGGGGGAACCCAGCAAAATGTAGTTGAAGCGTGAGCCATTCAGCAGTTCGGCCATGACTTCCCGCGCCGGCCCCGGACCCAGGCGTGTGACCACGCGCTCCGTGGCAGTGGCCGGAATTTCAATATCGGCAGCTGTATGCTTGCGGACGCCGCGCAGAACGTCACCCAGCGTGGAGTTGGGGGCGACGATGGTCAGCAGTCCATCCTGATAGCTTACTTGGGGCGCTACGGCAGGTATGGCATCCAGTGGAATCTGAGGGACGGGGCCTTGCGGTCCTGAAGGCAGCGGCGGAGGCGGCGGCGCGGGCTGTTGCTTCTTGACCTTGTTCACGTGGTGCGGCGCCGCTGGCGTGTCAGCCCGCCCCGCAACGGGAAGGGATAGAGCGCCTGCCACCAGCAACCCGGTAAGCTTTAATCCCGCATTCATGACGACTGCTCCACTCCGACCTTTAATCATTTCCGGGGGGAACGCTCTATTAAGAGCAATTCTAGCACCGCTCTGACACCTAACGTCGGTTCAGCGGCTTCTCCACCCGAAAGAACGTATTGACTTTACTATCTTGCGGATCAACCTTTGATGCTGCGCACAGATCTCAGTGTGTAAACTCTTGCACATACTGGGATGTGCGTGGAGCGTACAATTCAGTTGGCAGGGGGCAAGAGAAGTGCGCGACACAAGCTGCTTTGGGAAACTCTATTTTCTGGAGAGCTGCCTTCTGAAAGGGAAGACGTCCTTCGCAATCCGGCGCTGGAGCGTCCTGCTGGGTTGTGCTGTGCTGGCTCTGGGCCTGGCGGGATCGAATGCTTTCGCCGAGAGTTGCCTCACAGCGAGCGACATGGACGACGCTACGCGCACCGCTCTCAACACCGCCGCTCTTCACTATTTCGATCTGGCCGGCAAAGGAGATACGGTCTCGCTTCGCCAGAGCGCCATCCCGAGTGTCGCGAGTGATTTCTCAGGCATCGAGAGCACGGTCAAGGACAACCAACCGGCGCTTGCCAGTTCGAAGGCCACGCCTCGTTCGCCGTTTCTGCTGGAAGCGGATGGGACGGCGCCGATCCCGCGGGCGGAATTCTTCTGCGGTGTTTTCAGCGGCAATGGCCAGACCCGCAATAGTGCTGTCTTCCTTCTCAACAATCTTGCGCCCGGCAAGTATGGGGTGGTCATGTTGGACGCTCCATCGCAAAAGGGTGCGTACGTGGTTTCGATGATCCTGCAGCAGATGGGTTCGGATTGGAAGCTGGGCAATCTCTTCATCAGTACGGCTCAATTCGGGGGCCACGACAGTGAGTGGTTTGCCGCGCGGGCGCGTGAGTTCCGCGGCAAGAATCAGGTGTACGACGCCTGGCTCTATTATCTCGAGGCGATCTCGTTGGTTTCGCCTCTTCCGTTCATGAGCACTGCGGCCACCGACAAGCTTTACGACGAATCGCAGAAGGCGCGACCTGCCGATGTTCCAGTCGAGGGCAAGACCTTGGATCTCTCCGCTGTGACCGCGGCGGGAGCTGTGACCTACAAACTTACCGCGCTATTTCCTCACGCGGTGGGCGATGATCTGGACTTGGTTGTGAGATATCAGGCGATGGATGTTTCTAATACGGTGCAGGCTTATCAGAACAATGTTGCCGTGATCAAGGCGCTGGTGACGAAATATCCGGAACTCAGAGGCGCATTTGCAGCTGTCGTGGCCCGCGCGGTTGACCCCAGCGGCCACGATTACGGTACGCTGCTGGCCATGAAGGAGATCAAGTAGAGGAGCAGTGGCCAGTGATCAGTGGTCAGTGATGAGTGGCCAGTGGTCAGTTTTCGGTTTTCCGTTGTTCTGCTTCTTCCAGTAGGCAATCTTTTGGATCTTTGTCGTCGCGCAGGCCCAGGAATACCGGAGCTCGCAACTTTGGTCCGCTTCCGCTGCTGGTTCCGTCGGTCCATTCCGCATACTCGATTTCGGCTACCAGGTCGGGCTTTACCCAGTAGACTTTTCTTGAGGCTTCGACTTCGCCGTAGAACGGGTTCTTCTTTGTCTCCCTTTTCTTGAGGAGACTCCACACTTCATCGAGCGACTTCTGGTCAAATCCGCTGCCCGCCTGCCCTACGTGAATCAGCCTGGCTTGCTTGTCATAGAGTCCCAGCACGATCGAACCGAAATGGGCGCGGCTGCCTTCCGGCTCGGTGTAGCCGCCGATCACGCATTCCTGCCGGTGCGTGATCTTGATCTTCAGCCACTCGCTGGTGCGGCGCTCCTGATAGATGCTCTCGCGCTTTTTTGCCAGAATGCCTTCCAGCCCTTTGGCTCGCGCTATCTCAAACAGAGCTTTCCCCTGTTTTTCGTAGTGATCGGAATAGCGCACGGAATCGCCCGTGACCAGGATCGAAGCTAACTTTTTCTTGCGCTCTTCGAGCGGGAGCTTTCGCCAATCATAGCCGTCGAGATAGAGCAGATCGAATGCGTAATAAAGCACGGGCACGTCCGTCTTGGTGGCCACGCGCCGGCCACCGGGACGAAATCCGGTTCGCTGCTGCATCAGGCTGAACGACGCTCGCCCCTGTTCGTCGAGCGCAACCACCTCGCCGTCGAGGATCGCTGTCTTCGCCTTCACCGACTTTGGCAGATCCTTCAGCTCGGGGAAGCGCGGTGTCAGCTCGTTCTGATTCCTGGAGACGAGACGCAGCTTGCTGTTGTCGATAAAGGCGATGGCGCGGTAGCCGTCCCATTTGATTTCGAAGAGCCAGTCTGCTCCGTCGAAGGGCTTGTCCACGGATGTGGCTAGCATGGGATGAATCGTTGTGGGCATCAGGCGCTTCACGGGGTCGCCCAGGGTCAGACTCTTCACCGCCGAGGACGCAGAGAGCGCCGAGGTTTTTGATCTTGTCTTGTTGAAATCCGGAGGAGGATCGGCGGGAGCCGCACTCCGGACGACCGCCGCTATTTTTCCCTTATTTTGCTCTGCGTTCTCGGCGCGCTCGGCGGTGTTCAGTGGTGTTTGCTTTTTTTTTTGTCCGCCTGCGGCGGCTTTCTTCTTGTCGAGTTTGGCCACGGCATCGGCCAGCCAGGCCGCCTTCAGCTTTCCGCCTCCTGCTGGGCGGCTTCTCCACTCGGCCGATCCGGCGTCTCCGGCGATCTCGGCTAAACTGCGCTTGCTTAGCACCGACTCGTCATACTGGTCGATGTCATATCCCTCGACCGCGTACTTGTCGTGCTTCTTGATCAGCAGCCATTCGTTGCCTTTGCTTCCGGGACGGCGGCCCTTCATCTTTACAAGGGCAAAGTCTCCCTTCAACTTCTTGCCATCGAGACGAAACTTCAAATCACCTTTAGCCAGCATCGCGGCCGCTTCGGCATCGGTTCCCGGCACATATTTTCCCTGCACGGCAACCGGAGAAAGCGGCTGCCACGTGCCCACGTCCCACACCATCACCGTGCCCGCGCCGTAGTTGCCCTCCGGGATGATGCCCTCGAAATCGAAATACGAAACCGGATGATCCTCCACCTGCATGGCCAGGCGCTTGTCCGCTGGATCGAGCGATGGCCCCTTGGGCACTGCCCACGACTTCAGCACACCTTCCATTTCGAGGCGAAAGTCATAGTGCAGCCTTGTGGCGTCATGCTTCTGCACCACGAAGCGGTGGCCAGCTTTGGTTTCAAGTTTCGGAGGAGGCTCCGGTGTCTGTTCGAACTTGCGTTTCCGTTTGTATTCTTCGAGGGCCATAGCAACACCATTTAACCACGGAGATATGGGGTGCGGAGAAAGTCAGAAACTTAAACACGGGGGGCACGGAGGAACACGGGGTAAATCTTCTCCCTCGGGCATAAAAACTTTGATGAGCCTTGGCATGCTTTAGAATTCCTGCACATGCGACGCGAATTTCCCGAAATGCCGCTGGTCGGCGTGGGCGCCATCATCATCGAAGATGCCCGCATCGTTCTCGTGAAACGGGCGCACCCGCCGCTGCAGGCCCGGTGGTCCATCCCCGGAGGCGTGCTCGAAGTTGGCGAACTGCTGCGCGAGGCCGCGATCCGCGAGGCTCGCGAGGAAACCGGACTCACGGTTGAGCCCGGAGAACTCCTCGGCGTCTATGACCGGGTGCTGCGAAATCCCGAGCAGCGCGTGCAATATCACTATGTTTTGATTGATTTTCTCTGCCGCCGGGTTGCGGGGGAGCTTGCTGCCGCCAGCGATGCCGCGGAGGTCCGCTGGTTCACACGGGAAGAGCTGCTGGCATTGAACCTGGCAGAAGATACGCTTGATGTCATTCGCAGAGGCTTCGCGAAACTAGGCTGAGTCTGGCACAAACTATGAAAACTCGCATTGTAACCAAGCAAAAAGTCGAGGCTTGGCCACCCAGCGTATGGAACGCATATGTCGACCTCCTGGCGATGGAACCGTATGACGAACTGGCTGAGGAACAGCGTCCGGCTCATCTCGTCTTCTGGTATGAAAGCGAGGTGCAGAATGGCGGGCACCTGCAATATTTTGAGAACCGCGGCACCGGGCGTCTGGGCGAAACTGTAGAGGCCCTTGAATTACTTCAGGCGAATTGCCAGCAACAGATTCTCCGAGAAGCGGGGGAGTTGTTTCTGGGTCGCGAGCGGCCGAGCATCGCGAGCGTCGAAGAGTTCGTTGCCGCCGCTCAGAGTGGGGAGTTCAAGGCCTTTGACCGTCGCTTCTACGCCTGCTCTCCGTCTCTTCAAGAACGACTTCAGGCGTACCTGACACTTCACCAGTCGGCGTTTGTGACCATCGTCTGATGAGTCATCTATCCCTCAGCGCTGCCGTCTGTCGCCGCGTGGACCTAGCTCGAACCTTATTTGGATTCCTGTAGCAGCACCACGGCGCCCGCTCCACATTTATTCAAAAAATGAGCGTGCCGCATCCGGCAGAGCGTGGTAACTTACACGAATCCTTCAAGCCAGACCATGACCATCAGCAGGCGTCAATTCATCGCCAGAGTAGCGCAGGCCAGCGGATACGGCGCCGCTTTTATGACGATGCATTCGCTTGGTCTGCTGGGCATGGTCGAGACCGAGCAGCGGAAGGACTTTCCTCTGCCTCCATCGAGCGGCCGCGGGACCAAAGTTATTATTCTCGGCGCTGGCATTGCCGGGCTCGTCTGCGCCTACGAAATGCGGCGGGCGGGCTTTGACTGCACCGTGCTGGAGGCGCGCGAGCGTCCCGGCGGCCGGAACTGGACCCTCCGCCGGGGATCGAAGCTGGTGTTCAACGACGGCAGTTCGCAGGAATGTACGTTCGAGGAAGGAAACTATTTCAATTGCGGTCCCGCGCGGCTGCCTTCGGTCCACAAAACCATGCTCGGCTACTGCAACGAGCTGGGAGTGGAGCTCGAGGTCGAAGTGAATACCTCGCGCAGCACGCTGCTGCAGAATGACGATGTTTTCGGCGGCAAGCCGATCCGGCAGCGGCAAGCCATCAACGACACGCGCGGCCATGTCGCCGAACTGCTGGCCAAGTGTGTGCAGAAGGGTGCGCTCGATCAGGATTTCACGGCGGAAGACCGCGCGGCGGCTATGGATTTTCTCAGATACTACGGCTACTTGTGGAAGGATTACCAATATCACGGATCCCCCCGCTCCGGCGACCAGCAGTTGCCCGGTGCTGGCGATCAGATCGAAATCCCAATTCCTCCGCTTTCGATGTCCGATTTGGTCAAGTCGCAGTTCTACAAGCCGATGCTGTTTGAAGAAGCGCTCGATATGCAGGCCACCATGTTCCAGCCGGTGGGCGGCATGGACCGGATTCCTTACGCGTTCGCCGCTTCGCTGGGCAAAGTTGTTCGCTATAACTCGCCGATCACGGAGATTCGCAAGACGACCGACGGCGTTCGAGTGATGTACCGCGACGGCGAAACTGGCCCGGTTCGTTCCATCGAAGCGTCTTTTTGCATTTGCACCCTGCCGCTTCCCATTCTTCGGACCATCCCGAATGACCTTGCTCCGCGCGTGAAATCGGCGATCGAGCCGGTGGTCTATGATTCCGCCTTCAAAGTCGCGTGGGAGTCGCGGCGCTTCTGGGAGCAGGATGGCGACGAGATCTACGGTGGCATCTCATTCGTGGCGAATGGTCCGGTCAATCAAGTCTGGTATCCGAGCGCGAAGCTGATGTCGAAGCGCGGAGTTCTCGTCTCCGGATATTCGATGGAAAACTTTGGCGATTTTGGCAAGCTGCCGTCGTATGAGGCAAAGCTCGCGGCTTCCCGGGCTGCGGTGGAAAAGCTGCATCCCGGCAAGGGCAAGGAACTGGAGAAGCCGATGTATATATCCTGGGGCAAGGTGCCGTATAGCCTGGGGTCGTGGGTCACCCGCGGGGCTGACTTCACTTCCGAGGAGGCAGCCTACTATAGCGGGCCGTACCGGGAATTGATTGTTCCAGATGATCGCATTTACTTCGCCGGGGACCACTGCAGCCATATTATTGGCTGGCAGGAAGGAGCCGCTCTCGCCGCCCAGCGGACGATTACGATGATCGTCAGCCGGGTCAACCAATCGTAGACAAACTCAGAGATGGAGATGGAAATGGAAATGTCCATGCGAAGAATTTCGATGTGTCTTGCCCTTACGTTGCTCTCGTTTTTCGTCGCGAGTGCACAGGCCCAAATGAATGTCCGCCACATTCAGGAGGACGACCGTCCCATCGCCACCGGAGTCTGGGTGGGAGATACGCTTTACCTGAGCGGGCAGTTGGCATCGCCGGTGACTCCGGCCGATCCCGCCAAAGGAACCGCAGCCGTCTATGGCGACACCGAAGCGCAAACCATGAGTACGCTGACCAAGATTGAAGCAGCGCTCAAGGCCGAAGGCCTCACCATGGGCGATGTGGTGTTGATGCACGTCTATCAGGCGGGCGATCCGGCCAAAGGCGGGAAGCTCGACTTTCCGGGGATGATGACGTCTTACACAAAATTTTTCGGAACCAAAGAGCAGCCCAACAAGCCAGCCCGCAGCACCGTGCAGGTCGCGGCACTGGTCGCGCCCTGGGCGTTGGTGGAGATTGAAGTGATCGCGGTGAAAGCAGCTGCGAAGGCGGCGAAGTAGGCGTCAGAGAATTTTTAGGAGCTTGTTTCGGTCCTGCCGTTATCAGCCACGTCGTCTTCCCACTCCGCGCGGCAGGAGTGGCAGCGCCAGGCGCGGCGCCGCAAAGGGATCGGCACGCTGAAGTATGCGCTCACATACGCGACGCGCTGATCCAATTCCTGAAAGTTCACATCCAGAGACTGGCACTTCGGACAGCGCGGCTGTTCGTAATTCCCAATGCCAGACACATCGAAGTTCTCGGGAATCGGCTGATCCAAAATGCTGTTCGCGGCCTCAGCATCTTCCGCATCCACATTCAACTTGATTCCTCCCATCAAGTTCGACCAGAACCAGTCCATGCGCACCATGTTGTCGTCGGTGAGGACGGCTTCGATCCCAGCCGACTCGACGCTTCCCTTTGCCAGTAGTGCTTCGGGCAGATCTCTGAATTTGCGAATCGTCACCAGGTTTCGCAGTTCGGGTTCGTCGCCGGGCGCATTTTCGACAAGTTCAGCGACGAGTCCTCTCCGGGTAATCTCCGCCTTCAACAGTTCCCGTGCGAGATCAGTAAGTTCGTAGGCCTGCGTGGCGACCTCCTCCAACTCACCGTCCTTCTGGCCGGAGTAGAAGGCGATAAGCCGCTGCCTCTCCTGCTCGGGATCAATTCTCGCCATGGAGGGGAATCATACGTGAGTCGGCGCGGGAGCAGTACGCCAAAAAACAGAACGGCCCGCAAGCTCTTACGAGCCTGCGGGCCGCCCGGTGGACTGTTTGGGATTGACCAAGAGGTGGTCACTCTACGTGGCCTCTCACGGCAACTCCCGGGTCAGGGATAAAGGCCTTCGCGCGACCGACGCGATGCCTCCATCCGTACTCACCGGCTAGTGTGCGGGCTGTAGCTTCCGGCGCGTCGCTACCATGCGGTGCGCATCCGAAAGCCCCGCTTAGAGCAACCAGCTCTAAGTCTCAGCCACCTCACCTGGTCTTAGACTCCCACAACAATTACCACATTCAGAACTTGTCATTCGACCACCTCCTTTCCGGTGTAATCGCACATTAGTACGAAATCCCCCTGTGCGTCAACCGGCACGAAAGTGGGTGTTGAGAACGGCAACCCCTCCGTCTGTTAGCTTGAAAGTGTTTCTTAGGCACTCTCCCGCCTGTCCCCAAGGTCAACGAGTGCGATGGAGATTTTGCGCCAGTTGACCCTCAACCCTTATCAAAGTCCCGCTGTATGCCGCATTTCACCGAGATTAACCATTTAGGTACTGTGTGCAATTGTGTATGACCTATATTGACCAGCCGAGCCAGATTCCCGAGCCATATGATTTAGCCTCTTTCTTTGTTAGGAGAACGGCACCCACGTGAATTGATCGTGCCAGGGACACAGATGGCGAAACGAGCTCTCGGTTTCAGTTCCGCAGTTTTCCGCAAAAAGTTCCGGGATGGGATGACTGCGCGGACCTACCGAGACAACGAGATCATTTTTGCGCAAGGGGACAGAGCCGACGCTGTGTTCTACATCCAGAGCGGCACGGTGAAGCTCACAATGGCCGCTACGCGCCGCAAGAAAGCGATAATCGCCGTCCTGCCGCGGGGTAGCTTTTTTGGCGAAGGCTGTCTTGGAGGGCAATCGCTGCGGATGTACACGGCGAGATCAATTGGGCCCTCCAATATCACTCGCTTGCAGAAGGAGCGGTCGCTTCGCGCGCTCAAGCGCGACCCGCAGTTCGCTGCATTGCTTAATGCATATCTACTTTCCAGAGTTATTCGAGTCGAGGAAGACCTGGCAGATCAATTCTTCAATTTCAGCGAAAAGCGACTGGCGCGGGTTTTGTTGTTGTTTGGGCAAATAACCAAGGAATCAAAGCCGGAGAACCCCCTGAAGGTGAGCCAAGGAACCCTCGCGGAGATGGTCGGTACCACCCGCGCAAGGGTAAGTAAATTTATGAATGCGTTCAAGAAGAAGGGCTTCGTCTACTACAACGGCGGCTTGCAAATAAATAGCGCACTCATCAGCGCCTTTCTACAAAATCGGCCCATGTCCGTTGTCAGAAGACCGTAAACCGTCCCGCAACTGGTCTAGTTCACCATCGTACATGGGGGCTTGCGATGAAAAAGGAACTCAGCCCAAAACAGATACTCGCCGTCCGCTGTCCGACTTGCGGAGCCGCTCCGGGGGAGAAGTGTGAACTTAGCACCGGCCAACCTCGCAATACTCCGCACCTGGATCGCGAACTGATCACAAACGATTGAATGCGTCTCGGCGGACCTTCGACTAAAAAGATTCGCTCGCGTTTGAATCAAACGTTCTTCTCGCGCGCGAATCCCGAGATAATCCCTCTGTGCGTCACCCGCACGAAAGTGGGCGCCGCGAGTGGGACTCCCTCCATCTGTTAGCTTTGGAAGTCTCGACCGGTGAATGACGATGGGAACCTCCCCAAAGCTGCGTACGGTGAAAGACATTCTCTGCCAGCGTTGCCCCCGCTGCCGCTTGGGAAGCATTTTTCGCTATTCCATCTTCCGCGGGTTTCCCAAGATGCACGAGCGTTGTCCGGTCTGCAATCTCAAGTTTGATCGCGAGCCGGGCTACTTTCTGGGTGCCATGTACGTCAGCTATGGTCTGGGGATTGTGATCGTTTCTTTGATCGCTGCCCTGCTTTGGCGGGTGACTGGCTGGTGGATCACGAAAGATACCATCTGGGCAGTCGTCTTGTTTCTGCCGCTCGCTCCTACGATCACACTCTTCGCCCGCGTGCTCTGGATCTATCTCGACCAGACCATCGATCCTGAACGTTAGACCTGGCGATACGGATTACGCCTTTTCCTCTGCATTCTTCGAGATGGTCTTCGTGATCGGAGTTTCCTCCTTTTCCTGCATTGCCGCTTTGAACCCGCGAATGCTCTCGCCCAGACCTTTCCCAAGTTCGGGCAGCTTTTTTGGACCAAGAATCAACAAAGCCAGTCCGGCAATAACCAATAAGTGTGTGGGTTGAAACAGGCCTTCCAACATCGGTTTTCCTCCAGTCGAGATCCAACAGAGCACTGAACCAGATGGGCGCTGTGGCCTGGTTTGACGCACAGCGCCCGCCGTTTTAAACGCCGCGTTGGGCCGCGTCGGCAGCTTCAGCGAGAGCGTTCAGGGTGTCGAAAAATCCGGCCGACTGGCCAATGAAGAGTCCACTGGCGGTGAGGCCTGTGGCCGCGGCCCGGGCGCCCCCAAATTCATCAGTCAGCGGACGAATCATCGAGACGTGGGGGAGGTTGGGCCTGAATTCGACAGGGACAGGAAAGATCAGGCTGGGCTGAATGAGAGGATTGAGCGGGCTGAAGAAGTTAGGAAACGTCAGACCGGAGATGGAGTCTGTAAATGGAGCCACCGGGGCCTGCACTCCATTACCCGAAAAATCAACCCACTCCAGAAAGTGAGCGATCTCGTCTCCACCAATGCCGAGGGTAATCTCAAGCACTTCCGGGTCTGTCACTTTTTGACTCAGAGCAGCGTAAAGGCTGGTGCCGCCCTGCTCAATTTGGCCGAAGTGAAAGGCTGCAACATTCGCAATAGCCTGAATGTGATCGTTGCCGGGAAAGTTCGAGTTGGCTTGGCCAGAGTAATCGGCATCGCTTCTCGGAATGGCCGTAACCCCGTCGAGAGTGATGGCCTGGGGAAAAGTGGCGCCCAGGTCCGGATTGGTAGCGCTGCGGTAGCGAACGTACCAGCTGGTGTCGACGTTGAGCTGCATGAGGTTGGTGAGGCGCATCTTCCCGGAGGATCCCTGGGCGGTGCTTCCCGGCAAGGTTGCGAAATCGCTGAGGTCGACCGGCTCGGCTCCCTTGGACTCGAGATAAGCATTGAGGAAAGTAGCGTGGCTCACTTCATCGAGCGTGTTGCTGGCGATATATTGCGGACCGTCGGGATCGAGGTTCGACAAGGCTACCTGATAGGGGTTCAACTTTTCGTTCGGGTCGACTTCGATCGGTGGACGTTTGCCGATACCACCCAGCTCTGCGTACTGGATCCAAAGATCCGACTCAATGAGTTCAGCTGCTGCGAGGAATCGAAGGATTGCAATATCTCCCTTGGTAATCGATGCATTGCTGGTTTCCCGGGCAAAAGCGGGCAGACCGCGGCCCAGAATGCCAGCTCCTACGGTTGCCACTGCTCCGGCGACCATGCTTTTCTTGAGGAACGAGCGCCGGCTGGCGGGACGTTCCAGTGCTTCCGTGAGTTTCTTCATGATTCCCTCTCTTTTACCGCGTTCCACTGCTTGCTTCGGATCACGGTGTAAGGGCACGGTAGCGCGCCGCCAGTGGGGCGCATGTCACGAGGTAGTCAAAGCTTTGTATCTTCTTGCGGACGTTGTCTTGGCCTGGTCAAGTTTCTTGCGAACGATTCGCGCGATTTACGCTGCCGCCATGCAACCCGCCCGTGCGCATCTGTGTTCTTAACTGGATTCACGGATAAAGTTCACGGATAAAACCGGTTTTGAGGTCAGCGAAAGCACCACATTCCGGGCGGTGCGCACCGGATGCGCTATTCTAGAAAGGGAGAAACGTGGAATGATTCGGTTTAAGACCGCAACGATTCTTTTGACCGTCCTGATTACTTCCTTTGCTGTTGCTCAATCCCCAACCCCGAGAGTGCAGGTATTCGGCGGGTATGCGCTGGTGCATGCGGATAACGGCGGGCTCGTTCCGCTCAAGGTGGATTCGGATCTGGCCGAGCCGAACGAGCCGTTCTCACTAAGAAACTACTTTCAGGGCTGGAATGCGGAGGGGCAGTACAACGCCAATCGCTGGATCGGAGTCGCGGCGGAAGTTTCCGGCCGATCTGGAACGCCCATCACCGCGGCAACCGGCAGTTCTGCTTCCGGTCTCCCGAACCTTAGCGCTTATACCTTCCTCGCCGGACCAGTGCTCTCCTACCGCACCAAATCGAAATTGACGCCCTTCATCCACGCTCTTTTTGGTTGGGATCGGGCCAGGTTGGGTGCCGGACCCATCGCGGGAGTGGAGGTTCCCCTGTCCTCGCTCGGCACGACCCACGCCGATGTTGCAGCGGCGCTGGGGGGCGGAGTCGATTACCGATTATCGCGGCGCGTGTCTCTTCGGCTGGCGCAGTTGGACGAATTCTATACCACCCACAATTTAAATAAGTTTTACAACAACGCCTTCGATACCACCCTGTTCCAGGGCTTCTCGACTCACGAAGACAATCTGCGAGTTTCCACCGGAGTGGTAGTGCGGTTCTAATGGCGGAATCGCAATTGTCGCGGCACGAGAAATGACAGGATGCGGTAAGGACCTGCAAATCTCATGGCAATCCGAACGCGTAGACTGCGCTGCCCGCGGCAATCGCAACATATTCTTTCCCCTCCACGGCAAAGGCCATCGGCGCGGCGTAGACCGCTCCGCCCATCTGGAAGTGCCATAACGCCTTGCCTGAAGCGGCATTCAGAGCGATGAAGTTTCCTTCGGCATCGCCGGTAAATACCAGACCGCCGGCGGTTGAAAGCACACCCGACCAGGTCGGCGACGTGTGCTCGAACTTCCACTTGATCTCCCCGGTCGCGGGGTCGATCGCCTTCAGAAATCCGCGATAGGGTTCGGCCTCATCCGACGGAAAATATGCGCTTCCGTAATACGCGTGGCCAGCCTCATAAGGCTGCGGTGCGGTGGAGAAAATGTCGCATTGATCGCGCGCCGTCACGTAGAACAGCGCCGTCTGTGGATCGAACGTCGGCGCCATGAAATTCGTCGTCCCCAGCGCCCCCGGACATATCGTGTGCCCTGCAAGCGTTGGCGAAGCTTCCTTATTCGCCACCGGACGCCCATCGGCATCCTTCGCGTCGCTCCACGTGATCTTGCCGTAGGCATTTGCCGAAATCAGTTTGCCGGTCGAGCGATCGATCACATAGAAAAAGCCGTTTCGGTTGGCCTGTGCGATCAAGTGTTTGCCGTCAGAATCGGGCTTCCCCAGGTCAATCACCACTGGCACCTGAGTCGCATCCCAGTCATGCTCGTCGTGCTTGGTGAACTGGAAATACCAGTTCATCTTGCCGGTGTCGGCATTAAGCGCGAGCAGCGTGTTGCTGTAGAGATTGTCTCCGGCACGCCCCTCGCCGCGATTCGAGGGAGCAGGATTTCCCGTCGGCCAGAAAATCTGATTCGTCACCGCATCGTAGGTTCCGGTGTTCCAAGCCGGAGCGCCGCCGACCTTCCACGAATCGCCCTCCCACGTGTCGTGACCCGGCTCGCCCGGTCCGGGCACGGTATAGAAGCGCCACTTGCGTTTGCCGGTCGCTGCGTCGTAGGCGTCGATGAATCCGCGCACTCCATACTCGCCTCCGGAAACGCCGATCACCACTAGATCTTTCACGGCCAGCGGCGCGACCGTGAAGCTATAGCCCTTCTGGTACTCGGCCGCAACAACATCCCAGATCACATTCCCGGTCTTCGAATCGAGCGCGATCACATGCGCATCGAGCGTACCCAGAAAAACTTTGTCGCCCAGGATGGCGAGCCCGCGATTCACCCGCCCGCAGCAGGGACGAATATCCCCCGGCAGCTGATGCTGATACATCCAGATCGGACGCCCCGTGCGCGCATCCAGAGCAAAGGCCCGGTCGTCCTGCGCCGTGGCGTACAGAATTCCGTCTACCACCAGCGGCGTGGTTTCAAGCTTGCCCGTGGCCCCAGTCTGGTACACCCACTTTGCAACCAGCGAAGGCGCATTGGCGATGTTGATCTGATCGAGTGGGCTAAAGCGCCGCCCTGAATAATCGCCGGAATAAGTCAGCCAATTCTGCGGCTCCTTCCCGGCATTCAGCAGCCGTTCGAAGGTAACCTGTCCGCGCACTTGCGACGCGAAGAGGCAAGAGATAAGACAAGCCAGCGATAGACTCGCGAACTGTCTCGGCCTTGTCATTTCGCCCCCACGCTGATCAAGTAGGCCACGATGTCATCAAGATCTTTGTCGCTCAAGAGGTCGGTGTTGAACTTTGGCATCATCGACTCGCGAGTTTTGTTGAACGACCGCAGCGTATCTTTTTCCAGCAGGTAAATCTGCTCGTTCGCATCCATCATCTGCACGCTGAAGTTGTCCTCATTCAGAGCCACGCCCTTGATTTGCTTTCCGTCCGCGGTCACTACAGTGATGGTCTCGTATTCCTGCGGAAACTCTTTCGTTGCCTCAGTCAATCCCCAGGCCAGCCGCCGGCTGGGATTGCGCACTGAATCGATGATCGATTCCTTTGTGCGCGACCCTCCCACCCCCGTGAGTTCCGGCCCTACACGTCCGCCCTTGCCTTCGATCATGTGGCAAAGCGAGCAATTCGCGTCACCATAAAACAGTTCCTTGCCATGCGCGGCACTGCCGGCGGACTTGGCCGGCGCCTTCACCTCCACGCTGCGGATGTAGGTGATTATCTGCCAGATCTCTTCGTCGGTCATGCCGACGCCCTGGCCGTTAGTTCCGTTGGCTGGCATGACGGTGCCGGGGATGCCGTTGCTGATTACCTGAAACATCTCCTCGTCGGAGTGAACATGCTTCTTCTGCGCCCGCGTCAAATCGGGCCCGCGCCCGCCGCCGTGCGCGCCGAGTCCATGGCAAAGCGCACAGTTGATGCGGAACTCATACTCTCCGGCTTTGGCGGCCTTGGGGTCGTTGGCAAAAGGGTTGTGATCGTCAGCGTAGCTGGAGGTTGCCGCCAACAACATCGCGAGCCACACGGCCCAAGCCGAAGTCTTTAGAGCCAGCCGCGCCAAATGCAGCTCTGCCGGACGTGGTTTCTGTTTGGTCAAAAGCACTGTTCACCCTTGTTCCACCCGAACGCCCGTGGAGAATACCGGATGTTACCACCAAGTTCATCTGTGGGAATCTGCCCGCGGAATCCGGATGCGGGCATTCACAGGGGTCTCCCGTCCGGTAACGCGCAAAGAATAATAAAGAATGAGAAGTACCTCGGTAACTCTAGCGACGTGCCCAACTCGAAGTAATCTGATGGCGTAGATTTGCTGGTAGGCCGGGGACGATGCGCTGGGCTGCGAAACAATCGTTGCTGCTTCTTTCAATTTTCGGGTCGTGCCTTGTCTGCACCAAACCACAAGCTGCGGCCGCGCAGGAAACCCAACCTTCAGTCGTCACTCAAACCGGCAACACTAGCCCGGAGTCCGCAATTCGTCGCGAAAACCTCGAAGATGAGGTGACCATCTCGTTCCTCAGGAGCGTCCACGCTACCAACTTGCACGACGCCTGCAAGGACGCGCTGGGGACCGGAATCGAGATTTCGGCCAAAGTCTACGGCGACTTGGACGACGACGGCCGCGAAGAGGCCGTCGTCACGGCATACTCCTGCCAGGCCGGAAGTGGTGGGCCAGATCTGATCGCCGTGTTTACCATGAACCCGAACGGAACCGTGCGGGAACTGCCGATAGAGAAGCGAAAATGGAACGAGCCATTCCACGGCCGGGACCCCAGCCTGGGGCTGCGCGGCCAAATGACGGTAGCCATCGAAAAGGGTCGGCTCATCGAGAAGTTCCCCATCTTTAAGGAAACAGATCCGGGTTGCTGCGCTTCCGCCGGCACCAGAGAATTCATTTACCGATGGCGCTCGGACAGGCTGGTTCTTGAGGACATAGTTGACCTTACAACTCCTCCTCTGCCGCAGGCAGCCGGTCCATCCCGTGCCATCCGCGCAGTCGATGTGAAGAAGTTGCTCGATGACAATACCCTCGGCCTCGTGCCCGCCTCCCAGATGGAAGAAATGAAGGAGGATTGTGCTGATAACGGACGCGATCTGCTCGAAGTGGACAAACTGGAGTACGCCGACCTTGACGGCGATGGCCAGGAAGAAGCGATCTACGAAGGTTTTACGTGTATGTCAGGAACCGGCGGTGCGGACTTCTTCGGCGTCGTGAAGCTGACTCGGGAAGGCAAACTTGTCGAGATGCCAATCAAGCCCCACGAAGGACCGTTGAACGGTCGCGACGTTTATCGCGGTCTGCGCGGCCATATGAGCCTGGCTGTTCAGAACGGAAAGCTGGTCGAGGTCTATCCCGTGTACACGGACGAAAAAGAGTGTGAAGCGTGCTCCTCCGGCGGACAACGTCGGTTCATCTTCCACTGGGACGGGAGTCAGTTTGTGCTTGAAAATGTGGTGAATGCGCCAGAGCAATCTGCCAGATAAGTCCCGATCGTCACGCCTTCAGACTCCCCCTGTCGTACATGTCCGCCGGATATCTGGGACCAGCACTTCCGCGTATTTACACTGAATTTCTCCCCTAAAAGTGCCGATCTTTACTTTAGCCAGTTCTCAGATGGTTTGAAGTTTACCTCGGCCTGCGCTAAGTGCTTGATAGCTCAGCCTTTCCAGCGGAAAGCGCCAGACTGAGGCAGGCCCAGGTGAGCCAGCACGCGATAGGCAAACTCGCGGGCCATGTCATCTAAAGAGGTAGGCCGGTAATAGTACGCCGGAATGAGGGGGAAGACGGTCGCCCCGGCGTCGGCGGCCCGGTACATGTTGCGGATGTGGATTTTGTTGAGCGGCGTTTCGCGCACGCACAGCACCAGCGGACGCTTCTCTTTCAGGCAAACGTCAGCGGCGCGCTCGATGAGATGGGAAGCGATGCCGTTGGCGATACGGGCCAGGGTGCCCACGCTGCACGGGATCACGATCATGGCGTCGGCGGGGTAAGAGCCGCTGGCCACGTTGGCTCCGATATCAGCGTTCGACTGCTCTTTGATTTTGGAGATTTTGGACAAAGTACTGGTCGCGGAGCGGGTGGAGGATTTTGTTTTTTCGCCGGCGAGGATCTGGCGGACAAGATTCGCCCGGCCCTTGATGCCAAGTTCCTCGGCGAGCACGCGCAAGCCGGAGTCGGAAGCGATGAAGTTTACGGCTTGAACGCGGGCATCGCGTTCGACAGCGAGCAGCAGTTGCCGCAGAAACACCGACCCGCTGGCGCCAGTGGTCGCGATGGTCAAATTCAGCGGCGGGTTCGGCAAAGCGCCTCCAAGAAGGTGACGAGAGTGTCACCCCGAGTTTGGAGCATAGGGACGCCGAGCTAAAGAAGTCAAGGTGAGCAAGCTGAGAACTGAGAACTGAGAACTGAGAACTGAGAACTGAGAACTGAGAACTGAATATGGCATCCCCGGTCAATTTGCGATCCCGCCGCAGCGCCGCCCAACTCCACGCCCTGGAAGGAGTGGAGCGCGAAATCCGCGCGCAGGATTCCCAGAGCCGCCGCAAATATCTCCGCGAGTTCAGTCAAGCCTTCCGCAACTACGATTCTCTTCTCGACTCTCAGCAGATGCAGAACGCCCTGCACTCCGCCGACGTAGTCCTGGTCGGCGACTACCATGCTCTGCCGGCTGCCCAGCGCTATGCCGCGTCGCTGCTCGAGCAACGCACTTTGGCCGGAGATCGCCCGGTGGTGCTCGGGGTCGAAACCATCTTTGCCCGCGACCAGCACATCCTCGAAGAATGGTGGCGGCGCGAGGTTGATGAAACCGAACTGCGGCAGCGCATCCGCTTCGATCTTGACTGGGGCTACGATTGGGCGCCGTTCCATGAACTGCTGGTCGCCGCCCGCGACCACGGCGAGGCCATCTATGGCCTCGATTGCATGCCGCGCGAAAACCTGCGGAAGATCGGCGCACGCGATCGTCACGCCGCGGCCAAGGTTGCCGAGATTCGCGAGCGCCATCCTGATGCCGTGATCTTTGTACTGTTCGGCGAGTCTCATCTCGCTCCGGGACACCTCCCACGCGCGCTGCACAAGGAAATGCCGGACGCCAGAATCCTCACCGTGTTGCAGAATGTGGACGCTCTTTACTGGCGCGCCGCGGGCGAGCGCGTCGACAAGGTCGATGCCGTGCGTGTTAATGAAGACGTTCTGTGTGTATTCAATGCCACCCCGCTCGAGAAGTACGAAAGCTACCGCCTGTTTCTCGACCAGTGGAGCCGTTGCGATACCGACCCCGACTTCGCGCCCACCATCTACAACCTGATCGACAGTCTGGCCAGCTTTCTCGAGATCAACCGTTACTCGCCGCACAACGGCACGCAACCGAAGTTCTTGGTCGACATGCTGCCAGAGGTTCACGGCAATTCATCGGATGCGATGCTGCGCCGCCTGCTCTCGCGCAAAGGCATCAGCGAGCGGCAACTGGAAACCATGCTGGCCAGCGTTGAAGAACGCGGCAGCGCCTATCTCCCGCAGGTCAATGCGTTCCACATCCGCGAATTTCAGATGATGCACGCCGCCGAGGATGCGGCTCGTTTTCTGCATCACGCCTGCCGTGGTCTGCCGCAGCGCGTTAACGGGCACAGCGTGAATACTGATGTTGCGAAGAACACCGAGGGGACCACCGACGCTTTCTACACGCGAGTGATCGAACACGCCGTCGCCTACTTCGGTTCGCGAGTGCTGTATCCGTCAAGGCCGGCTCCTGCGACTGAGGATTCGCCTGCTCTATCGCGAGCCGCATGCGAAAAAGCTGCACAATCCGCCACCCGCGCCGATGCGGAGAAATTTGAATCCATCACGCAGGACTGGGGATACCGCATCGGAAGCCAGATCTATGATCTTTATCTGGCCGGCAGAGTGAAGCCAAGCGGTCTTCGCCGCCTGTTTCTCGCCCATCTCGACAAGCCAGGCGAATCCCGCAAAGTCTGTACCGCCGTGATCGCGAGAATCCGCTCCGCATCGAAGTAGCGCCGCCAGCGCTACTGTCACCCAAATGCTAATCTAGAACCCGCCGTGAACGCCGAATCCATCCGCAAACTCTTCGAGCAGGTGCGCCGCGGCAAACTCACGCCCGACGCCGCCGTCGATCGCCTGCGCCATCTGCCGTTTGAAGACCTGGGCTTTGCCAAGGTCGATCATCATCGATCGCTGCGCGCGGGCATGCCGGAAGTGATTTTCGGAGAAGGCAAGACTCCGTCGCAGGCGGCGCAGATCTTCGCGCGGCTGGCGAAGCACGGGGGCAACGTCCTGGCCACGCATGCCGATAAGAAGCAGTTCGCCGCGGTAAAGAAAAAAGTGCGCGCCGCGGAATATCGCGAACTGGCGCGGGCGATCGTGCTGCAGCGCGACCCGCATACCTACGGCAAAGGAATGATCGCGGTGGTTTCTGCGGGAACCAGTGACATCCCGGTGGCCGAAGAAGCCCTCGTGACCGCCGAAATCATGGGCAACACGGTTGAGCACTTCTACGACGTGGGCGTCGCGGGAATTCATCGTTTGCTGGCCAATCGCGAGGCTCTCACCAAGGCCCGCGTGGTGATTGTGTGCGCCGGCATGGAAGGCGCGCTTCCGAGCGTAGTAGGAGGACTTGTCGGCGTTCCCGTCATTGCCGTGCCCACCAGCGTCGGCTACGGCGCGTCGTTCAAGGGATTGACCGCGCTGCTCGGCATGCTGAATTCCTGCGCCTCGAACGTAAGCGTAGTGAATATCGACAACGGTTTCGGCGCGGGCTACGTGGCGTCACTGATTAATCGGCTCTGAGCAAGGTCAGCGCTTTGGAGCGCGTTTTTTCCTGACTGCCGTTGCAGTTTTCCGGGATCGCTTCCTGCCGCTTCCAAACACGCGAGCGAAAATCTTATCGACGTTCTTCAATTGGCGCTTCAGGTCGAAGGCATACTCGATCTGCTTGCGCGGAACTTTCGCCGTGATCTCTTTATCCGCCAGCACGAGTTGATGGAAGTCCAAACCTTCCTTCCAGGCTCGCATGGCATGCACTTGCACGATGCGATAAGCGTCTTCGCGGGAAACCCCGTGCTCCACCAGGTCAAGCAGTAGTTGACCGCTAAAGATCAGCCCGCGCGTGCTCTCCAGGTTGGCCCGCATGCGCTCGGGATAGACGAACATCGTGTCGATCAGGTTGGAAGTCTTGTTCAAAAGATAATCAATCAGCGTCGTCGAGTCAGGCAAAACTACACGCTCAGCTGAGGAATGCGAAATGTCGCGCTCGTGCCACAGGGCGACGTTTTCAAATCCCACTTGCGCATTGCCGCGCACCACTCGTGCCAGGCCGCTGATCTGCTCGCTGGTCACGGGATTCCGCTTGTGCGGCATGGCGGAAGAGCCCTTCTGCTTTTCGCTGAAGAACTCCTCGGCCTCGCGCACCTCAGTGCGCTGCAAGTGCCGAATCTCGGTACCGATCTTATCCAGCGTTGAAGCGATCACCGCCAAAGTTGCCAGGTACTGTGCATGGCGATCGCGTTGAATCACTTGCGACGATACCGCTGCCGCCTTTAGCCCGAGGCGCGCGCAAATCTTCTCCTCAAGCTCCGGGGTCAGATGCGCAAAGATTCCCACCGCGCCGGAAAACTTCCCTACGCGCAAATCCTCAGCCGCAGCCTTGAATCGAGCAATGTTGCGTTGTGTCTCCGAATACCAGTTCGCGATCTTGAATCCAAACGTGATGGGTTCGGCATGAATGCCATGGGTGCGCCCCACCATCGGCGTGTCTTTGAATTCCCACGCGCGGCGTTCCAGCACCTCAGCCAGGCGCTCGAGGTCCTGCGCGATCAACACCGACGCCTGCTTGATAAGCAACGCCTGTGCGGTGTCGACCACATCATTCGAGGTAAGGGCGTAATGAAACCAGCGTGCATCCGGGCCAACGATCTCGGCGACCGCGGTGGTGAAGGCGATCACATCGTGACGTACTTCAGCCTCGATCTCGTGGATTCGGTCCACGCTAAAATCAGCGCGCTCACGGATCGCCCGTGCCGCCTCTTTCGGAACCATGCCAGCTTCGGCCAAAGTCTCGGTCGCGGCCACTTCCACGGCCAGCCAGGTGCGAAAGCGGTTTTCGTCGCTCCAGATGCGGCCCATTTCCGGACGCGTGTAACGTGAAATCAAGGCGGGTGCGCCTCCTGTCTTAAGTCTGTTAGGCTGGTGAAAGTGGGACAGAGGATTCTAAATGGAGTGAGGAAAAGAGGCCAGCGCAAGGGCTCACACTGCACCTTAGCGCATTCCGTTGGCCAACCGTGCGCTGGCAGGGCTTCTCCGCAACCACAGCATGGCAGAAGCGCCAATTGCCGGTCCGGGAACCAGCATAACAAATGTCCATCGCCAGGAGCCCAAGTAGTCGGCCAGCCGGGGCGTTAGCCAAATTGCCACGACGGTGAGGGCAAATCCCAGACCGAGCTGGACCGACAGCGCTGTTCCGACAAATCGCTGGTCAGCAAGTTCGGTGACCATTGCGGAAAACTGCGCCGAGTCACCGATTACAGCGACGCCCCAGATCACAAGGATCGAGATGAAGAGCCACGATGGTCCGTCAAAGGCAAAGCCGATTGCCAGGGCGCAGCTTCCGGAAACCATCATCATCCCGGCAGTAGTCAAAGTGCGTCCGATGCGATCCGACAAAACCCCTCCCAGGATGCAGCCGAACGCCCCCGTCCCGATCGCCACAAAGGTGAGCAGAGACGCGCGCCCGGCCAACGGGATGTCCTGGGCTCCCAGGGCTTCGTTCACGTATACGAGAAGCCACGCCCACATCGCGTAAAGCTCCCACATGTGTCCGAAATAGCCGAGATTGGCGAGCAGGAGGCTTCGATCACGGAAGACCGCCCCGGCCTGCCGCGGATCAAAGAGAGCACGTCCGAAGGGATAGGGCCCCTCACGAGCAAAGAACAAAAAGAGGAGCGCTCCAATCAAGGTAGCAAAGGTTGATGTCTTGACGACGAATCGCCAATCCACCGCGGCCGAAAGGCTGCGAAAAAGATGCGGCATGGACGACCCGAGGGTGAGCGCGCCGACTACCGTCCCCAGCGCAAGGCCTCGATCGCGGTTGAACCAGGTAGAGACCAGCTTAAGGGCGGGTGGGTAAACACCGGCCAAGGCAAATCCTGTCGCCACTCGGGCCGCCACTGCGACCATGGGGCGAGGTTCCAGCAGCAGAAACGCATTCGCGGCTGCCGCCAGCGCGGCAGAGACCGCCATCAGCCGGCTGAGACGGACAATATCGGGAAGGTTGATAAGGCTGGCGGCCAGGGCGCCGCAGACGAAACCGATCTGCACGCCAACCGTCAGCCAGGAGAGGACGAAAGGCGATAGGTGCCATTCGCGTTTCAGTTCGGGCGTGATCGCCGTCGCCGAAAACCAGGTCGTCAGCGATAGGACGATTGCAATTGCCAGCAACGCCAAGACCCGCCAGCGCGACGCGTCACCCCGGTGCAATGGATCCGCTGTGCGGGCAGGCAAGGTCGTGGGCATCCTGTCTCAAGTCTGTAAGTACGCTGGCGAAGCGGGACAAAGGATTCTAAATGGAGTGCGGAAAAGAGACCAGCGCAAGCGACGGGATGCTGGTGCGTCAACTTCCGGCTTGCTGACAATCCGGAAGTTACCCGACCTCGATCCGTTCGGGTAGTCTTGGGGTGGAGAAGTCACTTGAGCTTTACAAGAGGACTCAATCATGACGAATAGAGAAGCCGGAATCAATGTAGTCCGCGAAATGATGGGCGACCAGGCAGCCGCAAAACTCAGCTCTTCCGCTGACTCAAACACCTTCGGTGCCCCGATCGCTGCCTACGCGGTCGACCAGGTCTTTGCCGATATCTGGACTCGTCCCGGCCTGGACAAGCGCTCCCGCAGCCTGGTTTCGATGTCCGTCATGATTGCCATGCGTCAGCCCCATGAATTCGCCATCCACATGGGGGCCGGGCTCAATAACGGCCTCACGTTGAAAGAAATCGAGGAAGTTCTCATCCAGGCGCTGCCATACGTTGGCTATCCTGCCATCGCAACAGCACTGACTGCTGCTGCCGAGGTTATCAAGGAGCGTGGTCTGGACGTCGACAAAAACTACACTGGCCACCGCGGCCTGCTTTGACACTAAACGGCATCCGCACTGCCGGTGTTGAACGACGCTTGACTGTGCAACCCGAAGCTGTCGTCTCGTGAACCACGATTAGGTACCGAGAGGTTGGCTCTCAGGCGGTAATCGATCCCTCCTGGATCTCGGGCTACCCGGAGGCCATCCACGGCCCGCGCTGGCAGGTTCGTGCCCAAACGGCATACAATAATCTGTCAGCCGAGATCTGCTATGTCGCCCACGCCCGAAGACCTGAGCACAGTCAAAGATGACATGATTGCCTTCATCGAAGGCCATGGCATGAGCCGTTTCCACGGCTACGTGGATTACGACGAAGTGCAGTGCGTCATGTGGGAAATGGGGACGAATCCCGATGGCTGGAAGGATTTTGTCGAACTCGCGAAGAGCGCAGGTGCTCCGTTCCTGACCATGCACTCCTGGAAGCTGGAGCGCGAGGAACTGGATGAGTTGGTGCAACGGCTTACGCACTCCGAATTCTCCGACGGAGACGACGTGGAAGATGCGCGCTGGTTGCGTGCCCACATTGGCAAAGTCGGATTCCTGCAGTTGGGCTGGGCCTATCAGGGATCGATGTTTCTGTGCGAGGCCAGCACCGATTGGTACGATCGCTACCAGCGTCTGCTGGAAGTGTCAGAAGATTTCGGTGGCATCCCCATCGACGAACCGGACCAGGATGACGAAGGCTGATTGTGCGCTGGGAACTGGCTGCGGAAGATCCAGTCCGGGTGCACAGCTTGGCGGCGGCTCTTCGCGATTTGCCCGAGCTTTTCCCCGGACTTCGGCTCGGCGCCTCTAATTCAGCCCGTGATGCGAGGCGAGGCAGCCTGTACACCCTTGCGCGGTTGCTCATCCGGAGGGGTTTGACCGAGCCTGAGGCCGCCGCTCACTTCCTCTTTCCTTCCATCGATCACCTTCATGCTCCTGAGGAAATGACGGGCGTGCGCGCCGCCGTCGATCGTCTGGATGCAGCGATCGAACGCAAAGAGCCCATCCTCATCTATGGCGACTACGACGTGGATGGCACCATGGCAGTCATCATTCTGAAGACTGCCATCGAACTTAGCGGAGGCGCGGCGGATTTTCACGTGCCCCACCGCATTCGCGAAGGCTACGATCTGCGCGACGACGTGATCGAACGCGCAGCAGCCGAAGGAATTCGTCTCATCGTCAGTGTAGACATGGGCATTCGCGCCTTCGCTCCAGCGGAAACGGCACATCGCCTCGGCGTCGATTTGATTGTCACCGACCATCACTTGCCTGGACCCGACGGCGTGCCGAAAGCGCTGGCCGTGGTCAATCCCAATCAGTCGGGATGCCAGTATCCCTACAAGCAGCTCTGCGGAGCCGGAGTAGCTTTCAAGGTCGCGCAAGGGTTGATGCAGCGCCGTCTCGACGAAAAAGATCAGATGCGCATGTTGCAATCGTTTATGAAAGTTGTAGCGATTGCGACCATCGCCGACTCCGTGCCGCTCACCGGCGAGAATCGGGTTTATGCCAAGCTCGGCCTCGACGCTCTGCGCCGCGCAGTGAATCCCGGATTGAAAGCCCTGCTCGAAGTGGCGCAGATTTCCACCAAGCGTCCACCCACATCCACTGAAGTTGCGTTTCGCATTGCTCCGCGCATCAACGCCGCTGGCCGCATGGATATAGCCCGCGATGTGATCGACTTATTCAGCGTGAAAGATCCCGTGCGAGCCAGAGAACTGGCCGCGAAACTTGACCGGCTCAACGCCGACCGGCAAGAAGAAGAGCGTCGCATTCTCCGTGCCGTGGAAGAACGCATCAGCGGCGATCCCGCGCTGTGCGAAGCCTACTGCATCGTAGTCGATGGCGAAGGCTGGCACCGCGGCGTCATCGGCATTGCGGCGACACGAGTGGTCGAACGCTATCACCGGCCGGCCATCGTCATCTCGCGCGAAGGCGAGGAAGCCTTTGGTTCCGGCCGTTCTATTCGTCCCTTTCACCTGCTAAAGGCGGTCGAGGCCTCGCATAATCTCTTCACGCGCTTCGGCGGCCACTCCCACGCCTGCGGATTTGCCATGCCGTCTGCCAACGTGCCTCAACTCCGCGCCGAGTTGGACGCATTTGCGCGCACGCGCCTTACCCCGGAAGATCTCGATCCCGTGCTCGACGTGGAAGCGGAACTCGATCTCGATGAAATCACCCCCGCACTCTTTCAATCTCTGCGTCTGCTCGAGCCTTACGGAGCGGGAAATCACGAGCCCGCATTTTCCGCCCGTGGTGTCCGCCTCATCGCCCCGCCAAAGATTCTGAAAGACAAACACATCAAGCTAAAGCTGAAAGCAGGAGAAGACACCGGCGGCCATGAATTCTCTCCCCGAGAGTCCGAGAAAGAAGAGCTGTCGGCGGTTACAATCCTGACTACGCCGAACTGTCACCCAGATAGCGCCGCCATAACCCGCGCCGAAAAAGCCGAAGCCAAAGGTTTTCAACTGAGGACTGAGAACCGAGAACTGAGAACTGTCTTCGACGCCCTGGGCTGGCACATGGCCGAGCGCCTGCAGCAGTCGCCGCTCCTGGCGGGCGACGCCATCGACATCGCCTTCACCATCGGCCACAACGATCATCCCGACTTCGGCGGCCTGGAACTTTCCCTGCGCGATTTCAGAAGTGAAACGGCAACTGCCACAAGCACAAAGAACAGTCCGGCGTACGCCAGCCCTCATCCCCGATAAAAGAATTGCCAGCGCCTCACCACGCATTGTAGTAACCGTCGCGACGGGATATTTCCACTGGAACCCCGAACAAAGCCCCAAGCCGCTCGCTCTGCAGAATTTCGTCTTTGGGGCCGTCGGCAACGATCTTCCCGCGGCTCATCAGGACGACGCGCCGGATTTCTGGAACGATGTCCGCCAGTTCGTGAGTCACAAGAACAATTCCAATTCCCAATTTCGCGAGGTCCCGCATGGTTTGGCGCAGACTTTGCTGAGCCGTGAGGTCGAGAGAGTTGCACGGCTCATCGAACAACAATGCACGAGGATTGTGCACCAGGGCACGCGCAATCAATACGCGCCGGGCTTCTCCCGACGACATCTCGCAAACCGGCCGTTCCGCCAGGTATGACACTTTCAACTGCGCGAGAGCGGCGTCGGCAAGTTCCCGGTGTCTGGGGTCGACGGCGTGATTCGGGAAGACGCCGACACTGCTGAAAAACCCTGACAGCACAACGTCTCGTCCGCTGGCGTCTCCCGTACATGACAGCATCAGGTCGTTCGACACGATGCCCAGGTGAGCGCGCAAGTCGAACACGTTCCAGCATTCCTGGCCCAGGATGGTCATCGACGAGTCTTCCTGCGCCACGGGATAACACTCGCGGGTAATCGTCTTGATCAGCGTCGATTTGCCACAGCCGTTCGGCCCCAGGATAGCGACATGTTCGTCGGCTCGGATGCGGAGACTAAGGTCATCGAGCGCGACTTTCTGCCCACGCATCACGCGGATGCGCCGGAGATCCAGGAGCGGCGGCGTTTCCGGAGTCATCGTCTCCAAGTGTAGATGAGATGCCGGATTCGGGCACCCTCAGCAGCCCGCGGCTTGCATTAGACTGTACTTGCAGACTGTGCTTGCAATGCCGCTTCCCATCTACCGCCTCCGACGCTGGCTGGCTGCGATCGCCGTGCTGTTTATCGCGGTGGTGGCGGGAATGTACTTCTACGCCCGTGTGCGGCTGCGCGACGTGCTGAAAGAAGTGCCCAACAAGATTGGGATCGACATCAAACAGACCGCGAATGGCTTTCGGTTCTCCAAGTCAGACGGCAAGCGAACGTTGTTCACCATCCAGGCCGGCACGCTCACGCAATTCCAGGTGGATGGAAGCGCCGAATTGCACAACGTCAGCATTGTCCTCTACGGCCGCGATTCCTCGCGCTTCGATCAGATCTACGGGGACGACTTTACCTACGACAAGAAATCGGGCAACGTCACCGCTCACGGCGAAGTGCAGATCGATCTCGAAGCCAACCCGCCCGGAGTCACCGGACCCGACCAGGAGACGCCGAAGGAACTCAAGAATCCCATTCACCTCAAGACCAAAGACTTGGCCTTCAACCAAGCCAGCGGTGACGCTTCCACCAATGCCCGGGTCGACTTCCGCACCCCGCAGGCCACCGGGTGGGCCGTGGGGGCACAGTACGCGGCGAAGACCAATACGCTCACGCTCGATTCGCAGGTTCATGTGACGCTCGGCGGTGAGGGTGCCGCTACTCTATTTGCCACTCATGGCAGGTTCACGAAAGACCCCCATGAAATCGTGCTGGACCATCCTCTGCTGCACCGCGATAGCGGAACAGTGCAAGCGGAACAGGCGACGTTTTTCCTCGGAGCGGATAACAATGTCGAGCGGGTTCTGGCTACGGGTGGGGTGAACGCGGAATCCACTGGACAAGATGCCGACCAGATGCGCGCCCGAGCCGATCAAGGCGAGATGCTGCTCACCGGCAAACAAAACCTGCTGCGCACCGCCACGTTAACCGGCAACGTCCATGTGGAGCGAATCGGGTCGCAACCGATGCAGGGCGATGCCGGACGCGCGATCCTCGATTTCGTGGGCCGGAACCAGGTCCAGAAGGTACACGCCACGGATGGAGTCCGGCTGGCGCAGCGGGCAGCAAGTGCTGACAAGTCTGCGGCAAATGCATCGCCCCCGCAGGATTTCGACATAACTGCTCCGATCATCGACTTCTTCGTGGCGGAAGGAAAGCGCCTCGACCACGCCGTGACCTCCGGTGCGGCGCAGATCACCATCTCTCCGGCCCAGACCGCGAGCGCCGCGAGCGCGCAAGCTTCCGCCCCGCGTACCATCATCACCGCCGGCCGTTTTGACGCGAAATTCGCCGCAACGTCCGGTGGCTCCAGCCGTTTGACCTCAGTTCACGGCGCTCCCGACGCGAAGATCGTGAACTCTGCTGTCGGCCTGCCTGACCGCGTAAGCACCAGCCAGACGGTCGATGCTGCATTCCTGCCACAGGGAGGGATTGCTTCTGTTATTCAGGCGGGAAGCGTTGCTTACAGTGACGGCCAACCGCTTGAGAAGCGGACGCAAGCCTGGTCGGACAAGGCGCTCTACACCCCTGCGGACCGGATTCTGGTGCTTACCGGGAGCCCCCGCGTCTCCGACGGCAGCATGGTCACAACAGCCAGTACAATCCGCATCAATCGCGACACCGACGATGCCTTCGCCGACGGAGACGTCAAGAGCACCTACAGCGAACTGACCGAGCAACCAAACGGTGCGCTGCTGGCCTCTGCCTCGCCGATTCACGTCACGGCTGCCAGTATGACCGCGCACAACTCTCCAGCTGTCGCTCTCTACAAGGGGAAAGCACGTCTCTGGCAAGACGCCAACATCGTTGAAGCCCCCACGATCCAGTTCGACCGCGATCGCCGTTTTCTGGTGGCCCAGGGTACCGCCGCGCAGCCGGTTTCTACGGTTCTGGTGCAGGCAAAACTAGCTCAGCCCGGGGCAGTTCCGCCCGATAAAGCCGAGCCAGATAAGCCGGGCAAAAATGCGGGGGAACACACAACAAAGAAGAAATCCGAGGAGAAATCCAGTGAAACCAGTCCCGTAGCCATAACCTCAGCCCGGCTTACCTACGCCGATTCCGAGCGCTGGGCCCACTACGAAGGAGGAGTGGTGGCCAAGGGCACGAGCTTCACCGTCTCCTCCAGCACGATGGATGCGTACCTCCTGCCTCGAAGCCAAACCTCAAATAATCAGCTACTTGCCGGGCCTATTTCGGGACCAGGGCAGCTCGATCACATGGTCGCCCAGGGCAAGGTGGTGGTCCTGCAACCGAGCCGGCGGGCCGAGGGCAAAACCCTGGTCTATACGGCCGCCGACGACAAGTTTGTCCTCACCGGCGGACCGCCTAGCATTTTTGATGCCGAACGCGGCAAAGTTACCGGGGTTTCGTTGACTTTCTTTAGAGCCGATGATAGGGTGCTCGTAGAAGGTGAAGCTAGTACTCCTGTGGTAACACAAACGCGAGTGGTCAAGTAAATGGCAAGTTAAATGCGTACCCTGGCCACAGATGAAATTGGGAAATCGTATCGTGGCCGGCGCGTTGTAAACGGTGTCAGCCTTCGGGTCGAACAGGGTGAAGTTGTTGGTTTACTTGGCCCTAACGGTGCTGGCAAGACGACCACGTTTTACGCGATTGTTGGCCTGATCCCCCCAGATACTGGCCGCGTGTTGTACGACGGCCAGGACATCACTGACGTTCCCATGTACCTGCGGGCGCGCCAGTATGGCATCAGTTATCTCCCGCAAGAAGCTTCGGTTTTTCGCAAACTCACAGTTGAAGAAAACATCCTCGCCGTGCTGGAGGCGCAGCCTATGTCATGGCACGAGCGCCGCGAGAAGATGGAAAAATTTATCGATGAACTTGGCCTGGAGCACATCCGGCAGAACCGGGGCTATGCCTTATCCGGCGGCGAGCGCCGCCGCGTCGAAATCGCCCGCTGCCTGTGCATCAACCCAACGTTCATCTTGCTCGACGAACCGTTTTCCGGGATCGACCCCATCGCCGTCCTCGACCTGCAGAAAATCATCAGCGCCCTGCGGGCCAGCGGCATCGGAGTGCTGATCACCGATCACAACGTACGCGAAACGCTTTCGGTAACCGATCGCGCATACATTATCGACGACGGACGCATCTTTCGTCAGGGCCCGCCGGAGCAGTTGGCCGGCGATCCGGAAGTGAGAAGGGTGTATTTAGGAGAGAGTTTTTCTTTGGTGTGAGGTTTCAAAGTTTCAAGGTTTCAAAGGTTCAAAACCGACGATTGACTCTGAAACCTGAAACTCTGAAACCTTGAACCTTTGAAACTTTGAAACATGGTCCTGTTACAGCACAAACTAAGCGTAAAGCTCTCGCAGCGCCAGATCCTCACCCCGGGCCTGGTGCAGATGGTCTCCGTCCTCGCGCTCAACAAGCTTGAGCTCAAGGACATGATCAATGCCGAGATGGTCGAGAACCCGGTCCTCGAAGAGCTCGAAGAATCCGTCCCGCTGATCGACGAGATAGGCCGCAAAGAAGAAGAGCGCGACCGCCCCACCCCGGCCTCTGGCGAAGAAGCTCCCATCACCGCAGAAAAAAAAGACCCATTCGAAGAGATCGATTTCGGATCCTTCTTCCAGGACTATCTCGATCCCGGCTACCGCACCCGCGGCGAAATGGAGGAGATCGAACGCCCGTCGTTTGAAAACTTCCTGTCGAAGCCCACGAATCTCACCGATCACCTGGCCTGGCAACTGGGTGCGCTGAGCCTGCGCCGCGAAGTCCGCGAAGCCGCCGAACAGATCATCGGCAACCTCAACGAAGACGGTTACCTCATCGCCAGCGACGAAGAGATGTTGGGAGTCGCGCCGCCCGCTCCCCCCGAAGCCGACGCGGCCGCCGCAAGAAGTATTTTCACCGAGGCCGCTGCTCTGGGATTGGGCCAGGAAGAACCGCCCGGCGAGGCCGCGTCCCAGGACGCCGATCCCAACGCCAATCTTTCCGCCAGCGATCTCGATGAACTGATCGGTGCGGCTTCCAATGCCCCCGAATTCTCCGGCGTCAACGCTGTCATTGGAAACTCCTTCACCGAAGTGGATAACCCGCCGCCAGCGACCTCACCGGCCGAAGTTTCCTTTGCCTCTGCGAATGGAAATGCGGCCGCCGCTGCTCCCGCGCCTGAGCCTGTATCTGCACCTCCACGTCCGGTCTACAAGTCCAGCTTCACCGTCGCCGATCTCCAGGAAGCTCTCGAAGTGATTCGCCAACTCGATCCTCCGGGCGTGGGCTGTCGCGACCTGCGCGAATGTCTGCTCCGCCAGTTGCGTTATCACCAGCAACAGCTGGCGGCGAACAAGAACGGAGAGAAAAACGGCAACGGCAATGGCACTGCGCAAGTCCTGCAGGATGCGATCGCGGTTGTCGATCAGCATCTCCGCGCCGTTCAGAGCAAGCAGCACAAGGAAATCGCCAAGGCGATCGGCCGCCCGCCCGATGCCGTCCAGCAGGCAATTGACTACATCCGCACGCTCGATCCCCGCCCCGGCCTGCAATACAACAAAGTCCAGGCGCGCCTGATCGAACCCGATGTCGCCTTCATCAAGCACGGCGATGAGTGGCTCGTCTTGATGAACGACGACGACCTGCCCCAGCTTCGCCTCAACCCGGCCTACAAAAAGCTGATCACCCGCGACACCAACGACAAGAACACTCGCGACTACGTGAAAGAGCGCTACAAGAGCGCCATCCAGCTCATCAAGAACATCGAGCAGCGCAAGCAGACCATCACCAAAGTCTGTTACTGCATCGTCGCCCGCCAGCAGGATTTTCTGGAAAAAGGCATCGACCAGTTGAAGCCGATGATGATCAAGGAGGTGGCCGAAGAAATCGGCGTGCATCCTTCCACCGTGAGCCGTGCCGTGGCCAGCAAATATGCTCACACGCCGCAGGGAGTATTCGAGTTGCGCTATTTCTTCAGCGAGAGTGTGCAGGGCCCCGAGGGCGGCAATACAAGTTTGCTGATCCTCAAGCGCCGCGTCAAAAAGCTGATCGAAGAAGAAGACCCCAGCCGTCCGCTGACCGACGAGCAGCTAACCCGCATCCTGCAATCGCAAGGCATCCAGGTAACGCGCCGCACCGTAGCGAAATATAGGGAAGATATGCGCATCCCCAGCACCCATCAGCGCAGAGTAAAAGAGTAAAGGCTTTACCCCGTGGACCTCCGTGTCCTCCGTGGTTAAAGATTTTTGATTTGGCCTCGCAACACCGCCCAACCAACCCGTAAGGAGGGCCGCTCGTGAACGTGGAATACACCGGCAGGCACTACGTAGTAACTCCCACCATCCGCAAAGAAGTAGAAACTGGCCTAACCAAACTCCGCAAAATCCTGGGCGACCAATTTGAAACCAAGGTCATCCTCGCCGTAGAAAAGCACCGCCACAAAGCCGAAATCACCATCAGCCCGCGCAACGGCCCGCTAGTCGGCCTGGCTCAAGCCAAGGATATGTCGATCGCCGTCAACGAAGCTCTCGACCATCTCGAAAAGCAGGCGGTGAAATATAAAACCCGCTGGCAATCCAAGAAACGCTCGGCACGCAAGAGCGAGGAAGTGAAGAGGTGGAACGGCAATTCCCCGCAGAACGCCGACACGGTGCAGACCCTCGTCGGCTTGACAGAAAAAACCGCCGTAGCCGTCGCCGTCCACCGCTATCCCGCCGTAGCCAGGACCACCGAGGTGCACCTCGTGCGTTCCGAAGAAGCCGTTTCCATGCGCCCCATGACCCTCGAAGAAGCCATCAAAGAAGCCCACTTCCGCGATCGCGACGTCTTCGTCTTCCGCGATCCCAAAGGCAAAGTAATGATCCTGCACCGCACCCGTGACGGCAAGATGGAGCTGATAGAAGCTCCCTAGAAACTCATCGATGCAGAGCAACTTCTTTCGCCCCGGATGGTTATAAGAAGGAGCATGGACGAACCCCGGGACCTGCCGCTGCTGCGCTCGCTCGTGCAACCTCCGAAGCTTACTCGCCGCCAAGTCATACAAGGTGCAGCCGCACTTGCCGCTTCGTCGCTCTTGTCCGGATGCGGCCCTTCGAATAGCGCCGTCACTCTGCAAGCTGGAAACCCCCAGCCAGTGCCTGCCGGGCCCCTGACTCAGGCTTCTTTAATCGTAACCGCCACGGCCGCGGGCTCCATTGGTCCAGCCTTCGCAGGGCTTTCCTACGAGAAGTCCGAACTGTACGGACCGCTGTTCTCCGCCTCCAACACCGACCTGATTGGCATGTTCGACCGCCTCGGCCCCAGCATTCTGCGTGTCGGCGGAAACTCGGTGGACAGAAACGTCTGGACCTCAAACGGACCCGGCCAAACCCCCGGCCAGATCGCCCCCAGCGACGTCGATTCGCTCGCCGCCTTCGTAAAGGCCGCGGGCTGGCAGTGCCTCTACGGCGTAAACCTCGGAGGATCCGCCACCGGCGCGACGACACCCGCGCTAGCCGCGGCCGAGGTCGCCTACGCCGCCCAGCAACTTGGTTCATCGCTGCTCGGCATCGAAATCGGCAACGAGCCCGACCTTTACGGAGACAGCGGAAACTACTACGCCGGCAACTGGTCGCTCTCCCAGTTCTTAACTCTCTGGGGTCAATACCGAGCGGCCATTCTAGCCAGCACGCCGAACGTGCCCATCACGGGTCCGGCTGACGCGAGCAACGAGTCGTCATGGACCGGTCCCTTCGGCCAGACCGTGACCAAGAACGAGATTACGCTGCTCACCCAGCACTACTATCGCGCCAACGGCGAGCTGCCCAGTTCTACCGCAGCGTATCTCATCACTCCAGACCCCACCCTGATCGCAAACCTCGCCATCCTCGAGCCCGGCGCCCAAGGCATCGGCGTACCCTATCGAATGTCCGAATGCAATTCCTTTTACAACGGGGGATCAAGCGGCGTCAGTGATTCCTACGCTTCCTCGCTCTGGGTCATCGACTACCTTTTCAACTGCGCCCAGGGCGGCGCGGTTGGCGCCAACTTCCACGGTGGCGGCGACTCCTCGGGCTACACCCCGATTGCCGACAGCAACGGCGTCGTGGTCGAGCCCCGTCCCGAGTTCTACGGCATTCTACTGTTCACCCTGGCCGGCCAGGGCACTCTATACACCACGCAAATCTCCGCGGGATCGCTCAACGTCACTGCCTACGCAGTTCAGACATTTTCGGGCGGCCTCAACCTCGTTATAATCAACAAGGATCTCACGCAGAATCTTCAGCTCACCACGGAACTCCCCCAAAGCGCCAGCTCCTCCACGCTCCTCACCATGACTCAGCTCACGACTGGAGCCGCCGGACCAGACCTCTCAGCCACCTCGGGTGTTACCATCCAGGGAGCCAGCGTAAATGTGGATGGCTCGTTCTCACCCTCAGCGGCCTATACCCTCAACCCCAGCGGCACGCAGCTCACCTCCTATGTTCCGGCCCTGAGCGCAGTTCTGATTCAGATCGCGTAATCCCTCAAGCTCCCACGTTAGGCATGCAGTGTTGATAGAATCTTGCTTTCTAAAGGCAATCCCCATGAAGATCTCAACCCTGCTCTCCCGGGTCGCATGCGTTTTGCTGCTGGCAGCGGCGACCGCTTCCTCCCAACAGATCACCATTCAGAAAGACGCGTCGAGCCAGACAGTTCTCTCAGCCGCCGACATTGCCGCCATGCCTCACACCACAGTCAAGGTGACTGATCACGAGGGGCCAGTAACCTTCAGCGGAGTCCCGCTCGCAACCATCCTGCAGAAAGCAGGCGTGACGCTTGGCGAATCTCTCCGAGGCAAACGCCTGGCGTCATGTCTACTAGTCGAGGCTGCCGACAATTACCGCGTAGTAATCGCGCTGCCCGAACTCGACCCGGCCTTCACGGACAAACAGATATTGCTAGTCGACCAGCGCGAGGGCAAGCCATTAGGCGAAAAAGAAGGCCCGTTTCGAATCGTCATTCCGGACGAGAAGCGAATGGCCCGCTGGATAAAGCAGGTGAAGACGCTCAAAATCGTAGACGTACAATAAGCCCGTCCAGCGAAAGCATCGCCGAGCCGCCTACTCCGAAGTCACTGCCTTAAGAAACCGGTAATAGAAATCCACGCCTTTGTAATAGGACTCAACCCCCAGCCTCTCATCCCGGCCATGGGCGCGGATGTCGTCGCGATCAATCGCGATCCCTGCAATTCCGTAAGTAGGCAATCCCGCACCCATGGTGTAGACGCCGTCGGAAGCGCCAGTAGCCATGTCAGGAATCACCGGCGTGCCCGGCCACATCTCAGACGTAATCTTCTCCAGCGGACCAAACACGTCCTGCCGCAGCGGCGGAGGCGGAAAGCTCTTCCGGTTGGGAGGAGTGTCGGAGACGCCGGTGTTTTCCGCGTAGCGCACGGTAATCTTCGGATCGGCAAAAACTTTAATCAGCTCCTCACGCACCTCTTCCGCCGGATGTCCAGGCAAAATCCGGCAATTCACATTGGCTTCGGCGCGTTGCGGCAAAGCGTTGTTGGCGTGCCCGGCATTGAAACGCGTGGCCACGCAAGTGGTATGGATCGTCGAGTTGTCGATCGGATCCTGCGAAAGCCGCGCCACAGCGCCGGCATCGGGTGGATTTTTCAGTATCTCTTTTATCTCCGCGGCACGCTCCGGCGTTTCCACCTTGATCATGCGCTCGTAGTAAGCGCGCGTTACCTCATTCAGTTCGAACGGGAACTGATAATTCTGCAGCCGCGCCAGCCCAGCCGCGAGCGCGTAAATGGCATTATCCGGCCGCGGTAGCGAGCTGTGCCCTCCGGGATTCGTCACCGAAAGCTGAAAATCCTGATATAGCTTTTCCGTGGCATCCACCGTCATCATCACAGCCTTACCCTTGTCGCTCAGGATGCCGCCGCCATCGTGGTTGAAAACCATCTCCGCGTCAATCAGCTCGCGATGGTTCTTCAGCAGCCAGTCGACGCCGTTCGATTTACCGCCCTCTTCATCGGCGGTAAGCGCCAGAATGATGTCGCGATCCGGGATGAATCCCTCTTTCTTGAAGCGGATCAGCGTGGTGGCCATGATGGCGTCGCCGCTCTTCATGTCCTGCGTGCCGCGTCCATAGTAGAAACCGTCCTTCTCCACAAAACTGAAAGGATCGGTGGTCCAGTCCTCGCGATGGGCTTCAACAACATCCAGGTGGCCAATCAGCAGCAGCGGCTTGCGTTTCCCCGTCCCATGCAGCCGCACGACCAGATTCTTCTTCCGGTCGTTAGGCCCGAGGAGCTGCATATCGGCCTCGGCAAATCCTGCGTCGCGAAAGCGTTGCGCCATCGCCTCCGCAGCCGCTGTCACGCTGCCCACTGAGTCGGTGGAATTGATCTCGATCAGTTGCTTGAAAATGTCGTGAGAGAGCTTCCGCGTGGCGTCATCGATTTGTGCCTGCGGAGCCGGCGTGCAAAACAAGAAGCCTAAGAAAAGAGAACAGAGCACAACTAACCACGTGTGACGGTCCAATGGGATCTCCTGGGAAGACCAAGGCGGAAGATTTAATTTCTTTTGAAAATCGCACCCATCTTACCCCAAAGGTCTACGCGGGGCGAGCGACGGGCCATCCATCGCTTGCCGGTTTGGTACATGTCCTATTTCCTGGCGGGATGCACTGCGTCTCTCAGCTCGAAGAATCAAGCAGTTCTGCGGGGTAACCCGGGGAGGTGACGAACGGCACATTGCGCCGCCCAGGAGCACATTCTAATGTCCGGATCAGAATGAATCTCAAACCTGCGCATCCCCACGCAAAATCGCACCGTCCGGACCTCGCTCCTAACGCAACCGTCACCCGCAGCCAGATGGCAAAGCGCCGGAGCAATCGCATGGCGCTCCACGCTTCCGTCGGATTATCCGGCGAAGACCGGCAGAAATGTTCGTTTACGCTGCCGGCCAAGGCCACCAAATTGAATAAGCACGGCGCTGCCGTTCAACTCAGTCGTGACCTTCGCGTGGGCTCGGTCGTCTCCGTAAATAACAAGCAAGGCACCAAGCTCTCGGCCCGCGTAGTCGCGCAGTTGGCGGCCCTGGAGGGCGTTTCCACCTACTCCATCGAGTTTGTCGAGCAGGACGAGCGGGCGGAAACCTTCTGGGGAATTATCTTCCCGCCGAACACCTCAAACGCCTAACCCGTAAATGTGGCACCAGCGCCAGCGCCACAAACGCGCCAAGCCAAGGCATCTCCACTCCTGTCATCCTGAGCAGTCGAAGGATCCCTCTCCCGCCGGAGCTGCCTGAGGCTCAAAGGGGAGTTTCTACCAGTGCCGGCACCACCCTGGAAGACCGGCGCTTCGGCGCCGCGTAGGCCCCAGCCCCTTCAGGGGCGCATTCATTAGCCCCCGACGTAAGTCCGGGGAAAGGCGTCGCACAAAGAACCAACCGCAGACCGGGTTGCCGTGATCCTCCATTATCGGCGCACGGAACAAGGTAAAATCAAACAATGGCACCGCCACCGAGAAATACATGCACGATCTGCGGACTGCAATTCGAGATTCTCCCTCAGACGATAAGCCGGGCGAGGACAACTCTAGCCCCAACCCCGGTCTGCATAGGTCACTGCAAGGATGGGAATTTCGAGCAAGTAGCGGGTCCATACAAATTTTATGAAATACGCGACGGCGAACGGGTGGAGGTCATGCCATCTGTGAGCGACTGTCTGAAGTAGTTAGCCTCTACTGTTCACGAATTGTGCTTCTTTCCTCAGTAACAATTTGCTTGGTGAGCAAATCCCAGAATCGTTCATTGGCCTTGTGCAGAGATCGGTGAGAATCAAGGGTCTGAGTTGTGAGACGCAAAGCTTCGGTGCTAGCTTTAGGATCGTCCTCGGAACCAGCCACGGCGCAATCGCCGGACCACAGCAGTAATTGGCCCTCAGTTGCAACGCTCGCGCGGATAACGTAAAGCATCTCTGATGCCGGAACGTTGTATTTTTGGCTCAGAACGTGCGCGGAGATCACTTGAAGCAGGGCCTCCTCGGGTTCGTGCGTAATAGTGACGTGGCAATAGCGGTTAACACGCAACCGCAACTGGTTAGTACCCTCAATGGCTTTTTGAATGTCGGAAGCGGCCTGTAGAACGTCATCCTTTGTTACAACCTGTGCGACTGAGGGGAGAGGCAATAGTGCGATGATTAGAAGGACTCGGAACATAGGTGTTCCTACCTTTCGAGTGGACGGTTAAAATTACATGCGTCAGCATTGTACGAGCAGTTCAGATGTTGGGTCCAAGCTTGGGTCCAACCGAGGGTCCAGATTGAGGTCGTTTTGGCTCATAAGTTGCGCCGAAGTCCCTTCGGGGACGGCATTCGTTTACCGTTCAAACTGGCTGACGAGGAAAGTCGGATTGCGGTTTCCGCGAAAGCAGCGAGATAGGTTTTCCACACCCTCCATGTGACATCTAACCTTGCGCCCACCATTTCACCTGCGCGATCATGGTCGAAGCGGGCGTACTGCAGCGAGCCTCATTGGCGAGCCCCTAAGCCCCATGTTCTCAAGATTTTGACCTCTAAGTTATTTGACATCAAGATTTTGCAGACACTTTTTGCAGACCCCGCGCCCAGCAAGGCTCTCAGCGGGTATGGGGGGAGGGGGTACCCCGGATTTACATCTGCTTTCCCGAACCGGGAACAGCGCCCCGCAGATTTATTCCAGCAAGAAATCCACAGCCCGAGCCGCTTGGCGCTGGGAGCCATGCCACGTGCTAGAATTCGCCGCCGAGGGAATCTGCCGATGACGACTCGCACTCGCTCCACGATTTTTCTTCTTTTGGTTTTTGTCGCAATGATTCTGAATGCTTCGCATCCCGCGCAATCGCAAGCCGCCGCGCCGCAGCCAAAGCTCTCCGTCCACTGGGAAGAACTAACCGCCGCCGACTTCCGCGAAGGCATTCGCCGCTCGCAAGGCACCTGCCTGTTACCGTTTGGCATCCTGGAAAAGCACGGACCGCATCTCCCGCTAGGCACCGATCTGCTGGACGTGCGTTACGCCGCGCTGCACGCCGCCGAGCAGGAATATACGGTCGTCTTCCCCGAATATTATTTCGGACAGATTGCCGAAGCCCGCCACGAGCCCGGAACCGTTGCCTACAGCCGCGAAATGCAACTCGCCTTGCTGCAGGAAACCATCGACGAGATGGCCCGCAACGGCTGCAAGAAGGTAATCATCGTAAACGGCCACGGCGGCAACGAGCATCTGCTGCCGTTTTTCGCGCAGACGCAACTCGATAAGCCGCACGACTATGTGGTCTACGTTTTCGATGAGCGCACTCCAGACTCAGGCGGTCCGCCGAAAAAGACAAAGATCGACATGCACGCCGGTGAAAGCGAAACTTCAAAGATGATGATCTCGCGTCCCGACACGGTCCACCTCGACCGCGCCGCGAACGAATCCGGAGCCGATCAGCACCACCAGAATCTTCCCGAAGACGTCTACACGGGAATCTGGTGGTACGCGCGCTTCCCCAATCACTATTCCGGCGATGGCTCCGCTGCCACGCAGGAGTTAGGAAAGTATCAGATGGATTGGTGGATCGATACATTGGCGAAAACGATCCGCGCGGTGAAGGCTGACGACGCGAGCCTGAAGCTCCAGAACGAATTCTACGAAAAGGCCAAGCACCCGCTCGACACGCAGCCGTAAGCGGCATGAACATCCTCCGCGAAAGGGGACAAATGTCTCAATCGTCGGCCACCACGGTTGCAGCTGCCGCACCTGCGAAGCACGCCAACCCTCTCTCCGAACGGCTGGTTTCACTCGATATATTTCGGGGCGCGACCATCGCGTTCATGATTATCGTCAACAACCAGGACGAAGGAGTTGCCTACTGGCCGCTAAAGCACGCGCAATGGAATGGCTGGACCCCGACCGATCTTGTCTTTCCCTTCTTTCTGTTCATTGTTGGAGTTGCCCTGCCATTTTCCTTCGCCAGCCGGTTGCGTCGCGGCGAATCGAGAGGGACCTTGCTGTCACACGTGGTGCGGCGCGGCGTCATCCTATTCGCCATTGGCTTGTTTCTGCATGGTTTCAGCGCAGGATTCCATCTGAACCATTGGCGCGTCTATGGCGTCCTCCAGCGTATCGCCATCTGTTACGTGATCAGTGCGGTGCTGGTTTTGTATTCCAGCCATAGCAGAAGACTGGCGGCCATCGCCGCAGCTTGCCTGGTTGGCTACTGGCTCTTGATGCGCTACGTGCCTGTGCCGGGATTTGGCGTTCCCGGCCGCGATCTCCCCCTGCTTGATCCTGATCGTAACCTGGCGGCCTGGCTCGATCGCAAATTGCTGATGGGCCATTTATATGAGGGCACTCGCGACCCCGAAGGCGTTCTGAGTACAATTCCTGCTCTAGCCACCAGCCTGCTTGGTGTACTCACCGGTCAATGGCTTCGCAGCGCGCGAGATATAACGCAAAAGGCAATGGGAATGTTGGTTGCCGGTTTGATCGGCGTCGGCCTCGGAGAATTCTTCAACCTTTGGTTTCCCATCAACAAGAAACTATGGACAAGTTCCTACGTTCTCTTGACGGCTGGTCTGGCCCTGATGAGCCTCGCCCTGCTTTATTGGCTGGTCGATGGCAAGCGGTGGCGGGGTCCATGGACCAAGCCCTTCGCTATTTTGGGCATGAATGCCATCGCTGCCTACGTCTTCGCCGAATTGCTTGCCGTTTTTCTGGATGGAGTGAACCTGCGCCGCGCCAGCGGTGCGACCATCAGCCTTGGCGAGCTGATCTATCAACGGTGGTTCGTTCCGCTGGGCAGTCGGGCGAACGCTTCGTTGTTTTTCTCGATTGCGTTCTTGCTGGTCTGCTTTTTGGCAATGTGGGTTCTTTACCGCAAGAGAATATTCCTAAAAATCTGATCTGCCCTGGCAGTCAAAATTACGAACTTCCAATCAGCACGCCGGTGATGAAGACCAACACACCGCCCAGCCCAATCTGAAGTGCGGCCGAAATCCATGGACTATCCATATATCGGTGCCTAACCCACGTGATCACGCCCAACTCGGCGATTACGACGGCTCCTGCGGCCCAGAGCGCCATCCGGAAGTCGCGAAGTAAAAACGGTAGCGTGTGCCCGATGCCGCCAAGCGCAGTCATCGCTCCGCAAATCAGGCCGCGCACCCAGGGATGTCCACGGCCCGTAAGGCTGCCATCATCGGAAAGCGCCTCGGCGAATCCCATGCTGATGCCCGCTCCGGCGGACGCGGCAAGTCCCACGAGAAACGCGTCTCTCGTACTGTGCGTAGCGAATGCGGACGCGAACACCGGCGCTAACGTGGAAACCGAACCATCCATGAGCCCGGCGAGCCCCGGCTGCACAATCTGCAGGACGAACAGGCGGCGCTGCGCCAGCTCCTCGTCGGCCTTGACTTGCGCAGGCAGCTTCTCTTTGTCCAGTTCCTGCGCGCGCTCTTCGTGCTCGCGTTCTTCGTTGATCAGATCGTCGAGCAGTTGCCGGACGCTGGCGTCCTGGGTGCGCGCGGCGGCCTTCTCGTAAAACCGCCGCGTCTCCACTTCCATGGTGCTGGCTTCTTTTCGGACCGCCTCGATGCGCAGCGGACGCATCAACCAGAGAGCCGGACGCTCCACGAATCCGCGCACGTCCCCGCGCCGGATCAAAGGAATGTGTTCGCCAAACCTCTGCTGATAGAGCTCGATCAAGCGCCGGCGATGCCCCGATTCTTCTTCGCGCATGCCCTCAAACATCGCCGCGGACGCCGGATAATCCTGCCGCAACCCTTCAGCAAAGTCGGCGTACACCCGCTCGTCTTCTTCTTCCAGGGCAATGGCCAGTGCCAGCACTTCCCGTTCCGTGAGTTCCTCAAACTTCTTCATGGCGACCTAGCTTACCTTTCCGGGCACGCCCTAGACAAATCGGAAATGTGGCCAGGAAGAGACCTCGGGTTCAGTGCTACTATCCATTTCATGAGGCCTCGGAAATCGCCCGGGTCGCGAAAGCGCAAGGACGCGCCGCGCATCGGTAAGAAGACGCCGCTCGCCGTTGCGCGTGACGCTCCGCATGCGCCGGAACTGGTCATCATCACGGGCATGAGTGGCTCCGGCAAAGCGTCCGTGCTCAAGGCTTTCGAGGATTTAGGCTACTACTGCGTCGATAACCTTCCCGTCGAACTGATCCCGCAATTCGCGGAGATGGCATTACAGTCTGCCGAGATCCGCCGGACCGCGCTGGTGGTGGATGTGCGCGAAGGCTCAAAACTCGCGCAGCTCCCGGGCATTTTGAAGGCCGTGCGACGCATGATTCCAACCAAGGTCGCTTTCCTCGAAGCCTCCGACGCGGTTCTCCTGCGGCGTTTCAGCGAGACTCGCCGGCCGCATCCGCTGGGTACGGACAGCCCGGTCAACGCCTCACTCAAAACCGAACGCCGTCATCTGGCAAAAATTCGCGCGCTGGCCGACATCGTCATCGACACGTCAAAGTTCAACGTACACGAATTACGCGCCCACATCACCGAGCGCTTCCGCGAGCAGGCGGCGGAGAAAAGCATTCTGGTTTCCTGCGTGAGTTTCGGCTTCCGCCACGGTGTGCCGGAAGAGGCCGACTTGGTGTTCGACGTTCGTTTCCTGCCCAACCCTCACTTCGTTCCCGAATTCCGGCCGCTTACGGGCCGCGATCCGCGCGTGGCCAAATACATTGGGTCGTTTCCGCAGACGAAGGAGTTCATCCGCCGCATTTCCGATCTGCTGGTCTACCTGCTGCCCCACTACATCCGTGAAGGCAAGAGCTACCTCACTATCAGTTTCGGCTGCACCGGCGGCCAGCACCGCTCGGTGATGATTGCCGAAGAGGTGGGTAAGCGCCTGCACAAAGCGGGATACCGCGTGAAGGTTATGCACCGGGATATGCCGAAGTAGCGCGGCAGTCGCGCAGTTGGGTCATGCGGCATACTGAGCGCGGCATACGGAGCGCGGCGTACTGATCCCCCGAGTCAACGACAAACCTGCCGCAGAGCAGTAGAATAGCGGCTTACGCCCCATGCCTATTCCGCTGCCAGCAAGCGACTGCGGTTGGCCGCGTCTGGGAGACCCATGCGCCAACTGACGCGACTCGTCCGCTATGTGTTCCCCTTCTTTTTGCAGTTGGCGGTTGGAGTGTTGCTTTTGGCGGGCGTCGGTTTCCTGGAAGCGTTCCGACTGGTCCTGCTGAAGCCAGTACTGGATCGTGTGCTGAATCCGGCCTCCGGCTCGGAAAACATTCTGCTCTTTACGCTTCCACACACCGGGCAGGCGATCTATCTCCAACGTTTCGTGCCCAGTCATTTTCACAATGCTTGGACCATCGTGGCCTACGCGCTTGTTGCCTCAACGGTGCTGAAGGGAATTTGTGACTATATCGGGACCTACCTGGTGAACCACGCCGGTTTCGGCATGATCACCAGCTTGCGCAACGATCTCTACAACTCGGTTCTCCGGCGATCCTCAGCCTTTTTTCAGAAGCACGCAACCGGGACGCTGATCTCTACCATCATCAACGACATTGAGCGCGTGCAGTATGCCATGTCGAGCGTGCTGGCCGAGTTCCTGCAGCAGTTTTTCAGCTTCGTCTTCATTGCCGCGGCAGTCGTGATTCTGGGCAAGGGCCTGGCTTGGGTGCTGCTATTGTTTGTACCGTTTATTGTTTTATCCGCAGTGCGTATCGGCCGCCGCGTCCGAACCACCACAAGGCGCGGGCAAGACCAGTTGGCCGATGTGCAAAATCTTCTGCACGAAACCATCACCGGCAACCGCATCGTCAAGGCGTTCGGCATGGAATCGTGGGAGATTGCGCGATTTCGCGAAGCCGCCAACCGCTTGTTCCGCGCCAACCTGCGGTCTGTTGCGGCGGCCGCTATCAGCTCGCCTCTGATGGATATTTTCGGCGCAATCGCGATCGCGCTGCTGTTGCTGCTGGGCCGTGGCCGGATTGCGCACAACGAGTTCACGCTGGGCGACTTCGTCACGTTTGTTGCAGCCGTGCTGGCTCTGTATAACCCCGTCCGCAAGTTTGCTCTCTTCAACAACAACTTCCAGCAGGCGCTGGGCGCATCGAGTGAAATCTTCAAGTTCATGGACATCGAAGATGAGGTTCGCGAAAAGCCACATGCCAAGCGCCTGCCCGCATTCGCGAAGAATGTGAAGTTCGATCACGTCAGCTTCACTTACGGCAGCGAAGGCGAGGATGCGCGCGTGCTGCACGATATTAACCTCGAGGTGCACCGCGGAGAAGTTGTTGCTATCGTGGGATCGAGCGGTTCGGGCAAGAGCACTCTGGTTCACCTGATTCCGCGCTTCTTCGATGCAACGCAGGGCAAGCTTCTCATCGACGGTTACGATGTCCGCGATGTGACGCTGGCCTCCTTGCGCGAACAAGTGGGGATCGTGACGCAGGAAACCGTCTTATTCAACGACACGGTTCGCAACAACATCGCCTATGGCCAGCCTCACGTGGCACTGAAAGACGTTGAGGCCGCGGCCCGGGCCGCTCTGGCGCACGATTTCATCCGCGCCCTGCCGCGAGGGTACGACGAAGTGATCGGTGAGCGCGGCGTGCGCCTTTCCGGCGGAGAACGCCAGCGCATCGCCATTGCTCGCGCGATTTTGAAGAACGCGCCTATCCTGATTCTGGACGAAGCTACATCGGCCCTCGACAGCGAATCGGAAGCGCTGGTGCAATCCGCGCTGCATAATCTGATGGTCGGGCGTACGGTGTTTGTGATTGCGCACCGCCTTTCAACGGTGCGCCGCGCCGACCGTATTGTGGTGATCGTAAACGGCGCTATCGCTGACATCGGCGCTCACGAGGACTTGATGACCAAGCTGGGCACGTACCGGCGCCTGTACGAGTTGCAGTTCGCCGATTTCGAGCAGAAACTGGAATCGCCTCAGCCCAGCTGACATCGGCAATTCGAATTTCGGAAAACTAAACATGCCTCTTCGCTCCATGACGGGTTTTGCGCAGGTCAAAGGCGAACTTACCAGCTCGACCGGCGGAAGTGCCAGCTCGGCAACGGGCTCGGCCATGTCGTCCTCTCATCAGGCGAACGGCCATCTTGCCTTCGCGCTCTCGCTGAAATCCGTGAACCACCGCTTCCTCGATTTGCATTTTCGGTTGCCCTCGGGCTCCGATTCGCTCGAAATGCAACTGCGCAGACTGCTCAAGGAGAAGATTGCGCGTGGGCACGTCGAGGTCTCGCTTAGCCTGGAGCGTGGAGGCGGTGAAACTCTCGCGCTGAATCGCCCTCTGGTGGGCGCATACATCGCTGCTTTTCGGGCCGCGGCCGGCGAGTTTTCCGTTCCCGCCGAGCCTGATCTTAACGTGATCCTGCGCATTCCCGGCGCGCTTGATTCGGCCAGGGATCCAGAAGATGGAGCGCTGGAAGCGGTCGTGATGGCCAGGGTGGGCGAGGCGCTCGAACGCCTGAACGAGATGCGCGAGCAGGAAGGCCGCAGCATTGAGACCGAGCTCCGCCAGCGCATGGCGCACCTGCGCGAAGCTGTCAAAACCGTACAGCTTCACCGGCGTACCGTATTGCAGAGCTATGTGGAACGGCTGCAGACGAGGCTTCAGGAACTGCTGGGCTCCAGTATTGATAAGGAACGCATCCTTCAGGAAGCCGCACTTCTGGTCGATCGCAGCGATATTCAGGAGGAAATCGTCCGTCTGGAAAACCACGTGCAACATTTCTTGGGCCTGCTCGATGAGCATGGAGAAGTAGGCAAGAAACTGGACTTCCTGCTGCAAGAGATGAATCGTGAGGCCAACACTTTGCTTTCGAAGACGTCTGGGTTGGCGGGAGATGCGCTGAAAATTACCGAAGCTGGGCTGGTCATGAAGGCCGAAATCGAAAAATCCCGCGAGCAGGTGCAGAACCTGGAATGAGTTCTCCGGCACAGAAACCTCTTGTCTACATCATCTCGGCCCCTTCCGGCTCGGGCAAGTCGACCCTTGTCAACGAATTGCTGAAGAAGGTGAGCAACCTGGAGTTCTCCATTTCCTACACCACGCGCGCTCCGCGTGGCAGCGAGACCAACGGAAGGCAATACTATTTTGTCTCGCGCCCTGAATTCGAGAAGATGATTCGCGACGATGAGTTCCTCGAATACGCGGAAGTCTTCGGCAATTACTACGGAACGGCGCGCCGCTTTCTGCGCGACGCCGAAGAACACGGCCGCGATCTTTTGCTCGACATCGATGTGCAAGGCGCGGATCAGATCCAGCGGAAAATTCCGGACGCTACCAGCATTTTCATTCTGCCCCCGGATCGCAAGACTCTGGAGGAGCGCCTGCGCAAGCGCAGTGAGGACCGGGAAGACGTGATTCAGCGTCGCCTCATCACGGCCAGCCGTGAAATTGAGAACTACAACCGCTACAACTACATTCTGGTCAACGACCAGTTGGAGGATTCCATCAAAGCCTTGCGGGCGATTGTGCGGGGCGAGCGCCTGGTCCGCGCCGGGCAGCCGCTCTTGGGCGAGGATGCTAAAACTGTGGCCCTGGCGGACCGCTGTCGCCTGGCCAACGTTCGAGATCGCTTGCAGCCGATTCTGGCTTCTTTTACTGCCGCTGCCGATTCCCAGGGCAATAGTCCTCCGTAACCATGGTGGAAGGCTGGAAGCCCCCGTAACCTTGAGTTTCGTGGGAAAATAGGGGAGCAAGCCTTTGGCGTCGCAAGCGAGAGAACGAAGCGAACCAATTTTCGGGCAATCAACTTTCGGCAATCAAAATTTACATCCCGGTAACAGGGGAGAGAATCCATGAAATTGATCGAAGGCTTCGACAGCAACTATCGTTACATTCTGGTCGCCGCCCGGCGCGCCCGCCAACTTCAATCCGGAGCCCCGCCGGTGGTGCAGACCAATTCCCGCAAACCCTGCCGCATTGCGCAAGACGAAATCCGCGCGGGGAAGGTGAAATGGGAAATTCCCGAAACTCGCAGCGCGGCCGAGCAAGCGGCTGAAGTGTTGGACAAGGCTTTCGGAGACGCATAGGGCCTTGGGTCGAGACAGATATGAAAGTTGCTCTCGGAGTGACGGGCGGCATTGCAGCTTACAAGGCGGCGGAAATTGTGCGCCTTCTGCAAGATCGCGGCATTCGTGTGCAGGTCATCATGACGCGTGCGGCGCAGGAGTTCGTTCGCCCTCTGACCTTCGCCGCGCTCTCCGGCGAAAAAGTGATTACCGGAATGTTTTCGCCCGGCGAAGAGGCCGCCCCGAATATCGATTCCGCCATCGAGCACATTGCCGTAGCGCAGTCGATTGACGCGCTCGTGGTCGCCCCGGCCACCGCTGATGTTCTGGCGCACTTCGCGCAAGGCATTGCCAGCGACTTTCTCACCACGCTTTATCTCGCGACTACCGCTCCGGTCGTGGTTGCTCCGGCGATGAACGTTAACATGTGGGAGCATTCTGCGACGCGGGCGAATCTTGAAATCCTTCGCCAGCGCGGAGTGAAGATCGTCGAGCCTGGCTCGGGATATCTGGCTTGCGGCATGACCGGCTCGGGGCGCCTGGCGGAGAATGAAACGATCGTCGCCGCGGTTCTGGAAGCGCTCGGCGCATCGCAGGATCTTGCTGGCGAAACTGTGCTGATCACCGCCGGCCCCACGCGAGAAAAAATTGATCCCGCACGCTACCTCACCAACCGCTCCAGTGGACGCATGGGATATGCCGTGGCCGAGGCCGCGCTGCGCCGTGGCGCTCGCGTGCTTCTGGTCACCGGTCCCAGTGCGTTGACGCCGCCGGGAGCGGCCGAAATCACGCGCGTGGAATCGGCCGAGCAGATGCGCGATGCCGTGCTCAATCTTTTGCCTCAGTCCACCATCGTTATCAAGACTGCCGCCGTTTCCGATTACCGCGTCAAGTCTGTTTCCCCGCAAAAAATAAAACGCAAAGGTCCCATGTCGCTCGATCTCGAGCCCACGCCTGACATTCTGAAGGAGATTTCGGTGCGCAGGCAGTCGCAAATCGTGGTCGGCTTCGCCGCCGAATCCGAGAATGTCCTGGAAAACGCCCGCCAGAAGCTTGCTGCCAAACATCTCGATGCCATCGTGGTCAACGATATTTCCCGCGAAGGCGTCGGCTTCGATTCCGACTGCAACGAGGTGACCATCATTACTCACGGTGAGGTGGTCGAGGTCCCCGAGACGACGAAATGGGAAGTTGCCCAGCGCGTCCTCGATCAGGTGGTGCGCCTGCGCCACGCTCGCAAATCGCCCGTGAAAGCCTGAGAGCGCGCTTCTCCACTGAGGTACAATTCCCTCCAGCCTTCTTAAGGAGCGCGTGATGACTCAGAAAGTTATCGAGGTGGTTGGATCTTCCAAAGAAAGCTTTGCGAAGGCGGCAAAGAACGCGGTTGCTGAGGCGGCAAAGACGGTGCGCGGAATCAAGTGGGCGCACGTGGAATCGCTCGATATGCAACTGGATGGAGCAAAGGTGCTGCTGTATCGGGCGACCACCAAGATTTATTTTGACGTGGAGCATTGAGGTTGACCCTCTCGGGATCTGGAAGTCCGATGCCCCGCACCCTCGACCCGGAACTGCGGCGTGCTCTCGCCGAGCGCGTGCGGTACTGCCATGAGTTAGGCATCTACGACTTCTACCGTCGCGACACCGGGCTGGCGCCACGAACCGAGGCCACATTACCGGCCGCCGAGAGCCATTCGACGTCGTCGTTACCACATCCAGAATTGCGAGAGGAAATGGCCGCAAGAAAATCCGCCGTGGTTGCAACCGTCGCCGAAGACAACATTCTTGAAATCGTTACACCGAAGCCGGAGCACGGAGTGGCCGACCCCACAGCCGCGCTCAAGCTGATCCGCCAGGACCTGGGCGAGTGCACCCGCTGCAAGCTTCATAAAGGCCGCACGAATCTTGTTTTCGGTGTCGGCAATCCGCGCGCCGAGTTGATGTTCGTGGGCGAAGGTCCGGGAGCTGATGAAGACGCGCAGGGCGAGCCCTTCGTCGGCCGCGCCGGCCAGTTGCTTAACAACATGATCAAGGCGATGGGTTTGCGCCGCGAAGATGTTTATATCGCGAATGTGGTCAAGTGCCGTCCGCCTGGAAACCGCACTCCCGAGCCCGACGAGTGCGAGACTTGCTCGCCTTTTCTGATGCGGCAGATTGCAGTCATCAAGCCCAAGGTTGTGGTGGCGCTCGGCGCGACGGCTGCCAAAAATCTGCTGGCTATAAGTTCGTCGCTGGGCGATTTGCGCGGACGCTTCTACGACTTCAAACCCTCTGGCTGCGATTCGTCGTGGCCGGGCGCGCGCCTCGCCGTGACTTACCATCCTGCCTATCTGCTGCGCGACCCGCGACAGAAAGGCGAAGCCTGGAAGGACTTGCAGATGGTGATGAAGTATCTGGGGATCGAGCCCCCGAAGAAGAGCGTCGATTGAAGTCGATCGAAGATCTTGAGGTCGCTCCTCGGTCTACTTCGGGTAGTGGTGTCGGATCCGCACGGACTCCACTCTTAGTGAACGAAGAAACTTGATGAGGTTTTCAAGTTTTGGCTGCCAGTCCAACTGGTTCTTGCGGCGATGAATCTTGATAGCCCCGCGAGGAGTTTCGACCGGGGCACAGTTGCGCAGGTCGAGAACATCGCTTCCACGTTCTTCGGGATTCGAACTCGTGAATCGACTAAACACCTGCCCAGGGCGCCGGGCATCAATCATCCCCCCTCGCCCGTTTACTGTTATACCCATGCCGCCGGTATTCCTCTGCTTGGGATTGCTGGAGAAGCTGTATTGATAGTCGTAGCGGAAGAACTCACTGTCGATCTTCAGTGCCGCGAGCAACTCGTCGGCCGCGCCAAGAAGGGGAACCCGAGACTTAATCGTCCAAGCCTGCGTGTCCATGCCCTTCGCGACCGAGAAGTTGTCCCATAATCCAAGTGCGGCGCTGAACTTCTTGCCGGAGGGCAGAAGCGGGCCCCCGAGGCATTTTGCCTCGCGGTGGGAATAGCGAACACTGAGCGTTTTTTCCCCGCCCTCGATTGTGAAACAAAGGTCGCTCACTCGATAGATTCTCGAAAGATCGGCATCCGATCCCGCAATGATACGATGCCGCTAGAAAACATATCATGCCAGAATTCTGCGACGTTGCCCTGCCCGTGCCGCTAGACATGGTCTTCACCTATCGTGTCGCCGCCGAGGCCAGTCCGGTGGTCGGCGGCCGCGTGCTCGTGCCCTTTCGCCAGCAGCGCATGACCGGCATCGTAGTTGAACTGCATGACCGCCAACCGTCGGTCAAAATAAAAACCATCCTCAGCGTACTCGACGCCTCGCCGGTGCTCGACCAGCAATTGCTACGCCTCGGCCGCTGGATCGCCGATTATTACTTAGCGCCGCTCGGCGAAGTGTTCCGCACCATGCTGCCGCTGAACGCTGAGTTCAAACGCGGGGTTGCTTACAGCATCACTGAAGAAGGCCAACTGGCCCTGCATTCGGCTGGCATGTCCGGATCGTCCGCGCGTTCGCGCCGTACTCCGGAAGAACAAGCTGCCGAATTCCGCGTGCTCGATTACCTGGCTGCCGGAGAAGCCATTCAGGTCTGCGAAGAGACCCTGCGCTCCGCCGCTCGCGTCTCCAAAATGATCCTGAGCGGGATGGTGCGGAAGAAGTGGCTGTTGCGCGAAGATGTTTCCGCCGCCAGGGACGCTACGCGTACAGTAAAAATCGCGCTGCTCAAGTTCGCCGATGGAAAACTGAACGACAATCAGCGCAAACTTGTGGATACGCTCGCCGCATCTGGCGGCCAAGTTCCCGTGGAGATGCTCCAGGCGCTCAAAATCCCACGAACCACCCTCGGGACGCTGGTGAAGCGCGGCCTGATTGCAATCACCGAACAGCCCGCGGCCTTCGCTGTCTCAAGCAGCAAGCCGCGGACGTCGCCCTTCGCCTTCGATCTCAATCCGGCGCAGCAGGCTGCCCTGGGACGTCTGCGCGAGGCCGTCGACGCGCGCAAGTTCTCCGGTATCCTGCTGCACGGCGTCACTGGCTCTGGAAAAACCGCTGTCTATCTCGCGGGCATGCGCGCGGTTCTCGATGCTGGACGCTCCGCCATCCTTCTCGTCCCTGAGATCGGCCTCACTCCCGCTGTTACTGCCGACTTGCACCAGATCTTCGGCGACGAAGTGGCCATTCTGCACTCTGCACTGTCCGACAAAGAGCGCGCGCAGCAATGGCATCGCATCAAGAGTGGAGACGCGCGCATGGTTGTGGGTACTCGCTCCGCAGTCTTCGCGCCTGTCGCTGATCTCGCCCTGATCATCGTTGATGAAGAACACGATTCTTCCTACAAGCAGGAAGAGACACCGCGCTACCACGCCCGCGACATCGCGGTTGTGCGCGCCAAGATGGCGAATGCTGTCGTGGTATTGGGCTCGGCGACACCATCACTCGAATCGTATTACAACGCGAAGAAAAACAAATATGCATTGGTCGAGCTACCCGATCGGGTGGAGCAGCGGCCTCTGCCAGAAGTTGAAATCATTGACATGCGCCGGGAATTTCAGGAAACCGGCCAGGAACAAGTCATCTCGCGCAAGCTGGCTGCGGAAATCAAAGAGCGCTTCGAGCGTAAAGAGCAGGTCATGGTGCTGCTCAATCGCCGCGGATATTCTCCCGTCGCGCTGTGCCGCACCTGCGGCAAAACTCTCGAGTGCCAGAACTGCGCCATCGCCCTTACGCACCACAAGCGTGAGCACAAGATGATCTGCCACTATTGCGGCTACACCGCGCCCGTGCCCAAGGCTTGCGTGCATTGCGGCAGTGAGTACGTATATTTTCTCGGCACCGGCTCGGAGAAGCTGGAAGAATTACTGCATGGCATGTTTCCGCAGGCGCGCATCGCGCGTCTCGATCGCGATACCGTCCGCGGACACGAAGATTTCGAGCGCACCCTGAACGCGCTCAGCGACGGCGAACTCGATTTGCTGGTCGGCACCCAGATGATCGCCAAGGGTCACGACATTCACGGCGTCACGCTGGTGGGCGTGGTTGGCGCCGACAGCGCGCTGGGGTTGCCAGACTTTCGCGCTGCCGAGCGCACCTTTCAGTTGCTCACGCAAGTTGCCGGCCGTGCCGGGCGCGGCCAATCTCCCGGCAAAGTGATTCTGCAAACTTATTTTCAGGACCACTACGCCGTGCAATACGCTGCCCGTCACGACTTCGCCGGTTTCTACGACAAGGAATTACGCTTCCGCAGTTGGATGCACTACCCTCCGTATTCCGCGCTGGCGAACGTTCTCATCCGCAGCAATAAACTGGAGGAAGCCCTGCAGTGGTCAGGCACATTAGGAAGATGGTTTGAGCAACACCGTCATGAAGGTGTGCGCGTGCTCGGCCCAGCTACCGCGCCCATCCTGCGGCTGAAGCGCGACTACCGTTATCACTTTGTGCTGAAGTCGCCGAGCCGCGAAAAGCTCAACGCGACGCTGCGCTCAATGCTCGCTTATGCCACCGCGCAGAAGATTCCGCGCACTCAGGTGATCGTTGATGTTGATGCTCTCTGGCTAATGTGAAGCTACGCTACCCCGAATTACCACCACCGACGCCGCCGGCAGATCGTACCTTGTGTCCTTCTCCGCGTTCAGCTTGCTATGAACAATCGGTCCGTCGGGATCCGCCTTGCCCTGGGTCGTGGCGACGATAGTAGGCTTCCCGCTTATCTCCGCGTGAGCCATGAAACGCGTCTGCGCCGGATGCCATTGATACTGTGCGCTCCCGAAAGTTGAAATCTCCAGCGGCCCTGTGAAGTTGCTTTCTTTGTCAGCCGGCCCTTCAAACGCAATCCGAACCCGGTGCGCATTCTGCTGGTCTCGATTCACCAGCATCACCGCCCACTTCCCGTCCGGACGATTTACCGCATACGCCGTCACCAACTCATGGTCAGCGCCATCCTCAACGTCGCTCTTCGCGGCAAACACCTGATGCTCGCCGGCGCCCGGCTGCACCCACTCCAGATTAATGAGCTGCGCCACAAAGAATTGCGCCAGCGGCTGCTGAATCTGATAGTTGGCATCGATGGTAAACATTCCAAACGTTCCCGGAGAGCTGTTGCATCCCGGCTCCATTTGCAGCGGCAAATAGTGGAAGAAGTAAACGCCCTTACCTCCCGAGTTTAGGAACGATCCAATGTAATCGGCTAGCCAGATTCCAGAAAAAATATCCTGATAGGTTTCACTCGCGCCCGACGAAAGATTTCCTTCTGTGATGAACATCGGCATATCGGCGGGAATCCCGTCCTCATGCCACGTCTGCATGATGTGGCTCACCAAATCGGGCTCGTCATACAGCATGCCCCACGGCGTTCTGCACGGGTCATAGGGATAATGCTCGAACGAGAAGAACGCCAGATCGTTCATCCGCCCGTGTTGCTTCAAATAATCGAGGAACCGCGCCGTCCACGAAACTTTTCCATTCGCGTCCGGCCAGACTTCAATGTCTTTGTTCACGCCCTGAAACGACGGCCCACCCAGCTTCAGCGCCGGGTCCACGCGATGAATCGCCGTGGCCCACTGCAGGTAGAGCGCGGCGTAATCTTCCGCCAGCATGTACTGGCCGTCGGCCTCCTCACCCATCTCGACATAAGAGATCGGATAGCCGCGCTTCTTCAGATAAGCAATCTCCGCCGCCGCGTTGTCGGGAGTGTCATACAGCATCGCGATCGGCACCATGGCCGGCAGGCCCCGCGTAACGCCGCTGGTGAAGAACAGATCAAAACCCACCTGTGCCTGCTTGGTTGATCCCAGATCCGACGGCTGATGCCATGGATCGACCGACGAGCAATAAGTCGTGGTCTGCTCCTGATCTGCCGTGTGCCGCAGAATGTCGTGAAACGCTCCGTCCTCCGTGCTGGTGCCGAGGTAGATTTCGCGAATGGAATAGCCCACGCAATTCCGCGGGTCGGCAGAGCCGTCAGCATCGCAGGTGTTCGACGATTCCGTCATCCAGATCCGTAGGAATCGCACCGGCACGGGGCTCCCGCTCAGGCGAACGGTTTCGACTTGGCCTTTTCCATCGGTCACTGTCCCTTGGGCAAATGTCTGCCAGATCCCGCGCGTCACCGCTTTAATGGGATCGTCGCCCGTCCAGTACTGCACCAGATAGCGCCGGGCATAAGGCTGACCCCACGCGATGCGAATGCTGTCGACCTGCTGCGTTTGCGCCAGATCGACGACGACCCACTGCGGATGCAGCGCATCACTCTCGCCGGTGAAACGCTCGGTGAGGTACGGATTGCTCTTCCAGAAAGTATTTAAATCGCCATCGGTCAGGCGGGAGAAGCCCACGTTATCCGTGCCATCGTTGCGGGTAGTCCCGCGGCGTGGCAGAGAATATCCGTAGGAGTAGCGAAGCATCTCCGTTGGAGTGGCCGAACCGGTGAAATATCCTTTGCCACTCGCGTCGCTCCAGCTTCCTTGCGGATTCCAATGCCAGGCTTCGATGGCGAGTTCGGTGTTCTGACGATACGTAACCGGCTGCCAGCCCGAGGCCAGCGTCCGTTCCAGCGTTGGCTGCAGCAAGTCTTTGTCGATCGCATCTACTGCGATCCGGTCCACGCCCGCTCCCAGCGTTTGGTTGGGCACGAAATGGTTAGTAGGATGTGAAGTGTCGACTTCGACGGTCTGGCCGGAGGCAGGAAATGAGAAAGTGAAAGACCCCGCTAGGCAGACGAGAACAGCGGCTAGCTTTTTCAAGATGAGACCACCCCCGATTGATCAATTAAAACGATTGAATAAAGGATTATACGAAAGAAGCGGCCATGAAGGGCAGTGCGCGTAAGCCACCATGGTCTCTAGTGCCCGTACTCGTGCAATATATCCCGCAACGAAAAATGTAGAAATGGCGCCGGCGTAAGAGTCAGCACAAGCATCAAGACGGCGAGAGCAGCCAATACCGCACGATTACCCGAAACCTTAGGCCACTCGGCCACCTGAGGATGACGCAAGCTGCTCAACCTCAGCAGAATCGCCCACATCAGCCAGACATAGCAGAGATAGTAAGACATGAACAGCAGGACGATAGTCGTGCCCCAGGAGATCCAGCGATGCGCGCGCGGAGCAATCGAAAAAACAATGTGGCCGCCGTCGAGCTGGCCTCCAGGCAGCAGGTTCAGAGCCGTGGCGAACATCCCCACCCAGGCCGCAATCGCCGTGGGATGCAGCAGCACCCGATGCAACGGCAACGCCGCTGCGCCGTGGCCTGCGCCCGCAGACACCAGCAGGCGATGCATCAATTGGAAGATCAACGGAAATCCAATCTCCAGGTCTGCGGGCGGCGCTCCAACCGGGAGCGGTTTGGACAATCCCAGCGAAACCGCGAGTACTCCCACCGCTACCACGAATCCTGCGATTGGTCCCGCGATGCCAATATCAAACAGCGCCGTGCGCGATCGAATCGGCGACCGGATTCGAATGAAAGCCCCGAAGGTCCCGATCAACGTGGGAGCAGGAATGAAAAACGGCAGCGTGGCCCATACTCCGTAGCGCTTGCAGTAAAGATAGTGTCCCATTTCGTGGGCCAGCAGAATCAGCATCAGCGTGCCCGAGAAAGGAATCCCCAGCAACAGTCGTGCGGGGTTCTGCAGTGCCCACGGCAACCGCAACGGCGAAGCGGAGTTGTCATCGAACAGGAAGGCCGGTCGGCCCAGCGCAAAGTTGTGCTGCATGTGCGCCCCCACGACCAGGGTGGTGAAGCAAGTCAGCAGCAATAACAAGCCATGCAACCAGTAACGCTGCCGCGGTTGCCGCGCAGCATACATCGGTATGGGCCGCAAGTATTCGATCGTGGAAGAAGCTGCTGGAGGAGTGGGTTCCGACATGCGATTCCTGGCCCGCGACTTGATCGAAGACCTTCCTTTAGATGCTACTACGAGAGGGAGTGCCCAGTGCCCAGTACCCAGAAAAACAAGCGCAGGCCAGAACCGGGCGCGCGGGAATTAGAGGTCAGATAAAGTTTGAGAAATGTGCAGGCAGCTCGAACAGGCTGGGCACTGGGTACTGGGTACTGACCTCAATCAATCGACTGCAATTCTTTCCCCGGCTTAAACCGCACCGCCTTGCCTGGAGGAATCGACACCTCGGCTCCAGTGCGCGGGTTGCGTCCAATGCCGGTCTTGCGCGGGCGCACGTTGAACACGCCAAACCCTCGCAGCTCAATGCGATTGCCGTGGGCCAGCGCTTTCTTCATGCTCTCGAAGACGGTTTCCACCGCCAACTCGGCTTTGGTCTTGGTGATGCCGGTCCTGGCTACCACTTCGTTGATAATGTCGAGCTTAATCACGAACGGCTCCCGCGTGTGGCGTGTGGATGATCCCTCAAGTGATTGATGCTATGGGAGATAAGAGAGATTGTCAACCGGAGCATCAGCACCGTAAACCCATTGGGCGATCGGGTCATCGGGTGATTGTGTGATTTTTCAAGACGGATGAGGAAGGCGCCACTACAGAGGTTTTTCAATCACTCAATGACCCGATGACTCAATTCCTACCGTCCGTTCTCGTCTTCCTTGAACATGTACTTAATGGCAGGCTTGTAAATCATCAGGTTCGGGCGTCCGTCTTCGCGGAGCACCTTGATGCAGGTCTTGTCATACCACTCGATGATGCCGTGCACTTCTTCGCCATCGCGCAGCACGATCACCATGGGCGTCTTCGACTGCATCTGCTTCTGGTAATAGAAATTCTCCGCATTCGTTTGTTCCGGAGGCGCGGCCTTGCGCCCCGCGCCCGATCCCATGCTACGATCGCCGCCGCGGTCGCCCCGGTCAAAGCTCCGCTCTGGCCGGTCATGTCGCTCCGGCCGGTCCCGGCGTTCCGAAACCTGCATGTGATTGGAGTTGTGGTTCCCGTGGTTATGATCCGGGCGCGGCAGCGCTGGACGGATCAGCTTGCGGTTGGCAAAATTCTCCTCGTCCCCTGCGGACTGGGCCGGAGTCGAATTGAGTGTTTCCTTCATAGTGGCGCCGTCCCACACGCTTTCGCGCGGACCACACCTTGAATTAGAGGGCCCTGAAAATGTATTTACGAAGGCGTGAAATTTCACCTACCGTAACACAGGACCTTCTTCGTGACAATGCCACTATCGTGCCCCTTGCGAGGTATGCCAAATCTTGCACACCACCGTCTTCTCTAACCGTTTCTAACTTGTATTCGACAGGTCCGCGCCTCTCCGTTCCCGCCCGCTCCCGGTCACTACGGCCACCAAAGTGGCCACGATCAGAAGCGTCCAGGCCAGCACCGGCGCGAATACTCCACCATAGCGCTGCTCGGCGATCTTGGATTGAAACACCTGATTGCGCGAGGCCAGAAGATTCCCCACCTGGTAAGCGAAACCTGGAAACGTCCCCCGCACCGCGGGCGGCGAAAGTTCATTCAAGTGCGCCGGAATCACGCCCCACGCGCCCTGCACCATAAATTGCATCAGGAAGCCACCTAACGCCAGCATCGGCACAGTATGGGAGTACGCCCACAACGGAATGATCGGGATCGACAACAGCGCGGCAATCACAATTGCCTTTCGCCGTCCGATCTTCTCCGACCACGTCCCAAAAAGAATCCCGCCCAGCAGCGCGCCAATGTTGGCGATCACGGCGATGAAGCCCACCGTCTGCGAGGTAAACTTGTGGTCCTTCGTCAGGAACGTCGGGTACAGATCCTGGCTCCCGTGGCTGAACGAATTGAAGGCAAACATCAGCACCACCAGGAAAGCGAACGGGCCGACATACGTTAGAAGGTCACTGCCCCAGTGGCTCTCTGCTTTTCTCGATACCTGTCCTTGCACCCAGGCCGGAGACTCATCCACTTTCGTGCGAATGTAAATCACCAGAAATGCCGGGAGAGCGCCGATCACAAACATTCCGCGCCAGCCTACGAAGTGGAACAACGTCCCGTACACCAAAGACGCCATCAAGAACCCCACCGCGTAGCCTTCCTGCAGCAATCCAGAGAAAAACCCGCGCCCTTCCGCCGGCAGCGTCTCGAATGCCAGCGCGGCACCCACGCCCCATTCTCCGCCCATCGCGATTCCAAACAACGCCCGCGTGATGATCAGGATTCTCAGCGATGGAGCGAAGGCCGACGCCAGTTCAAACACTGAGTACGCGATGATATCCACCATCAGAGTGCGACGCCGGCCAAAGCGATCGGCCATCATCCCGAACAGAAACGCGCCTAAGGGACGCATCGCCAGCGTCCAGAAAATCGCTTCCGCAACCTCAGAAACCTTGGCGTGGAATTGAGTTGCGATGGCGCTGATACACAGATTCAGAATGAAGAAATCAAAAGCATCCAGCGACCAGCCCAGAAAGCAGGCAATGAAAGTGTTCCGCTGCACGGGCGTAAGCCGGCGAAAATGGCCGAGAAATTCCATAAAGTTTCCCTCGACTAATTCGATACGCGCTGAAATGTCTTGCGGATGCTAGCATAGGTTTTTCATTCAGCAATCAAGAAATCAACAATCGGCAATTCACCCCCATGCCCGAACTCGATTCTCCCCAACGCCAGGCGCCTGATTCGCTCATGCTCACCGGCTTCTGGTACCGGGCCTTGCCCGCCGACCGCGTCCACCGCAACCAGCTCCATAAGGCTATGCTGCTGGAAATTCCGCTGGTCATCGGACGCGACCGTCAGGGGCAACCCTTCGCCCTGCGCGACGCCTGTCCTCACCGTGGCATGCCGCTGCACTGTGCCAGATTCGACGGAGAGAACGTCGAATGCTCTTATCATGGCTGGACCTTCGACGCCCACAACGGCCGGTGCCAGCTTATCCCCTCACTCACCGCCGACCAGAATTTGAAAGTAGAGCGCATCTACGCGGGAAGCTATCCCTGCGAAGAACAGGATGGATTCGTCTGGGTCTACATTCCGGACCCCGGTCCACCGGGTGCAGGATTCAGCGAGCCTCAAGAAGCTCCCGACGCGGCCCCACTGATCGAAAAATTCGGGGTACCAGGAGGGGTATCGGGAAAAGATAAATACAAGCTCGCCTACCTCACCGCCGACATGCCCGTCAGCATCGACCACGGCATCATCGGCCTCATGGATCCCGCCCACGGACCGTTCGTCCACCAGGCGTGGTGGTGGCGCAGCCGCCACAGCATCCACGAGAAGCACAAGAATTTCGAGCCCATCCCCAACGGCTTTCGCATGAGCGCGCATACGCCCAGCTCAAACTCCGCGCCCTACAAGCTTCTCCGCCTCTACGCCGCCGCTGATTCCATCACCACGACCATCGATTTCGTTCTCCCCAACCTGCGCAGAGAAACGATTCGAGCTGGGAAGTACTGGTTCTCGTCGCTCACCACAGTGACGCCTATCACGCGCAATCAATGCCGCATCGATGTAGTCGCAGCCTGGAACATCTTCCGCTGGATGCCATTCGGCCCTGAGTTGCTGAAATTTGTGTTTGCGAAATTCGTGGAGCAGGACCGCCGCACCATGGAACTGCAAGCCGAAGGCCTGAAGCACAATCCGCACCTCATGCTGATCGACGACGCCGACCGTCCCGCAAAATGGTATTTCCAGCTGAAAGCCGCGCACCTCGAAGCGAAACGCACCCGCACCGAGATGAAGCATCCCATGGCAGGCCCAGTCACCCTGAAGTGGAGAAGCTGAATGTGGAGAGGTTAAATGTGGCGCGGGCGCCCCCGCCCGCGAATGCAGATACCTGCAACGAAGCAGGAGATCACCAAATCAGCCTCAATCCCCTGTAAAGCCTGAATTTATCATCCGAGGTCACAATCGGAATATCTTCCGCAAATGCCTGAGCGATGATTTGCCGGTCAAAAGGATCGCGATGATGAGCGGGCAGCTCGAACAAACGAAATGCATGATCGGCAGTGAACGGCAAGATGTGGATATCCATATCCTCGATCGCCTGGCGCGCATCTTCGGCCGAAATACCGAGCTTACCTAAAGTCGTCTTGATTGCGACCTCGGTAAGTGAAACCGAGCTCAACTCGCGAATGTTTTCTGGATTCTTCAAAACGTTGGCCGCACGCGCGCTAAGACGTTGCGGCGCCTCGACGGCAAAAACAAATACGGCTGTGTCCAGGAGCAACCGCAAGTCACTCGCCCCCGCCAAAAAGATCCTCGACTTCCTTGTCCGTCATCGGCTTCCACCAGTCCGGATCGAAGATCTGAATTTTCCCACGCAAGGTTCCGAACCGGGGCTTCTTCTTGGCTGGCTTTTGCGTGCGCACGATGTCCACCACCGGCACACCCCTGCGGCAGATGGTCACCGGCTCTCCGTCTTCGACGGCCTTGATCAGTTGCGGCAATTTGTTCTTGGCGTCGGCCACGCTGACTTGCATAATTCGATGATAGCTATCTGAGATAGCTATGTCAAGTAAGATCACGTGTTGGCCGGTAAGCTATTCCCTGCGCCGCTTAGGCAGGTCCCCCAGCGTCTGATCTGGCAACCGTAGCTCTTCCTCGCTGACCAGCCAGTCCATCGCTTCCTCGCGCGTCTTGAAGGCGGGCAGATCGCGCTGCGAGAAAGTCTTGATGTGTTCGTAAAACACCTTGGGCAAGCGCTCGATTCCCACCCACGCCGATCGCTTCAGGTGCGGCCGGTCGAACACCGCGCTCTCCTTCAGGCGCTCGATGGCGATGCGGTCAAACTCCGCTCCCGTGAAGTCGGCCAGCAACAGTACCGACCCCCGAGGTTCGCTGGTCACATAAGAGGGTACCAGCAGCGCAATCTTCTCGACCTCGCGTGCCGTGCAGTGGGACAGATCCGCCAAAAGGATCTGCCTTCCCCGGTGTTCGACAAAGCGGATGCGGTCTTCCATTCATCACCTGCCGATCGCCGAAAGGCTATGCGCCTAACAGCGATTCCACAACCGTGTACGCCTCGGCCAGAGCAGCGTCCAGCGCGCCAGCGTCTTTTCCTCCAGCCTCGGCCAGATCAGGACGCCCTCCACCCTTGCCGCCAACTTTCTGCGCCACTGGACCGATGACTTTTCCAGCCTGCACGCGCCCGGTCAAATCCTTGGTGACACCGACGATCAGCGACACGCTTCCATTCGAAGCCGAGCCCAGCACCACCACGCCCGAACCAATCTTGTCGCGCAGTTGATCCACCAGCGTGCGCAGTTGCGCCCGCTCCAGGTTATCCACGCGATGCGCCAGCACCTTCACGCCCTTCACATCTTTAATCTGATCGCCAATGTTCGCCGTCGAAGACGAGGCCGACTTCATCCGCGCCGAATCCAGTTCGCGAGTAAGCCGCTTGATCTCCGAATCTTTCCTGTCGAGTTCGCCTCTCAAAGCCAAGGCCGGAGACACGGCCTCGCCATGGGAGGAAATCTCATCCGCGTGGGTTGAAATCTCCCCCGCGGAGGGTGCCCCATTCTTGCGCGGTTTGTGCGCAAGAGTGGGAGAGGCGAACGCCGACACCACCTTTTCGAGTTCGAGATCAGTGCGGAAGTGCGCCAGCGACCCCAGACCAGTAATCGCCTCGACCCTCCGCACCCCCGAAGACACACTGCCTTCCTTCAGAATCTTGATCAACCCAATCTCGCCAGTAGCCCCAGTGTGCGTCCCTCCGCAAAGTTCAGTCGAGAAGTCGCCAATCCGCACCACGCGCACCTTGTCGCCATACTTTTCACCAAACAAAGCCATCGCATGATAAGTACTGATGGCTTCATCAATCGGCACATCAGTAATGGTCTCGACAATCTGATTGCGCAAAACTTCCCTGTTGATGATGTCCTCAATATCCTGCAACTCTTCGTCGCCCACGGCAGTAAAGTGCGAAAAATCAAACCGCAAATGGTTCGGAGCCACCAGCGACCCCGCCTGCTTCACATGCTTGCCGAGAACTTCACGCAGCCCGGCATGAAGCAGATGCGTAGCCGTGTGATTCCGCATGGTCGACTCACGCACGTCAGCATTGACGACGGCGTCGACCTTGTCGCCCACGCGCAGCGCCCGTTTCGCAACAACCTGATGCGCCCGCACCCCCTGAATCGGCGAATAGCATCCGGTAACCTCGGCCACAACAGTATTGTGATCGTCCGAGTAAAACCATCCCCGGTCGCCCACCTGCCCGCCAGACTCGGCATAGAACGGTGTGTGATCAAGAATCACCTCGCCAGACGCGCCAGCCTTGAGCTCCCGTGCCCCTTGCCCGTCGTGAATGATCGCCAGCACCTCACACCCGTCAGAGCGAGTCTGCCGGTAACCTTCAAAGACCGATTTTGGTAGCTGCTGATACGCAGGATTAGCAGTCTGCTTAGCCGCGCCTTTCCACGAAGCACGCGCCCGCGACCTTTGTTCCTCCATCGCATGATCAAAACCGGCCTGATCGAACGCAACGCCCTGATCGCGTGCTGCGTCCTGCATGAAGTCGAGGGGCATGCCGAACGTGTCGTAGAGTTTGAAGGCTTCCGCACCGGCGAGTTTATCCTTGGAGTTCTTGAGAAGCTCTTCCAGCTTTTCAAGTCCGATGTCGAGCGTATGCGCGAAGCGAGTTTCCTCGACCTGTACCGTTTTCGAGACCCTGTCCGCGGTGTCTCTAATTTCTGGATACGCATCCTGCATCAGATCGCGCACTGCAAAAACCATCTCGTAGAGAAACGGTTTTGTCTGGCCCAGCAACCGTCCATGCGTGATGGCGCGGCGAATGATTTTTCGCAGCACATAGCCGCGTCCCTCGTTTGACGGGACCACTCCATCCGAAATCAGAAATGTCGCTGCCCGCGAGTGATCAGCAATTACACGCAACGAGGCAGCCGACTTGGCCTTGGCCTCTTTCTCCAGTTCCTTCGTCAGCGATGTCCCCGTCAACTCTGCCGCCCGCTTAATCAGTGGCACAAACAGATCCGTCTCGTAATTCGAAATCACCCCCTGCAGCACGGCCGTAACCCGCTCCAACCCCATCCCCGTATCAATCGAAGGCTTAGGCAAGGGATTTAATTTTCCCGAGGCATCCCGGTCAAACTGCATGAACACCAGATTCCAAATCTCGACATACCGCCCGCAGTCGCAAGGGAAGTGGCAATCCGCATGTCCCTGCTCCGACGCAGCCACGCCCATGTCGTAATGAATCTCGCTGCACGGCCCGCAGGGCCCGGTGTCGCCCATCTGCCAGAAGTTATCTTTCAGCCCCATCTCAAAAATGCGATCTTTGGGTACGCCCTGCCCAACCCACAAGTCGTAGGCCTCAATATCCCGCGGAACGCCGCCCTCGCCGTTAAATACGGTCGCATACAGCTTGTCCTTATCGATCCCGAACCACTGCGGCGAAGTAATCAGCTCCCACGCGTAAGCAATGGCATCTTTCTTAAAGTAGTCGCCAAACGAAAAATTCCCCAGCATCTCAAAAAACGTGTGATGCCGGTTCGTGAATCCCACGTTCTCCAGATCGTTGTGCTTGCCGCCGGCCCGCACGCACTTCTGCGAAGTGGTGGCGCGGGAGTAGTCGCGCTTCTCCAGCCCAAGAAAAACGTCTTTGAACTGGTTCATGCCCGCATTGGTAAACAGCAGCGTGGGATCGTTCGCCGGCACCAGCGACGACGAGTGCACCTCCTTGTGCCCCTTCTGCACAAAGAAGTCGAGAAACTTGCGGCGAATTTCAGAGCCAGTCAACATGATTGGGAGCTAGAATTTATTTTAGCATCGGGTGCATGGGAGCTGGCGCGAGGGCAGACGTCTGTAGTGGTGCAGTTTGAAAAGTTTGTCATTCCGAAGCGCAGTTTTATCGCGCGAGGAATCTGCTTTTGTCCTGCCAACAGCAGACTCCTCACCGGCAAAGAACGCCGGTTCGGAATGACAAAAAGTGAAAACGGACCGCACATCAGGTAGTGCGCATCGCTCGATGCCGGAAGGTCCTTACGCGCTCTCGCTCTCCAGTTCGCTCAAGGTCTCTTCATCGACGTCCCACTTCTTCAAAATGGAGAAGATGGTCTTGGTCCCGAACCCGCCCCGCGCCAATTGCCGGAAGACCCGCGCCGCCTGCTTCTGATCTTTAGGTTTCACCAGCCGCTTTTTACGCAAATATTCGCGTGCCTGTTTCTCTTCGCTCACGCCCTCAAAAGCCGCGTCCACAGCCTTGTCGATCACATCGCCGTGCATGCCCTTCGCCTTCAGGTCAGTGACCACGCGCATGCGCCCAAATTTCTGATTGTCTCGCCGCAGGGAAGAAAAATAAGCGGCATACTGCGAGTCGTTCAGGTAGCCGCGATCCTTCAATCGCCGGATGATCAACTCCACCAACGTCTTGCCGTACTCGGATTCGGCGTCTTCCACCCGCAAGCGCAGCAGACGCTTCAACTCCGCCACGGTCCGCATGCGCCGAGCCAGCGCCCCCACGGCGTATTCGTACAACTCATCTTCGGAATAGAACTTTTTCTTGGGACGCGGGAAGGCCATACCCGCTAACGATAGACCTTTTAATGGCAAGAAGGAAACCAGGCGTCAGGCGACGCCCGTCGCTTGTCAGATGTGTCAAGCCGAAAGCCGAAGCCCGCTCTACTATCGTCCGCCGAACCCAGCCGACTGCATCGACTGCCGCGAAATGTCCGCGGTCGAAGCAATACCCTGCATGCGCAGCTTGAAGTCGTCGGCATTGGAGGCGTTCTCCAAAGCAGTCTCGTAGTTGACCAGCCCGGCCTGGAATAAATCCCACAACGACTGATCGAAAGTCTGCATGCCGTATTGCGAAGTGCCGGCCGCAATCGCATCACGAACCGAGCGAGTCTTTTCCGGCACCAGCACGCATTCGCGAATGAATGCCGTATTGATCATCACCTCAACCGCGGGCACGCGCCCATCAGAATCGCAGCGCCGGACTAATCTCTGGCTGACAATCGCGCGCAGCACCGCCGCCAACTGCAACCGAATCTGTTTCTGCTCCGGCGGCGGAAAAATCGAAATAACGCGGTTGATGGTTTCCACCGCGTCCAAAGTATGCAGCGTAGAGAACACCATGTGGCCCGTTTCCGCCGCATGCAGCGCCGTCGAAATCGTTTCCAGGTCGCGCATTTCGCCCACCAGAATCACGTCCGGATCCTGACGCAAAGAAGCGCGCAGCGCCGCGCTGAATGAAGGCGTGTCCACGCCAATCTCGCGCTGGTTCACATAGCCCTTCTTGTCGCGATGCAGAAATTCGATAGGGTCTTCAATCGTAATAATGTGTTCGGCGCGGGTGGAGTTCACCCGATCCACCATGGCGGCCAGCGTAGTCGATTTACCGGAACCGGTCACACCCGTCACCAGCACCAGCCCGCGTGGCATCTCGCAAATCTGCTCGACCACCTTGGGCAGAAACAACTCATCCAGCGCGCGAATCTTGGTTGGAATGACGCGCAGCACCAGTCCCACATTACCGCGCTGCTGAAAAATGTTCACACGGAACCGCCCCAGCCCGGCCACGCCGTAGGCCATATCGATTTCCGTGGTCTCTTTGAATTTCTGCTTCTGCCGCGCCGACATCATGCTGAACGCCATGTTGAGCATGTCTTCCGCGCTCACGCGTGGTTGTTCGGTCAGCGGCGCCAGTTCACCGTCAATGCGCAGGTGCGGATAGTTCCCCACCTTCAAATGCAAGTCAGAGGCCCGCCGTTCCGTAGCAATCCGCAGCAGATCGTCAATATTCATGGAGAGGTTTTCCTGGGAGGCGGTTGGCCTCCAAGCTCTCCATATGATGACTCGAATCGTCACCTTCCCCAAGATGACCTAGGTAATGACCCCGCCCCGACGGGTGGACAGCACCTTAGGTTCGGGGAAGACGAGTTCGGGAAAGGGACGAATTCAGCCCCTAGCCAGACTCGCCGGCCGTACTTCCCGGAGAATCTGGCAAGAACTTCATCGAAATAGGCAAGCGTCCCAAGGCGCAGGAAACTATGCTTAACTTTGTGTACGAAGGGGAACCAATGCAAAAACGCAAACTTGGAAAAAGCGATCTTGAAGTATCAGCTCTGGGTCTCGGCTGCATGGGAATGAGTTTTTCCTACGGCCCGCCCAAAGATAAGAAGGAGATGACCAATCTTCTCCACGCCGCCGTCGATCGCGGCGTCACATTCTTTGACACGGCCGAAGTGTACGGCCCCTTCCTGAACGAAGAGCTGGTGGGCGAAGCCCTCGCTCCGTTTCGCGGCAAGGTAGCGATCGCCACTAAGTTTGGGTTCAACGTCGCTGCGGCTTCCGATCCGCGGGGAATGACGGGTGCGTCCCCGGGCGTGAACAGCCAGCCGGAGCACATCAAGCAGGCCGTGGAAGGCTCGCTGAAGCGGCTCAAGCTCGACACCATCGATCTCTATTATCAACACCGGGTCGATCCCAACGTGCCCATCGAAGACGTCGCCGGAGCGGTGAAAGAATTGATTCAAGCCGGCAAGGTCAAACACTTCGGGATGTCGGAAGCAGCCGCAAAAACGATCCGCCGCGCCCACGCCGTTCAGCCCCTCACCGCTGTCCAAAGCGAATACTCCTTGTGGTGGAGAAAGCCGGAGCAGGAAGTGATCCCTACACTCGAGGAACTCGGAATCGGCTTCGTGCCCTACAGTCCGCTGGGCAAAGGGTTCCTCACCGGAGCGATCGACGAAAACAAGAAATTCGACAGCACCGACTTCCGCAGCACTCTGCCTCGCTTTACGCCCGAGGCTATGAAGGCGAATCAGACGCTGATTGACCTGCTAGGCAGCATCGCCAAGCGGAAGAATGCCACTCCGGCGCAGATTGCGCTCGCCTGGCTGCTAGCGCAAAAGCCCTGGATCGCTCCCATCCCGGGCACAACCAAGCTAAACCGGCTTGAAGAAAACATTGGTGCGCTAGCCGTTGGATTGACGCCCAACGATCTAACTGACATCGATAGAGCCGCCTCAAAGATCAAGGTGGAAGGGGATCGGTATCCCGAAAGACTTGAGCGAATGACCGGTCTGTGAGCGGCCAAGACGCACGAAACTATGATCGCAAAAGGAGGTATTCTCAAAGGCGTGAAGACGAACGGCAAAGTCGTGCCCATGCGACAGTCAGTCAACGAAGCGGGCCCAAACGAACTAGACACAGCCAGGTTGGCGCGCCTGATCGCCGCCTATGCCCCTCACGACGGCAGTTTTCAGCTGCGCATCCCCGGCTTGCACGCGAGTCGCTTTTCCCGAACAAACAAGGAGTGTGTCCATGCCCTCCGTTCGCCTTCGTTGTGCATCGCCGCACAGGGAGCCAAGACCGTCATCGTAGGGGACGAGCTTTATGAATACAACGCATCGCGCATGATCGTGTTCTCCGTGGCCTTGCCCATCGCTGCCCAAGTTACGCAAGCCAGCCATTCCGCGCCCTACCTTGCTCTCAAGCTCGACCTCGACCCGCACAAGATTGCCGAACTCGTCTTGAAGGTGTATCCGCACGGTCTGCCCCCGGCGCAGGAGAGGACCGGGGTGTATATCGCTCCGGTCGACGCCAGCATTGTCGGCGCCGCCACCAGGTTAATGGAGTGTTTAGCGCACCCCCGGGACTCTGAGCTGCTCGCCCCGCTTGTCATCGATGAAATTCTGATCCGGCTGCTACGCAGCCCCATCGGCGTTCGCGTCGCTCAAATGGGCTTTGCAGAGTCTAGCGTGGGCCGGGTTGCAAATGCCATTTCCTGGCTGCGCGCCAACTTCTCTCAACCCATGAAGGTTGAAGACTTGGCCGAGCTGGTGCACATGAGTGTTTCGTCTTTCCACGAGCACTTCAAGTCGGTCACTTCAATGAGCCCATTGCACTATCAAAAGGTACTGCGGCTCCAGGAAGCAAGGCGTCTCATGCTGTCGGCAATCATGGATGCGGGTACTGCAAGTCAGCGCGTCGGCTATCTCAGCGCGTCCCAGTTCAGCAGAGAGTACAGCCGCTTCTTCGGAAGCGCACCCACCAGGGACATTGCCAGATTGCGTCAAGAGACGGGACCTTCGGTCTGACCCTCGGGAGTTTCCGCGCCGCTTTGGTTACCGAAGTCAGCTAGCTATGTGCCTGACTGCCAGTGTCCAATTCAAATATGAGCGCTCCGGTCGCGACGGACTCCAGTAAGAATTCGCCGATGCCCCCTCAAAACGAGGCGAGCTTTTTTGATCGTGTGCACCAGCGGGCGCAACGCCGGAAGAATAATCCATGGAACCTGCTGCTGGCGCTGTTCTGCTTGATCGCAGTGGTCGGCACATGGATAGGCCTCGTACGTCTCTTCCACAGTTATCGCGGATCGCTGATCCCCGCCGACGCCTTTCTATTCGCTGGCACCCGGATCGGCAACATCTTCATGTTTGTCACCCCCCTTTTTGCTTCGATAGCCGTCGGCTTCATCGTTGGCAACTCGCTGGCCTGGTGCATCGCGCCCGCGAGAACAGCGTTTAACAAGGAAGCTGCGGGTGTCGAAGGCGAAGACTTCCAGTCGGCGCAGCTCGGGCTCGCCAAGGTCGGGATAATTGCGTTAATAGTCACACTTCCAATCTGCCTCCTCGGCGCCAACAATTTTTGGGCGCTCACCCCGAGTGGCATCGACTACAGGCCCATGCTCGCGGCGACAACCCAGCACTATGCGTGGTCAAGCGTAGAACAGATTGAAACCGGATGCTCAACGTCAAAAGATAATGTTGATTACCACTTTGTGCTGACCTTAAACGACAAGACTCGCGTTGACCTGATGGAAGAGGAGTCGCACGATTTCCTGGCAGCCTATCCAAAAATACAGTTAGGCCTGACCGGACACCGTTACAGGTTTAACAGTTGGGTGCTGGGCGTGAACTGCAGGCCCCGGCAAGAAGTAAGAACGGTTCTGTCGCAACCACCAACCGAGTAATCGCAGCCAGCAGGATTGCCTGGAAGCGCAGTTTTTGGTTTCAGCAAGCCAGAGTCAACCCCTCCCGGATTTCACACAGCGGCCAGCCAGTCGGCGGATCACCTCAAAAAGAATACCTTCGTTCGCTGATCCCTAGCCGCTCTCCGAATCGATTCTCCCGAAGTGAGCTCTATTGAGCAGACAACAAGTGGTCGACAATGCACGAATACTTGTGGGGATTACGAAATGATGGAACAGATTGCAGGAACATCTCCGCGTCTCAAGGCCAGAATCACCGGTGTCATCTATTTGCTTTACTTTCTGACAGCAGTATCCGCCGAGGCCCTGGTCGGCCGGAGCCGGCCCGTTCTTTGCGACGCCGTTACCCTCATCGCGGACACGTTCTACATTGCCGTGACCCTGCTCTTCTATTACATGTTCAAGCCAGTGAACCGGAGCCTCTCTTTGCTTGCGGCGCTCTTAAGCCTCGCGGGATGCGCCAACGAGGTGCTTAGACTGTTCAATCTCGCTCCCTACAGAATCAACAGCCTGATATTTTTTGGTCCCTTTTGCCTTCTGCTCGGCTACCTCATTTTCAGGTCGACCTTCCTGCCTCGCGTTCTGGGCGTGCTGATGGCCCTTGCCGGTGTGGCTTGGCTGATCTTTCTGACCCCGCTCGCGATTCATCTCTCCACCTACCTGAAGATCATCGGCTTCCTAGCGGAAGCCTCGCTGATGCTGTGGCTCCTCGTGATGGGCGTGAATATCCCGCGGCGCAAGAGAAAGCAAGAGCTTGGCGACTTAACCGAGCGCACCCAACCCTTGGCGGGTACGACTGCACTCACGCAGGGCCATTAGATGGCGCACGCCTGCAAGAATGCTTCTAGGCCTCAGCACTCGCCCTGGTGGAAGACCCTCGGCCGGCGCCTTTCGTCCCCTCGCCCTGCCACTTCCTCGATAGCCCCTCAAGCTGCGCCAGCACTTTCTCAATATCCTTCATCCGTTCGGTAATCCCATAAGTCACGGCCGGGGGGATGGTCTGCTCGTAGTGCCGGAAGACAAATCCCGCGCCCTCGAGCGTGCGCAACCTCTCGGTCAGCACGCGCGACGAGATCCCTTCCACTCGCCGCCGCAGCACCCCAAAGCGCATCGGGCCGTCGTGGCTCAGAGCCCAAAGAATATGCAGCGTCCAGGGCCGGGTAAGCAGTTCCAGCATTCCCCCAATCGAACAGGGAGACGGCGATTGAGCGGATCGTCTTTTAGGGGACATATGTATACTAGGTTACTATAAAGTGCCTGCTATGTAAAAAGCCTATGGTTATTTATTGTAACCTATGGCTGCGACGATTCATCCAACCCCCCTGATCGCAGAATTCCCGATCGCAACATTAAGGAGGAAATCGTTCATGACAACTTCAACTTCGTCCGCTGCTGGACAGTCCTCGGGCGTGCCGAACGGAGCAATCACCCTGCTGGCAAGGTTTCTCTTTGTGCTGATTTTCTTACTGTCCGGTCCGATGCACTTCTCCAGCAAAGACATCGGGTACGCCGCATCGCAAGGCATTCCCCTGGCATCCATCGTGGTCCCATTCTCGGGCCTGATAGCGGTCGCCGGAGGCTTGTTGATCCTGCTCGGCTACCGCGCCCGGATCGGCGGATGGCTGATCGTTCTATTTCTGGCCGCCATCACTCCCACCATGCACAAGTTCTGGGCCGTAACCGACCCTATGATGTATCAGATCCAGTTAGTCATGTTCCTGAAGAACGTTTCCATGCTGGGAGGCGCGCTGTTCATCTCCCAGTTGGGTTCAGGGCCCTGGAGCCTCGACGCGCGCCGAAAGTAATCGCGGCTCTCGAATCGTGCTGTCCAATTTCAATTTGCTCTGCCAATTCGCAAAGGAGAAAATCATGTCAGATCCAACCATTCAAGTTCTACCCAAAGGCCCATACTTGGTTGCGGGAAAGTTCACTCTGCTGGATGCCAGCGGCAACAGAATTGAAGCCGGAGAGAAGATCGCTCTCTGCCGCTGTGGCGCCTCCACCAACAAGCCGTTCTGCGATGGGACGCATTCGAAGATCGGCTTCGATGCGGCAGCCGCGGCTGTCCCGCAAAGCGCCGAATGATTGCGCCATACGGCAGCTTGGCCCAGCAGAAAGAGCCGCCCCTGCGGGCGGCTCTGCGATATCCGAAAGGCTGAGTTACACGCCGACCGGCTGCTTGCTGCGGACGGGGACCGGCGTGAGCCAGCCATGGCGGTCGGTCTTTTCGCCGCGCACGATTGCGTAGAACTCTTTCTGAATCGCCTTGGTGATCGGACCCATCCCGCCCTTGCCTACTTTGATTTTGTCGACGGAACGAATCGGTGTGACCTCGGCGGCCGTCCCGGTGAAAAAAGCTTCGTCGGCGATGTAGAGCATTTCGCGCGGAATCATCTGCTCGACGATTGGAATATTGAGGTCGCGCGCGATCTGCAACACCGAATCGCGGGTGATGCCGGGCAGAACCGAATTGCCCAGCGGTGCCGTGATCAGTTTGTCGCGATGCACCAGAAACACGTTCTCACCCGAACCTTCGCTGACGTAGCCGCTCACGTCGAGCGCAATACCTTCGGCGTAGCCGTTCACGACGGCTTCCATCTTGATGAGCTGCGAGTTCATGTAATTGGCGCCCGCCTTGGCCATGGCCGGCAGGGTATTTGGGGCTAAGCGCGTCCACGACGAAACGCAAACGTCGCAACCGTCGCTTTCGCCGCCGAGATATTTCCCCCACGGATAATTGATGATGTAGACCTCGGTGGGCGAGTTGAAGGGATTCACTCCCGCCTCTCCATAGCCACGAAGAATGATGGGCCGCACGTAGCACGGCCACGCGCCGTTGCTGCTCACGGTTTCAAGCATGGCCTTCACCAGTTGCTCGCGGGTGTAGTCGACCTCGATGCGGTAAACCTTGGCGGAATCGAGCAGGCGCTGAATGTGTTCCGTCGCGCGGAAGATCGCGGGCCCCGAGGGCGGCGCGTAGCAGCGGATTCCCTCAAACACCGAAGACCCGTAGTGCACCACGTGCGACATCACGTGAATGGTGGCGTCATCCCAGAGAATGAGCTTGCCATTGTGCCAGATTTTTTCCGACTTTTCGATCGCCATGCGAACTCCTTGGGCTGGAGGTTAATGAAGTTTAGTAACGAGGGCTGAATCTTTCCTCCGGCACTGCAGGGGAACGAGGCGTGAACCCAACCAGCGTTACAGAACATTATAGCTGAGGGGTGCGATCGGAGGCTCGCTTTCGGCGGAGCGTCCGGCCTCACCACACAGTCTCCAGCAACTTCGATTGCCGGATGCGCGCATCCGCCGTTACGAGTGTCATGCCCTCGACCATCGCGGTCGCGGCAATCAAGCGATCGGCCGGATCTCGGGGAAACGACTCCGGCAAACGCGCGGCGAGGACTGCAACCTCCACCGTCACTGGTCTAAGAATGACTCGCGCCACGGTCTCGCGCACGAACGATTCCACGCTCCCGACGACGACAATTCGTTGGTGGTGCGCCAGCCAGGCGATCTCCCACAGAGTGATCGCCGCCACAGCAATTCCGGTGTCTCGTCGGGCCTGGCGAATGGCCTCATGCGCCCGCTTCGAAAGCCGCTTATCATCGCTCGCCATCCAGAGCAGGACGTGAGTATCGAGCAGGGTCACTGGTTCACCTTCACTTGTTCTCCCAATCCTCAAGCGGAGTGATCGGCCCCACGATATCTCCGACGATCTTCACCTTGCCGGCCATGTAGTTGAAGATTTCGTCCTCCTGCTTGCCGGCGGGAATGAGTTTCACCACGGGCTTGCCGTGTTTGGTGACGACGACCGGTTCTCCGCTCTGCAACACCTGATCCATAATCGCGAGGCACTGCGCTTTGAACTCGCCGGCGGGTATCTGTTTCATAATGTGGTCATAATATTATGACTATAGAAAGAATGCAAGGTCGTTTTGTTCTCCTTCTTCTTCATCCTGAGCGGCGGCGGGCGACGTTGCGGACATCGTTGCGGACGGCGGGCGCTTGTTTGACGGCGGCGGGCGGTTTGGAGCGAGCGGGCTCAGGCTGGGCGGCGACTATCGGTGGCTTGGGACGGGTGATGCTGATTGGCTTGGGGCGCGGGATTCGGGCTAGTGCGCCGGCCTGGGCGAGTGCGGGTGAGGTGGGCTCTGGCGCGGCTGGGGCGGCGGGATAGTCGGGAACTTCGCGAATCATTTCCCTATCGTGAATGTTGAAATGGACGCGCGGAGAATTTTTTACGGCGATGTGAAGAGCGCGCAGGACTAGCTGGGCGCGGCGGAGGTCGATGGTGTTGCGGACCAGGGCGTTGATGATCTCCATTAGCGAGGCCTGGATGCCTTCTTCATTTTCGATTAAGGCGATGGGATGGAGGCGTGACTTGGCCGGGGTGCGGACGCCGCGGATCATGCGCTGGTGGAAATAGCAGAAGACTTCGCCGCGGAGGGAGGGGGAGCCGCAGGGGACTCCGTTGACCTTGATGTGGCTGCAGGCGCGGATATTCTGGTTGAGCGGCATGGGGTTTACACCTTTCGGATCTGGATTAGAAGAAATTGCAGATCGAGTTTGTAAATTATTGATTTGGTTGTGGTTGGAGGCGAGGAGGCTGGCGCAATCTGCGTAAAATCTTGATAGCCAAGGGTTTGCGCGGAAAATATTGAGAAGGTGGGAGTTAGCTATGGCTTGCTCGGCGGGGGTGAGAGTGGAGAGGTATTCGGGGATGGTTTTGGAGCGGGTGAGCATACTAGTAATAGTTTAGGGAGTGGGTGCAAGGTTGGACGTCACATCGAGGGTGTGGAAAAAGGCAGATTTGGGCCTGCCAAGATAAGGTTGGGGGTGGTGTGTACGGACGGCAACGGTCTCCTCCCCCCAAAGTCAATGAGTGTAATCGCCTGTTTTCAACAGTTACCCGACGGCGATGCCCAGCCCTCCCCCAGTTGAACCGCATGAGTCCCTAAATGAAAAAGCCCCCGCCAAGTGCGGGGGCGAAACAGAACGAGGTCTTTTCACTTGTTGCC
>Ga0209274_10000063_pt1 | contig 100562 bp, 91 predicted proteins | sample HubBroMetageREF1_FD_188343 | JGI IMG/M metagenome (GOLD analysis project Ga0209274, IMG submission 188343) | Reference soil microbial communities from the Hubbard Brook experimental Forest, New Hampshire, USA - Hubbard Brook CCASE Soil... | ecosystem: Environmental > Terrestrial > Soil >...
TGATGGTCGACCGGCTGGCCCGGGAAATCAATCTGGCCCCGGACTGGCGCCTCTGGGAAGACGAGGACTGGGCCAAGGAAGAAATCCGGACCCGGCCGCCGGGATCGCCCTATCGCCTCTTCCCCTTTACCCTCGAACAGGAAGAAGCCTTCGACCGGGCCTATGTCGAGCAGACGGGCGGACGCGGCAAGGGCGAGCCGCCCAATCCGCGGGGATACTTCGCCCGAAGGCGGCCGCCCTAGGCGGGGAAATCCGCGCCGGAGGCGGGGCGGTGCCCGAGGGCTTGCGTAAATGTCGTTCGATCGTGCCGGTGGCGAGATCCTCGCCCGGCTCACTGCGTTCGCCCCCTCGTCCCTTCCACGCGCTCGGCGCGTGGCTCGCTGCGCGATCGGAGCACCCCGCTTTCGCGGGCGCTCCCGCAATGGGGTAGAGGGTAGTCGGTGCAGCTATCCCTGGTCGTCGACTCAGCATCGGCGCAAGATAAACTATTGAGATATTAAAAAACTACTCAGTGGGGCAGGGACGCCCGCCCCGCTGAGGGGTGCTTTTTGGAGTGTGCTCTCGCCTGGGTTGTCGGCGTCTCGAACCATCGGGCTTGGCACACGCCTCCTCCGCCCCCGCGAAACCGCACCTCCCGCCCCGGTTTTCCCGCGCTTGACACTCCCGGGATCCGTCGCTAGGTTCCGCCCCGTTTCGTCGCGCGAGCGACTGGGGCGGGGTGGTGTTCGGGTCGCTCCGGGGGTCGGCATGGGTAATCGCGACGCGCCGGACCCGTTGAAGGATCTGGGAAAACGAATCGAGAAGGCCGATGTTCGGCGGCCGGCTTCGCCTTCTGGTTCGGACCAGAGGGCCAGCGGCATGGCGATGGGGCTGCGCATCGGCTTGGAGCTGGTCGTGGGCGTCGGCGTCGGAGTGTTCGTCGGCTGGCTCGTCGATCGCTGGCTCGGGATCCGGCCCTGGGGCACGGTCGGGGGGTTTTTCCTCGGCGTCGCGGCCGGGATGGTGAATGTCTATCGGGCCGTGGCCGGGCTCGGCATGGCGGTCGGGTACAAGCCGGGGGATCGGGCGGTTCCGCCTCCTGCCGACGACGAGTGGGATGAGGATTGACGTGGCAGCAGAGTCGCCCTTGCATCAGTTCACCATCGAGCGGTTGATCCCGATTCATCTGGGCAGCGTCGATGCGTCCTTCACCAATGCCGCTCTCCTCATGGTGCTGGCCGTGATCGGGGCGACTTCGTTCCTGGTGCTGAGCATGCGCGGGGCCGGGCTGGTGCCCAACCGGCTCCAATCGGTGGCCGAACTCTCCTACGAATTCATCGCCAACATGGTGCGCGACACGGCCGGCGAAGAAGGCAAGCCCTATTTCCCGTTCCTGTTCACGCTCTTCATCTTCGTCCTGTTCGGCAATGTCCTGGGCATGGTGCCGTGGAGCTTCACCTTCACCAGCCACATCATCGTGACCTTCGCGCTCGCTGCCTTCGTCTTCGTCGGGGTCACCATCGTCGGCCTGGTCAAGCACGGCTTCCATTTCCTGACCCTGTTCGCGCCCAAGGGCGTGCCCTGGCCGGTGCTGTTCCTGCTCGTGCCGATCGAGGTGCTGTCTTATTTCATCCGGCCTTTCACTCTCTCGATCCGGCTCTTCGCCAACATGATGGCCGGGCACACGATGCTCTTCATCTTCGGCGGCTTCGTCACCAGCCTCGGGATCTTCGGGCTCGGGCCGCTGGCGATGGACGTGTTCCTGATCCTGCTCGAATTCCTGGTCGCGGCGCTCCAGGCCTATGTCTTCGTCATCCTCTCCAGCCTCTATCTGACCGACGCGATCCATCTCCATTAGCGGCCGGGCCGCTCCGCCCCCTCGCCCGCTTTCCGACACTCTTTTTTTTCCGAGGAACTTTCCCCATGGACCTTCAGTCTGCCAAGATGATCGGTGCGGGCATCGCCTGCATCGCGCTGGTCGGCGCCGGTATCGGCATCGGCAACGTCTTCAGCGCCCTCATCACCGGCCTCGCCCGCAACCCGGCGGCCAACGTCACCACCTGGGCGTTCCTGGGCTTCGCGCTCGCCGAAGCGACCGGGCTCTTCGGCTTGGCCGTCGCGTTCATCATCCTCTTCGCCTGACGCCCCGGGCCCGGGCGAAGCTCTCATGCCGCAACTCGATTTCACCACCTTCGCGCCGCAGCTGATCTGGCTCGCGATCACCTTCCTGCTGCTCTATATCCTGATGGCCCGAGTAGCACTGCCGCGGGTCGGTGCCGTCATCGAGGAGCGGCGCGAGCGGATCGAAGGCGATCTCGACGCGGCGCGCCGGACCAAGGCCGAGATCGAGATCGTGATTCAAGCCTATGAACGGACTCTGGCCGAAGCGCGGGTGCGCGCCGCGGCGACGCTCAACGCCACCAAGGAGCGGCTGGCGGCGCTCGCCGCCGAGGGCCAGCGGCAATCCCTGGCGGCGCTCACGGTCCAGACTCGGATCGCGGAAACGCGGATCGAGGAGGCCAAGAGCCGGGCGCTGGCCGATATCCGCGGAATCGCAACGGCCGCGGCCGGACCGGCTGCAGCCCGGCTGTTGGGCGAAGAATTCGATCCGGCCGAGGTCGCCGCCGCCGTCGACCAGGCGATCGCGGGAGGCGGCTGATGGAATTCTGGCGGGAAACCGAGTTCTGGATCGCGGTCGCCTTCGTCATCGGCGTAGCCCTGATCTGGTGGCAGGGCGGCGGCATCGTCATCGCCGGGCTCGACGCCCGCGCCCAGCGGATCCGCGAGCAGCTCGACGAGGCGCAGCGGCTGCGCAGCGAAGCCGAAACCATGCTCGGCGAATATCAGCGCAAGCAGCGCGACGCCGCCGGCGAGGCGCAGGAGATTCTGGCTCAGGCGACCGCCGACGCCGAGCGCGCCGCCAAGCAGGCGGAAGCCGATCTCGAAACTGCGATCCGGCGGCGCGAAGAGCAGGCGCGCGACAAGATCGCCCAGGCCGAAGTCAAGGCGCTGGCCGAGATTCGAGCCGTCGCCGTCGATATCGCCATCCGCGCCGTCCGCATCCTGCTCAGTCGAGCGCTCGACCAGCATCGCGGGGCCAGCCTGATCGATCAGGCGATCGAGGATCTGCCCAAACGCCTGCATTGATTGCGGCGGGGTTACAGATATTCCACGATCGACATCCCGGCTTGACCGGGAGCCCGGCGGCGGCGCGTCCCCGGCGAAATCCGTTCGGGAGGCTCGACGGCCGGCCATCATGATCTCGTCGCCCGCGGCGACCGGGCTCGCCGCGGGCGACGAGATCATGACGGTCGACGGCAAACCGGCCGAGGACGCGGCCCTCTATGAGCTGCGCGAGGCGTTCAAGGGTGCCGCCGGGACGAATTTCACATTGGGCGTGAAAGGCAAGGGCGGCGAACGGCGCCCGACCCTGACGCTGGCCGACCAGGTCTAGCCGCTAGAGCCGGGCCAGCGCCGCCAGCACCTGCTCCGGCTGTTCCCAGATCGCCATGTGGCCGGCCTCGGGGATCGACACCAGCGCCGCCCCGGCGATCTTCTGCTGGAAGGCCTGGCCATAGGCGGGCGGGACGAACCGATCGCTCTCGCCCCAGACCAGTACCACGCGGGCCCTGATCCGGGGGAGCCGCTGAGACAGCCCGCGCTCGGGAATCGGGAACAGGATCTTGCCGGCCATGCCGAGCTGGCGGGCATTGGCGACGAGGAAACTCTTCAGCCATTCCCAATCGTCGAGCGCCAAGCCGGAGGTCATCAGCGCCGTGCCCATCGCTTCGTCATGGAACAGATATCGGGGATATTCATAAGGCATGAGCGAGAAGAGATCGGGGATCGGGGACTGGTCGAGCCACAGCCCGCACGGCGCGATCAAGCCCAGGCGCGAGACCTGGTGCGGCGCCACCGCGGCCATCTCGGCCGCGATCATGCCCCCCATCGAATGACCGACCAGAATCGGATCGGCCAGGCCCAGAGCATCGACGACATCCCAGCCATGGAGGGTGACATCGAGCATGTCGCGCAAACCCGGGCATTCTTCGCTGTCGCCATAGCCGGGGAGCAGCGGGGCGAAGACATGGTAATGACGGGCGAGCAGGTCCAGGAACGGATCGCCCGCGAGCAGCCCGAAGGCGCCGTGCAGATAGACCAGCGGCACACCGCTGCCGGCCTCGAAATACCGCACGGGCACCTGCAGCGTCTGGATCGTCTTCAGTTCCATGATCCGGCCTCGATCCCCAGCCGCGCCCGAAGCTCGGCTTCGTCGGGCAAGCTGCCGGGTGCTCTGCGCCGCTCCAGCTTCTTGCACCAGAAGCGCCCGTCGTCGGCATGCTCGGGAAAGAACCCGCGCAGCGCGGGCATCACCCGTTCGGCGAACAGCTTGGTCGAATACATGCATTTGTCGGCCGGCATGTTGCCGACCTGGAAGATGCAGAAGATGTTGCCGACATGAAGCGTCTCGATCAGCGCCTCCATCCGCTGGCGCACCGTCTCGGGACTGCCGGCGATGACGTGGCCGCCTTCGGTCAGATCCTTCCAGGTGAGCGAGGCATAGCCGCCCGTGGGCGGCGCATATTGCGACAAGGCGCCGGATTGGATCGTCCGGATCGTGCGGTATCCCGGCGCATCGGCAAATCCGGGAAAGACATGCAGACACCGATTATAGAAATACGAGACGTGCTCGGCATAGAGCCGTTCGGCCTCGGCGTCGGTCTCGGCGACGCAGATGGTCTGGGCGAATCCGGCCCGATAGGGCGAGGTGTCGGGGGCGTTGCGCGCGGTTACGCGATCCCAATAGCCCTGGAGCAGCGCCTTGGCCCGAATATATCCCGAAAAACTGAGATAGGAGTAGGAATAGGTATTGTCGATGCAAAAGTCATAAGTCTCGAGCGAGCCGCCGCCGGGAATGTGAATCGGCGGGTTCGGCTGCTGGATCGGCCGCGGCCAAATATTGACATGGCGCAGTTTCGTCCAGCGGCCGTTGAAGGCGAAGGGGTCGGGATGCCGCCAGGCCCGCAGGATCAGATCATGCGCTTCCTGGTACTTCTCGCGGGTCAGTGCCGGGATCTGGCCATAGCAGTAATTCGTGTCCATCGAGGTCCCGACCGGGAATCCGGCGACCAGCCGGCCGCCCGAGATACAGTCGAGCATGGCGAATTCCTCGGCCACCCGGATCGGCGGGTTGTAGAGGGCGATCGAATTGCCGAGCACGACCAGCGCCGCGTCGCTGGTCCGGCGCGCCAGTGCGGCGGCGATCAGATTGGGCGAGGGCATGATGCCATAGCCGTTCTGATGGTGCTCGTTGATGCCGATCCCGTCGAATCCGAGAGTCCCGGCATATTCGAGCAGATCCAGATAGCTGTTGTAGACTGCGTGGCTGGCCGCGGGATCGAACAGGCGCGAATCGATATCGACCCAGACCGAGCGATGCGTCTGGCGGAAATCATCGGGTAGATAGGGCCAGGGCATCAGATTGAACCAGGTGAAGCGCATCCCCGTTCCTCCCCAGGCGAGCCGTATCGGGCGTGGCCGCGGATTTCCCCCGCCGCCCTGCTCCGGCATCGCATGGCCTCACGTTACGCGATCAATCGGGCGCGGGGCAAACCCCGCCCTGTGGGATTCACCCCTGCGGCCCGCACAGATCGGTTTGCATCCTCTTTGCGCACGACTAAATAGGTGTCGGATTGGCGGCGCCGTTCGGTCGCCAACAGGAGATCAAGGCTATGTCAGTAACCGGCCAGAACGACGGGCCCGACCGTCCCGAAGCCCCCCAGGCACCCATGCATGTCAACGCCATTCTCATGGCGTCCAGCCGAGCCATGACCAACGCTCTCGACGCGCTGGGCTTCCCGGAAGAAGACGATCGTGTGGTCGAACAGGACGGCAGGCTGGGTTTCATGACCTGCACCCATGAAAACGACTGCGACGACATGTTCGCGCTGATCGGCGAGCTGGCCTCGCGCGGGGAGACCTGGGAGATCCAGTTCCGCGTCGATGTCTCGCCGACCAGCGCCATCTTCCACACCTTGTCGCGCTACCGCCCGATCGCCGGAGTCGAGCACGAGATGGAACTGCCGGAAGCGGATGCCGCGGCACCGGGCGCGCCCGCCTTCGGCTCGCACGATCTCGACACCGCCCCCGGCGGGGCCGCCTTCCGCAAGGAGATGCGGCGGATCAAGGCGGCCGATGTCTTCGCCGAAATCGGCGCCGGGCGCGACGGGCGCGCCCATGCCCGAATCGTCCAGCGCAGTCCGCGCCGGCTGCTGGCCGAAGCATCGGCGGCCGACGAGCCGGCGCTCCGGCTCACGCTCCGGGAGGCGATCCCGAACGTGATGTTCAGCGTCGGGCGCAACCCGTCGGAATGAAAGGGAAGGTCAGAAGAGCCAGGCCGCGGCCACGAACAGGGCGGCGAAGGTGGCTAGAAAAAAGAGCGAGCTGATCGAGACACTCGGGGCGGTCACGGTAGATACTCCATCCCGGATTGAGGCGCCGTCGGCGCTTCCCGGGGATGAAAATGGCGGGTATCGAGCTGCGGGCAAGGGGCGGGGGACGCATGGCAGCTCTCAGCCGATTGTGGCCTTGACGCCCCGGTTGCAGCATAGTTTCGTCACATTCTAGGAGGATGCCTCGGCCATGCCGGCAATCATCAAGCGCCTCGTCGTGGCCGGGCTCGCGGCCTTCGCCCTCGGCGCGGTGGCAACCTCGGCAGCCGAACCGGCGCTGTGGGCGATCAAGGACGGGCAGTCGACGATCCATCTCTTCGGCACCATCCATGTCCTCGAGTTCGGCATGGAGTGGCAATCGCCCAAGATCGCCAAGGCGTTCAACGACAGTGCCGATCTCTGGCTCGAACTGACCGACGACGATCCGGCGACCCTCCAGCCGCTCATCGCCAGCCTCGGCCTCGATCCGGAGCATCCGCTCTCCGGAAAATTATCGGCGAGCGAACTCGCCCGGGTCGACGCGGCGGCCCGAACCGCCGGGCTCCCGAACGGCGAAGAGGCCTTCGACACCATGCGTCCCTGGATGGCCGCGATCAGCCTGGCCGCCGTACCGATCCTGCAATCCGGATTCGATTCGGATCTGGGTGCCGATCATGTGTTGAAGAGCCAGGCGATGGCAGCCGGCAAAGCCTTGCATGCCTTCGAGTCGGCGGCGCAGCAGTTGCATTTCTTCGCCGACCTGCCGGCGGCGGAAGAATTGGACATCCTGCGTTCGGCTCTGGATGACGTGGCCAAGGGGCCCGACAAGATTCGCGAGATGGCCGCAGCCTGGCTCGCCGGCGATGTCCCGGCGATCACCGGGGTCTTCGCCGAGTTCAGCGAGCCGCAATATCGGGCGCTCTACCAGGTGCTCATCGCCCAACGCAACGAGGCCTGGGCGACGAAGCTGGTGCAGCGCCTGAAGACCGGCAGCGGCACCAGTTTCGTCGCCGTCGGCACCGGCCATCTGGTCGGACCGGACAGCCTGATCGTCGCCCTCGCCAAACGCGGAATCGCGGCGGAGCGGGAATAGGGTCGGACCCGTTCCCGCCCCTTTTCAGAGGACGGTGAGCCCGACTGCAACATTGTTGCGGGTGGCGTTCGAGTAGGGACACACTTGGTGCGCCTTCTCGACCAGGGCCACAGCCGCACTGTGCTCGACACCGGGGAGCGCGATCTCGAGCGCGACCTCGATCCCGAACCCGCCCTCCGAGCGCGGCCCGATCCCGACGGTGGCAGTCACGGTGGTATCGGCCGGCACCTTCGGGCCGCCCTGCGAGGCCACGAATTTCATGGCGCCTAGAAAACAGGCGGAATATCCGGCGGCGAAAAGCTGCTCCGGATTGTTGCCCGGGCCGCCGCCCCCGCCCAGCTCCTTCGGCGTACTGAGCTTGACTTCGAAGCTGCCATCCTTGGTGGCAGCCCGGCCGTCACGGCCGCCGGTCGCGACGGCACTGGTGCGATAGAGAACATTCACCGGCATTTTGAGCTCCTTCGGCTGTTGTCGGCCGCACACCCGGCCCGTCCAGCGCTGCGTCGGGTCGATTCGGCGGCCTTCGGGGCCCGATCCTAGCCCCGCCGCACGGCGGCACGGTAGAGTTCCTTACCCGCCTCGTCGATGAAAGCAAAGCGGAAGGCCTCGGACGAATGCTCGACGGTCATGAATCCATGGCTGTCGCTCGTGAACTGCCCGGTGCCCGCCGGCGGCACCGGGCCGGTCTGCGAGCCGGCCCCGGATGTTATGTAGTGGACGCCGTCGACGGCCAGATGCTGCTGGTTATGGACATGGCCGTTGAGATAGGCTTGGACGCCGTGCCGGTCGAAGAGCGGCTTCAACTGGCCGATCAGTTCGGGCGTGTTCTGCTGGTTGCCGCCGACGGTGAAGACCGGATGGTGGCCGATGACGATCTTCCAGGCGGCCGGCGACGACCCCAGTTCCCGATCGAGCCACGCCAGCTGGGCCCCTGCGTCCTGTCCGTCGATCTTGACCCTGGTGCCGCGATAGCCGGTCACGAAGGGCGAGGTGTCGAGGTAGAAATAATCGGCGGCGACGCCGCTGCCGAGGGTTTCCCGGCGCTTGTACCAGCGGGCGGGCAGCCGCCAGCGCGGGCTCTTGGCGCCGTAACCCAACTGCGCCTCGACATTGCCGCGATAATCGTGATTGCCGAGGACGACATGCCAGGGCCTCATCAGCGACGGGGCGTCATAGATCGCCTCGAACGAGCTCTGCCATTGCGGATCGACCAGATCGAGCACGCCGTTTTCATAAAAATTGTCGCCGACCGAAATCGTGAAACGGCTGCCGATCGCGGCTGCGGTCCGGCCGAGCTGGCGGCCGACTTCACGCTGGTCGTCGGCCCCGCCGCGGCCCCAATCGCCGATGACGACATAGGGCAGGCTCGGCGCCTTGGCCTCGGCCGGCACGAACGGCCACGCCGCCAGCCCCAGCGCCGAGGCGCCGCCGGCGAGAAATCTGCGGCGAGGCAGCTGGAGCGGTCTGAGCGGCATCGGGCCATCCGGAGCTGGGGGGCGACAATTGCAACCCCATACTCCCGCGTAAGGGTTACAATCCGATGACTGGAACGTGCGACGCCGGCGGAGGGACCGATGGGCGAACCGAAATATTTCTGGGAGGATTTTCAGCCCGGCGATGTGCTGGAATCCACGCGCGCGCCGGTGACCAAGGCGGAAATCCTCGAATTTGCCGCAGAGTTCGATCCGCAGCCGTTCCATCTCGACGAGGAGGCGGCCGCGGCGTCGCTGCTCGGCGGCCTCTGCGCCAGCGGCTGGCACACTTGCGCCATGATGATGCGGATGATGTGCGACCTGTACATTCTCGATTCCGCGTCGCTGGGTGCGCCGGGCATCGAGGAGCTGCGCTGGTCGAAGCCGGTCTTCCCGGGCGACGTGCTGACGGTTCGGCGCAGCTGCCTCGAGCGGCGCGTCTCGGCGAGCCGGCCCGAGCGCGGGCTCACCCGATTCCTCTGGGAAGCGTTCAATCAAAAGGGCGAGCCGGTCGCGACTCTGCGATATTGGGCGCTGTTCAGCCGCCGCCATCCCGGTCCCGTCGATGGGGAGGCCGGGTAATGCCGTGGTTCGAGGATCTCGAGATCGGCACCCACCGGGAGTTGGGCAGCTACGACTTCACCGAAGCCGAGATCATCGCCTTCGCCCGGAAATTCGACCCGCAATATTTCCATGTCGACCCGGTGCGTGCCGCCGCCGGCCCGTTCGGCGGGTTGATCGCGAGCGGCTGGCATACAGTCGCGATCTGGATGAAGCTGATGGTCCGGGCCATGCAGAGCCGAGCCGGGACGGATCCCGCCGGCGGGCGGCTCCCCGCGACCGGTCCTTCGCCGGGGTTCCTGGAACTGAAATGGCCGCACCCCGTGCGACCGGGCGACACCATCCGCTACGACACGACGATGATCGCAAAGATCGACCTCAAGAGCCGGCCGAACTGGGGCCTGCTCCGCAGCCGGAACGAAGGCGTCAACCAGCGGGGCGATCTGGTGCTGAGCTTCATCGGTCAAGCGCTGATCGAACGGAAGGGGAGGGTGCCGTAGCACTGGGCCCGACCGGCCGCGGCAGCCCTCGATCCCGCCCCGGCTGCTGCAGACCCATCCAAATGCCGTCCTTCGCCCGCAGAGTCACCAGCCCGATCGGCTCGACCGGCCGGCCTTCCGTCAGGCGCAGACGATAGCGCCGGGCGATCGTCGCGAGGATCACCCGGGCCTCGGCCATGGCGAACCCGTTGCCCATGCAAATGCGCGGTCCGACGCCGATCGGTCATCGCCGGACGGAGCCGGTGCCCAACCCCGAGAGGCAGGTAGAAAACGAGTCACTCCAGGACGATGACGCGGAGAGCACGCGGGCCGTCCCGCCCTACCAACCGGGCGCGTTCCGCTGCCCGGATCGTCAGTTCGGCCTGGTGCTCGCCTGGTCGTCGAGCCCCAGTCTCTGCCGGACCGTCCCGACCAATGCCAGAAAACTCTCCATCGGGACCCGGTCGCTCGCCATGAGGTCGAGAAAGGCGGGATCGCGCAGCATATCCTCGAAGCGCGGCTCGCTACCCCGGCCGGTTCCGTTCATGGACTTCCGCATCGAGTTCGGGGCCCGGTCCTGTCGCGTGTTTCGGCGGGGCGCGCCGCCGGCGTTTTCTTGGTGGGGCATGATGCACCTTTCCCTGCAGAGATTGGCCGAGCCTAGCGAGGGCGGGTTCCTCCTGGATTACAATACCCGGCCCCATCGGTAACGCAGCGTTTCAGCGGGACCTCGCCGGGCTTCCGACCTCGGGTGGCCTGCGGCTTGCAGCGCGGCATCGCGGGTCAGGCGGCGGACCGGTACGATGCAGTGAAGGTCTTGTTGGTCGATGCCAATTCCGAGCGGGCGCAAAGTGTCGAGACCGATCTCGCCGCAGCCGGCGCCACGCTGGTAATCCGGCCGAGTCCGGGCGAAAATCTGCGCGACTCGGTGGCGCGGGTCGGACCCGATCTGGTCATCGTCGACATGGCCCGGCCCGATCGCGACAGCCTCGACGATATCCGCCATCTCTCCCGCCATGATCCGCGGCCGGTGGTCATGTTCGTCGACCGCGACGATCCGGCCTTCATGGAGGCCGCGATCGAAGCCGGCGTCAGCTCCTACAATGTCGTGGGGGCCGCTCTGCCCGCCGTGAAACCGATCGTCCAGGCCGCCGTCGCCATGTTCCGGCGCTATCGCCAAATCGAGGCCGAGCTCGAGAAGTCCCAGGCTTCGCTCAAGGAAAGAGCGATCATCATCGAGGCGAAGAGCCTGGTGATGCGGCAGCGCAACATGACCGAGCCGGAAGCCTATCGCTGGCTGCGCCGAACCGCGATGGACCGGAACCGGCGGATCGTCGACATTGCCGCTTCGGTTCTGGCCCGATCGCGGGAGGAGAAGTGATATGCCGCCGATCCGTCTGGGCATGCTCCGCCTGACCGATGCCGCCCCGGTGGTGCTGGCCCGGGAGAGCGGACTCTTCGCCGCCGAAGGTCTCGACGTGGCGCTCTCGGTCGAGCCGTCCTGGGCCAATCTCGCCGACAAGCTCTGCTATGGGCTGCTCGATGCAGCGGTGATGCTGCCGCCGCTGGCTCTGGCGGTGGCGCTGGGCTTGCGTGCGGCGGCGACCCCGCTGCTGGTGCCGATGGGCCTCAGCCTCAACGGCAACGCCGTGACACTGGCCGAGGATCTCGCCGCCCCGATCCTCGCCGACGGCCGGCCGGAGGCGCTCGAAGCCGGGCGGCGTCTGGGCCGGTTGCTGGCGGCCCGCCCGAAGGCTCGTCTCGCCGTGGTGCATGCGCGCTCGACCCATCATCTGCTGCTGCGCTATTGGCTGGCGGCGAGCGGCATCGATCCGGACCTGGACGTCGTGATCGGAGTGATTCCGCCGGCCGAGATGGTAGCGGCGTTGGAATCCGGGCGGATCGACGGGTTCTGCGCCGGCGCCCCCTGGGGGCAAATGGCGGCGCGCGCGGGACTCGGCCGCGAGGTCGTGACCAGCGCCGGGATCTGGCGGAACCATCCGGAAAAATGCCTGGCGGTCCGTGCCGATTGGGCCGGAACCGAACCGGCTCCGCTGCAGTCGCTGCTCTGCGCCCTGCTGCGCGCGGCGCAGCGCTGCGACGATCCGGCCGAGGCGAAGGAACTGGCAGGTCTGCTCGCGGCGGATCGCTATGTCGGCGTGCCGGCGGAAGCCGTCGTCGCCTCGCTGCCGGGCGGAGGGCCCGATAGTTCGATCTTCTTCGCCCAGGCCGCGACCTGGCCGTGGCGTTCCCATGCCGACTGGTTCCTCGGCCAGATGGCCCGCTGGGGCGATCTGCCGGCGGGGCTCGACCGGCAGGCGGCGGCCCGCGAGGTCTATCGCCCCGATCTCCATGCCGAGGCCGCCCGCGCCCTGGGTCTCCCGGTGCCCGACCGGGACCGCAAGCAAGAAGGGGGGCATGACCGGCCCTGGCAGCTCGGGGCCGCACCGGGACCGATCGAGATGGCACCCGACCCGTTCTGCGACGGCGCTCACTTTCCGGCCTGAACGGCGGCTGCCGCTCGGCCGGCCGGCCGGCCGAGACGCGTGCAAAATCGCCGCGGCGCGGCTAAACTCCGCCCGAACGGGTGGGGAGGATGAGGTGGCGGCTCGACAGCGTCTCAGTGCCTGGTTCGCTTGCGCCCTTCTCACCGTTCTCGCCTCGGCGGCCGCCCAGGCGGCCGATGAGGCGCCGCCGATCCGTCATGTCTTCGTCATCGTGCTCGAGAACGAAGGCTACGAGCGGACTTTCGGGCCGAAAACGGAAGCACCCTATCTGGCTCGGAACCTGGCCGGGCGCGGCGCCCTGCTGACGCAGTATTTCGGCACCGGGCACAACAGCCTCGACAATTACCTGGCGATGATCAGCGGCCAGGCGGCGACTCCGGAAACCCGGGCCGATTGCCGGACCTTCGAAGAGTTCGTCCAGACCGGGACCGGGCCGGACGGTCAGGCGATCGGGCATGGCTGCGTCTACCCGGCGGGTGTCCAGACCCTGGCCGGCCAGCTCGGCGCGGCCGGGCTCGGCTGGCGCGGCTACATGGAGGATATGGGCAACGACCCCGAACGTGGGGCCGCGACCACCTGCGGCCACCCTCCGATCGGGGGTGCCGACTTGACCCAGAGGGCGGAAGCCCCCTCCGACGCCGTCCCTGCGGGCGATCAATACGCGACGCGGCACGACCCCTTCGTCTATTTCCATTCGATAATCGACACGCCGGAGTGCGACCGTTCGGTCGTCCGGCTGGAACAATTGCCGATCGACATCGCGACTGTCGCCACCACGCCCGCCTTCAGCTTCATCACACCCAATCTGTGCCATGACGGCCATGACCAGCCCTGCGCCAATGGCGACAAGGGAGGCCTCGGCGCGGCCGACGGCTTCCTCCAGAAGTGGGTTCCGATCATCCTGGCCGCTCCGGCGTTCAAGCTCGACGGACTGCTCATCGTCACCTTCGATGAAGGCGATTCCAGCAGCCGTACGCCCAAGCCCGGCGGCGGGTCGGTCGTCACCTTCACCGGAGCCAGTTGCTGCAACCAGCAGCCCGGCCCCAATCTCGGCAGCTTTCCGCAGACCTCGAGCTTCCGGAACAACGACTACGTCACCTTCGGCTTCGGCGGCGACCGGATCGGTGCCGTGCTGATCTCGCCCTTCATCAAGCCGGGGACGGTCTCGACCGTGCCCTACAATCATTACTCGCTGCTCGAGAGTCTGGAAGATCTGTTCCGGCTCGGCGGCCATCTGGGGTATGCCGGCCAGGACGGGCTGGTCGGATTTGGTGCCGACGTCTTCACCCGGCCGCCCGAACATCGAGCCGGCTCGCCGCCGGGCTCGCCCTGAAGTTCGGCAAATCGGAGCGCCCTCGCGGTTTCCTGCGACCGCGTTCGCTGGTTTCGGCAGTGGAGATCCGCGCGAATGTGTCCGCGGGTTTCGCGGGGCGCCACCCGGCCCCGATCCTGTCTCGGCCGGGCAGGGCATTGATTCTCCACTGGTCCGAGGCCGCGCCGGGCGGTTTCGGGCTCGACTTCCGCCCGGCGAATCGCGGATGGGCCCCGTGCCTTCCGCAGGATGGCCGGACAGAGCATCGGCCGGCCCGGAGACGTTGACATTTGCGTGACACATCGGCAACAGGAGGCGTTGCGGCTGTGGGCCCCGCGCTCTGATTGGGCGGATTTTCTGGGCGAAGGGGACATTTCGCGCTAGCTTGTACGCTGGCATGCTCACTGCGGCGCATGCGCCAAGACTGCGGCTTCAAGCAGCAGCATGGAGCCGCTGCCTTATTGTAATTCTCCAGAAGGGCTCTTCCCCTCTGGAAGATGTGGAATGGGAGGGATCGACAGTGATACAAAGAAACATCGGCGCTGCGGCGGTTGCGGTTGCGGCACTCTTCTTCGCGGGCCAAGCTTCCGCTGAGGAAGGCGTCGTGCCACATTTGGGCGGGGTGAACGGAGGTGCCCCGACCGGGGCCGTTCCGGAACAAGCCATCTTCTTGGTCAACACGACGGCCTATATCGACGGTGCCATCTACGACACGAACGGCCACTCGGGCGCGGTCCAGGCGACGGCTTTCGTCGAGATCCCGGAAGTCGCCTGGGCTCCGGGCGTCAAGATTCTCGGTGCCAATCTCCTGGTTGCGGTCGCGCAGCCGATCGATTTCACCTCGATCAACTTGAACCCCGAAGGGATCGGCGTCATCTCCAACGGCAATGCCTTCGCGACCGTGATAACGCCGTTTCGCCTCGGCTGGGATCTGCCGAACAGTCTGTTCGTCGCGGCGCGCACAGACGTTTATATCCCGGACGGCGGCTACGCCAATCCGCTCGCCGGACACCCGGCGGGAAACCTCGCCTCGCTGGATCAGTTCGTCTTCGAACCGTCGCTGGCGGTGAGCTACCTGGGCAACGGCTGGAACATCAGCTTCAAGGGCTATTTCGACATCAGCCTGCAAAACCAGAGTAACGACTACACGTCGGGCGCTGTCTTCGGCACCGAGGACTCGATTCTCAAGAACTTCGGTAAATGGTCGGTCGGCGTGACCGGGTTCACCCAGAATCAGATCTCCGCCGACACCGGCAGCGCCGTAGCACTCATCAACGGCCCGCAGGCGGCGGCCGACGGCCATTACCTCACGGATTACGGCATCGGGCCTTACGTCGGTTACAATTTCGGTCCGGTCATTCTGGCAGGCTGGTACAACCAGACCTTCGGAACGGTGAATGCGGCTGGCGGCGGACGGTTCCTGACTGGCATCACCATCCCTCTCTAGCACTCGGACTCAGCCGGCCGGTACGGCCGGCGAATGGCCCGAGCGGCGAACCCGGCTCTCGGCGAGACGATCTCGCCGAGAGCGGGCACGCAACATGGTCAAGCCCCCTCTCGTTCCGCGGGAGGGGCGTAACCGTACCGATCGAACAGGATACCACACTCCGCGGCGAGCGCTTCGCGCTCCGGTGCTTCGAGGGCGGACCCTGCTACTCGATGACCGCGCCGTTGCTCGATGGCAGCGGCGATCCGTTCGTCCACCTGCTCGAAGGAACCCAGATCGAGGGTGCGATAGAGCCGGGCGATCGTGGCCACCGGATCGCTCACCAGATCCTCATAGCGAATCCGCTGATATTGTCTGGGCGCGAACGCCGCAACGGCCTCGACCACCGAATTGTCGAGTCCGACCATGATCCGGCGGACCGACCGTCGAAGCTCCGTCTGCTCGATCGGGGCTCCGACACCATATGCCGCCATCAGCTCTCGCCACATGCGTAGGGACGAGGCGTAGACGGTGACAGGGTCGCGGACGATGTGGATGAAGCGGGCGTCGGGGAGGAGGTGCGCGAGGCTGGCGATACGCAGGCTGTGTGCAGGCGATTTCAAGACGAGCGGCCGACCGCCGCCGAGCAGGCTCACCCCACTGAGGAAATCGAGGAACCGGCTCTCCCAGGCCGCCCGTTCGACCGGGTCGAGCCGGGCCGGTTCGGTGCGTTCGAGCAGACCGGGCAGCGATTGCGGGTAGAGTGCTGCGTCATAGGGCGACGGGCTGCCGAGGCAGAGCAGGGCGAATTCATCCTCCTGGGGCGAGCCGGGACGGATGACCACGCCATCCATCGGGCGCGCCAGACTCCGGCTCGACATCTGGATCGCGCCGGCACTCGACCAAAGAAAATGCTGCGGGTTCATGCAGGCATGGGTCGTCGGATAGGCGAAGCCGGGATCGGCGCACAGCAGCTCGTGCAAATACGTCGTGCCGGATCGCCAGTGGCCGACGATGAAAATCGGGGACTTTACGCCGGCCGTAGCCAGACGCGTCGCCCAAGACCGTCGCTGGAGTCGCTCGAACAGCGAGAGCCAGGCACCGAGCAGCTTCATCTCGCGGTCGACCCGGCGCGAGACCGGCGGCCCGTAAGCGTGACGAAGTCGCCGGACGGCTGCCAGTCCCAGGCCCAGACGACGGCGGGGATGAACAGTCACCAGCCGCGCGATTCGCTGTTTCGGCGGAAACTGCCGCGGCCGGCCACTCTACAGCCACCCTTCCGTTCGAGGTCGAGGCTAGCGTATCTCGCGGGGTGTGGGGTCGACCATGCAATTCCCAAGCGCTCTTCGTTCCTCCGAGAGGGTAATTTTCCGGTCCAAGCGCTTGCTGACCGTGCGACAGCGTGCCACGATTGCGCGGTGATCTCTTCTATCTGTAACCTTACCGGATGCTGACTTCAAGCTCGACGGCGTGTGAGCTGCGATCGGGAACCAATTGTGGTAATTTGATACCCGATGAAAAAAGGGGGATCCATGAATCGGCAGCGGGCTATGAATGAACGGACGGTGGGACGCTCCTGGCGGCGCGGCGCTGCTCTCTCCGCCGGCTTGGCGCTGGGCTCGGGCCTCGCGGTGTTTCCCTCGGACGCTTACGCGTATTTCGATCCGAATGCCGGCAGCATGCTGTTCCAACTGCTCTCGCCGGTGATCTTCATCGCCGCGAGTGTCATGCTGGCGGTGCGCGGCGGTATTCGCTCGGCGCTCGGTGCCGTTCGATCGGTTTTCAAGGGCAATCGAACCGGATCGGCGGACGTGCAGCCGGAGAAGTGACTGCCCGGGCGCGGATCTGTCTGTCGTTCTGGTTCGGCTCCTGGTGCCAATGGACGACGGCATTCGCCCTGTTCGGCGTCTTCCGCGTGCTCTACGAGGTGACGGCCTGGGCGGCTCTCCGCTCGACCGCATCGGTCGTGGCGCTCGTCGCGGGTGAATTTGCCCTGCTGGTCACGGCGGCCGGTTCGGTTGCGGCGCTGATCACCGCGCTCTGGGTGATCGCTGGCGGTCTCCGGCTCCCCGCGACCCGGGCGAGCCGGGCGGTCGCCGGACTCGGGAGCGCCGGTGCCGTGATCGCCACAGTCTGTTCGCTCTTCGCCGGCTGGGCGTGGTGGTACCACCGCCAAACTTTCTACCGCCCGAGTCCGGCGGTGGATCTGGCGGTTCTCGCCGTCATGCTCGGCGCTGCCGCCAGCCTGATGGCGCTCCGGCTGCGGCGAGGCGAGGGCCTGAGCGGGTTGGCCCAGCGCCTCGAGGCGCCCTCGCGCCGCTGGGTGATACTCGGTCTGGTCGGCACGCTCGTCGCCTCCTGGTCGGCCGGACTGCGCTGGCTGCGGACCGACCGCCGGCCAACTGGAAAAGCAGCGTCCGGCAACGGCGGTTCCGCCCCGCCCAACATCCTGCTCGTGACCTTCGATGCGCTCTCGGCCGAGGATATGTCGCTTTATGGCTACGGCTTGCCGACGACACCCCGGATGGAGGAACTGGCGCGCCAGTCGATCGTATTCGAACGTTTCTACGCCGCCGGCAATCACACGACACCCTCGATCACCTCGCTCCACACCGGCGTCAATGTGCCGGTCCATGGCGCCTTCGACTGGATGGGAGAGCCGGCTGCCGCCTGGCGGCGTCGGACGCTGGCCAAGCTGTTGCGCGACGCCGGCTATATGACCGGCGCCGTTGTCGCCAACCCGGCGGCGCATCCAGCCACCCTGGGCATCGCCGAGGATTTCGATTACCTGCCGCCGCCGCCGATCCGCGGCGACCAGCTGGCGGCATGGGCGTGGCATATCCGGGGCGGACCGATGGCGGCGGAAATCGAAGAGCTGCTCGGCGATCGGGTGCGAAAATACTACGCCAAGCTGTTTCCGGAACCTCTACCCGAAACCGATGTTCCGCCCGAACTGGTTTTCGAGCAGGGGAAGGCCTTCATCCGGACCGCCGCCGGCCCCTGGTTTCTCTGGCTCCACTTGATGGTTCCGCACGACCCCTATTTGCCCCCGGCGCCGATCATCGGCGAATTCGGCTCGGTCGTGGATGGTGACACCTCGCCCTGGCAGGCGGGCCTCAACGGCTATGGCCCCTACCCGCCGGAACGCAAGCCGGATGTCGAGCGCCTCCGCCGGCGCTACAATGAATTCATCGTCGCCGCCGATGCAGCACTCGGCGACTTCATCGCCGATCTCGACCGCGACGGTGCGCTGGGCCATGCCGCCCTGCTGGTCTCCGCCGATCATGGCGAGAATTTCGAGCACGGCTTTTGGGGGCATGCCGGGATGGAGCTGTGGGAGCCGCTGGTCCATATTCCCCTGATCCTCCGCCTGCCGGATCAGGCGCAGGCCGGAACGCGGATTGCGGAGGTGGCCGGGCAGGTGGATCTGCTGCCGACTCTGCTCGATATCGCCGGGCTGGCCCCGCCCGACTGGGCCGAAGGCCGGACGCTGCGCCCGGTTTGGGAGGGCCGTCCGGCGCCGGCGCCATTACGCTTTTCCTTCGTCGGCTCGGGCACCTTCGAACAGCCGACGCGGAACGGGATGATCGCCGTCCACGAGGGACGGTGGAAATTCGTCTTCAATCTCACCACGGGAACGGAGATGTTGTTCGATCGCGCCGCCGACCCGGCCGAACGCTTCGATCTCGCGGCGGAATACCCCGAAGATTGCGCGCGCTGCCGACGGGCGGCCATGGTGGTCATGGGCCGCCACGAATCCGGCCGGGCCTGATCCGCCTCGTCCGGCGTTTCATGCCTCGGAATCGAGCAGATTATAAAATGATCAGCAGATTGCTCATGGAAAGAGCTTCTCTGACTCCGTTCTTCTCCCGATCCTCGGCAATTACCACAAATCGGCGCGACCACGAAGCTGGGAGACCCTTCTTCGACCTACCGCAAGCTCCTTCTCTGTAACGATGAAAGCGAGTTGCCCGGCCGCGTGTCCGGTGCCGGCCGGCTACATCGCAACAATCTGGCCCATCGATTGCAGGGAATTCCTCGCTATCGCATGAGCCGACCCTGTCGGCTGCGGGCTGGACGATCCCAATGGCGGGGCCGTCCGACACAGGAGCGCCTTCGGGCGATCCCGGTTCCTGACCGGCGGACCAATGACGGTCTGCCAGGGACGGCAACGTCCAGCGGTGCAGCCTTCCTTCTGATCCGATCGATCCGCTGACCCTGTGAGGGTCGCGAAGGCCGCGCTTGCGTTTCGGGGGCGAGACATGACCAAGGGTTTCTTCAGGGCAGGCCATCTGCCGACCTTGTTTTCGGCGTTTCTGTCTTTCGATCTGAGCTTCATGGCCTGGGTGATCCTGGGGGTCCTCGCGGTCCAGATCGCCAAGGATCTGAACCTCGAAGCCGCGGAGAAGGGGTTGATGGTGGCCGTGCCCATCCTGGCCGGTGCCGGGATCCGTTTCGTCGACGGCATATTGGTCGATCATTTGAAGCCGAAGCTGACCGGGGTGCTGAACCAGATCGTGGTGATCGCCGGCCTCCTCGCCGCCTGGTATTTCGGAGTCCGGGATTTCGGCCAGACGCTGCTGCTCGGTCTGGTGCTCGGCGTCGCCGGCGCATCCTTCGCCGTAGCACTGCCGCTCGCCTCGCGCCGGTATCCGCCCGAGCATCAGGGCACGGCTCTGGGCATCGCCGGGGCCGGCAATTCCGGCACGGTGCTGGCGGCACTCTTCGCACCCGGCTTGGCCGTCGCCTTCGGTTGGAACAATGTGCAGGGTCTCACCGCCTTGCCCCTCGCCGCGACGCTGGCGATCTATCTCGTCCTCGCCAAGGACAGCCCGGATTGCCCCCCGCCCAAATCGCTGCGGGAATATCTCCAGGTGCTCAAAGTCGAAGATACCTGGTGGTTCATGTTCTTCTACAGCGTCACTTTCGGCGGGTTCGTCGGGCTGGCGTCGTCGCTCGCGATCTATTTCAACGATCAATACGGGTTGAGCGCCGTCTCGGCCGGCTATTTCACCGCTGCTTGCGTCTTTGCCGGTTCGCAGGTCCGGCCGGTCGGCGGCGCGGTCGCCGATCGGATCGGCGGCGTGCGAGCCTTGACCCTGGTTTATCTGGTCGCGGCCTCGGCACTCATCCTGGCGAGCTTCGGCCTGCCGGAAGCCTGGATGGCGCTCGTCGTCTTCGTCGTCACCATGCTGGCGTTGGGGATGGGCAATGGGGCCGTCTTCCAACTGGTGCCACAGCGCTTCCGGCGCGAGATCGGGGTGATGACCGGGCTGGTCGGCATGATGGGCGGAGTCGGCGGCTTCTATCTCGCCTCCAGCCTGGGCTATATCAGGCAAGTGACCGGGAGCTATCAGGCCGGGCTGCTGCTCTTCGCCATGCTCGCGCTCCTGGCGCTGGCCGGCTTGAGCGGCGTCAAGCGGCGCTGGCGCAGCACCTGGGGGGCAGCACTCGCCTCGGCGCGGATCTGAGGGCACGGATATGAACGCCCTGTCTCCCGCCCGCCGCCTGGTCGTGATCGGAAACGGCATGGCCGGCATGCGAACCGTCGAAGAAGTACTGAAGCGTGCCCCCGGCTTCTGGGACATCACCGTCTTCGGTGCCGAACCCCACGTCAATTACGACCGAATTCTGCTCTCGTCGGTACTGGCCGGCGAAAAGGATCTGGACGCCATCGTCATCCATCCGCGGGAGTGGTACGAATCCAACCGGATCCGCCTCTTCGCCGGCGATCCGGTCGTGGCGATCGACCGCGCCGCCCGCACGGTGACATCGCGGAGCGGGCGGGCGGAGGCCTATGACGCGCTGCTGCTCGCCACCGGTTCGCGCCCGATCGTGCCGGCGATTCCCGGGCTCGAACTCACCGGCAGCTGTGCCTTCCGCGACATCGGCGATGTCGAGACGATGATCGCGGCGTCCCGACACTACGGCCGCGCCGTCGTCATCGGCGGCGGCCTGCTCGGACTCGAGGCTGCGAACGGGCTCGCCAAGCGCGGCATGAGCGTCGCGGTCGTTCATCTGATGGATACGCTGATGGAGCGCCAGCTCGATGCCGAGGCCGGCAAGCTGCTGCAGCGCGAACTCGACGAGCGCGGTATCAGCTTCTTCATGACCGGCCAGACCGAAGCGATCTTGGGCGCCGACCGGGTCGAGGGCGTTCGCCTCGCCGACGGCCGCGAAGTCCCGGGCGACCTCGTCGTCTTCGCCATCGGGATCCGCCCCAATGCCGATTTGGCCCGGCTCGCCGGGCTCGACCTCAATCGCGGCATTCTGGTCGGCGATGACATGCGCACGTCCGACCCTCGGATCTTCGCGGTGGGCGAGTGCGTCGAACATCGCGGCAAAACCTATGGGCTGGTCGCCCCGCTCTGGGAGATGGCCAAGGTCTGCGCCGACCATCTGGTCGGCGACGCCGACACGGTCTCGGACTATAACGGCACCGTCCTCGCTACCAGGCTCAAGGTGACCGGTATCGATCTCTTTTCGGCCGGCGATTTCCAAGGCGACGAGACGACCGACGAGGTGCTGTTCCGCGACCCGGCCCGGAACATCTACAAGAAGCTGGTCTTGCGCGACGACCGGCTGATCGGCGCCGTACTGTTCGGCGATGTGCGCGACGGCGGCTGGTATTTCCAGCTGCTGCGCGAGGCCCGCCCCTTGGCGGCCCTGCGCGACACGGTGATCTTCGGCCAGGCCTTCGCGGGTGCCGCGGCCGATCCGGATGCCGTGGTCCGGGCGATGCCCGAAACGGCCGAGATCTGCGGCTGCAACGGCGTGTGCAAGGGCCAGATCCTCGCTGCCATCGCGGCCAACGGCCTGGCCACGCTCGAGGGCGTACGCGCGCATACCAAGGCCTCGTCTTCGTGCGGCAGCTGCACACCCCTGGTCGAGCAACTGCTGACTCTGGCGCTCGGCGGCGCTTACGGCAAGTCCGCCGGCGAGGAGCCCATGTGCGGCTGTACCGGGCTCGGCCATGATGCGGTCCGGCGCGAAATTCTGGCACAGCGTCTCCAGACGATTCCCGAAGTGCTCCGAGCGCTCGGCTGGGCGACCGGGGATGGCTGCCATTCCTGCCGGCCCGCCCTCAATTATTACCTGCTGTGCGCCTGGCCCGGGACCTATCGCGACGACGCCCAATCGCGCTTCGTCAACGAGCGGATGCACGCCAATATTCAGAAGGACGGCACCTATTCCGTGATCCCGCGGATGTGGGGCGGCCAGACCAGCGCTGCCGAGCTGCGCGCGATCGCCGATGTCGTCGATCGCTACCAGATCCCGTCGGTCAAGATCACCGGCGGCCAGCGGATCGATCTGCTGGGTGTGCGCAAGGAGCAGCTGCCGGCGGTCTGGCGCGATCTCAACGCCGCAGGGATGGTTTCGGGCCACGCCTACGGCAAGGCACTCCGGACGGTCAAGACCTGTGTCGGCTCGGAATGGTGCCGGTTCGGGACGCAGGATTCGACGGCGATGGGCATCGCTCTCGAACGGATGACCTGGGGATCCTGGCATCCGCACAAGGTCAAGCTCGCCGTCTCCGGCTGCCCGCGCAATTGCGCCGAGGCGACGATCAAGGATTTCGGCGTGGTTGCGGTCGAAAGCGGCTGGGAACTGCATGTCGGCGGCAATGGCGGGATCAAGGTCCGCGCCACCGATTTCCTGTGCAAGGTCGCGACCGATGCCGAGGTGCTGGAATATTGCGCGGCCTTCCTGCAGCTCTATCGCGAAGAAGCGCGCTATCTCGAACGCACGGCGCCCTGGTTGGAACGGGTCGGACTCGACCACGTCCGGCAGCGCGTGGTCGAGGACGCGGCCAGCCGCCAGGCGCTGCAGCAGCGGTTCCTCTATGCCCAGCGTTTCACCCAGGACGATCCCTGGGCCGAACGGGCGGCAGCACCTCCGGCGGTCTATCGCCCGCTCGCAATCGTGGAGTGAGACGATGGATGGCGGAATCCCACGGCCCGATTGGCTCGATATCGGCCGGCTCGAGGACATCCCGCGCCAGGGTGCTCGGGTCGTCGTGACCAGGCGCGGCGATGTCGCCGTCTTCCGTACCCTCGACGACGCAGTCTTCGCGCTCGAGGATCGCTGCCCGCACAAGGGCGGGCCGCTGAGCCAGGGTATCGTGCACGGCACTGCCGTGACCTGCCCGCTGCATAATTGGGTGATCGATCTGGCCACCGGCGAGGCGGTGGCGCCCGATCGCGGCTGTGCCGGGCGGATCGGGGTGAAATTGGAAGAGGGCAGGCTGCTCCTCCGCCCGGACCCGGAATCCGAACCGTGAGCGGCGGCATCCGGACCACCTGTCCCTATTGCGGGGTCGGCTGCGGCCTCGTTGCCGAGCCGGACGGCCGCATCGTCGGCGACCCGAACCACCCGGCCAATTTCGGCCGGCTCTGCTCCAAGGGAGCGGCGCTGGCCGAAACCTTGGGGTCCGAGACTCGGCTGCTCCACCCGACCATTGCGGGCAGGACGGCGGAGTGGGACGAAGCGCTCGACCTCGTCGCCGCCCGGTTTCGCGCCGCGATCGCCGCCCATGGGCCCGATTCGGTGGCGTTCTATGTTTCCGGCCAATGCCTCACCGAGGATTACTACGTCGCCAACAAGCTGATGAAGGGATTCATCGGCAGCGCCAATATCGACACCAATTCCCGGCTGTGCATGGCCTCTTCGGTCGCCGGGCACATCCGCGCCTTCGGCGCCGACATCGTGCCGGGGACCTATGAGGATCTGGAGGAGGCCGACCTGGTCGTGCTGACCGGCACCAATCTGGCCTGGTGCCACCCGGTGCTGCATCAGCGCTTGCTCGCTGCCCGTGCCCGGCGCGGCACCCGGATCGTGGTCATCGATCCGCGCCGGACATCCAGCTGCGACGCGGCCGATCTGCATCTGGCGCTGGCGCCGGGCAGCGATGTGGTCCTCTTCAACGGGCTGCTCGCCGCCCTCGCCGAATGGGGCGTGCTCGACCGGGACTGGATCGCCGCTCACACCACGGGTTTCGAGGCGGCACTGGGCGCCGCCCGAGCCGAAGCCGGCGACGTCGCCCGCGTCACCGGCCTGGAACCGGCCGATCTCGAGCGGTTCTATGCCTGGTTCGCCGGCACGGCTCGGGTGGTCACCCTCTACTCCCAGGGCGTCAACCAGTCGGCCGCCGGCACCGACAAGGTCAATGCCATCCTGAACTGCCATCTGGCGACCGGGCGGATCGGCAAGCCCGGCGCCGGACCGTTTTCGCTGACCGGCCAGCCCAACGCCATGGGTGGACGCGAAGTCGGCGGTTTGGCCAACCAGCTGGCCGCCCATATGCGGTTCGAAGATGCGCAGGATCTCGACCGGGTCCGGCGCTTCTGGCGGGCCCCCGATCTCGCAGTCCGGCCGGGCTTGAAGGCGATCGAGCTGTTCGACGCCGTTGCCCGGGGCCGGATCGAGGCGCTCTGGATCATCGCCACCAACCCGGCCGACAGCCTGCCGCGCGCCGACCGGGTCCGCGCCGCGCTCGAGGCATGTCCCTTCGTGGTCGTGTCGGATTGCTGGCCGACCGACACGACCGCGCTCGCCGATGTCGTGCTCCCGGCTGCCGGCTGGGGCGAGAAGGACGGCACCGTGACCAATTCCGAGCGCCGGATCTCGCGCCAGCGCCGCTTCCGGCCGGCGCCGGGGGAAGCTCGGCCCGACTGGTGGGCCTTGGCCGAGCTCGGCCGCCGCCTGGGCTGGCCCGAGCATTTCGCCTGGAAGTCGGCCGCCGAAATCTTCAAGGAGCACGCCGCCCTCTCTGCTTTCGAGAATGGCGGCAACCGAATCTTCGACCTGGGCGGGTTCGCGGGGCTCGACGAAGAAGGCTACGAACGGATGGAACCACGGCAATGGCCGGTCCCGGCCTCCGGCCGGGAAGGCGGCAGGTTGTTGGCACGCGGGGAATTTCCGACAGCGGATGGCCGCGCTCGCCTCGTGGCGGTCAGCTGGCGCCCGCCGGTCGCATCGAGATCGAGGCGGTTCCTGCTCAATACCGGTCGGGTTCGCGACCAGTGGCACACCATGACCCGGACCGGTCTCGTGCCCCGCCTGCTCGCCCATCGCGACGAGCCGGTTCTGGCATTGGCCCCGGCCGATGCCGCCGAACTCCGCCTGGCCGAGGGCGGACTGGTCCGGGTGCAGAGCGCCGAGGCGACGGCGATCCTGCACCTGACCATAGATCCGGCACAGCGACCGGGGGAGGTGTTCCTGCCGATGCACTGGAGCGATGCCTTCAGCTCCGCCGGGCCCGCCGGCCGGCTGATCTCCGGCCCGGTCGACCCGATCTCCGGCCAGCCCGAACTCAAGGCCGAGGCGGTCGAGATCGAGGCACTGCCGACGCGCTGGCGCGGCGTGCTCGTCCATCGCCGCCCGATCCGGCCGGCCGCCGGCTGCTACTGGGCGCGCGTACCGGTCGGAGCCGGCCATGGCTATGATCTCGCCGGCTGGACGCCCTTGGTCGACCACGAGGCCGTAGCGGCGCTGGCCGATGGCTTGCTCGACGCTCCGCCCGGCGCCGAGCGGCTGGAACTGGCCGATGCCGGGCGCGGTAGCTGGCGGTTTGCCGTCCTGGTCGGCGGCAGGCTGGAGGCGTTCCTCTTCGTCACCGCCGCGGCAGGAGTGGGGTTGCCGGAGCGGGCGGTTCTCGGGCCGCTCCTCGGCGAGACCATCGGTGATTCGGCCCGGCCGAGCCTGCTGGCCGGCAGCCGAGCGGTGCCTGCGGCGCCGAGCGGGCGGGTGGTCTGCAGCTGCTTTTCGGTGGGCGTCGAGACCTTGACCCGGACGATCCGCGCCCGAAACCTGACCGATACAGCGAGTATCGGCGCAGCCCTCGGGGCCGGCACCAATTGCGGATCCTGCCTGCCGGAGCTGCGCCAGATCCTCCGCGCGGTGCAGGTGTCGGCGACCTGACCCGGGCGCGGTTTTCCCACGTGATCTCCGACGCCGGCGGGGCTAGGCTCGGCCCTTCTCCGCTGAGCCGAGGGAGCAGCGTGCCCGAAACCGACGAGACCGAACCCGGCGAACCCGAGCACCCGTTCGCGCCCTTCGTCCGCACCCTCGGGCGCGGACCCGGACGGTCGCGGGCGTTGACGCGCGACGAGGCGCACAGGGCCCTGGAGATGGTCCTCGCGGGGGCGGCCGAGCCGGTCCAGATCGGCGCTTTCCTGATGCTGCTGCGCTATCGCGGCGAGGATGTCGACGAGATCGCCGGGCTGGTCGACGCGGCGCGGTCGGCCGCGGCCGGCCCCACGACCGGGGTCGATCTCGACTGGCCCTCCTACGGTGCCGGTCGGACCCGGACCGCACCCTGGTTCCTGCTCTCGGCGCTGGCGCTCGCCCAATCCGGCCGGCGCATCCTGATGCATGGAACCAACGCTTTTTCGAACGGCCAGAGTGTGGGCCGAGCGCTCGCATCGCTCGGGCTGTGCGCGGCGGCGGATCCTGCCGACGCCGCGAGGCTCATCGATTCGACCGGCTTCGCCTATCTCCCGATCGCTTCCTTCGCCCCGGCGCTCGACCGGCTGCTGGGCTTGCGCCGGCTGCTGGGCTTGCGCTCGCCGATCAATACCGTGGCGCGGCTGCTCGACCCCTTCGACGCCGCCGCCGGCATCGACGGCGTCTTCCATCCGGCCTATATCGAGACCCATCTCGGCGTTGCCGAGCGGCTCGGCCGGCCGCGCCTCCTCCTGGTCAAGGGCGGCGGCGGCGAGGCCGAACGCAACCCGGCCAAACCGCTGACGGCTCATCTCCATCAGCTCGACGCCGGGCGGGCGGAGTTGACCTTGCCGGCGCTCGGCCCGGGCGGAGGCTGTGCTTCGCCGTCCGTGACCGCTCTGTGGTGCCGTGCTGCGTCCGGGACTGCGGCGAGCGCGATCGTCACCGGCACGATCGCGCTGGCTCTGCTGGCACTGGAGCCGGGCCTCGATCCGGCGGCGGCGGATCGCCGGGCCGAGGACATCTGGGCATCCCGCCGGCCCCTTCCGATCCCGCCCGACTTCGAGGAGACCGACTCGTGATCACGCCTGCACCGTTCGCCGCCGTTCCAAAGGGAGCCGGATCGTGAGGCTCGCGGATAAATCCGGCATCGTCGTCGGTGCCGGCCAGACCAAGGGCGAGACCATCGGCAATGGCCGGGCCGCGGCGATCCTGTTCGCCCGCGAAGGCGCCAGAGTGCTGCTCGTCGACCGTGATCTCGCCTCGGCCGAGGAGACGGCGGCGCTGATCCGGGCAGAAGGCGGTACGGCCGAGCCGTTCGCCGGAGATTGGACGCGGGCCGCCGATTGTGCCGCTTTCGCCGCGGCCTGCCTCGATCTCTGGGGCCGGATCGATTTTCTGCACAACAATGTCGGGATCGGCGCCGGCGACTCCGATCCGGCGCGGGTCACCGAAGCAGCCTATGACCGGATCATGAACGTCAATCTCAAGGGCTGCCTGCTGTCCTGCCAGGCGGTGCTGCCGGCGATGCGCCGGCAGCAGAGCGGCAGCATCGTCAATATCTCGTCGCTGGCGGCACTCGCCGCTGCGGCACGGTTTCGGTTGACCGCCTATAAGCTGTCGAAGGCGGGGATGGTGGCGCTCGGCCAGGCGATGGCGCTCACCCATGCCGAGCACGGCATCCGGGTGAATACCATCCTGCCCGGGCTGATCGACACGCCGATGGCGATCGAGGGCCAGGCGGCGGCATCGAAGACGCCGCGCGCGGAGCTCCGCGCGGCGCGCGACCGTGCAGTCCCGCTGCGTGGCAAAATGGGCAGCGCCTGGGACGTAGCCCATGCTGCCCTGTTCCTGCATTCGGACGAGGCGCGGTTCATCACCGGCGTAGCCCTGCCGGTCGATGGCGGCCAGGCGGCGCGGATCGGCTGAAACGGATCATCGAATATTCGGAAAGAGACGACGACCGGAGTGCGCGCCGCCGTCCGGCGAACCGGCGGGGCGGGCGGTTTCGGCCGCCCGCCCCGCCGCTGTTCGCAGAGCCTCAGGTGGTTTCGACCGCGACGCTGGTCGAACCATGCGAAGTGCCGTTCGAATCGGTGAAACGCAGGAAGATGCGCGAGGTGGCGGCGTCGAGCGGGATCGTCCCGGTCGCCGTGGCGAAGACCGAGAAGGTCGGCGTCGCGCCGGCGGTGTCGCTGAGCGTGACCGACGCTGCCGGTGCCGCCAGGCAGGCGCCGTTGGCCGGGTTGGTCTGGCAGACACTGATCGACAGCGGCAAGGTGGCGCTGCCGGTGTCGGCGGTGACCGTGAGCGTGCCGGTGGCACCGGCATTGTCCGTGGCGACGGCGAAGGCGCTGGCGCCGTTGGCCGGCACCTCGAGAATGCCGTTGTTGGTGGCAGTGGCGGAGAGCGCAATGACATCCGCGATCGGGGTCGTCGAGAACAGGAGATCGACGGTATTGACGCCGGGGATCGAGACGACCGGTTGCACCGCGGCGCAGTCGAACTGCAGATCCAGTCCGGGGGCGGTGACGGCAGCGCTACTGGTGAAGGAGAGGACGAAAGTCTGCGCGCCGCCGGCCGGGATGGTGACCGGCGTGTTGGGCGTGCCGGTCGGCGCGTTGGTCGCGGGATTGGTGGTCTGATAGCTGATCGCCAGGCTCGCTGGGGCCGTCGAGGGCAGGCCGATGGTGCAGCCCGTGAGCGCGGCCGTCGTACTGCCGTTCAGCATGGTTGCAAACACCGTGGCAGTCGCTCCGACTTCGACCGAGCGACCGCCCGGCAGCACGGAGGAAACCGCCGGCGAGGGCGGCAGCGGGTTGATGATGGTCGGCAGAACCTTGAATCCCGGATCGGCCAGGGGATCGTCGATGTAGACGTAGGAGACATCGACCGGGTAGCCGCCGCTCATAGCCGCGAGCTGCGCCGGGGTCATGGTGCTGTCGAACGAAAAGCCGGAGAGCGTATCGCCCGGCTGGAGCAGGCTGCTCGTCACATATTGGATGGAGCCGACGCCGTTGGTGATCTCGTCCGTCCAACCCGCCGGCGACTTGATATTGGTCGGCATCACCGTCATGAAGCCCTCACCGGGGATCCAGGCGAACCAGAAGGTGCCGATCGTCGTCGTGCCGGTGTTGGTCACGGAGATAGCGTAGTTGAAGGTCGTGCCGTTGACCTGGGTCGGCGTGATCGTCGCCGTGGCCGCGATTCCGGCTCGGGCCGCGACGGGCAGTGCCGCCACCAGTGCGACAGCCAGCATTTGCGCGGGCCAGGCTCTTGCCGTCCGGAATAAGTCATGGAGAGTCATGGTTTCCTCGATATCTTTGTTTCTTCTGACGCACAGTGGCGGCGCAAGGGAGATGAAAGATGCGCGTAAGCCTTTCGGCCGGCGATTACCCGGTCGGAGGAATATTGGTACGCTGACTTTCAGACCTGGGCGAGGGCCAAATTATTCCCGACTCCCAAGGAAATCGAGGATGGCGACGCCTGGGTTCGGCGGCTTGACAGGGCGCGGCCGGCCCCCTAAGCAGCGGGCCGGCGGCGGCCGCCTCCGGCGCGCGGTACCAGACAGGAAGCGCCTCGTCCCATGCCAGACACCGCGCCGCGCGATCGCCGCTCCATCGTCACACCGGTTTCCGCGACCGCGATCCTGCCCGCGCTCTTCGCTCTGCTCGGTCCGCTGGTTTATGCGGCACCCCTGGGCGCGGTGCCCGGGCTGTTGGTTCTGGCTCTGGGCGCCGCCCTGCCCGCCGGGCAGGCGGGGACGCTCGCCTGGCGCGGGATTTTGGGCAGTCTGGTCCTCTTCGTTCCACTTTTCGTCTGGATGCTTCTTTCGTCACTCTGGTCGCTGGATGCGCCTGCCGCCCTGTCTCTGGCGCTGCGGCTGGCCGTGGTCTTCGCCACCGGCATTGCCTTTGTACATTGGATGCGGGTCGTGCCGCTGGGGCGGCTCGGCCCCTGCCTGACCGCGACCGCCTTCGGCTTCAACATCGCGGGGGCAGTCGTGCTGGTCGATCTCCTGTTGCTCGACGGCACGATCGCCCGGCACATTCATGCGCCGCACGACGCCAAATACGATGTGGCGGTGTTCTATGGGCGGGGCGCCACCGTCCAGTCGATCCTGCTCGCGCCGCTGGTCCTCGGGCTTTGGCGGGGTGGGGCACCCCGGCTGGCGCTCCTGCACATGACGATCGGCGTCTGCGCGATCCTGGCCACCTCGAGCCTCTCGGCCAAGATGGCGCTGGCGGCGGCGACGCTCGCGGCCGCCGCCGTTTTGCTGGTGCCGCGGGCGCGCTTCCTGTTGTTGGGTGGGCTGGCACTGGGGGTCGTGGGGCTGCCGTTCGTCCTTCCCTATCGCCCGGACCCCGCGTGGGCGTGCTGGCTCTCCAACCACAAGGCTTCTGCGCTGCACCGCCTCTATATCTGGAACTTCGCGGCCGAGCGGATCGCCGAGCGTCCGCTCGCCGGTTGGGGCCTCGACGCGGCGCGGCGCATTCCGGGCGGCAATTTCCCGCTGGTCATTCGCGGCTGTGACGCCGAGCAGCGGCCGACCAAGAAACTCTGGGTCGACAGCGTCCTGATGCCGCTGCATCCCCATGACGCCATCCTTCAGGTCTGGTTGGAACTGGGCGGGATCGGGGCAGTGCTGGCCTTCGGGGCGCTGCTGCTCGTTCTCGCCCGGGCCTTCGGCGCGCGGGCCTGGCAGAGCCGGCGCGCCCGAGCAGGCTCAGCCGGTGCCTGCTGCGGCGGCCTCGCCGTGGCCCTGGTCAGCTTCGGCGTCTGGCAGGAATGGTTCCTGGCGGTCCTGATCATGGCCACGGCGATCTCGGTCCTGGCGGCCCGGCAGGACGAGTTGCCCCGCGCTCAGGCCACCGGCCGGGCGGTGACGTAGCGCCAAGCAGAGCGGGCATAGAGCGGCACCACGATGGCGCCATAGGCGATCACGGTGGCCCAGACGATGCCGGCGGCCTCGAGATAATGCGGCAGGATCAGCTTGAGGCCGAAGGCGAGCCCGCTATAGGCGAGGGCCGCAACGATCTGCAGCCGCACGATACCGGCGCCGTTCAGCAGCATGCCGAAGGCGTTGCCGGTCCCGATCAGGGTCAACCAGATGGCGTTGGCGATCAGCAGCGAGGGCGGAATGGTCATGCCCGGCCCGACCCAGAGATGCACCGCCGGGTTGGTGACGAGGGCGAGCGACGCGGCGACGAGGCCGCCGCCGCCTGCACCAGCGGCCAGCGCCAAGAGCAGAGTCCGGCGCACCCAGCCCAGATCGCGCCGCGCCAGAGCCTCGCTGAAGGCCGGCCAGAGCGGAGTGAGAGCGGCCAGGACCAACGCCTGCCCGGCGCCGAAGATCTTACCGGTAATGCCGATCAGGCTCGCCGATTCGGGGCCGAACATTCTGATGGCGACGATGCTGTCGACGGTATTTGCCAGCGCCGTCGCGGCCATCAGGATGAAATAGAGAAAGCCCAGCCGGAGCACGGGCCTCAAGGCGGCGAAATCAATGTCGATGCGCCGCGGGCGGAGCCAGCTGCGGCGGCTCAGCAGCGAAAGCCCGTTGCCGATTCCGGCGACGACCGGCGGCAAGCCGATCGCAATCAGCAGTGCCGCCATGCCGCACCCCGAGCGGATCGCCAGGATGAATGCCAGGAGCGCGGTCGCGACACCGGCTGCCTCCCAGCCGCTGCTGACGAAGGACTCCTGCAGTCCGGCGCGCAACCGGCTGACCAGGGTGAGCGGCAACAGGGCCAGGCAACAGGCGATGTAGGCGAGGGTGGCAGGGGAAGCATCGGCCTCGGCGGCAGTGCCCGCGACGTTGAAGAGTCCGGCCCAGTCGATTGTTTGCGCCAGCCCCGCCAACAGGGCGAGCAGCAGCCCGGCCATGGCCGCCACCGCGGCGAAGCTAGATGCCGTGGCGCGCCTGGTCGCGGCCGTATCGTCGCGCGCCATGGTGGCCGAAACGGCATTGATCAGCCCGTTGCCGATGCCGAGATCGGCCAGGGCCACGATCGGCGCCAAGGCGGTGATTGCCGCCCACAAACCGAAACGCTCGGTCCCCAGATAGCGAACGGCGAGCGGTACGAGCAGGACCCCGCTGCCGATCTGGAGGAGGCGGAACGGCATGCCGGCCAGGATGGAGAGCAGGATCCGGCGGTCGCGCTGTTTGGCCCGGCCGCGATCGGCTAGCGGGTTCAGCGTGGCGGCGTCGGGCGCGTGGGACATCCTGGCTCCAGTCGCGTCTCATGGCGGCGGCGAGATATCCCCGATGCTGTGCGGTGTATGAAGATACCGTCCAATCTCTTCCCCCGAGGGCGCTTGATAGGCTGGAAGCCCTTTGCCTGCAAGGTCGAGCTTGCGATCGACACCGATTCGATGCCACGCTCGGGGATTGGCGCGGTTAGAAGTCGCAGCAGCGGCCGTTGCGTTCCCAGTCCCCGAAGCGGGTCGGTTCCGGTCCAGCCGGCCCGCCGATTTCGGGCGGAGGGGTGCGCTCGGTGCGGCGCGGTGCCGCGATCGCGCCGGGAGGGGGGGCGGGTGGCTTGGTGTTGTCGCTCATCCCCGCTATATGGGACGGGGTTGCGCCGGGCACCAGATGTTTTGCCGTTGCGAGAGATCGAGGCAGCAGATCGAGGCAGCAGTTCGGGTCGCTGCTGACCGCAATCGGGGGGTGCGCCGATTGTCTGCTGATCTCCCGTGCCGGAGGTGATACAGTTGGCGTTCACCCGCTCTGCGCGTTGGGAACTTCGGGAACGGCGGAGCGTTTGCGCAAATTGACGGCGCGACTGGGACAAGATGGCAGATAGTACCTTGGTGAGTTCGACAAGTGCCCCTTCGGCCCGTGGCGTGGCCATCGATCTCTTGGGTGCGGTGCTTCGCCGCCGGCGCCCGCTCGATGACGCGATCGAGGAAGCAGCCGATCTGTCCAGCCTGTCGGTGCGCGACCGGGCATTCGCCCGGCTGTTGGTCGCGACCGTACTGCGCCGTCTCGGCCAAATCGATGCGCTGATCGCGCATTGCCTGGCGACGCCCTTGCCGCCGCGCGCGGCCCAGGTGCACGACATGCTCCGCCTGGGGATCGCCCAGCTGTTGTTCCTGCGCACGCCGGCTCATGCCGCGGTCGCGACCACCGTCGACCTCGCCGATGGGCGCGGTTTCACGACTCACAAGGGGCTGGTGAATGCCGTCCTGCGCCGATTGTCGCAGGACGGGCCGGGTCTGGTCGAAAGCCAGGATGCGCCGCGCCTGAACACGCCGAAATGGCTGTGGTCAGCCTGGGCCGGCGCTTATGGCGAAGAGAAGGTGAGGCGCATTGCCGAAAGCCACGTGCGCGAAGCTCCCCTCGACATTACGGTGAACGGCGATGCCGGCACTTGGGCGGAGCGGCTCGATGCTGCGATCTTACCGACAGGTACGCTGCGTCGGGCAGCCGGCGGCGCCATCGCCAATCTGCCCGGCTATGCGGAGGGCGCGTGGTGGGTCCAGGACGCCGCCGCGGCGATCCCGGCCCGGCTCTTCGGCGACATCACCGACCGCATGATCGTCGACCTCTGTGCCGCACCCGGCGGCAAGACCGCCCAGCTGGCGGCAGGGGGTGCCAATGTCACCGCCGTCGACCGCTCGCCTCGGCGCATCGAGCGGATGATCGGCAATCTCGGTCGGCTGTCGCTCCATGTCGAAACCGTCTGTGCCGACGCCGTTACTTGGAAACCGGCGCAGCGGGTCTGGGGTGTGCTGCTCGATGCGCCCTGCACGGCGACCGGCGCGATCCGGCGCCATCCCGATGTCCCGCATCTGAAGACTCCGGAGGATGTCGTCCGCCTGGCGGTGGTCCAGGAACGGCTGCTGCATGCCGCAGTCGACATGCTGGAGCCGGGAGGCACGCTGATCTATTGTACCTGCTCGCTCGAGCCCGAAGAAGGGCCGCGCCAGATCGCCAAATTGCTCGCCCGCGGGGCGCCGATGATCCGCAAGCCGATCGAAGTCACCGAACTGGGCGGGCTCGCCGAGATCATCACCCGGGAAGGCGATCTGCGCACTCTGCCCTGCCATCTCTCGGACCTCGACGGAATCGATGGATTCTTCGCCGCTCGGCTCGTCCGGAAATAGCGGAAGCTGACACAGTTTCGCGTAACCGATCATGGCCGAGCCATCGCCGGCGGGGTATCGACAACTGGCAGTCGTGCTCCGGGGCCGCCGGACCGGTGCGAACCCGGCCCCGGTTCGGCTCCGAGAGCAGGCGAGCCTAGGCAGCCGCCCGTGGCAGCCTGCGGCGCTCGGTCGCGCCTCGGCTGCGAATCGGCTCGTGAACGACGGTCTCCGGCCGCGCGCCCTGCCAATTCGCGGCTGCGGGCACATTGCTCGATAGTATTACCCGATAAGAGGGTCGTGCAGTGACTCCACTTGCCTCCGGACACACTGCATTATCGCGGCAATTAAGGGCCTACCTCCCCAGTCGGCAACTATAAGATGAACCTACTAGAAGAGAACAAACCGGCCGGAACGCATGAACACGGCCAAGACGACGCGCTCCCCTATGCCAGCACACCAATCCGGATAGGCGTTGCGCCTGTCAACAACTTGTGTTAAAAATACGATAACGCCGCGGGGGAGGCAGTAACAGGGCTGAAACGGCCCCAACAAGTCTAATTACCTTTTAGTCGACGACGGGAAATCTGGGAGAAATTTCAATGGTTACGAGAAGAACTGTGCTGACGGGTGGCGTTACCGCGGCTGCCTTTCTCGGCGCGTCCGCATGGGCCGAGGAATTGAACCTTCCGCGCGTGAAACTCGATCTCGTTGCCCCGCCGTTCGTCCATCCGCATGAGCAGGTGACCAAGGCCGGACCGAAAATCTACGAAGTCACGCTGACCGTTCACGAGGAACAGCGGGTCATCGACAATGACGGCACCAAAGTTTGGGCAATGAATTTCAACGGGTCGATCCCGGCGCCGATGATCGTCGTCCATCAGGACGATTACCTCGAGGTCACGCTCGTCAATCCCGAAACCAACACGATGCCGCACAACATCGATTTTCACTCCGCGACTGGCGCCATGGGCGGCGGCGACCTGACGCTGATCAGCCCGGGCGAGCAAGCGACGCTGCGGTTCAAGGCCACGCATGCCGGCGTATTCCTCTACCATTGCATCCCGGGCGGCGACATGATTCCTTGGCACATCGCGTCGGGCATGAGCGGCTGCATGATGGTGCTGCCGCGCGACGGGATCAAGGACGGTGCCGGCAGGCCCCTCCATTACGACAAGATCTACTATGTGGGTGAGCAGGATTTCTACGTGCCGAAGGACAAGGACGGCAAGTACAAGACCTATGACACGCCGGGCGACGCTTTCTCCGACACGATCGAAGCCCTGCGCACGCTCACCCCGACCCATATCGTGTTCGAAGGCAAGGTCGATTCCCTGACCGGCAAGAGCGCCATGAAGGCGAATGTGAACGACTTGGTCATGTTCGTGCACACCCAGGCCGATCGCGACACGCGCATCCACATCGTCGGCGGTTTCGGCGATTACGTCTGGGAAACCGGAAAGTTTTCCAATCCGCCGCAGACCAATCTCGAGACCTGGGCGATCCATGCCGGCTCCGCCGGTGCGGCAATGTCCAAGTTCCACCAGCCGGGCGTCTACGCCTATGTCAACCACGACATGACCGAAGCGGTCGAACTCGGCGCCTTCGCCCATATCGAGGTCGAAGGGAAATGGGACGACGACCTGATGAAGCAGGTGAACGCACCCGGACCGATCCCGGTCGATCTCGCGAAGCACGCCGAGATCCTGAAATAACCGGGAAAGCTGGTCTCTCCCCGGCATGGCCGGGGAAGTGCGGCGTGGAGTGGCTTCAATGCGGATTGCTCGGAACATCGGGCTCCCGATGGCCGCGATTATCGCGATCTCGGCGGTTGCGCTCGCAAACGGGATGGCGCTGGAAGCGGAGCGCGTGCCGGTTCCGGATCTCGTCGATTTGCACCCCGGCGCCTTCGCTTATCGGGCGAGCGGCGGGTTTACCCGCGACGGCAAGCCGGAGGAGGCGCCGCTCGTGACGGTGACCGTCTCGCGGCCACTCGCCATGATGAAGCATCAGGTGACGGTCGCGGAATATCGCCGTTGCACCGATGCCGGTGCCTGCCCGAAGATTGCGCAGACCCGACCGGATCGGCCCGTCGTCAAGATCAGCTGGCAGGACGCCCACGCTTATGCGTCCTGGCTCTCGCGGGAGACCGGTCTGCAATTCCGCCTGCCGACCGACGAAGAATGGGCCTTTGGCGCCGGCGAGAAGTTCCGCGACGACGTTCTGCCCGGCGGTGCCGAGCGTGCCGACCCGGGCCGGCGCGTGCTCGCCCATTACGAACTCGACGTCGCGACCGACCGACCGGCCGATCAGGAACCGCAGCCCGTCGGCAGCTTCGGTGAAAATCGAAACGGCCTCCTGGATATCTCCGGCAATGTCTGGGAGTGGACCGACACGTGCTATGCCCGCAACGCGCTCGATGCGCGCGACGATGCCGGCCCGACCTCGAAAAACTGCTTCGTCCGCGTCGTCGAAGGGCGGCATCGTACATATCTTTCGGACTTCGTTCGCACGGCCCGCGGGGGCGGATGCTCGGTCGGAATTCCGGTGAGCAATCTGGGATTCCGGCTGGTACGCGACGATGATCCTTGGCGCACGCTCCGCTCGGTCGTGGAGTGGGCGCAGCAGCTCGCTGGCCTCGACGCGTAGGGGGGAGTGAGAATTACGCGACTGACATTTGACTATCGAAGTATTGGGGGAAATAGGAATGATGATGACGAAGACGAAGTCGCTGGCGGCGACGATCGCCCTGGTGCTCGCGTTCCCGGGCGCCGCACTGGCACAGGATGCCGCCGCCGGTGAGAAGATATTCAACAAGTGCAAGGTCTGCCACCAGATCGGCCCGACGGCCAAGAACGCGGTCGGCCCGATCCTGAACGGCGTCGTCGGCCGCCCGGCGGGATCGATACCCGGCTTCAATTACTCGGCCGCGAACAAGGGCTCGGGCATCACCTGGGACGAGGCAACCCTGAAGGAATATCTCACCAACCCGCAGGCCAAGGTGCCGGGAACGAAGATGGTGTTTCCCGGACTGCCGTCGGCGGAGGACCGGGAGAACGTGATCGCGTTCCTGAAGCAGTTTGGTCCGGACGGCAATAAATTGTGAGGGTCGGGCGATCCGCATCGCCCCGATCGGCTGTCCGGGCTCGCTAGAGCTCGGGCAGTCGCGCGCGCCGCGGCTCGGCGGACTTCCAGACTCGGGTGGCGTTCCATCGGCGCGCGATGAGCGCGGACCCTACACCTCCCTCAGTTCATCGTGCCGCGCCACGCGGATGAGCGTGACCCGGCGCTTGTCGGCCTCGGTTTGCAGAGCCGCCAGGAGAAGGGCGCGCTCGCCGGGATCTTCGTCGGTAAAATTCCAGAGGTTTTTCAGCTCCGCATCCGATCGCAGCAGGGGTGCGACGAAACCCCAGAGTTCTTCCTGGTCGCGCCGGTTCAGGGCGAAAACGCCTGCCTCCGTGGCGGCCTTCCGAAGAGACGGCAGGTTCGGCGTTTCCTCGACCAGCCACGACGCCGCGAGAAAGGCCCGCATCTGGTCGTGGCGGAACTCGTGCTCGGCGCCGACCGGCCGAACGATGCGCAAGCCATCCTCGACGAGCCGCTGCCGGATCCCGGGGTCGAGCGATTTCGCATCGTCGAGGCCGATCCGGCGCCGCCGGAGCCGGCACGCCGCGTCTCACACCGGGCGTTACACACTGCGCCAAGGCCGCGCTGGCGACTCGCATGGCGGAGGAAAAAGTCTCGAAGGTAGCTCTTGCTGCCCGGCTCGGCATCGATGAGAAGGAGGTCCGACGCCTGCTCGATCCTGCGGCGCCGAGCAAACTCACCCGCCTCGAGGCGGCGCTCGGCGCCCTCGGCTCGCGCCTCGTCGTCGAGCTCATGCCGGTATGAGAAAACCGGAGCGCACTTCCCGACCTCACTCGACCCAATCGAACGACCGCTGTACCGCCTTCTTCCACGACGCGAACAGCCGCGCCCGCTGCTCCGGCGCCATTGCCGGATGCCAGACGCGATCGACCTGCCAATTGCCGACCAGATCCTCGACGCTCCCCCAGACACCCGTGGCGAGCCCCGCGGCGTAGGCCGCACCCAGTGCCGTCGTCTCGGTCACCATCGGCCGCAGCACCGGCACGTCGAGAAGATCGGCCTGAAACTGCATCAGAAGTTCGTTCACGACCATGCCGCCGTCGCAGCGCAAGCCCCCGATGGCGATGCCCGAATCCTCGACCATGGCGTCGAGCACGTCTCTGGTCTGATAGGCTGTCGCCTCCAATGCTGCGCGCGCCAGATGGCCCTTATCGGCGAAACGGGTGAGGCCGGCGACGATGCCGCGCGCACCGGCCCGCCAATAGGGCGCATAGAGCCCGGAAAAGGCCGGCACGATATAGACGTCGCCATTGTCCTCGACGCTCCGCGCCAGGGTTTCGATCTCGGCGCTGCTCCGGATCAGGCCCAGATTGTCGCGCAGCCATTGCACCAGCGCGCCGGCGATCGCGACCGAGCCTTCGAGCGCATAGCAGGGCGGGGCCGTGCCCAATTGATAGGCGACGGTGGTGATCAGCCCGCAGGTCGATTGCACCGGCCTTGTTCCCGTGTTCATCAGCAGGAAGCAGCCGGTGCCGTAAGTGTTCTTGGCCTCACCCGGTTGGAAACAAGTCTGGCCGACCAGCGCTGCCTGTTGATCGCCGAGCACGCCCGCGACCGGGACGCCGGCCAATTCGTCCTGCGCAAGGCCGTAAATCTCGCTCGACGAGACGATGCGCGGCAACACCGCCGGCGGGATGCCGAATTCGCCGAGCATGCCCATATCCCACTCGAGCGTCGCCAGATCCATGAGTTGGGTCCGGCTGGCATTGGTGACGTCGGTCAGGTGCCGGCCGGTCAGGTTCCACAAGAGCCAGCTGTCGATCGTGCCGAAGAGCGCATCGCCGGCTTCGGCCATGGCCCGGGCGTCGGGGACATGGTCGAGCAGCCAGCGCAGTTTGAGGCCGCTGAAGTAACTGGCGAGCGGCAGGCCGGTCTTGGCCCGGAACCGGTCCTGGCCGCCGCCGCGGGTATAATCGGCGACCATCCCGTCGACTCGCGTGTCCTGCCAGACGATGGCATTGGCGAGCGGGACGCCGGTGCGCCGATCCCAGAGCAGAGTCGTCTCCCGCTGATTGGTGACGCCGATCGCGGCCAGGTCGCGCAGGCTCAGTCCGGCGCCGGCGAGCGCTTCGGCGATGACGCTCCTGGTGTTGCGCAAGATCTCCAGCGCGTCGTGCTCGACCCAGCCCGGGCTCGGATAGATCTGCCTGTGTTCGCGCTGGGCCGCGGCGCGCTGCCGCCCGTCACGGTCGAAGACGATGAAGCGGGTGCTGGTCGTACCCTGATCGATTGCGCCGACGAGACGGCTCATGGGATCCCCTCCGCGACTGCGGCACCGACGCGGCCGAAATGAGTCGCGATCTTCGCTGCGGTTCCGGGCGGCACATGCAGCCCCAGTTTCGACCGCCGCCACAGCACATCCTCGGGGCTGCGGGCCCATTCTTCGGCGATGAGATAATCGAGCTCGGCTCGGGTCAGTCCGCCGCCGAAATCCTCGCCGAGATCAGCCAGCGAGGCAGCATCACCCAGGATCGCCGCGCACCGCGTCCCGTAAGCGTGCGCGAGCCGGCGGGCGAGCGCCGGCGGCAGGAAATCCCGGTGCCGCTGGAGCCCGGCGATGAAGCCCTCGACATCGAGATCCTCGATATCGCCGCCGGGGAGCGGCACAGACCCCGTCCAGGCTCCGGGATCGGGTCCGAGAAAAGGGACCAGAAGTTCGATCGCCTGCTCGGCCAGACGCCGATAGGTCGTGATCTTGCCGCCGAAGATCGAGAGCAGCGGCGCCTCGCCGGTCCTGCCTTCCAGCTCGAGCACATAGTCGCGCGTGACGGCCGAGGGGTCTTCGGCGGCGTCGTCATAGAGCGGGCGCACCCCGGCATAACTCCAGACGACATCGTCGGGCGTCACCTCCTTGGTGAAATGCCGGCCGATCGCGGCACAGAGATAGGCGATCTCGTCGCGGCTGATTGCGACCGCAGCCGGGTCGCCTTCGAACGGCACGTCGGTGGTGCCGATCAAGGTGAAATCCTGCTCCCAGGGAATGGCGAAGACGATCCGGCGATCCGGGTTCTGCAGCATGAAAGCGTGGTCGCCCGAGTAGAGCCGAGGGACCACGATGTGGCTGCCCTTGACCAGACGGACGCCCTTGGTGCCGATCTGGCCGAGCCGAGCCAGCACCTCCGCTACCCAGGGACCGGCAGCATTGACCAGGACTCGAGCCGCGACTGTGTGCCGGACCCTGGTCTCGACATCTTCCAGCGCGGCTCGCCAGCCGCCGGGCACCCGGTCGGCCCCGAGGAATCTCGTCCGGGTCAGGATCTTGGCGCCGTTCTCACGCGCGGCCACGGCGTTGAGGACGACGAGCCGACTATCGTCGACCCGGCAGTCGGAATAGGCGAAGCCGCGTTTGAACCCCGGCCGGAGGGCGGCGCCCGGGCCAGTGCCGTCGAAGCGCAAGCCCGCCGATCCCGGCAGGATCTTGCGCCCGCCCAGATGGTCGTAGAGAAACAGGCCCAGCCGGATCAGCCAGGCCGGGCGCAGATGCCCCTCGTGCGGCAGCACGAAGCGCAGGGGCCGGATGATGTGCGGGGCGAGCCGAAGCAGAATTTCGCGTTCGATCAATGCCTCGCGTACCAGGCGAAACTCCCGGTATTCGAGATAACGCAACCCGCCATGGATCAGCTTGGTGCTGGCCGAAGAGGTCGCCTCGGCCAAATCGCCCTGTTCGCACAGAACCACGCCATAGCCGCGCCCGGCCGCGTCGCGCGCGATGCCGGCGCCGTTGATCCCGCCGCCGACGATCAGCAGATCGGTCTCAGCGGGCATGGGCGCGCTCGAGCAGCCCGGCCACCGCCGCCGCGATCTCGGTGTCGCTCCAATCCTCGGCGCCGTCGCCGACCGATACCTCGGCCATGCTGAGATCGGGCAGTCCGGTCGGGGCGAAGCGGCCGAAGAGCCAGCATCCTTCTGCGGCCGCCATCGCCCGATGGGCCGCATCCAGGGAATGGGGCGAGGCCGGCAAGTAGAGCTGAAACGCGTTGGTCGGCGGCGGCGACGGCACGACCCGCACGCCGGGCAGCGCTGTCAGCGCCCGCGCAATGAACCGCGCACGCTCGACATAACCGGCCATCCGCGGCAGATGATGGCGGAGCCCCTCCAGGCCCGAGATCACCTCGGGAAAGGCCGTCGGTAGGAAGCCGCCATGCCGGGTCTGCCAGACCCGCGCCTCGCGGATGAAGCGCTCGTCACCGGCGAGGACGCAGCCGGCGAGCCCGCCCAAGCCCTTGTAGAGCGACACATAGACCGAATCGGCGAGGGCGGCGATGTCCGCCAGCGGCCGGTCGTAGAAGGGCTGCGCTTCCCAGAGCCGGGCGCCGTCGAGATGGAGCGGGACGGAATGCTCGCGACACCAATCCGAGATCAGGACCAGCTCATCCCAAGAGGGTAGCTTGTAGCCGGCGCGCCGGAGCGGCAGTTCGACGGTCACGACGCCGAAGATCTCGCCCGCTTCCTCCAGATCGCCGGCGGTGAACGGCGAAAAATCGTTGCCGAGTCCGGTGAGGGCCAGCCCGTGCAACCGCTCGACTGCATCGCGCTCGTCGAAGGCGATGTGGCTCTTGGGATGCAGCGCCACGACCCGGCTTTTGCCGCGGTCGGCCCAGACCCGCAGGGCCGCCTGCTGGGCGATCATCCCCTTGGGCACGAAGCTCGCGGCCGGCTTGCCGAGCAACCCGGCAACCTGCCGCTCCAGCGTCTCGATCGCCGGGCCCGCACCGTAATCGTCGGGCATGAGGGCGGCATGAGGCGAGGCGGCGAGGAATTCGAACCATTGCCGCCCGGTGCGCGGGCGATGGCCCGACAGAACTCGGCTGCAATGATGGCGGATTTCGCGGAGCGTCGGCGGCATCGCATTCTCCTGGCCGGTCGGGCTGGGCGTTAGGGCCCCGGGCTGCTAGTCTGCCGGGCAGGCACAGGGTAGAGCGCCGGTTCGGCCGGCGGCAAGGTCGAGATTGCGCCATGCTGCAGCATTTCACGCTATCTACCGGTCTGCTGCTGGCATTGTCGGCCGGCGCCACCGAAATAGTGATCGATTCCAATTCGCCTTATTGGGAAGTGGGGCCGCGCGACCAGACTCTGTCGCGCGCCTGTGCCATCGGCAAGTTCAACCAGCGCCAGATCGGCCGCTACGTCATCCGGCTCCACGCCCGCCAAGGGGGTGCGGCAGTACTCGGCATCGCCAAGGGTACCGGACTCAATCTTCGGGATCCCGACCATCTGGCCCAGTCGATCGAGGATTATTTCTTTCGGGACGACGGGACGAGCAGCTGCGAAGTCTTCGTCGGCGGGCGCACTCCGGTGCCGTCGAAGCCGGTCCCGTGACCGCGGCGATCCGGGGTCAGATCACGGTGATCCGATCGGCTTCCAGCCCCTTCTTGCCGTCGATGACATCGACGCGCACCCGAGCCCCGGGCTCCAGTGCCGCCAGGCCGCTGCGGCGCAAGGCAGTGATGTGGATGAAAATGTCTTTGCCGCCGCCATCGGGGGCGATGAAGCCATAGCCCTTTTCCGGCTCGAACCATTTGACCGCGCCGTCGAGCGAGGCGCCGCCGGCGAGGGCGGATGCCCGCTCCAGGGGCGGCCGGCGATCGACTCGCGGCAATGCCGTCGAGAGATCGACATCGACGAGCCCGGTCACCAGCGGCCCTTTGGCCCCGGCGCCGATCTCGCAGATGATCGAGGCTCCTTCGCGGATGTCCTCGTAGCCCGCCCGGCGCAGAATCGCCATCGGCAGGAACGCATCCGGCATCCCATCGTCTGGGGCGACGAAACCGAACCCCTTGGTTGCGTTGAACCATTTCACCTTGGCCGCAACCCGGCGCGGGGCGGACGAAGTTTCATCGTGGGAGGAACCCGGGATGCGGTCGGACATGGTCGCTCTGGATAGTGTGGTCTCGTCGCAGCATAGCGCATAAATCGTCTCCTCGACAATGCGCGCGCGAAGAACCGGCGGCAATACCTGCGCTGCTCGTCCCGGATGAGCGATCGGAAGCACCCTCGAAGCCGGTCGAGCAGCGCCGGATCAGCTGAAGGCGACTACTTTCTGGCGCTGCTCGCCCAAGCCGGCGATCCCGAGCCGGAGCTCGTCGCCCGGTTTCAGATAGGTCGGCGGCTTCATCCCCATGCCGACTCCGGGCGGGGTGCCGGTCGGAATCACGTCCCCCGGCATCAGGGTCATGAAATGGCTGATATAGCTGACCAGGTGGGCGACGCCGAAGATCATGGTCCGGGTATTGCCGGTTTGCCGGCGCACGCCGTTCACGTCGAGAAAGAGCGCCAGATCCTGCGGATCCGGGACCTCGTCGGTCGTCACCAGCCAGGGCCCGATCGGGGCGAAAGTATCGGCGCTCTTGCCCTTGTCCCATTGTCCGGCGCGCTCGATCTGAAACGCACGCTCGGAGACGTCGTTGACGACGCAATATCCGGCGACATGGGCGAGGCTGTCATGGACCGAGACGTAGCGGGTCACGCTGCCGATGACGATGCCCAGTTCGACCTCCCAATCGGTTTTCTCCGAGCCTTTGGGAATCATGACATCGTCGTCTGGGCCATTGATCGCACTGGTCGCCTTCATGAACAGAATCGGCTCGGGCGGCGGCTTCGCCCCCGTCTCCGCGGCATGGTCGGTATAATTGAGGCCGACGGCGACGATCTTGGGGATGCTGCCGACGCAGGTCCCGAGTCTCGGCCTGCCCTCCACCAGCGGCAAACCGGCGGGATCGAGCGCCCGGAGCCGGGCGAGGCCGGCCGGCGACAGAACGTCGCCGGCAATATCCGCGACATGGCCCGAGAGATCCCGGATCCGACCGTCGCCATCGAGCAATCCCGGCTTTTCCTGGCCGCGCGGGCCGTAACGCAAGAGCTTCATGCCGGATTCCTCCGCTGTCGATGCCGGCGGCTGTGCCGCCTCGGTTGTACAGAATAAGGCAAAGCTCCGCCTCTGTCTCGGCCGACGTGGCGCGAGGGCCGAGTCGGGCGTCGCCGGGGAGCGGAGTCCCCTCAATACCGGGCGATCACCTCCAAGAACAGCTTGCCGTACCGCTCCAGCTTCGACGCTCCCACCCCGGGAATCGCCGCCAGCTCGTCCCGCCGCTTTGGCCTGGTCCGCGCCATCGCAACCAGGGTGGCGTCGTGGAAAATGACATAGGGCGGCAGGCCTTGGGTCTTGGCCAGCTCCATCCGCAAGGCGCGCAGCGCTTCGAACAAGTCGGCTTCCGGTCCGCCGAGATCGGCCTTGGCCGCACCGGGGCGCGGGGCCGCTCCGGCGGCGGCCCGCTTGGCCGGGCGCTTCGCCTCACGGTCGGCGCGGAATTCGACTCGCGCCTCGCCCTTCACCACGGGCAGTGCCTTGGGGCCGAAGCGCAGGCCGCCATGGCCTTCGACATCGACCGACAGATATCCGCCGGCGACCAGCTGGCGGAAGATCGAGGCCCAGGCGTTGCGGGTGATCTCCTTGCCGACGCCGAAGGTCTTGATCAGGTGATGACCCCATTCGATGACCCGGTCGGTCTCGTGCCCGGTCAGGACGTCGGTGACATATTGCACGCCGAAGCGCTGGCCGGTGCGATAGACCGCCGAGAGCGCCTTCTGGGCGGCGATCGTGCCGTCCCAGCGCTGCACCGGATGATTGCAGATGTCGCAATTGCCGCAGGGCCCGGGCAGCGTATCGCCGAAATAATGGAGCAACACCTGACGCCGGCAGCTCGCCGTCTCGCAGAAGCCCAGGAGGGCGTCGAGCTTCTGGATCTCGACCCGCTTCTGGCGATCGTCCAGCTCGGAGCCGGTCACCATCTGCTTCAACTGGATCACGTCGCCCAGCCCGTAGGTCATCCAGGCCGTCGCCGGCAGCCCGTCGCGCCCGGCCCGGCCCGTCTCCTGGTAATAGGCCTCGAGCGAACGCGGCACGTCGAGATGGGCGACGAAGCGGACATTGGGCTTGTCGATGCCCATGCCGAAGGCGACCGTGGCGACGATGACGACGCCCTCGTCCTTCAAGAACCGGTCCTGGTGGCGCTGCCGCGTCTCGGCGTCGAGCCCGGCGTGATAGGCCAGCGCCAGCCGCCCGTGCCCGCTCAGCCAATCGGCGATTTCATCGACCTTGCGCCGCGACATGCAATAGACGATCCCGGCATCGCGAGCATGCTCTTCACGCAGGAATTCCAGCAGCTGGGTCTTGGCCTCGCGCTTTTCGACGACGCGATAGGCGATGTTCGGGCGGTCGAAGCCGGCCACGAAGATCCGGGCTTGGTCCAACTGCAGCCGCTCGACGATGTCCTTGCGCGTCGGCCCGTCCGCGGTCGCGGTCAGGGCCAAACGCGGCACCGTCGGGAAACGGTCGTGCAGAATCGTCAGCTGGCGATATTCCGGCCGAAAATTGTGACCCCATTGCGAAACGCAATGAGCCTCGTCGATGGCGAAAAGCGCCAGGGCCCGCCGTTCCAGCATCTCCAGGAAATGCGGCATGACCAGCCGCTCGGGTGCGACGTAGAGGAGATCGAGCGAGCCTTCGCGCAGTTGCTCCTCGACTGCCCGCGCCTCGGCCCCGGCCAGGGACGAGTTCAGATAGGCCGCGCGTACGCCAGCCTGACGCAGCGCGTCGACCTGGTCCTTCATGAGCGAAATCAGCGGCGAGACGACGATCCCGAGCCCGGGCCGGACCAGCGCCGGAATCTGATAGCACAGCGATTTGCCGCCGCCGGTCGGCATCAGGACCAGCGCGTCGCCGCCGGCGAGCACATGCCCGATCACCTGCTCCTGCAAACCGCGGAAGGACTCGTAGCCGAAGACATTGCGCAGAACATCGGCGGCGCGGTCGAGTGCCACGTCGTCTGGAGCAGGGGGGCGGGGTTTTGGATCGAGCATTTGGGCCGCCCCGAGACTGCCAGGACGGCGCGCAAAAAGCGAGCCCCGCTAGCGGCGAACGAGGCAGAAGCCGCGACTGGACCGCCCCGCTGCCGCTCCGGGGCTAGTAGCCCGGCGGCGGGTAGGCATAAGCCGGCGGCGGCGGCGGGTAGCCCGGCGGCGGATAGCCCGGGGGCGGCGCATAGCCGGCCACCTGGTTGCCTTTGGAGACCATGCACTGCGCATAGGCATTGTCGTATTGCTGCTGGATACCGATCTGGGCGTTCTGAGTCGAGCCGGCGCCGACTCCGGTCCCGACCACGGCGCCGCTGGCGGCACCGACGGCGGCACCCCGGCCACCGCCGAGGGCCGCACCCAGTCCGGCACCGAGCGCCGTGCCCAGGACGGCACCGCCGATGGCATTGTTGTTGGCGGCCTGGGCCTGCCCGGCGACCTGGCCATCGGCATATTGCTTGCACGCCGCCTGATCCTGGGCAAAAACGTCGAAGGGCTTGCCCTGAGGGGGCAGAACGCTGACGGTCGGCCCCAAGGGCGCCGTCGCACAACCCGACAGCAGCGCCGCGAGCGCCAGAACCACCGATTTCGTCTTGAGTCCGGACATTGCTCTCTCTCTCGAATAAAGGGCAGCCGCGCGCGACCGCACCGCAACGGCAAACGCAGGCCGTGCAATTCCGTTCCCGACTATAGCCGAGCGGCGCCGCAGCACAAATCGAAAAAGCCGTCCCGACAAGCACTTGCACATGCCGGCCGGAGCACGATATCCGGCCGGCGCTCCACGCTCCCGCCGCCCGCGGCCGGCGTTCGACCGCTGGCGATCTCGCCGATCGGGCTGCCCTTCCCGGATTTCTCCCGCGCCCGGGCTTGCCGACCGGCGAGATCGAGCCATTTCATGGCGCTGGTTCCAGCCTTCGGGGACGGGGCATCGCTGCCTACGGGACCCGGCGCCGTCGAAAGCGCGAACGGTCGGCAAATTCACCCGTGATGCGTATAACTCGAGGACAGAAACGATCCAGGCAGTGCGAAGGGAGCTATCGGACCTCGGTAAGTCGCCTCTACTTTGATGGCGGATCGCACGGCTCGACCAGCGTCGCGATCGAGACCGAGCAGGCACGAGACGCGGCCACGCGAGCCGTCCCTTGGAGGTGAAACACCGATGAACCAGCACTCCCCCGCTCTCGAAGCCGCAATCGCCCTGGCCCGCCGCGTCCATGCCGGCCAGACCGACAAGGCGGGTGCCGCCTATATCGGCCATCCGCTCCGAATCATGGCGAAGATGAGCAGCGACGACGAGCGGATCGCGGCGATCCTGCACGATGTCGTCGAGGACAGCCGCGACAGCGATCGGCCGGTCACGATCGCGGATCTCGTGGCCCTCCGCCTGCCCGCGCCGGCGATCGAAGCGGTCCGCCTCCTCACCCGTACGGATGACGGCACCGATCCGGCTGCCTACGAGGCCTACATCGACGCGATCCTGGTCGATCCGATCGCCCGCAAAGTCAAACTCGCCGATGTCGAAGACAATCTGGATGTGACGCGACTGAGCGAAGTGACCGAGCGCGACTTGAAGCGGCTGGAGAAGTACCGGCGAGTCCGGGCGCGGTTGCTCGGCCCAGCTTGACACTACGGCGCGAAGAGCCATTGGGCGACCACGCCTTTTCCGCCGGAAACCGCGCTGCGCGGTCCGGATTTCGCCGAATGACGCAATGACTCTGGCGCCTCGCCTCAATCCTGGGCAGAATGGCGAATTATTCCAGCGCCCGGAAAAAACCGGTGCCGCCTTGACCTGAAGAGGTGCCGTTTTCATGCTCGCCGTGGATCTGCACGCCCTTGTTGGGAAACTGAACGATGTCTGCCGCCAGTCGCTGGATGCCGCTGTCGGACTGACTGTCGGGCGCACCCATTACAACGTCGAGGTCGAGCATTGGCTGCTCAAGCTGCTGGATGCCGGCGACAGCGATTTCGTCCATATCCTGAAGCATTTCGAGCTCGATGGCGGGCTCGTCGCGGCCGAGCTCAACCGCACGCTCGATCGGCTGAAGCGCGGCAATGCCCGCGCTCCCGAACTCTCGCCGCAAGTCGTGGCGCTGGCGCGCGAGGCTTGGCTCGTCGCGTCCCTCGAAGGCCGAGCCGGCCGGATCCGCTCGGGCCACCTGATCGCGGCACTCCTGGTCGACGACGCCCTGGCGCTGCAGACCCGGCGGGCCTCGGCCGAGTTGGCCCGAGTGCAGCCGGAGGTTCTGCGCCGTGATTTCGCCAAGATCTGCGGCGGCTCGGCGGAAGCAGCGGCGGCCAGCGCGGCGCCCGCGGGCGATGCGCCCGGTGCCGCCAGCGAGCCGGGATCGCCAGCGCGCAGCAGCGCCACCCCGGCGCTCGACCAATTCACCATCGACCTCACCGCCCAGGCCCGAGCCGGCAAGATCGATCCGGTGCTCGGCCGCGACACCGAGATCCGCCAGGTCATCGATATCCTGACTCGGCGCCGGCAGAACAACCCGATCCTGACCGGCGAGGCCGGCGTCGGCAAGACCGCCGTGGTCGAGGGCTTCGCGCTCCGGATCGCCCGCGGGGACGTTCCAGCCGCTCTCGCCAAGATCGCGCTCCGGACGCTCGATCTGGGCCTGCTCCAGGCCGGCGCCGGGGTCAAGGGCGAGTTCGAGAACCGGCTGAAGCAGGTGATCGAAGAGGTGCGCGCCTCGGTCCAGCCGATCATCCTGTTCATCGACGAGGCCCATACCCTGATCGGCGCCGGCGGGGCGGCCGGTCAGAACGACGCGGCCAACCTCTTGAAGCCGGCGCTGGCGCGCGGCGATCTGCGCACGGTCGCGGCTACGACCTGGGCCGAATACAAGAAATATTTCGAGCGCGACGCGGCCCTCACAAGGCGTTTCCAGGTGGTCAAGGTCGAAGAGCCGGCCGAGCCGGTGGCCATCGCCATGCTGCGCGGGCTGGTCGGCACGCTGGAGAAGCACCATGAGGTGCGGATCCTGGACGAGGCGCTGGTCGAGGCGGTGCGCCTGTCGCATCGCTATATTCCGGCCCGGCAATTGCCCGACAAGGCGGTGAGCCTGCTCGACACGGCGTGCGCGCGGGTCGCCATGAGCCAGACTTCGCTGCCGGCGGCGGTCGAGGATCTGCGCCGGTCGATCGACCTCGACGGCGCCACGCTCGCGATCCTGCGCCGGGAGCTGGCGACCGGCGGCGCCCACGAAGCGGCGATCGCCGATCTCGAACAGAGTCGGGCCGAGGCAGGGGAAAAGCTCGCGGCTCTGGAACAGCGCTGGGAAGCGGAGAAGGTGCTGGTCGGCAAGATTCAGACTCTGCGCGCCTCGCTCGAAGCGCCGGGCGAGGCGACGGCGGCCCAGCAGGAGACGTGGCGGACCGAGCTCGCGGCCGAGTCCAAGGCGCTGAAGGAACTCCAGGGCGAAACACCGCTGCTCCAGCCGGTGGTCGACGGCCAGGCGGTCGCCGAAGTGGTCGCGGCCTGGACCGGGATCCCAGTCGGGCGGATGGTCAGCGACGAGATCCGCACCGTGCTGGCCCTCGATCAGCGCCTGCGCGAACGGATCATCGGCCAGGACCAGGCGTTGACGGCGATCGCCGAAGCGGTCAAGACCTCGCGGGCCAAACTCACCGATCCGCGCAAGCCGATCGGCGTGTTCCTGATGTGCGGCACCAGCGGCGTCGGCAAGACCGAGACGGCGCTGGCGCTGGCCGAACTCCTCTATGGCGGCGAGCAGAATCTGACCGTCATCAACATGTCGGAATTCAAGGAAGAGCATAAGATCTCGATGCTGCTGGGCTCCCCTCCGGGCTATGTCGGCTACGGCGAAGGGGGGGTCTTGACCGAGGCGGTGCGCCGGCGGCCCTACGGCATCGTTCTGCTCGACGAGATGGAGAAGGCGCATCCCGGCATCCAGGACGTGTTCTATCAGGTCTTCGACAAGGGCATGCTGCGCGACGGCGAAGGGCGCGACATCGATTTCAAGAACACGATCGTGATCATGACCTCGAATGCCGGGACCGATCTGATCGCCAGCCTGTGCGCCGATCCCGAGACGATGCCCGACGCCAAGGGACTGGGAGAGGCGCTCCGGCCGGAATTGCTGAAGATCTTCAAGCCGGCCTTCCTCGGCCGCCTGACGCTGGTGCCCTATTTCCCGCTGGCCGAAGAGATCATCCGTCAGATCGTGGCGTTGCAATTACGCCGGATCGAACGGCGGGTGAAGGAGAACTACAAGGCGCATTTCGCCTGGGATCCGGGCCTGGTCGAGGGCATCGCCCGGCGCTGTACCGAGTCCGAGAGCGGTGCGCGCAATATCGAGCGGATTCTGGCGCAAGGTCTGTTGCCGGAGCTCTCGGCCCTGCTGCTGGAGCGCATGGCCGAAGGCGCTTCGATCCAGACCATCAATGTCTCGATCGGCGAGGAGGGCAAGTTCGATTACCGGATCGCCTGATGCCGGAAGGTCGCAAGGCGCCTTATTTCTGCCATCCCGGGCTCTTATCGATAGCAATCGCAGATAGCGGCAGTTTCGAGTAGCATGGGGCGATGGCTGCCGCCAGCCGGGGTACGAACCCCCGCCCCCATCGGATCACCCCCAGTCCCGTTTCCTCACGACAACGCCACGCATCCCACCAATGGAGTTGAATCATGGGCCTTTACATGAGCTATCCCGGTCTCAAGGGCGACGCGACCGAGCAGGGCTTCAAGGATTGGATCACCTTGGAATCGGTGCATTTCGGCACCAGCCGCAGTGTCGCGGCCAGTGTCGGTTCGACTGCCGGCCGTGAAGCCAGCGTGCCCAACATCAGCGAGATCACCGTCACCAAGCGGCTCGACGCCGCCAGTGCCGGGCTGTTTCGCGCCTCGGTCACCTTGAGCAAGGGCCAGTCGGTCCAGATCGGCTTCACCCGCACCGGCGCCCAGGGCGAGGCCTACCTGAAGTACCAGCTCGACGACGTGCTGATCACCTCCTACAGCATTTCGACCTCGGGCGATCGCCCGACCGAGCAGGTCAGCATCAGCTGTGCCAAGTTCCAGATGACGGTGACGACGACCGATTCCTCCAACAACCCGCTGGCGCCGATGACGACCGGGTACGATCTGGCGCAGAACACGCCGGTCTGATCCACCGCCGTCCCTCGATGAGAGAGCCGCTCCCGAGCGGGTGGAAGCACGCGATCGGGAGAAGAGGCTCGATGGGAGCCGTGCCTCTAGACTGCTTTTCGATCGAACTCGATCGCAAAGCAGTCTAGGTTTTATGGTCGCTGCACCGCGCGGCGGTCCTCGGATCATGTTGTGCCGGCTCGGTCCAAGGGCCGGACCGGAAGCGGCAGGGCGATGTCGTCGAATTTCGAGATCGAGCAAACCGGGAGACTGCTGAACGTCGAGTCGCCGTTGGGCGACGACACGTTGATTTTGACCCGTTTCAGCGGGACCGAACACCTCTCCGGGCTGTTCACCTTTCGCCTGGATCTGGTCTCGCCCGACCACGACATTCAGCCGCAAGAGATCCTGGGCAAGGGGATTTCCTGGTCGGTGGGCAAGCCCGACGGGAGCCGGCGCCCCTTCCACGGCATCGTCGGCCGGTTGGGCGGCGGCGGCAGCTTCGGCCGCGGCTATCGCTGGTATTATCTCGACGTGATGCCGGCGCTCTGGCTCTTGACCCACAACGAGAATTGCAAGGTCTTCCAGAACAAGACCGTCCCGGACATCATCCAAGCGGTTGCCGGCGATTTCCCTGATGTCGTGCTCGACCTCTCCGGCATCACCGGCGACCATCCGCCGCGTAATTACTGCGTGCAGTACAAGGAATCGGACTTCGCCTTCCTGTCCCGGATCATGGAAGACGAAGGCCTGTTCTATTACTTCCGCCACGCCGAGGGCAGCCACACCATGGTGGTGGCGGACAGCAACGCCACCTTCTTCGACTGCATCGGCACCGATGTCAGTTTCGGCGTCAATCCGGATGTCGAAGCCTTCGTCACCCAGTGGCTGCCGCGCCGCCAGTTCCGCGCCGGGAAGTGGGCGCAGCGGGACTATAATTTCGAGACTCCGACCAATACGCTACAGAGTTCGGTCAATACCCTGATCAACGTGCCGACCTTCAGCGCCTTCGAGATCTTCGACTATCCGGGCGGTTATCTGACCAATGCGGCCGGCGACCAGAAGACCCGGATCCGGATGGAAGCCGAGGAATCCGGCTACCAGTTGGTCGATGCCGAGAGTACCGCCAGCGGGTTCGCCACCGGCGGCCGGTTCACGCTGGGCACGCACGAGGTCACGCCGGAGGGCGGCAACGGCTATTTCGTCACCAGCGTCTCGCATGACGCGTCCGATTTCTCGCATGTCACCGGCGAGGGCACCGGCGAGCCACCGACCTATCGCAACAGCTTCTCCTGCATGACCGAGCAGAACAACTACCGCGACGAATGCAAGACGCCGCGGCCGGTCATTCCCGGGCTGCAGCAGGCGATCGTGACCGGCGCTTCCGGCGACGAAATCTGCACCGACGAGTATGGACGGATCAGGATCAAGTTTCCCTGGGACCGGTTCGGCGCGAGCGACGATACGAGTTCGTGCTGGGTCCCGGCCGCCCAGCTCTGGGCCGGGCCGCAATGGGGCGGCCAGTTCGTGCCGCGGGTCGGCATGGAAGTGCTGGTCGGGTTCTATAATGGCGATCCCGACCACCCGATCGTGATCGGCTGCGTCTATAACGCGCTCAACATGCCGCCCTATGCGCTGCCCGACAACAAGACGCAGAGTGGAGTCAAGAGCCACAGCTCGACCGGCGGCGGCAATGACAATTTCAACGAACTGCGCTTCGAGGACAAGAAGGGGTCCGAGCAGATCTCGGTCCAGGCCGAGAAGGACCTGACGACTCTGGTCAAGAACGACGAGACCCGCACGGTCCAGAACGACCAGACTCTGACCATCACCAACAACCGGACCATCACCGTCCAGCAAGGCAACGAGACCGAGACGATCCAGCAAGGCAACCGCTCGGTGACGCTCGATCAGGGCAATGATTCGCTGACGCTCAGCCAAGGCAATCGGACGGTCGAACTGAAGATGGGCAACGACCAGCTCACCCTCGACATGGGCAATCTGACCATCGATGTGAATATGGGCTCGGTTTCGATCACGGCAATGCAAGGGATCACCCTCACGGTCGGCAGCTCCAGCCTGTCGATCACCCAGACCGGGATCGCGCTCAACGGCATCATGCTGAGCATCGATGCGACCGGCCAGGCCGAAATGTCGGGGGCGATGGTCGAGGTCAGCGGCGACGCGATGACCGAGATCTCCGGCGGCATCGTGATGATCGGCTGAGATGACCGAGGCCCGCAGCACGCCCTATGTCAAGCTCGCCGGCGCCGACCCGGCCGAGTTGGCCGAACGCCTGAAGCTCGACGACGAAGCCCGCGCCTTGCTCGCCCCCGATCTCACCGTCGACGCCTATGTCGGCCGGCTCAACGGCGCCGGGCGCTATCCGGCGGCGATGACGGTCCTGGCCCATGCGCTGCCCAAGCGCGAAGCCGTGTGGTGGGCCTGCGTCGCCGTGCGCAAGGCGGGTCCGCCCATTCAGGGCTCGCCCGCGGCCGAAGCACTCGCCGGGGCCGAGACCTGGGTCCGCCGTCCGACCGAAGAGAACCGGCGCAGCGCCCACCAGACGGCCCAGCGCGCCGGCCTCGATACGCCCAGCGCCTGGGCGGCGATGGCCGCCTTCTGGTCCGGCGACAACATGGCCCCGCCCGGGGCGCCCACCGTCACGCCCGGCAAGGCGCTGACCGGCAAGGCCGTCGCGGCGGCGGTCATGCTGGCCGCGGTTCAGCGCGAGCCGCAATTCGCCCCCGACAAATTCCGTGCCTTCACCGCCAGCGCCCTCGACATCGCCCGCGGCGGCGACGGCCGCGGCACGACCGCGCTGGCCTCGCCGCGATGATCCGAGGAGCATTCTGATGGGCATGCCGGCCGCACGACTTCTCGACATGCATGTCTGTCCGATGGTGGACGGCATCGTCCCTCATGTCGGCGGCCCGATCGTCGGACCCGGTGCTCCCAATGTGCTGATCGGCGGCATGCCGGCCGCGCGCATCTCCGACATGCTGGTCTGCGTCGGCCCGCCCGACGTGATCGTGACCGGCAGCTTCACGGTGCTGATCTGCGGCATGCCCGCTGCCCGGATCACCGACATGACGGTCCATGGCGGGGTGATCGTCACCGGCTGCATGACGGTGTTGATCAGCTAGCAGACGCTTTGCGAAACACCGGCCACCTTCTCGGCGGTCCGCCCCGCATCCTCGCCCCTGCGGCCAGATCCCGGACGGCGGAACTCGGTCAGACTTCAAACAATCGCCAAATCCCAGAATTTTTCGGCAATTCTCTCTTTGCCCTTACGGCCTTCCAGCTGATCGGAAATCACCAGGCCGGTGGGGCAGGTGACATTGATCTCGGTCAAATAATCGCCGATCACATCCAAGCCGACGAGAAAGAGACCGCGCTTGCCGAGTTCGGATCTGACCGCCGCGCAAATATCACGGTCCCGTTTGGTCAAAGGCGCGGCTACGGGGCTACCGCCGACGCGCATGTTGCCGCGGGCATCTCCCGATGCGGGTCGACGCGTGAAGCTGCCGACCGGATTGCCATCCAACAAGATGATGCGCTTGTCGCCGGCCGTTTGGATTTCGGGAAGATATTTTTGGATCATCCACGGTTCTGCGTTTATCGCGCCGACCGTCTCCAACAGTGCCGGTAAATTGTCGTCATCCAATTTGATGTGAAAGATGCCGTGGCCGGCAAAGCCATGCAGTGGTTTAAAAATGATGTCGCCATGAGTCTGGCGAAATTCTTCGATCGCGCGATAGTCTCTCGTGATCAATGTCGGCGGCATCAGGTGTGGGAAATGCGTCGCCAGTAATTTTTCAGGCGAATTTCGCACGCCAACCGGATCGTTGATGATTTTCACTTTTCCTTGCAAATGCTCGAGGACGTGCGTTGCGGTAATGTAGGCCAAATCAAAAGGCGGTTCCTGGCGCATAAGAATAAGGTCGAATTTGGACAAGTCTTTTATTTCGGGCTCGCCCTGCGTCCAGAAAGGCTCCGCCTTGTCTTGAAAATGAAGAAGCCGTCCGCAGGCCGTGACCCGGGCGCCGCTCTCGCTCATATCGAGGCGCAATTGCGCCGGCGGGTAACAAAAAAGCTCATGGCCGCGCTCTGCGCCAGCCCGAGCCAACTCGAGCGTGCTGTCGGTTTTGGGATTGAGCCGCCCGAGCGGATCCATCTGCAGAGCGACGCGTTTGGTCATCCTTCTCTCCTCATACCAAGCATCTCGCGAAGGGCGCGGCAGCAATGCGGGCCTGCGGATTCCGACGATGTCGCCCGGGCCTTCCAACGTAATGTCGGCCAAAAGTTCCGATTGAAGCCGGCCGTGCGGCGAGCGCTCGTGAGCGCTGGTTTTGCATGTGTGCGGGGCGCGGTCAAGCTTCGGGATCGGCCCGCAACACCACCGTCCGGTACCGGCTCGTCGGTTCGTGCGGCTGGTCCGGCGGGTTGATCGGCGGCGCGGACCAAATCTGCCACTCCGCGCTGCTGGAAACGCGCAGGTCTCGGAGGTGGCAAAGAAGAGGTCGGGCAAGCGGAGCAGCCAGCATCATCATGAGCATCGCCTCACCCCGAACACCCACCGTTGACACTCGTCCGCCATTGCCCTAGGTTCCGCCGCTCCCGCAACCCGGCCAGGTTCGTCATGAAGATCGTGAATTCCCTGAAGACGCTGAAAAATCGCGACAAGAATTGCCGCGTCGTGCGCCGACGGGGCCGCGTCTATGTCATCAACAAGGCCAACCCGCGTTTCAAGGCGCGTCAGGGCTGAGGGTCGCCGGCGGGGTGCCCGGCGGCGATCGGGCTCGGGCCGCTGGGGTTTGGGGCCGACTCGGGGCGGGTCCCTGCCACTGCCGTCGGCGGAATTTCACCTTGGCCCCGAGGTGTGCGGCCCGTGAAGATGCCCACTCCCGATGCTGCGATCCTTCAGCGCCGGCGGCAGATCGCCCAGGCGCTGCGCCGGATTCTGCCGGCCGAGCAGGTGATCGACGACGAGACCGAGCGGCGCGTCTATGAAAGCGATGGCTTGACCGCCTATCGCGAGCTGCCGCTGCTCGTGGCCTTGCCGGGCACCACCGAAGAGGTCTCGGCCATCCTCGCTTATTGCAACGCCGAGGGAGTCAAGATCGTGCCGCGCGGGGCCGGCACTTCGCTCAGCGGCGGCGCCTTGCCCCTGGCCGACGGGTTGACGCTGGGCCTGGCCAGGCTCAATCGCGTCCTCGCCATCGATTACGCCGATCGCTGTGCCGTGGTCCAGCCCGGGGTGACCAATCTCGCCATTACCCGGGCGGTCGAGGCCGAGGGGTTCTATTACGCGCCCGACCCGTCGAGCCAGATCGCCTGCACCATCGGCGGCAATGTCGCCGAGAATTCGGGCGGGGTGCATTGTCTGAAATACGGTCTCACCACCAACAATGTGCTGGGCATCGAGATGGTGCTGATGGACGGCTCGATCATTCGGCTGGGCGGCCGGCATCTCGATGCCGGCGGTTATGATCTGCTGGGGATCATGGTCGGTTCCGAAGGGTTGCTCGGTGTGGTCACCGAGGTCACGGTGAGGATCCTGCCGCGGCCGCAAGGGCTGCAGGCGCTGATGATCGGGTTTCCTTCGAACGAACAAGGCGGTGCCTGTGTCGCCGAGATCATTGCCGCGGGGATCATCCCGGCCGGGATGGAAATGATGGACCGGCCGGCGATCCATGCCGCCGAGGCCTTTGTCCAGGCTGGATATCCGCTCGATGTCGAGGCCCTGCTCCTGGTCGAACTCGATGGGCCGGCAGTCGAGATCGACGAGTTGACCGCTCGGGTCGAGGCGCTGGCTCTCGGCTGCGGCGCCGTCTCGTGCCGGATCAGCCGGAATGAAGAGGAACGCCTGCGTTTCTGGGCCGGGCGCAAGGCGGCGTTTCCGGCAGTCGGGCGAATCTCACCCGATTATTATTGCATGGACGGGACCATCCCGCGCCATCGCTTGGCCTTCGTCCTCCAACGCATGGCGGAAATGTCGGAGCGATACGGCTTGCGCGTCGCCAACGTCTTCCATGCCGGCGACGGCAATCTCCACCCGCTGATTCTCTATGATGCCAACCAGCCGGGCCAGTTGGACCGGGCAGAGGAATTCGGCTCCGAGATCCTGCGCCTCTGCGTCGAAGTCGGCGGCGTCCTGACCGGCGAGCACGGCGTCGGGGTCGAGAAGCGCGACCTCATGCCAGTGATGTTCAACCAAACCGATCTCGACCATCAGATGCGGTTGAAATGCGCATTCGACCCGCAGCATCTGCTCAATCCGGGCAAGGTCTTTCCCCAGCTCCGGCGCTGTGCCGAGCTCGGCCGCGTGCATGTCCATCGGGGCGAAGCGCGCTTTCCCGACTTGCCGCGGTTCTGAAGCACGATGGCGCTGCTGCAGCCGACGACGCCGGCGGCCCTGGCCGAGGCCGTGTCCTGGGCGATGGCGCGCAAGACATCGCTGGAGCTGGTCGGGGGCGGGACCAAGCGGGCGATCGGCCGGCCGGTGCAGACCGAGGCGGTGCTCGATCTGGGCGGGCTCCGCGGCATCAGTCTCTACGAGCCGGCCGAGCTGGTGCTGAGCGCCGGGGCCGGCACGCCCCTGGCCGAGATCGAAGCCGTGCTCGCGGAGTCGGGCCAGCGCCTGGGCTTCGAGCCGCCGGATTATGCGCTGCTGCTGGGCGGCGAGCCGGGGCGGCAGACGCTGGGCGGCATCGTCGCCGCCAATCTGGCCGGATCGCGGCGCCTGACTGCAGGTGCGGCGCGCGATCACGTCCTCGGATTCAGCGCCGTCAGCGGCCGGGGCGAGGCGTTCAAATCCGGCGGCCGCGTCGTGAAAAACGTCACCGGCTATGATCTTTCCAAGCTGGTCTGCGGCTCCTGGGGCACACTCGCCGCCTTGGCCGAGGTGACGGTCAAGGTCCTGCCCGTCCCGGAGACCGAGACGACCCTGCTGCTGCCCGGGCTCCACGCCGAGCCGGCGGTCGCGGCGATGAGCCGGGCGCTCGGCAGCAGCCAGGAGGTGAGTGCCGCCGCCTGGCTGCCGGCCGGCCTCGCTCGCGGGGCGGGACAGACCGGACCCGTCGTGGCATTGCGCCTGGAAGGGTTGGCCGGCTCGGTCCGCTTCCGGGTCGCGGCGTTGCGCCGGATTTTCGCCGGCAGGGCTGCCGAGACCGGGTTCGAGGGATCCGCGTCGGCTTCGTTCTGGCGCGCGATCGGGGCGGCCGAACCGCTGGCGTCCCGGCCGGGGAGTCTGATCTGGAAGGTCTCGGTGCCGCCCAGCGCCGGCCCGGCCGTGCTCGCGGCCTGTCCGGAAGGAGCCGGATTTCTCGATTGGGGTGGCGGGCTGGTCTGGTGCGCGACCGGCGCCGGCGACGATTCTGCCGACCGCCTGCGCCGGGTCGTTGCCGAGCGCGGCGGCCATGCCACCCTGATCCGCGCTCCGGCCGCGACCCGGGCGGGCATCGCCGTGTTCGAGCCCCTGTCCGGCCCTTTGGCCGATCTCACCGGCCGGGTCAAGGAGAGCTTCGATCCCGTCGGGATCCTCAACCCCGGCCGACTCTGGGCCGGGATCTGAGGCGGCCCATGCAGACCAACTTCACCCTGGCCCAGCTCGCCGACGCCGACACGGCCGAAGCCGAGAAGATCCTGCGCGCCTGCGTCCATTGCGGCTTCTGCACGGCGACCTGCCCTACTTACGTCCTCCTCGGCGACGAACTCGATTCCCCGCGCGGCCGGATCTATCTGATCAAGGACATGCTGGAGAACGACCGGCCGGCGAGCGCGCAGGTGGTGAAGCATATCGACCGGTGCCTGAGCTGCCTCAGCTGCATGACGACCTGCCCCTCGGGCGTGCATTACATGCACCTGGTCGATCACGCCCGCGCCCATATCGAGGCGACCTATGCCCGGCCCTGGGCCGATCGGGTGCTGCGCCGGGTGCTGCAGATCGTGCTGCCGAGCCCGACTCTGTTCCGGTTCGGCCTGCTCGCAGCTCGCTTGGTGCGGCCGTGGCGGGACGGGTTTTCCGGGCGGCTCGGCGCCATGCTCCGGCTGGTCCCGGCACGGCTGCCGGCGCCGTCGAGGGTCGACCGGCCCCAGAGCTTCGCCGCCGAGGGCGAAAGGCGCCGGCGGGTGGCGCTGCTGACCGGCTGTGCTCAGCGGGTGCTGGCGCCGCAGATCAACGAGGCGACGATCCGGCTGCTGACCCGCCACGGCTGCGAAGTCGTCGTGGCCAAGGGCGCCGGCTGCTGCGGGGCGCTGGTCCACCATCTGGGGCAGGGCCGCTCGGCTCTGGCTTTCGCCCGGGCCAATATCGATGCCTGGTCGCGCGAGATCGGCGGCGCCGGGCTCGACGCGATCGTGGTCAACGCCTCGGGCTGCGGCACCAGCGTCAAGGATTACGGCTATCTGCTGCGCGAGGAGCCGGCTTATGCCGAGAAGGCGGCGGCGATCTCGGCCCTGGCGCGGGACGCGACCGAGATCATGGCGGAACTGGGCCTGGCGCCGCCGGTGCCGGTGCCCCGCCTCACCGTCGCCTATCAGGCGGCCTGTTCGCTCCAGCACGGCCAGCGCATCGTGGCGCAGCCCCGGGCGCTGCTCACTCGGGCCGGCTTCGCCGTGCGCGAGATTGCCGACGGGCATCTCTGCTGCGGCTCGGCCGGGACCTATAATCTGCTCCAGCCGGTGCTGGCGGACGAGCTCCGCCAGCGGAAACTGGCGAACATCGCCCGGCTCGAGGCCGATCTGATCGCCAGCGGCAATATCGGCTGCATCACCCAGCTCGCCGGCGGGGCCACGATTCCCGTCGTCCATACCGTGGAATTGCTCGATTGGGCGACCGGCGGCCCCAAGCCCGGGGCGCTCGCCTAACTCAATGGGCCTTGGCCTCGGCGAATTCGGCGAGGGCGCCCACGAACCGGCGCAGATGCGGCCGAATCTCGGCCGCGCGCTCCGGACGGAAGGCGAAAGGCCGTGCCTCGTCCATATATGTGGCCTGAACCAGCTCCAACTGGACGGCATGAACGTCGCGGACCGGCGCCCCGTAATGCCCGGTGATATAGCCGCCCCGGAAGCGGCCGTTGAGGGTGCTGGTATAGGTCTCGGCCGATGCCAGAATCCCGCTCACCGTCTTGGCCAGGCCGGGATCGGCGCTGTCGCCCTCGTTGGTGGCGATGTTGAAATCGGGCAGGCGGCCGGGGAACAGCCGCGGCACTTCGGCGCGGATCGAATGCGCTTCGAACAGCACGGCCGTCCCATAGGTCTCGCGCAATCGGGCGAGTTCGGCATCGAGGCGGGCATGATAGGGCCGCCAATAGCGGTCGACCCGCTCGCGCTGCTCGGCGGCACCGGGTGCCGCTCCGGGTCGATAGACGGGTGTCCCGTCGTAGAGCAGCGAGGGAACCAGGCCGGTCGTCGCCGAACTATAGAGCGGCTGGTGGTGGGGCGGCCGGTTGAGATCGATGACCAGGCGCGAATAGTGGGCGACCAGCACGCTGCAACCGAACTCGTCCAGAAAATCATAAAGTTCCGGCAAATGCCAATCAGTATCCGGCACCGATTTGGCCGGCCGGCTGAGACGCTCGGCAAATCCCGGCGGAAAGGCGGTGCCGGCATGGGGAATGCTGACCAGCATCGGGATCCGGCCTTGGGAGAAGCGGTAAGTCGACACGGGCATCCTCCTCGAGCTCGAGTCCAGGCCAGATGAATCCAGAATTGAAGTTCGTCACACACACGTCATCATTATGTGCGGCGCTGGCGAGAGCGTGGCAAGAGTTTTGCTGCATCGCACGCGCATCATTCGGCACGGAACCTCGCGACCGGGGCTCTTCACCGCTGGCGCCGCAGCCAGCGCAGCGCTCTCGGCAGCAGCAGCGAGGCGACGAGCGAGGCGAGGCCGACCAGCGTCGGTTCGATCCAGCTCACCTGGGTGCCGGCGGCACCGACATCGACCCAGAACACCGTCATCGGCAGCAGCCCGAGCAGAGTGCCCCAGAGATAGTCGACCATCGAGACTTGAGTCAGGCCGAAGGCGTAATTGACCGGGGTGTGCGGCAAGATCGGGACCAGCCGGATCAGCGCCACGCCGCGCCAGCCGCCATCGTCGAGCCGCTTCTTGAGCAGCGCCAGCCAGGCGAGACCGCGCTCGCCGTCGAGCGCGAAGATGCCGCGATGCAGATAGCGGACGAGCGCGAACCCGGCGATCGAGCCCGCCATCGCCCCGATCGTGGTCAACGCGATCCCGGCCCACAGCCCGAACACCAGACCGGCCGCGACCGCCATGATCGTCCGCGGGATGAACACGAGACTCACCACGATATGGGCCAGCACGAACGCGACCGGTGCCCAGGCATTGTCGACGAGCAGCGCCTGGATCGCGGCCGGCTGCAGTTGAGCCCGGCCGGCATAGCCTGCGACACTGACGCCGATGACGACGGCCAAGACCAGCAGCCGCAAGAGGGTTCGGCGCAAGGCCTCAGGCTGCCGTGTCGGACAAGGGCACGCGTTGCACCTCGGGCTCGTCGAGCAGCACCGGCTGCTTGGCCCGGCGCTGCAGCCACATTACGCCGAAGAGGTCGGTAATGCCGACCCAGAGCCGGTCGAAGGTGCCGTAATTCGATTTGCCGCGTTGGCGCGGCCGGTGATTGACCTCGACCGAGACCACTCGCCCGCCGGCGCGCAGCACCAAGGCCGGCAGAAACCGATGCATATGGTCGAAATAGGGCAATTCCAGGAATGTAGCGCGCTCGAACAGCTTGAGGCCGCAGCCGGTATCGGGCGTGGCGTCGCCCAGGAGCCAAGAGCGGACAGCGTTGGCCAGGCGCGAGGACAGGCGCTTGATCGCCCGGTCCTGGCGCTTGGTCCGCCAGCCGGCATAGAGCTCGGCCGTGCCGCCGGTGCTGGCCAGCCGCCACAGCGCCGGAATATCGGCCGGATCGTTCTGGCCGTCGCCGTCGAGCGTCGCCACCCAGCGGCCCCGCGCCGCTTTGACCCCGCTCCGCACCGCCGTGCTCTGGCCGCAGCTCTGCTGGTGGCGCACCAGCCGCAGCTTCGAGTCGTGGATCTGCAGCGCCCGGATGCGCGCGACCGTGTCGTCGGCGCTGCCGTCATCGACATAGACGATTTCGAAACCGACCAGCCGGTCGAGTGCAGCATGAATTTCGGCGACGAGCGGGGCGATGTTCGGGCCCTCGTTCTTGACCGGGATGACGATGGAGAGCTCCAACGGGTCCAACCGATGTTATGGGTCGCCTCGCAGCGCAAGGGCCGCCTTTAGCACAGTCGGCCGGCCCGACCAAGCCGCCTGCACACCATCGCCGCCGACTGGTCTCCGCTCAGGGGCCGACCCAGCCGATCCGCCAGACGCGCTGCCCGACATCGTCGGCCACCAGCAGGCTGCCGTCCTTGGCGGTGGCGAGCCCGACCGGCCGGCCCCAGACTTGCGCCGGGTTGGTACCGGGAAGCCAGAATCCGGTCAGGAAATTCTCGTAGCCGCCCAGCGGCTTGCCGTCCTTGAAGCGGACCCGGACGATCTTGTAGCCGGTCGGCAGGCTCGAATTCCAGGACCCGTGGAGCGAGACGAAGGCATCGCCGCGATACTCTGCGGGGAATTGGGCCCCTTCGTAGAATTCGAGTCCGAGCGGTGCGGAATGGGCCTGGAACAGCAGATCGGGGGTGATCGCCGCGGCGACCAGATCCGGCCGCTTGTCGCCGAGCGGTCCCGGCTGCTTGTTCCGGCCGATGAAGCAATAGGGCCAGCCGTAGAAGCCGCCGTCGGCGACGCTGGTCAGATAATCCGGTACCAGCCCGTCGCCGAGCCCGTCCCGCTCGTTGACCACGGCGAAGAGCGTGTTCGTCCCCGGATAGATCCTGATCCCGACGGCATTGCGCAAGCCCGTGGCGAAGATCCGGCCGGGCCCGCCCGCGGCCTCGAACTCCTTGATCGTCGAGAAAGGCTGCGGATCCTCGGCGATGTTGGTTTCCGAGCCGATCGACACATAGAAATGCTTGCCGTCCGGGGCGAACACGATGTTGCGGGTAATGTGACCGCCGGTGTAGTTGCCGAGAGCGCCGTCGTCGGTCACCTGTTCGGCCGGTCCGGCCGTGCCGTCCGCGGGGTTCCAGCGGTAGCGCCACACGGCGCGGGTGTCGGCGATATAGACGAAGCCGTCATGAAAGGTGACGCCATGCGGATGGGAGAGCCCGCCGGCGAAGGTGAACCGCTTGCTGGCCTTGCCGGTGCCGCCCTCGTCCCGCAGCACCGTGACCTTGCCGGCCTTGAGTTCGGCCAGCAGCACGTCGCCGTTCGGCAACACGTCGAGATAGCGGGCATGATCGAGCCCGTCGGCGAAGACCGACACGGCGAAACCCGGCGGCACATGCGGCAGCGCCCCTTCGGGCCGCTTGACGACTTCCGACTCGTTGCCGACCGAGGTATTCTCGGCCGGCGCCGGCATCGACGCCGGCAGGATCTCGAAATGCTCGCCCACCCGCTGTTCCGGGATCTCGGCCGCAGCGACGCCGATCAGGGCCGAGGCGGCGGCGAGGAGGCCGCAGCCGATCCGAAGGCTCACCATGGTCATCCTCCAGCGCATCTCGAGCCCGGCACGAGTGCTGCCGGTGCCGATCATTTCAACGGCCGATCGTCAGAAGTCAAGGGCAGGGATCGGTTGGCACGAAATGCTGCCGCACGGAGGCGCCCCCCATATATGAGGCGAGTCAGGACCAAGAAAAGATTCGTCGAATGCGACAGATGTCATCTATCTGGCCAGGCCTTTCAGCCCCTCTCCCGCACCGCGGGAGAGGGGCTTGACCGATTCCAGATGTAATATCCTCGAGTGAAACCTGCTTGGTCGGCAGATTCGGTCAAAATGCCCCGGGGTGGCGGGGCGGCCGACCCCTTGCGGAACCGTTTAAATCCGACGACTCGAGGACACTCGTACACTCTGTCCCAATCACGGCGGGTCGCTACCGGTGGCCGGGGTTTCGGGCGGCGGCTTCTCTGCCGCCGGCGGGGCAGCGGCGGCGGGCCGCCGGTCGGAGTCGTAGTCTCGGTAGGGGGAACCCGGGGGCTTGGTCCGGATTTCTTCGATCGCCCAGTCCTCCTCCGCCCAGAGGCTCCAATCGACCGCGACGCCCAGTTCCTTGCAGAGGGCGGCGACGACGGCACCGAGCGGGCGATCCCCGATGAAATCCTCGAAGCTCTCCTCGTCGTCGAGCCGTTCCTGGAGATCGTTGCGGATCGACTCCCGGCCTGTTTCCGAGCCCGGCAGGTCGGCGATCGCCTCGCCGACGATGCGCCGGATTTCGGCACGCTTCGGGCGCTGCCGCTGGGACTGGTCGGCGGGTGCGGGTTTCGCCTCGCCGGCCGATGCCGCCTCGGCCGAGTCGTTCCGGCGGTTCCCACCCTTGGCCGCCGCTTTCGCGTCCCGCGCCTGGCCGCGTTCGAAGAAGTGCTCTTCCAGCGCCCAGCACCGGCGGACCGCGCGGGAGATTCGTTCGAAGATGAGGCCGATATCGGTGCCTCCGCGGCCCAGGAACGTCGCTTGCGCCGCGGCCAGTTCCATGACCGCCCGTCCCGGATCCACGCGGCCGGTCATCATCTCGTCGACCGTGGCATGGGCGAGATTGGCTTGCGACTCCGCTTGGGACCTGAGCGCCTTGGCGATATCCATCCCGATCCCGGCCAACTCCTGGAGCGCGCGCGAGCGCCTTTCGGCGAAACCGGGATCCCGGCCGCCCGCGCCGCGGGCGCGCGCATCCGACTGGACCCTGTCGGGATCGTTCGGCGACGCCTCGTCGGGCGGGGAGGTGAGATAGGTGATGTTCATGGAATGTATCCTGAACGATAGCCATGCTCGATTCAAGCCCTTTCGCGTGGCTCAGCCAAATTTTTTCGATGAGCGCGACGAGGACGAGGTCGAGGTCGAGGCCGCAGGGGGCCGACGGCGTAGATCACGGCGGTCGCTGTGGGATGAGCGGACTGGGCCGTGGACGGGCGGGTTTGGAAACGGCGTTGGGAAAAACTGCCGTTCGCCCCCTATTTGTCTTTGCTCGGTTTTTTCCGAAACCCTCGGCAATTCCCGCAACCCTATAGGACCTCGGCGGGGTCCGTGCAACAATCCACTGGGGAGGAGAAACCGCGAACAGCGCCGGATCCATGTACCGCCACTCCTGGCCAGATGGATAGGTTGAACTGGTTTATCAAAATCCCATTTCCCTGGCGTCTTGCGCGAGTTCAGGCGATGATCGCTCTCGTCAAATTAGCAGGCGACACTGCCGACACCCAGTGGATGCCAGCAAGACCAAAGCAAGGAATTGGGAAGCCTATCATGCCGCATGAAGTTGGGCTGCGCCTGGGAGCGACTTGGCGGAAGACCGATTTTCAGGTTCATACGCCGCGCGACGCCCAGTGGAACGGGCCGTCGTTTGACGGCTCCGAGCAGGGAAAGATTGATCGCTTAGCGTGGGCCACTGGGCTCATCCGGGCAGCAGTTGCGGGCGGCCTCCATTCCATCGCGATCACCGATCATCATGACCTCGAATATATCCCAGTCGTCAAGCAGGCACTCATCGATCTCCAGAATCTGGGAGAGGCACTGGATTTCTGGGTTTTCCCTGGGATGGAAGTCACTTGCAATGACAACGTCCAATGCCTATTGTTGTTCGACGCTGACCTGGGACTTGCCGAATTGGATAGGCTCTACGGTGGTTTACTACAAAATGTCGTAAGGCCGGATCCATATATTTCAAGAACTCCGCAGAATTCGGTTTGCGGGCACGATATTTCCTCCTTCTTATCCATCCTGAAGGAGGATATCGTACTGAAAGAACGTTTCATTCTTCTTCCACATGGGGGTGACCCTGGCAGTTCTCACAAGTCAATTCTTCAGAATGGATTTCACACGCGCTTTCGAGAGTTAGACTGCGACGGTGTCTACATTGAAAAGCCGATTATTGCGTTGAATGACAAGACCACAAAAAAAATTAGGGGCGACTTTACTGACTGGGGCAGCCGGCGGCGCGGTATCATTCCAACCGGTGATAATCGTAAAGCGGATTTCTCAGATCTCGGCTCGAATCCGTGCTGGATTCGCCTTGGCGAACCCACCGCTGAATCCATTAGGCAGGCGTTGCTCGCGGATGAAGCACGAATCTACTATGGACTGCCTATTCTACCCAGCCATCGCGTGTTGCGACTCGAAGTCAGCTCAACAATCTGCGGGCCAGACTTCAAAATGCTTCTCAATGACGGCTTCAACGCGCTTATCGGCGGCCGCGGTTCTGGTAAATCAGCGGCTCTTGAGTATTTACGCTTTGGGATCGGCCGCAGCGTGTTTGAGCATGCAGGCGCTCCCGAAGAGGGCGATCGCGTGAAAAAGCTATTGACAGACACGCTTCAGGACGGATTCGTACGGGTCACTCTAGTACGGGGCGAGATCACGGAGACGTGGACTCGTACGGTTGCCAAACTCAATAAGATTGTAGTTAGCCGGGCCGACGCGAGCACAGAGGAAATCACCATTGAGGTCGCGCAGCAACGATTCCCGGCGCGAGGCTATCACCAAAAAGAACTATCATCGGTTGTAGCCACGACGCGATCTGCGGCCGACCAGATTACCGGGATTGCTGCAGCCGAGCTCGTCGCCGAACGACGAACGAATGACGCCGATCGAGTTGCGGCAATACTGGAACTCACGACTGCCTTTCAACAGGTTGTAGAACATTGGAGCGCCCAAGCTGCTCATGAGCGTAAGATCTCGGCGGTTGCGGATCTAAAACGTCAGATTGCCGCTATCCAGGAGCGGCTCAAGGCGGCCGGACTATCGGAAGACGCTCAGAGGACCCTCGCACTCGCGCCAGAATATACGCGGGCAGCGGCATATACGCGGAACGTCATCGACGGCATCGATCGATCGAAACGGGCCTTGCAGGAAATCGCTTCAGACGTATTCGGGAACAGCCCTGAACCGTCGCTGCCGACCAACGAAGACTTTGACGCAGTGCGCCAGATTATAGCCGACGTTCGTAGGGACGCGGCGCACATCCAAGATCTCACCGCGCGGAGCGTTGCGATAATCGATGCGCTCATAGCCAGCGTAACGGAACAACAGAATCTCTTCGCTCAGAGGCAGGGAACATTCCAAGAGCAGCTGGCGGTCGCGGTTGCCGAGCAACAACAGCATAAGACCCTGTTGGACGAAGCCCGTCTCCTGAACACGCGGCTTGAGGCGGCTGAAAAGGAGGAGCAGCGGGCTGCCATCCGCTTGAAAGAGCTGGATGCAGCGCCAGCACAATACAGCAAGGCTGAAAGCGGTCTCACTGAATTGGTACAGGTACGGCGCCGACTGCTAACCCGCGCGGCTGAGCAGGCGAGCGCGATGTCTGATGGTCTGCTTCGAGCGTCGGTGGTGCCCACCGCGGTATCGGATGATCAAATTAAGGCGCTGTGCGCAATGATTGAGGGCTCTCGCATTCGGTCGCCGGAGGAAAAAGTGAGACAATACCTTTCCTCTGTCGTATTCCAACCATCGGGTTGGGAAATATTGCGCGATCGGCTAATCTTGCTCTGTAAAGCTAAGGCACGACTGCCTGCTATCGCAGGCGAATCTCCTTCATTTGATGATTCAGTCAAGCAGAAGCTGAACGAGGCGTTTTCCTTCGAAGAACTCACCGACTTCGGGAGGCAGTCGATTTGGACGAAGATATCGCCGGCAACGGTCACGCCGGTTTTGACGGCCATGCCTGACGCGTATGTCGAATTCGAATTTCGTGACCATGATGGTACATATATTCCATTCGAGCGGGCGTCTCCGGGGCAGCAAGCTGCGGCCTTGCTAACGCTGCTCCTCAAACAAAAAGCTGGAACTTTGCTAATCGATCAACCGGAGGACGATCTCGACAATCGCGTGATCATGCAAATGGCTCAGCTACTCCGCACCACCAAGGCCAATCGGCAGCTGATCTTTTCTACTCACAACCCGAACTTTGTCGTCAACGGCGACGCTGATAAAGTGGTGGTCATGAATTCCGGATCAACCGCAGGTTTGGTCGGCGCGACCGTAAGACCACGCATCTCAATCGCCACAGATGGGGCCATTGAGGCGGCCGATGTGCGTGATGCGATTACCGAGATTATGGAGGGCGGGAAGGCGGCCTTTGAACTTCGCGGCCGCAAGTACGATTTCGGCAAAGTAGACCGATTTTCCGGCCCGGTGAAAACGAACGGCCGGTCTTGAGGGCCGCAGCGCGCCTCGCGAACATCTTGAACGAAGCGCGAAGCAGCCGGGTTGGCGCAGGACGAGGGCTGCCAATTCGGGCTGCTGCCGATTCGATGGCCCTGACGAGAGTACCCGGCCTAATTCAGGACGTTGACCGGCAAGAGCCTGAATTTCGACCGATCCGCCAGCGGGACGGGAGACGACGCTGGTCCTGGCGTAAAGATCCGACGATGGTTCAAAGTTTCTGCCTACCCACCGGTCGAAAGGAGTCCCATGGCGATGACTGAACCGCTCACTGAGGGACTGCTCAGTGAAATGGAGCGGCGCTCCGCACGCGCTACGCCAGGTCCTTGGAAATCGTGGGTCGAAGGGCGCGATCACTGCGCCGGCGACAGCGTCATCACGACGGCCGCCGACGACATTTACGTAATCTGTGCCTCCGCTGACGACCAGGATTTTATTGCGAGCGCGCGCCAGGACGTCCCAGCCCTGATCCGGGAGATACGCAGATTGCAGGCCTTGCTCCAGTCAGCGCAACGAACCTGACCCGACCCGATCGAGAGTGCGCCAAAGCGCGGCGCTCGCCCGAGAGATCCCCCAATCGGCCCAACCTGCCGGAATGTCTGGTCCCCGGAAGCGCGTGGCTCTCCGCGTTGGTCGTGAATAAAGCGCACTGCCGACGATGCCGATGCTCGGCGGGTCGGGTGGGGCTCGGGCGCTCAGCGGAGTGGCTGGCCGGGTCCGGGGGCAGGCTGGCGGCCTCCGTGCGTCCGCCGCGGCCGAGCCGGCGCTGGAGATGGGAACCTGGTCGGCAGCCCTCGACCCCACCCGGCCATAGGACCGCCGAATGGCCGATCCCTGAACCGGACGTTCAGCGCCCTATGGCACTGGCTCCTTTGCAGGGTAAGTTCGCCCGATGGCCCGGATCTTTCCCGAGGTCATCGGCTGACGGCAACGAGATCGTCGAGGTAGACCTGCAGAGCGCGTGAGGATGTCTCGGTCTTTACGTCAATCTGAAGAACCCCAAGTTCATCCACTGAAACGAATTCGCCAACAACCGTGTGCCCGCCGATCATATACACCTCAATCCGGTCGCCTTTATCGAACTGGCTCAAGAACAGGGTAAATTTTGCCACCGACGGCCTCCTCTCGAGCGCATCCAGCGAGATCGCCCGCCACTGTACGGCGCGGCCTGCACCGCGTCCAAGCCCCCCGAACGAACCCGCATGCCGCCGAGGTCCGCCAAATTAGTGCACTTGTCCGGCCAACGGACCAGCCTTGTGGATTGACAGGATTGGGCCGGATGCGGTGCCACGAAATGCTGTCTTCGTCGAAGCCGGATCGGGCGCTTCGGCGGCTCTCGACCCATGTCGGTCATCGGACGGCGTGTCGGACGATCCCTGAAAAGGACACCCAGCGCTGTACAGCGCCGGCTTTTGATGCGCGGTGAATACTTGATCGGCGATGCGCTTCGATCGCGTGCCGGCCAGACCGAGGCAACGAAAACGCCATCGTGGCCGCCGCGCTCAACCGAATGGTCGAATTCGGTGGACTGAATCACGTCCGGGTCGCTTGATCGAGCAAAGTAAAAGCAACCCGAACCCGACCTACCGGCTCTGTGCACCCCGGTCGTCGCGGCCTCGCCTCGATCCCTGCGCTGAGCGATGATGCCGGGGCACCCAGCGAGTTCGGTTCCATCAACCCCTTGGGCGTCCGGCGCGTCACCAACGGCGACGACGGTCCCGACGACAGTCGATGGGCGTGGCCTCAACGAACGACCGCTCTTGGATGCCGCATCAATCACCGGGAACGGAGTAAATGAGGCGCATCACAGCCGCTTCGGAATGTTGGCCCCGTCATAGAACACGGCGGAAATCGCGAGCGTCGGCGTGGTTCGGAACGCAACCCGATAGTGGCCGGCCTTCACCCAGCTTTGCCCCTCGCGGGCAATCCGGGGATAGGGGCGCGGGGCAGGAAGTCCGGCTCCAGGGTTGCGCTCGATCTCGGCGGCGGCTTCGAGCATCGCAACCCCGAGAGTCCTGAGGGCTTTCAGACGTTGGGCGCGGAGATAGTGGTTCCGGAGATCGTCGAGCTGCTGCTCCGCCTCCGGGGTAAATTCGATCAACGGTTCGGCGTAGCCCTGCGCCGGGGCGCGCTTTGTCGTTCGGCCTCGAGGCGCTCGATACTATCTCGGAGCCGTTGCATTGCCGGGCCCATTGGTACGATGTTGCCAGCAGCGTATTGCGCGTCGCTGCGGTCGAGGGCGGCAACCCAGTCGCCAAGGGTCAAATTCGTCGGATTGCGTTCGATCATAGGGTGAATATGACATTGCCGGGTGTGGCCGTCCAGCCGGGAGCGCTTCGAAATTTGATGACGCGTGTCACGAGTGCGCGGTTCATCTCTCGCGAATTGTCTGATCGCCCAGCCGCCGTCCGTCCGCCCGGTCCCTACCGCCCGACCCGGACCGCCATCAGCTCGTCCACCAACTCGTCGAATTGCGGCTTGCGCTCGCCCAGGCAGTCGAAAAACCCGTCATGGAGCGAGCGCACGAGCGGCAGCGCCTTGCGCAGCACTTCGCGGCCCTCCGGGGTCACGTCGACACGATTGGCGCGCGGGTCGTCCGGGTGCGGCGAGCGGGCGACATAGCCTTTCTCCTCGAGCAGGCGGACGACTTTCGAGACCATCATCTTGTCGAGCCCGGCGGCGGCGGCGAGCCGAGTCTGGGACGGGGTCTCGCCGACCGAGGCGAGATAGCGGCTCAAGGCGAGCAGGACATATTGCAGATGGGTCAGATCGAGATCGACCAGCGCCTGCTCGACCGTGCGCTGATAAGCGTGCAGGACGTGCCAGAGCCGCCAGCCGAGGCTCTCTTCGGGCCGGCTGAAACCGCCATGCGTCGGTGTCGGATCGTCCATCAAACCGCCATCTGCCAATGCTGCCGCCATGATTGGTACATCAGGACGCACCAGAGCGGGTACTGTCCATTGACCGCGCCCGAGAGATGCTGGTGCCAGCGGGCGCGGATCGGCGCCGGATCGAAGCCTTCGGCGGCGAGGCGCCCGGGTTCCAGGAGCGCCTCGGCCCAGTCGCGCAAGGGTCCGCGCAGCCACCGGTCGATCGGCACGCCGAAGCCCATCTTCGGCCGATCGACCAGGGCGCGGGGGACATAGCGGTCGAGCACGCGCCGCAGCAGCCACTTGGTCTCGCCGTTGCGGATCTTCATGCGCGCCGGCAACTGAAAGCAATGCTCGACCACGCGATGGTCGAGCAGGGGGACCCGCGCCTCGAGGCCGACAGCCATGCTCGCCCGGTCGACCTTGGTCAGAATGTCGTCGGGCAGATAAGTGAGCATGTCGATGAGCTGCATGCGCTCGACGAAATCCGGGATTTCCGCGGCCAGCGCGCCGGTCCAGATCGCATCGACCGGCTCGACCGCACCCGGCACCAAGGCGGCGGGCTGGGGCCATTGCCCGACCAGCTGGCGATAGAGCCGCTCCTCGGCGCCGGCGCGCAGCATCTCGGCCAGCTTGGCGGCGCGGTCGGCGGCACGCGCGGGCCGCAGGCGCCCGGGCAGGACCCGAGCCAACCCGTCCCAGGCTCCGGCCGGCACCGCCTGCAGCAGCGAGGCGCCGGCGCTGCGCAAGGGCCGCGGCACGGCTTCGGTCCAATCGATCAGGCGCTTGCCGTGCAGATAGCGGTTATAGCCGGCGAGGAGCTCGTCGCCGCCGTCGCCGGAGAGGGCGACCGTCACATGGCGGCGCGCCATCGCACTCACCAGCAAGGTCGGGATCTGCGACGAATCGGCGAAAGGCTCGTCCCACCAGCGCGGCAGATCGGGAATCACGTCGCGGGCATGGGCCGGGGCGACATAAAGCTGGTGATGGTCGGTGCCGAGATGGCGGGCGACGGCAGCGGCATGCGGCGCCTCGTCGAACCCCTCTTCTTCGAAGCCGATCGAGAAGGTCCGGACCGGCCGGCTGCTCTGCGCCTGCATCAGTGCCACGACGGTCGAGCTGTCGATCCCGCCCGAGAGCAGGGCACCCAGCGGAACGTCGGCGATCAGGCGCTCGGCGACGGCGTCCCTCAGCAGGGCATCGAAGGCTTCGACGGCGTCATCGTCGCCGATCTCGGAGCGGGCGGCGCGGCCGGCGGCGGCCCGGGCCCGGATGTCCCAGTAGCAGGTCGAGGCCACGCTCCCGTCGGGGCCGATCTCGGCGAGATGGCCTGGTCGCAGCTGCTGCAGACCCAGATGGATCGAGCGCGGCGCCGGGATATAGGCGAAGCGCAGAAACGCCGCCAGACTGTCGCGATCGATCTCGCCGGCCCAGGCCGGGTGCGGCCGAAAGCTCTTGGGCTGCGAGCCGAACAAGAAGGTGCGGCCGAACCTTCCATAGTAGAGCGGCTTGATGCCCATCCGGTCGCGGACCAGGGTCAGGCGCCGTTCCGCCCGGTCCCAGAGGGCGAAGGCGAACATACCGACCAGCTGTTTCACCGTCGCGGCCACACCCCAGGCGGCGCAGGCTTCGAGGATCACTTCGGTGTCCGACCGGCCCCGGAAGCCGATGCCGGCGCGGGCCAGCTGCGGGCGGAGAGCCTCGGCATTGTAGACCTCGCCATTATAGACGATGACGAAGCGGCCCGAGGCCGAGACCATCGGCTGGCGCCCCGCCTCGGTCAGATCGACGATGGCGAGGCGGCGAAAGCCCAGCGCTACGCCGGCTTCGCCGTCGACCCAGCTCTGGGCGTCGTCGGGTCCGCGATGGTCGAGCGTCGCCGCCATCCGGCCGACCAGATCGGCCAGGGCATCGCTTGGTATGGTGCGGGCGAAGTCGAGAAAGCCGGTGAGGCCGCACAAAGCAGCGGGATCCCTATGCCGAAGGGGAATCGACCAGAGCGGTCAGCGTTCGCAGGTTATGGTCGAGGCCTGCGCCCAAGTCAAATTCGCGCGCGATCCGCTGCCGAGCCTCTGCCCCCAGCCGGGCGGGGTCGGCGGCGAGAAGGGCGGCCCAGGCTTCGGCCAAGGCGGCCGGATCGCGCGGGCGAACGACCAGCCCGGTCGCCCCGATGAGGTGCGCCGTATCACCGGTATCGGTGGCGACCACGGGCACGCCGCAGGCCATCGCCTCGGCTACGGCATTGGGAAAGCCCTCGCCCTCGTCCGAGGCGAGCGTCGCCAGGTCGAGTGCAACGTAGGCCGCGACCATGTCGCGGCACTCTCCGGCCCAGATCAGGGATGCGCCGAGGCCGAGCCGGTCGGCGCTCGCCGCCAGCGCCGCTGCATGGTCGGCCGGGCCGCTGCCGATCAGGACGAACCGCGCCGCGGGCAGGCGCCGGTGCAGCAGAGACGCAGCCTGGAGGAAGGTGCCGTGGCCCTTCATCGGGTCGAACCGGGCCGCCATGCCGATGAGGGGGACCGTCGCGGCAATGCCCCAGGCGGCACGCTGGCGGCCGCGGCGCTCGGGATCGGGCGCGAAATGATCGGTATCGATCAGATTGCCGATGACCACGAGCCGCCCGGGAGCGATGCCGCGGGCGATTGCCGATTGGCGCCCGGCCTCGGAATTGGCGATGACGAGAGCGGCGCGCCGCGCCAGCCTCGCTTCGAGCGCATAGACGGTGCGCTGCAGCCAATCGGTCCGGCGATAATCCAGCGACGAGCGGAGCCCGAACACCAGCCGGCAGGGCGGCAGGACGGGGTACAGGAATCCAGCGAGTGCAGTCTGGGCCGGCAGGAAGGCGTAAAGGATCGCCGGCCGCTCGCGGTAGATCAGCCGGACCAGCCGCAACACGGGCAGCGCCATGTCCCAACGACCGCGCTTGGCCAGCGAAAACCGGCGGACATGGCGGCCATCGACTGCTTGTTCGAGCGGTCCATTGTCGTATAACGTGACGATCCCGACCGCAATCCCTCGCCTGCCCAGCCCATTGGCCAATTCCACGACCTGTCGTTCGGCTCCGCCGACGGAGAGCGCGCGAATCAGGAGGAAAACCATGGGCTTTCCGGTAAAGCTCGACTCGGGTACAGGGGCTGACGTCATTCCGGGCGATCGGCTGGGTGAGCGGCGCGCCGATGCGCACCCGCGCCCGACAATGCCGCAACCGGCGCGCCGCGTGCAAAGTACGCGTTGCACGCCGAACGATTTCAGCCTAGGGAGTATCACGATAACGGCCCGGCGGGCATGGCCCGAGGCGAACATCGTCGAAAATGCGGTGCAGGAACCAGGGCCGGCCGGGGGGTGTTGTTGACCATCGTCATCGGAAATTCCGGCAGGTCGAAGCCGCCGAATCGGGACAAGGCGGTCGCTGCGGATGGGCAGCGCTGAAATGCGCGCCGACGTCGAACCGTCCCCGCTGCGGCTGCCGCCTCGACCGGTCGAGCTGGTGCGCAGCTGGCAGCCGGGCACCAAGGCTGCCGAGCCCGCCTCGCGCCGTATCAAGATCGTCCACATCATCACCGGCCTGCAGACCGGCGGCGCCGAACATGCGCTGGAGCAGCTGGTCACCCGCGCCGATTCGGAGCGGTTCGAGATGCGGGTGGTCTCGCTGCTCGATGCAGGTGCCGTGGGTCCGAGGCTGGCGGCGCGCGGGGTGCCGGTCACGGCGCTCGGCATGCGCCGCGCGGCCGGCGACCTCCTGTGCTTCTGGCGCCTGGTCACGCTGTTGCGGCAGGATCGGCCGGATATCGTGCAAACTTGGCTCTATCACGCCGACCTCATCGGCCTGGCCGCGGCGCGACTCGCCGGCGTGCGCCAAGTCCTGTGGAATCTGCGCGGTTCCGGACTGGAGCACCATCATTACGGCAATCGCTTCCGCTGGGTCGTGCGGATGCTCGCCCGCCTCTCCGGGTTCCCCGATGCGATCGTCGCCAATGCCGAGGCCGGGCGCGCCTTCCATGCCCAGGCGGGCTATCGGCCGCGGCGCTGGGCGCTCATCCACAATGCCATCGATGTCGGGCGCTTCCAGCCGGATCCGCGCGCCCGGGCGGGCTTGCGGGCGGAACTGGGCCTGGCACCGGACAGCCGGATCATCGGCATGACCGCGCGGCTGGATCCGATGAAGGATCACGGGACATTCTTTCAGGCGGCTTCGCTCCTGGTCGCCCGGGGCGTCGATGTCCATTTCGTCCTCATCGGACGCAGCGTCGATCGGAACATGGCCTGCGCGCGGCCGTTCGTGGCCGATCCGGCCCTGGCGGCGCGGCTGCATTTTCTGGGCGAGCGCGAAGATGTGCCGGGGCTGGTCGCAGGCTTCGACCTGGCGGTGCTGAGTTCCGCCTTCGGCGAAGGCTTTCCCAATGTCATTGCCGAGGCCATGGCCTGCGGCATCCCGGTCGTCTCGACCGATGTCGGCGATGCCGGCCGGATCGTCGGCGATGCCGGGCTGCTGGTCGCCCCGCGCGATTCGGGGGCGATGGCCGATGCCTGGCAGGCGCTGCTGGCGGCGCCCTCGCGCCGCGCCGCGATGGGCCGGGCCGGGCGGGCCCGGATCGCACAGGATTACGGCCTCGATCGCATGGTCGACAGTTACGGCCAGCTCTACGAGCAGGTCTGGGCGGGCCGGGGTGCCGCCTGAACCGGTTCGGACGGCGCCCTCGTGACCCGGCGCCCGGGCCTGATTCTCGACCGCGACGGTGTCGTCAACATCGATACGGGCTATCTCCATCGGATCGACGAGTGCCGGTTCGTCGACGGCATTTTCGATCTGGCCGCCTGCTTCCGCGACCGGGGATTCGGCCTGGCGATCGCGACCAATCAGTCCGGGATCGGCCGCGGGCGGTTCGGCCCGGCCGAATTCCGCCGGCTCATGGCGTGGATGGTCGCGCGCTTCCGGTCCGAGGGCATCGTCATCGACGCCGTCTACCATGCGCCCGATCATCCGACCGAGGGGGTCGGGCGCTACCGGCGCGACACGCCCTGGCGCAAGCCCGGCCCCGGCATGCTGCTGCAGGCGATCGCCGATCTCGAACTCGATCCGGCCCGAAGCTGGGCGGTCGGCGACAACCCGGGCGACATGATCGCGGCAGCCGCGGCCGGCATCGGCCATCGCGTGCTGCTCGACCCGACGGCTGCGAATGTCGAGCGTCGGGCGGACGGGTATTGGGCAGTACCGTCTCTGGCCGCGATCCCGCCGCTGGTCGATGCCGCGGAATCGGGCTGACTGGGACGCTCAGCGCACGGTCGCGGCGTTCTGGCCGAACAGGACCTTGCGCGCCTCGTCCGGGGGAACGATTCGCGCGGCGAATTCCTCGACCAGCGCATAGGCCCGGATGGTCGCCGGGCGCGCCGCGATCGCGTCGAACCAGCGCTTCAGATGCGGAAAATCGTCGAGCTTCTGGCCCTGCCGCTCATGCGGCACGATCCAGGGATAGCTGGCCATGTCGGCGATCGAATAATCGCCGGCGACGAACTCGCGATCGGCCAGCCGCTTGTTCAGCACGGCATAGAGCCGTGCCGTCTCGTCGACGTAGCGATTGATTGCATAGGGAATCTTTTCCGGAGCGTAGAGGCTGAAATGATGGTTCTGCCCGGCCATCGGGCCGAGCCCGCCCACCTGCCAGAACAGCCATTGCAGCACCTCCAACCGGTCCCGCAGACTCGAAGGCAGAAATTTTCCGGTCCTCTCGGCGAGATAGACCAGGATCGCACCCGATTCGAACACGGAAACCGGGGGGCCGCCATCCGGCGGCGCCGGATCGACCAGCGCCGGCATCCGATTGTTCGGCGAGATCGCCAGGAACGCGGGGTGAAACTGCTCGCCGGCGCCGATATTCACCGACTTGATCCGATAGGGCAGGCCGGTCTCTTCCAGATACATCGTGATCTTGTGACCATTGGGCGTGGGCCAATAATAGAGGTCGATCATTGCCGGGTGCTCCAACCACCAGAGTATCGTATCGATTCCGATCATGGGAGCGGATCGGGCACTCGGGCAAGTGCCGCGCACCCGATTGCATGCCGGCTTCGTTCGAGATAGGAATGAGAGAGGATCGCCGGTGGGGGTTGCGGTGGACCGGGCCCGGCCATTTCAGATTTTGCTTGAATGAGCCGGCCAGTAGCTGTCATGAATAACCTACAACGGGAGGTTAAAAATGAGCGGACCCACCTTCACCGCCGGACGAGACATCAAGGGTGCTTTCGCGACCGGTGCCGGGGCTGTCGCCACCGCGACGATGACCGAAACCATCCAGCCCGACCCGAAAGTCGATATCCAGGCCGCCATCGCCGGCTTGCGCGAGGCCCTCGCGGGCGTGCCCGGAATCGAGAAGAAGGCGCTCACCCGGCTCGACGAGGCCAAGGACGAGGCGGCACAACCCGAGCCCAAACGGGACGAGGTCAGGGATCTGGTGGCGCAGGCTACCGGCTATGCCCGCAAGGCCGCGGGTTTCGCCGAAGCGGCCGAGAAGCTCGAGCCGCATCTGCGCCAGATCGGGGCGTGGCTCGGCACTGCGCTGGGGCTGGGATGACCGGGGCGGCGCCGGGATCCGGCCCCGCCTTCGATGCCGGCCGCGACCTCAAGGGCGCGATTGCGACCGGGGCCGGATCGACCGCCCGGTACGAGGAGCATCACTACCACTACGGCGAGAGCCGGCAGCGGGCCGGCGCGATCTTCTACAACATCCCCAGCTTTCCGCCGCATTACCGGCCGCGCGAGGCCGACCTCGACGAGGTGAAGGCCAAACTCCTGGGCGATCCGGCCGGGTCCGGCATGACCGGTGGGGTCAAGGCCGTGGGCTTGCAGGGCATGGGCGGGCTCGGCAAGACGGTGCTGGCGACGGCACTGGTGCACGATCCCGCGATCCGGGCGCGATTTCCCGACGGCATCGCCTGGCTGCCCTTCGGCCGCGGCGTGCCCATCCTGGCCAAGGCGTCCGAGCTCGCCTTCGCGCTCACCGGCGAGAAGCTCAGTTTCAGCAGCATCTCCGAGGCGCGCAGCCAGCTCGGCCTGTTCACCGAGGACAAGCGGCGTCTGGTGGTCCTCGACGATGTCTGGGAGCGCGAGGCCGCCGATCCGTTCGCCGGGCTCGGCCCCGGCTGCCGCGTGCTGATGACTACGCGCTACGCTCCCGTGCTGGAGCGGATGAATGCGGAGCGCCACGAGCTCGGTCTCCTCGACCCCCCGGCGGCGCGGGCCTTCCTGGCCGAAGCGACCGATGTCTCGGCCGAAGGGTTGCCGACCGAGGCGGATCGGATCGTCGGGCAATGCGGGCGGCTGCCCTTGGCGCTGGCCGCAGCCGGGGCGATGATTCGCAAAGGCGTCTATAGCTGGGCTGACGCGCTGGGGGCACTCGAAGAAGCGGCGCTCGAGGAAATCGATACCGGCTGGCTGCCCGACCCGGAACAGCGCAGCCTGGCCGTCGTCTTGAGACTCAGCGTCGACGGGCTGGGTGACGATGTCCGCGCCTGTTTCCTCGATTGTGCGGCCTTCCGCGAGGATATCGACATTCCCGAGGCGGCTCTGCTCCAGCTCTGGGCCGAGCGGGTGCCGGCCGAACGCCGCCGGCGGCTCGTCGCCCAGGAGTTGGTGGACCGCTCGCTGATCTGCCGCGACGACCAGAGGCGCTATCGCATCCACAATCTCTACATGGACTATCTCAGCCATATCGCGACTCCGCTGATCGACCGGCACCGCTATTTGGTCGAGCGCTATCGGACCGCGTGCTCCGGCGAGTGGGCCAGCGGCCCGGACGACGGGTATTACCTGCAACACATCCCCTGGCATCTGGCCCAGGCCGGGGAAGGTCCCGACCTCCGCGCCCTGTTGTTCGATCCGGGCTGGCTGCACCGCGCATTGAGGGTCACCGGTGTGAACGCCGTGATCGGCGATCTGGCGCTGCTCGCCGGGGATCGTGAGGCGCAGCAGCTGGGGGCTGCCCTGCTGCTCTCGGCGCATATCCTCGGACCGGGGCCGGAAGCGCTGGCGGTGCAGCTGTGCGGCCGGCTGTTGGCGGAAGACGGACCGGCGATCAGCAAGCTTCTGGAGTCGTTCCGCTCGGCTCGGCCGGCCTTCTTCGGACCGGTGCGCAACGGCTACCTGACCGGTCCGGGCGCCGAATTGCGCCGGTTCGAGGGGCATGGCGATCGGGTCAATGCAGTCGTGGTCCGGCCGGACGGGCGCCGCGCGCTCTCGGGCTCGAACGACCGGACGCTCCGCCTCTGGGACCTCGCGACCGGGGCCGAATTGCTCCGCTTCGAAGGGCATGGCGGCCGGGTCACGGCCCTGGCCGTCGCGGTGACGGCGGCGGGCCGCCACGTCCTGTCGGGCTCGGAGGATCGGATGCTGCTGCTCTGGAGCCTGGATCACGGAACCGAACTGCAGCGTTTCGTGGGGCATGACGGCTGGGTCAACAGCGTCGTGTTCTTGCCCGACGAAACGCATGCGCTGTCGGGCTCGAACGACATGACGCTCCGGCTCTGGGACCTCGAGACCGGTGCCGAACTCCGCCGCTTCAGCGGCCATGGCGGTGCCGTCAACGCGGTAGTGGCGCTGCCCGATGGGCGCCGGGCGCTGTCGGGCGCCGATGACGAGACGCTGCGGCTCTGGGACCTCGAGACGGGGGCCGAATTGCGGCGGTTCGTCGGCCATGGCGGTGCCGTCAGCGCCGTGGCCCTGCTGCCGGACGGGCGCCGTGCCCTGTCGGGGTCGCACGATTCGACGCTGCGGCTCTGGAATCTCGAGACCGGCTTGGAACTGCGCCGGTTCGACGGGCACGCCGACTGGGTTCGCGCCGTGTGCGTGCTGGCCGACGCGCGGCGCGCCCTGTCGGTCTCCGACGACAAGACCCTGCTGCTCTGGGATCTGGAAACTGGTGCGGAATTGTGGCGGTTCGGCGGTCACGGCGATCGGGTTGGCGCCGTCTCGGTGACGGCCGATGGCCGCCGCGCCTTGTCGGGCTCGAGCGACCGGACGCTCCGGCTCTGGGATATCGAGATCGAGACGGCGCGCCAAGCTCGGCGCTTCGAGGGGCATGACGGAAGAGTCAACGCCGCGATCGTCCTGGCCGACGGGGCCCGGGCGCTGACCAGCTCCAACGACAAGTCGCTGCGGCTCTGGGACCTCGACACTGGTGCCGAACTCCGGCGCTTCGTCGGGCATGACGGCTGGGCCCGCGCCGTCGCCGCTTTGGCCGATGGCAGGCGGATCCTGTCGAGTTCGCTCGATCAGACGGTGCGGCTCTGGGACCTCGAGACGGGTGCCGAATTGCGGCGGTTCGACCTGCCGCGCGGCTGGATCGATGCTCTGGCAGTGCTCCCCGACGGCCGCCGCGCGCTCCGCGGCTCGAACCGCCGGCATTTGTGGCTGCAGAATCTGGATACCGGCGAAGAATTGCAGCGCTTTGGCGGCCACGAGGCCGGGATCCGCGGGGTCTGCCTGCTGGCTGACGGCCGCCGCGCCCTCTCGGCCGCGGACGACAAGACGGTCCGGCTCTGGGACATCGAGACCGGTGCCGAGCTGCAGCGGCTCGAGGGCCACGACCATTGGGTGATGGCGGTGGCAGCCCTCCCCGATGGCAGGCGCGCCGTCTCCGGCTCGCGCGACCGGACGCTCCGGCTGTGGGATCTGGCGAGCGGGACCGAACTGCGCCGATTCGAGGGGCACGGCGAGTGGATCCGGACCGTGGCCGCGCTCCCGGACGGGCGCCGAGTGCTGTCCGGGGCGGACGACAAGAGGCTGATCCTCTGGGACGTCGAGACGGGCGCGGAAATATCGCGGTTCATCGGCGACGATGCGATCACTGCGGTTGGCGTCTCGCCGGCGGGAAATCGCGCCGTCGTGGGGGATAATCGCGGGCGGGTGATGGTGTTCGATTTGCCGGGCGTGGGGTGAGGAGCGAGGAGCGGGGCAGGGGCTCGGCCGATGATTTGCCGACATTTCCCCTCCGCCACTGCTCGGTTCCTCTTCTGGCTTCACGGCGCGATTATGGCGAGGGCTTCGGCCGGGGTACGGATGGCGATGCCCTGATGGCTGCCGAGGCCGAGCAGGTGACGGTCGCCGGACACGACGAGGTCGGCGTCGGCGGTGACGGCCGCGGCGATGACGTGATCGTCGTCTGCATCCGCGGCGACGACCGGCGGCGTTGTCGCCGGGGTCACCAGTTCGGCGGCCTCGACGTAATCGGCCAGCACGTCGCGGGCCGTAAGGCGGATGAGGGCTAGGCGCTTGGCTGGCGAGGGTCGGATGAGCATTTCGGCGAGTTCTTCCAGCAGCACGATACTGGTGAAGAGCCGGAGGCGTTCCTGTTGCCGGGCGGCCTGGAAGACGAGATGCGGCGGCCCGCGCCATGGCAGGGCCGAGACCACGACATTGGTGTCGAGAACGATGCGCAACGCCGCCCCGGCGCTGGCGCCGCAGGACGCGCACGGCCTCGGCCTGGATATCGTCCTCGGTCATGGGCGGGGCGCCGGCGGCTTCGAGTGCCGGGGCGATGGCGAGAAGGCGGTCGAGGGCGGCCAGACGCCGGGGCTCGGCCGAGATGAAATCCACGAAATCCTCGACCTCGCTCGAGCGGTCGGGGGGGAGCGCCTGAATCTTCTCGATGAGCGCTCGGGCATCGGGCATGGGGTGACTTCCTTCCTCGACTGCCCGAGCGCATGATGACATATCGGCAGCGATCGCCATAGACCTCGACGGGGTTTTTGGAGATCCCCCAATGGCGCGATACCGGAAGCTGAAGCCGGGAGGCGCCGGGCTCGAGCGCAGAGCGTACCGGCAGTATCGTAACCCGCGGCTCGGCACCGCGGCTGCCTACTCCGCCGGGTTCCGTCTCGCCACCAGCCGGTGCGCTTCCGTCACCTGCCAGACCACCAGCCCGGGCACGAACACGATCACGTCCCGGATCCGCCGGGCGATGGCGACGGCGAGCGCGATCTGCGGGTCGAGCCCGAGCAAGGTGCCGAAGACCAGGAACGCCCCTTCCTGGATGCCGATCGCCCCCGGCACCACGAAGGCGGCGGAACTCACCGCCTGGGCCACGGCTTCGAGCAGGAATGCGTCGTAGAGATCGATCGGCCGGCCCAGAAACCGGAGTGCCAGCCAGATCTCGCCGGCGCCGAGCGTCCAGCCGGCGAGCTGCCAGACGACCGAGCCCACGACACGGCTCATCCGGCGATAGACCAGCCGCAGCACCCGGTCGAGCCGGGCGGCATTGCCGACCAGCTCGGACCAGCGCTCGCCGAAGAGGGTTCCGACCAGGCGCGCGCCCAGATTGACGATGCCGATGCGCTGCAGCGCCACCATGCCGGCGACCAGCGGCAGGAACACCATCAAGCCGCCGATGACGCGCCAGACCTCGGCCGTATCGTCGATCCGCAGCAACAGCAGGACCAATCCGACGATGGTGAAGATGAACTGGCTCACCATCGAGAGCGTGATGTCGGCAATCAGGCTGGCGGCGACCGGCACCGGGCGAAAGCCCAGCCGCGTCAAGATGCGGTAGGACACGACCTCGCCGCCGACCCGCGCCACCGGCAGCAGCCCGTTGACCGATTCGCGGATCCAGACGGCGAAGGCCATCTGCGCCAGAGACGGGATCGGCCCGGCCACGAACAGCATTCGCCAGGCCGCCGCGTTCACGACCATCGGCACCGCGTGATAGAGGCTGACCCAGAGCAGCCCGATGCCGGCATCGGCCACCACCGTGCCGACCTGGCCCGCGCCCTGATAGACCAGCAACGCAGTGAAGAGCGCCACCCCGAGCAGCCCCATGATGGTGGCGATGCGGATCATGTTCCCGCCGCGGCCAGGGCTGAAAAGCTGGTTCGGGCAATGCCGCGATCGGCCAGCGCGCGGGCGATCCGCGGGCTGAGGAGAGCCTGCAGCTCTTCGGCATGAGCGTAGTGCGGCATGGTCCGGGCGAGCCCAGCGGTCGTCTCCCGCGCCGGATGGAAGTAGAGTTCGCTGACGCCGTCCGGGAGATGCGGGATCAGGGCCAGGATCCGCGCTTCGGTCATCGCCCCGGACCAGGCCAAGCCGAAGACGTGATCGTTGGCGGCCAGGCCGGCCCGAAGCACCGTCCAGCGCAGCTGCCGGGTCCAGAGCCGCAGCGCGGCAGTGCCCGGCGACCCGAGGTCGCGGCGTCGCAGGGCGGCGGCGAGCGGGCCCGCCGGCTCGGCCGGCACCCGCAGGGCCCCCAGTCCGAACTCGCGGCCGATCCGGATGATCAGCGACGCCACGGTCGGATGGAGATGGATATGCTTGTGCGTATTGGCATGATCGAGTGCCAAGCCGGTCCGCGCGAACGCGGCGAATTGCGCGCGGATCTCCTGCGCCAGCTGCCGGCGGATGCGCGGCAGGAAAAAGAACTTGAAGCCGGCCGTGACCATGTCCCCCGGAAACCGCCCCTCCGCATCGACCAGATCGGGGATCTCGTCCGGCGGCGACACGGGCGTGCCTTCGACCAGGACGATATGCAACCCGACTTTCAAATCCGGCAGACGGCGCGCCCGAGCGACGGCATCGGCCGCATCGGGTTCACCGACCATCAGGCTGGCGCTCGAGAGCAGCCCATCCCGATGTGCAACCTCGACCGCGTCGTTCACGGCGCGGTCGAGGCCGAAATCATCTGCCGAGAAAATTACGCGCTTCAGCTGGCAACCTGATGGCGCTCGCGCAGGAACTGGAAGAACTCCACCCCCTCCCGCAACCGGCGCCGCATCATCTCCGGGCTCATGATCATCTCGCCGACCAGCGAGGCGATCTTGCCGGTCCGGAAATAGAATTTCTTGTAGAACACCTCCACCGAGTCGAAGATCTCGGTATGCGACAAATGGGGATAATGCAGCGGTGCGACCTGCACGCCGTGCTCATCGATCAATTCGGCATGTTCGACATCGAGCCAGCCGTTCTCGACTGCCTGCTTGAACAGGAAGGTGCCGGGATAGGGTGCCGCCAGCGAAACCTGGATGGTGTGCGGATTGATCTCGGTGGCAAATCGGATCGTCTCCCGGATCGTCTCCTGCGTCTCGCCCGGCAGGCCCAGAATGAAGGTCCCGTGAATGGTGATGCCGAGCTGGTGGCAATCCTTGGTGAATTGCCGGGCCACGTCGATCCGCATGCCCTTCTTGATGTTGTACAGAATCTGCTGATTGCCGGTTTCATATCCGACGAGGAGCAGGCGGAGCCCGTTCGCCTTCAGCACTTCCAGAGTCTTGAACGGCACGTTCGCCTTGGCATTGCACGACCAGGTGACCCCGAGCTTGCCCAACGCGCGCGCGATCGCCTCGGCGCGGGGCAGATCGTCGGTGAAGGTGTCGTCGTCGAAGAAGAACTCCTTGACTTGCGGGAAGTTCCGCTTGGCCTGGCGGATCTCTTCGATGACATGCCCGACCGAGCGGGTACGGTAGCGATGACCGCCGACCGTCTGCGGCCACAGGCAGAAGGTACAGCGCGATTTGCAGCCGCGACCAGTATAGATCGAAATATAGGGGTGCTTCAGATAGCCGATGAAGTAATCCTCGATCCGCAGATTGTCCTTGTAGACATCGGTGACGAAGGGCAGCTGGTCCATGTCTTCGAGGATGGCCCGGTCGCGGTTGTGGGCGATGGTGCCGTCGGGTTTGCGATAGCTGATGCCGTCGATCCCGGCCCAGTCCCGGCCTTCGGCGATCTCCTTGATGGTGAAGTCGAATTCCTCGCGCGCGACGAAATCGACGGCCGGGGCGCCGTCCAGGCTCTGCTGCGGCTCGACCGCCACCTTGGCACCGACGAAGCCGATCTTGACCGCCGGATGCTCGTCCTTCAGCGCCCGGGCCACGAGGACGTCGGAGGCGAAGGACGGCGTCGAAGTATGCATGACGATGAGGTCGAAGTCTCCGGCCATCGCGACCACGTCGGCGAGGGTCAGCCGCGCCGGCGGCGCGTCGATCAGCTTCGCCCCGGGAACGAGGGCGGCCGGCTGCGCCAGCCAGGTTGGAAACCAGAAGGATTTGATCTCGCGCCGTGCCTGATATCGGGACCCGGCACCGCCGTCGAAGCCTTCGAACGAGGGCGCCTGCAGGAACAGGGTCTTCATCATACCAGGGGATCTCCTTCGAGGGTCAGCTCGCCATCCTGGCCGACCCGGAAACTGCTTTCGCGCCACGTCACGCGTTGACCCAGAAAGCTGGCGATGAAGATGACGAAAGACAAGGCGTCGCGGAGCAGGACCAATTCCGCGCCGAGCGGGACGAGATCGAGTGCGACGCGGCAGGTATAGACCAGCCCCAGCCGTGCGGCCAGGCTCGCGGCGAGAACGAGCCATGCACTGTCGGCGAAGCCCGAGAGCGGTAAGGCCAAGAGCGACAGCATCACCGGATTGGTGATGACCGAGGCGGCGAGGCCCAGCGGCGTGATGGTGCGGATCGTCCGCTGCCAGCGCAATTCGTGCCGGAACAGGCTGTGCAGATCCGGCTCGTCCACGACATTCTCGACCACGTAGCGCGACAGCACGATCTCGAGGCCTCGGGCCCGGACCAGGGCGCCCAGCGCGTAATCATCGGCCAGCTGGTTGATTACGGCACCGAAGCCGCCGACGACATCGAGCGTCGCCCGGCGCAGCGCAATCGTGGCGCCGAAGCAGCCGGCTTCGCCGCCGAGCGCCCGGCCGACCAGGACCGAAGGCAGGAAGCCGTAATTGATCGCACCGCAGCCCAGTACCGAACTCGAGCCGCCGATCGGCCGGCCTTTGTAGAGGCAGGTGACGAGGCCCACGCCGGGCTCCAGCAGCGGCGCGATCACGGCGTCGAGATAATCCGGCTCGACCCGCATGTCGCTGTCGGCGAGCACGATGATTTCGTGCTTGGCAGCGACCATCATATTGGCGAGATTGCAAACCTTGAAATTGGTGCCGGGCAGAGCCGCGTCGATGACGAGCGCGATGTCGGCTCCGGGCAGATCGGCGATCACCCGACGGGCGATCGCCAGCGCCGGATCGGTCTCGCGATGCGCGCCGATGACGATCTGCACCGGTCCGGCATAGGCCTGGCGGCAGAACGAGACGAGATTCTCATAGAGACCCGTATCGGCGCCGCAGATCGGCTTCAAGATGGTCACCGACGGATGCTGCCCGGGTGCCCGGTTCCGACGTCGGGCGAAGCGCCGCACCGCTACGACAGCGATCGACAGATAGACGACGCCCAGCAGGCTCGCGATCGTCGCGATCCCGCCTAAAACGTGAAATACGGTCAGCACGCTCGCAAGCTTTCCCCGTTCAGCCGAACTGGACAAAATCGCGTCCGGCCGGAGACGGCGGCGCGGCGCGGCGGCAGGCTCTCAGAAACAATCGTGCACAGGGTTTGGCCCGGTGCACCCGGTAGTGGAATCGCGCGATACCCCCGAATTGCTGTGCTGTTGTCGCCGCGACGGGGTGGAACTGTCAAGTCTTACGTAGCACAATACCATTCGCCTGAATTGCGGCCATTGTGAGGCGATCTCTCTGCAACGCCAACGCCAGGGCGACGGCGCTGATCACGCTCGCCCAATCGCCCGGCTGGTCCTGCCGGAACTGGCGGAGCGTCGGATACCAGGGGCTGTCGCCACGATCCTGCAACCAGAGCCAATGCGGATCGAAGCGGTTGAGCAGCCAGACCGGCTTGGCCAGCGCGCCGGCTAGATGGATGACGGCGGTGTCGACGCCGATGACGAGATCGAGGGCTGTGATCAGCGCCGCGGTATCGGCGAAATCCCGGAGCTCCGCGGTCCAGTCGGTGAGCGGGATGGGCGGGGCGCCGTCGCGGCCCTTTTGGAGCGAGACGAAGGACACGCCCTCGACTGCCCCGAGGGGGCCCAGCAAAGCGGGCGACATCGAGCGCCGCCGGTCCTCGGCATGGCCCGGTGCCCCGGCCCAGACCAGCCCGACGCGCAAGCCCGGGAGGGGTGCCAGGCGCCGGCGCCAGGCCGCGACGCTCGGCGCATCGGCGGCGAGATAGGGGACGTTCCCCGGGATGCTGTCGCGACTTGTGCCGAAGGCGAGGGGCAGGCTCATCAGCGGGCAGTGCAGATCGACGTGCGGCAGGGGTTCGCCGCGATCGAGCAGCCGGGCCGGGCCGTCCTGCCCCTGCAGCAGCCGAGAGAGGGCCTGCGGCACCTCGAGCAGAAGCCGCGTGCCCGGGGAGAAGTGTCGCAGGTATCGGCAGGCGAAGAGAGTGTCGCCCGCTCCCTGCTCGGCCTGGAGCAGCAGCACCCGGTCGCCGATCGGCTCGCCCCGCCATTGCGGGACAGCGGGGAGAGGCGGCGCCGTCGCCAGCCGCCGGCGTTCTTCGTAGCAGCGCCAGCCGGCCTCGAACCGGCCGGTGAGGAGCAGGAGGCCGGCGAGATTGTAGCGCAGCACGACCGAGTCGGGGGCCAGATCCAGCCCGGCCCGGAGTGCTGCTTCCGCCTCCGCCACCCGGCCCAGATTGCGCAGCGCACTGCCCAGATTGGCGTAAGCATCGGTATAGGCCGGGTCGAGGCGCAGCGCCGCGCGGAAATGCGGTTCCGCCGCTTCGGGCTGTTCGAGGTCGGTCAGGGCGACGCCGAGATTGTTGTGCGCCTCGACATGATCGGGATCGATGCGCAGGGCGGCACGATAAGACCGTTCCGCCTCGCCGGTCCGGCCGCGCTTGGTCAGGACATTGCCGAAGTGATTGTGCGCGTTGGCGTGGTTGGGATCGAGCCGGAGCGCCTTGCGATGGCAATTGCCGGCTTCGTCGAGTCGACCCAGCGCCATCAGGGCCAGGCCGAGATTGTCGTGATAATCGGCGACTTTGGGGCGCAGCCCGATCGCCTGCCCGATCCGTTCGACTGCTTCAGCGTGCCGCCCGCCTTGCGCCGCGACGACGCCCAGGAAATTCAAGCTGTCGGCATGGCGCGGATCGAGCGCCAGCACCTGCCGATAGCCCGCTTCCGCCGGAGCCAGGCGGCCGGCACGGTGCAAGGCGTGCGCTTGCTGGAAAATCCGGGCTATGGCGTCGCCAGGCGGCATTCGGGCGGGAGTCCGCGTGGGGGAACGAGGTCGGCCATTGCTATTCCCTCTGCGCCGATCTGTCCATCACGGCCGGCTCCGCCGGCAGCGGACTGCTCTTGCCCTCGCATACCGACGCCTGCATAGTCGCTCGACCGGAACTTGAAGCCTGAGCGGATGATGGGTGAATTCAGCGAAGGATCTGCCGGGGAAGGCGGCCGACCGGAAACGGTGCCGTGTGCGAGCGAGCCGGCGGGAGAGTGGCCGCGGGCCGTCGCCCGGATCCGAGCGCGGCGGACGCAGGAGCCGGATCGCGACGGGATCTGGCCGGTCCGGCACTGGCGCGGTCATCTGTCGCTGCCGGTCAGCTATTGGCTGGTCGGCTGGTTCGCCGCCTTCTGCGCGTTCCTGCTGGGATCCGGGCTCGCGGCCGTCGGCGCCAACAGTCGGCACCCGCTCGTCATCCTGTCCACGATGGTCGGCGTTTGGTCTTTGATCCTCCTGCTCACCGTTTGGCACCTCGTCGGTGTCTGGCGTTCTTCCAGCCGCACCGGGCGGGAACGGGGGACGAGATTTTGGCCGCGCGCCGCCAAGGGGATGGTCGTCCTCGGTGCAATCGCGAACGCCGCGACACTCGTCGGGACCGCGTTCCCGCAAATGGCCGATATGGCCGTTTATGCTGCCGGAGATCCCGGCCAGGGTCCGCGCGGCGTCCGCATCCTGCATGGCGGGACCGAGATCGAGGTGATCGGCTTCTTTTCCTTCGGTCTCGCCGAAGAATTTCGTGCGGCGCTCGATCGGTCGCCGCAGGCGAGGGTCGTCCATTTGGCCAGCCCGGGCGGCCGGCTGTCGGTCGGGCTCGATATTCGCGACGAAATCCGTCGCCGCGGCCTCGACACGTTCGTCGCGACCGGCTGCCACTCGGCCTGTACGGTCGCCTTCCTGGGCGGGCGTTCGCGCTCGCTGACGGCGGGTGCGAAGCTGGGGTTCCATCAGGCGCAGTTCGCCGGATCCGCGCTCGGACCCTTCCTCGACCCGATGCGGCGCGCCTATGAGGAAGACGGGCTGGAAGACGCATTCATCGAGCAAGCCATGAGGTCGCCGCCGACGGAGCTCTGGTATCCGAGCGAGGCTGAATTGCTGGCGGCACATGTGGCCACCTCGACCGTGCCGATCGGCAGATTCGCCCTGTCGGGCTTCGGCATCGAACCGGACACGGAACGGTTCCGATCCGATCTGCGGGCGCTGCCGGGATATCGCGAATTGGCGGCCGCCGATCCGGCAGGCTGGCAGGCGGCGGCGGCAATCTGGACCCGGGCGATCGAGGAAGGCTGGACGGCACCGGAGGCAGCGGCCGGCGCACGGAGCCAATTCGTCCGCTCGGTCCGCCGGCTGGCGCCGACCGCGTCCGACGGGGCAGTCACCGCGCTGGCAAGGGTCCGGGTCGATGAGGCGCGGCTGCTCGGACCCAAGGACCCGGAGACCTGTTGGGCGCTGCTGACCGGAGAGAAGCCGGTAAAGGTCGGCTCCTATTTGCCGCCGGCCCTCGTCGACGATGAAACTTCCGCCCAGGTGCGCGTTCTGGCCGAGGCCGGTTCGTCGCCCGCGGCCGGCCCGCGGGACGATCCCGCGGCAGCGGAGCAGTTGTTGAGCCTGGCCTTGCGCCGTGCCCGCCTCGATCCGAGCATGATCGAGTCGGCGCTGGGTCCGGCCGGCGCGCACGCCGACTATTGCTCGTCGATCGCTTCCCTCTATGACGCGGCTCTGTCGCTGCCGCCGGCGCAGGCAGGGGGCGCGCTCCGCTTCCTGGCATCGCGGTCGTAGTCGCCGGGGCGAAGCGCAGCGATGAGCACGCATCGCCTCGGAATTCGGCGCCTGACCGTTTCAGGCGCCGAGAGCTCCCCGGTCGATTCGCCATACACTGTTCGACTCCCGGGAATTGATGCGAAACACCAGTTCCGATACGAGATCGCCACCCGCCGCCTTCTCCCGCATTGCGGGAGAAGGCGGCGAGCGCAGCGAGCCGGATCAGGGCCGCGCGGCAGCGTGGTAACCAAGCCACTCGAGGGCTCGCGCGCCGGCAACACGCCCGCGGCCGGCTGATCCGAGCGCTCATGGGCTTCGGCCGGCCCGGCGAGGGATCGGGATCCGGTATGCCTGAATCGGGAGTGTTGCGCCGAGACCGCGATTACGGCGGGCGCCGGCCCGCAGCCTCGATGTCCGGCGGTTCGGCCTCGTCCGCTTCGGTCTCGGGCGGCCAGCATCTTCCGTAGGGTGAGCCTTGCGCCCGGGTTCGGGCTTCTTCCAGCGCCCAGTCTTCCCGTTCCCAGCGCCGCCAATCCGGCCTGACCCCGAGATCCATGAAGATCCGGGCGACGATCTCGCCGATCGGGCGGTTGCCGAGCTCGTCATAGCGCTCATATTCTCTGAGCCGCTCGGAGAGACCGTTGCCCAGATCGTAGCGCTCTTGAAGATCCTTGGTCTGGGATTCGATCCCCTGTTTGGCGATCCGCTCGACCTTGGCCTTCTTCCGGTTCCGGCGTTCGCCCAAGATCGCCGCCTCGCGCCTCGCCGCTGCGGCCAGATCGGCTGCACGCTGCGCCTCGGTCCGCTGGAGCCACTGCCGGCGCTCTTCGGCGAGCCTGGCGTCGAGTGCCACGGTCAGGCGCACCGCCCGCGAGATGCAGGCGAAGAGTGCCGTGAAGTCGCGGGCCCCCTCGGGCGGTGCCACCCGGCCATCCACCGCCGGCTTCGCTGCTTGCACAGCCTGGCGCCCGACCGCGCGCGCGATGTCCATGCCGATCGCCGTCAATTCCCGCAAGACCGCCAGGTGCCACTCATGCCGCGCCCCGGCCTCGTCGTCCCCGGAGTGGGCACAGCCCTCCACCCGATCCGGCGACGGATCAGGCGCGGCCGGATCGGCCGAGGCGGGTCTGGTGTGGACGGGGCTCATGAACGTAAATCGGACCTCGAATGGGGGGATGGGGAGAACTTTCTGATGCGGTCGGGTGCTTCGGGACGGCGTTCAGGTCGGGCTGCTTTCCTCGGCTGTCAGATGTTGTAGGAGGTATTTAGGAGTTTTCTCTGTTTGTCAATAGGAAAATTCCAGAATTTGCACATCCCCATCCGCACCGGCGCCATGGGCCGGGCGCGGACGGCGGGTTTGGAAACAGGCATCGTGGATAGAAGCTGTTCGTGCAGCATCGAATTGACGGATCTGTTCTGCTCTGGACAGCTCGTCCGGATCGAGCCGGAGGGAATATTGGTGCGGCAGAAAGATCCGTACTGTGTGTCCCGAGAATTCTCGACCTGCGCGTCCGGCGCGTCCGGTCGCTCCCGAGCGCCACGGCCGGGGGCACCCTTGGCCAGCCCGGACCGGCATTGTGCGCAAGCCAATGGAGGAGACCGCAACGCTGGCGCAAGCGCGGCACGAATGATCTTTCCCGACGTGAAGCGCCTCGCGATCTGCCACTGACAAAATCCCGCGTGAGATGTATATTGAGCGCTCTGAGGTTTAATTTGCTGGTGCAGGATGTCGCGTCACAGAGTTGTTGTTCCAGCGCCCGATATTTCTAGAATCGACAGAGGGAGTGCACTCGACGCCGTGCGATCACCTTGCTGAAGTTGGAGATCGGCTGCCATTTTCCCGTGCCGGGTAGCTGTGCCTCCCAATAGATCCACCCATTGAGCGATACTCCCGCGACTGCACCGGCCGCTGCGGAGGGACTGACGTAGCGACCTCCGTTGACGACCAAGAGACCCTGTCGCCTCGGTCGTTCTCGGGGAAAGGTTTTTCAAGAAATTTCCAGATCTTTTCAAATTAGCCGAGGATTTGTCGAACTCCGCCGGCGCCTGCGGTCGGGCGACAGGTTCGCCATCCCGACCGGCCGTGTCGTCGGGTCTAGGACCTCCCTTCCAGACCGCGAACTGGTACGGTGTCTTCGAGATACTGAAAGGATCGTACACGCCGAACAGGTGGTTGGAAGTTGGGAGACGATCTACTAGGAATAAACCAAGTGGGGCGGTTTCTTTGAGGGCAGGTCGGCCGAAGGCCGGTGTGGAACCACCGAGAGAGACGGCGATCAATGCTGCTCGTCTGCTATCGGTGCCGCTGCGCGGCGACGCGAGAGTTCAGTGCCGCAAAGCCGGTGCCGCCGCCGGCGCTTGTCCCGCTTCCTCCAGCTTGCCCGGCGTCGACGCCCCCAGCAATCGGCGCCGGATCGGTGCGGCGTCGCCGGCCGCAGGGCTGGCAGGAAGCAGCGGCAGGCTGACGACGGCGCGCAGTCCCGGCCCGTTGTCTTCGAGCACCACCTTGCCGCCATGGAGCTGGATCACGGCACGGGCGAGGCTGAGGCCGAGGCCGTTGCCCGGGGTCGTCCGGCTGGTTTCCAAGCGAACGAAGCGGTCGAAGACCCGGTCATGCTCCGCCGCCGGAATGCCCGGCCCGGAATCGGCGATCACCAGGGTCGCGAGATCGCCCGTGGCGCCGAGCGCAATGGCGATTCGGCCGGGAGCAGGCGTATATTTGAGGGCGTTCTCGACCAGATTGGCCATCGCCCGCGACAGCAAATGGCGGTTGCCGCGCAGTTCCAGGCGCTCGCTCGGCAGGGAAGCGTCGAGGATCAGCCCTTTTTCGTCGGCCGACGGTTCGTAGAGCTCGACCAGATCGCCGACCAGTTCGACCAGATTCAACGCGCTCATCGCCGCCCGGGGCGTGCCGGCTTCGGCCTCGGCGATGTCGAGCAGCGCGTTGAAGGTGGCGAGCAGGTGGTCCAGTTCTTCCGTGGATTGCTCCAGGACCGCCCGATAATAGGCCGGCCCCTCGTCGGCGAGGAGCGCCATCTCGATCCGGCTGCGCAGCCGGCCGAGCGGCGAGCGTAGATCATGGGCGATATTGTCGGTGACCTGGCGCATCCCGGCCATCAGCCGCTCGATCCGGTCGAGCATCAGATTGAGGTTCTGCGCCAGCCGGTCATACTCGTCGCCGGTGCCTCTGACCGGGATCCGCCGTCCCAGTTCGCCGGCCATCACTCGGTCGCTCGCCCGGTTGATGGTCTCGATTCGCGCGAGCACGCCGCGGCTCATCAGCAGCCCGCCGCCGAGACCGAGCGCCAGGGTGAGGGCCGCCGCCCAGGACAGCGCCTCGATCATCCGGCTCTCGAAGGCGATCCGCTCGGCCAGATCGCGCCCGACCAGCAATTGATAGCCGCCGGGCAGCAGGAAGCTCGTCGCCTGAGCAATATGGCGGCTCGACCGGACGGCGGCCGGATCGAGAGTGAAGCGCATCCAGCCATCCGGGCCGACCGTCGCATCCGGCCAGCCTGCCAGATTGCCGGCCAGCACATGCTGGCGCTGATCGGTCAGCAGATAGAGCATGGAGGTACCCCGGCCGGGGTCGCTGCGGTCGCTGATCACCGCGATCAAACCGGCCAGGCCGCGCTGCTGATAATGCTCGGCCAAACCGGTGATCTCGGCATCGATGGTCTCGTCGGTCTGCTGATCGGCGTAGATGACGGTGTGATAATAGACCAGGCCGAGCACCGCCAAGGCCGAGACGGCGAAGAGCCCGAAATAGAACAGCGCCAGTCGGAAGGTACTGGTGCGGAACAGCTCAATCAACCGCCTTCAGGCAATAGCCCGCCCCCCGGACAGTATGCAGCATCGGCTTGGCATGGCCCTTGTCGATCTTCTGGCGCAGCCGGCTGATATGGACATCGATGACATTGGTCTGCGGGTCGAAGTGATAGTCCCAGACCTGCTCCAGCAGCATCGTCCGGGTCACGACATGGCCGGCATGGCGCGCCAGCACTTCGAGCAGGCGGAATTCGCGCGGCAGCAGCTCGATTTCGGCACTGCCGCGGCGAACCGAGCGTGCCAGCAGATCGATCTCGAGCTCGCCGACCTTGAGCCGGGTTTCGGGCTTGGCCCCGGCCCCGCGCCGCATCAACGCCTCGAGCCGCGCCAGCAGTTCGGAAAAAGCGTAAGGCTTGGTCAGATAATCGTCGCCGCCGGCCTTCAGCCCGCGCACCCGGTCATCGACACCGTCGAGCGCCGACAGGATCAGCACCGGCGTGTGATTGCTGGAGGCGCGCAAGGCCGCGACGATCGCCAGCCCGTCGAGGCCGGGCAGCATGCGGTCGATGATCATGGCATCGAACCGTTCGCTGGTCGCGAGGAACAGGCCCTGCCTTCCGTCTTCGGCGTGATCGACGGTGTGACCGCTTTCCTGGAGGCCTTTGACCAGAAATGCCGCGGCCTCGCGATCATCCTCGATGACAAGGAGTTTCATGGCAACCGCTGTACCTGGGGCCGGGGCCGGGCCGCCGCGCGCGCGACGGCCCGGGCGACCGGATCAGCCGTTCTTCTCTTCCGGCTTGAGGGCGACGAATCGGTTCTGGCCGTGGCGGTTGACCAGCAGCAGGATCGATTTGCCGTCCGACTTGACTGCCGACACCTGGTCCATGACTTCTTCCGGCTTGCCGACACTCTGGCCATTGACCTTGACGATCACGTCGCCGGCGAGCAACCCGTTGTCGGCAGCCGGGCTGCCGTCGCGCACCCGCGAAATCAGGACCCCGTCGAGGTTCTTCTGGATGCCCAGACGCTTGCGCGCATCGGCGTTGAGCGGCGCCAGCGACAGGCCGAGCGAGGCCATCCGATTGGGCTTGTCGCCCTCGTCGCCGGAGGCGTTCGCGACCTGCTTCTCGTCGAACTGACCGACGGTCGTGGCGAGGGTCAGAGTCTTGCCGTCGCGCAGGATGACGAGATCGACCTTCTTGCCGATGCCGGTCTCGGCCACGATCCGCGGCAGATCGCGCATCTTTTCGATCGGCTTGCCGTCGAATTTTTCGATCAGATCGCCGACCTTCACCCCTGCCTTGGCGGCCGGGCTGTCTTCGTTGACCTGCGCCACCAGCGCTCCGATCGGGTGGTCGGGATCGAGGCCCATCGACGAGGCGATCTCGGACGTCACGTCCTGGATCTGCACGCCCAGGAAGCCGCGATCGACATGGCCGTTGGCGCGCAGTTGATCGAGCACGACCTTGGCCGCATCGGACGGAATGGCGAAACCGATCCCGACCGAGCCGCCGTTGGGCGAATAGATCGCCGTGTTGATGCCGATGACATCGCCGTCGAGATCGAAGGTCGGGCCGCCGGAATTGCCCCGGTTGATCGAGGCGTCGACCTGCAGGAAGTCGATGTAATTACCGTCCTCCGCCTGCCGGCCGCGGGCCGAGATGATGCCCTTGGTGACCGTGCCGCCGAGGCCGAACGGGTTGCCGACGGCGAAAACCCAGTCGCCGACCCGGGCCTTGTCGCTGTCGCCGAATTTGACCGAGGGCAGGGGCTTCGTCGACTCGATCTTGAGCAGTGCCAGATCGGTCTTGGCGTCCTTGCCGATGATCTTGGCGATATGCCGGGAATCGTCCTGGAGAATCACCTCGACCTTGTCGGCGTTGCCGATCACGTGGTTGTTCGTCACGACATAGCCCGAGGGGTCGATGATGAATCCGGACCCCAGTGCCATCACCCGGTGGCTCGGCGGCGTCTGCATACCGTGGCGGTTCTGCTGCTGCTGCTCGAAGAAGCGGCGCAGCAGCTCGTCGAACGGGGTTTGCGGACTGCCCGGCGCCGGGCGCTGCAGCTGATCGGGGTCCTGATCCTGATCATCGTCGCCGTTGTCGGACTCCTCGTCCTGGGCCGGGCCGGCAGCACCGCTGTGCTGCGAGACCGAAATATTGACCACGGCGGGCAAGACCTTGTCCACGATCGGCGCCAGACTCGGCAGCCTTTCGCTCAAGCTCGAGCCGGCGGCGCTGTCGGCCAGCGCCGGGGCGAAGGGGCCGGCCGCGAGGCAGGTGCCGAGCGTGAGGGCCAAGGCCAGCCGCACGAGACCGGACGGTGCCGGCATGTGCCTGTCGAGTAAACTATTCTGTGTCATCTAAGGATCGCCTCCTGAAACCTGAACCACGATCCGCTCCGCATCCCCTCGGAACGAACAGCTCATGCCGGAAAATGGTCCCGGCCACCTGAAACCACGCCGTCTGCTGCATTAAATATCTGTCACCTTAGCACAGTTCCGCCTTTGTCGACGGTCTCGTTCTGAGAGAATCAGCCGAATTCGCCGTTTCCGAAAGCCGGGCCCCCGAGGTTCAAGACAGAATGCCGCAGGATGCGGCGCCCGGCTCCCGGGCGCACGGCTCGACCGACGCGATCGCCATCGATCTCGGCCGGTCCGGACCCCGGGGCGGCTTCGTTTTCCCTGCTTGAAATGACATCGATTAATCAGGATGTATGGGTCTTGCTGTACGGACCGGGTGTCGTCGAGCCGACGTGCCGGCAGGACGGTGTCGGCTGCGATGGACGGGGAAGACGGTCCGAATGGAAGAAATAAAAGGGCTCATCCATGACTACCGCGGGTGGTTCTACCTGTTCACGGTGATCTGGACGTTCTTCGAGGGCGAGACCTTCGTGCTGCTCGCCGCCGCGGTCAGCGCCAACGGCTCGATCGACCCGGTCAAGCTCGGCGCCTGCGCCTGGCTCGGCAGCTATCTGGGCGATCAGTGCTGGTTCTTCCTGGGCCGGACCTGCGGCCCGCTGCTGCTCCGCCGGTTTCCGAACTGGCAGCACTCCATCGACATGGTGCATCGGTGGCTCGAGCGCTGGGGCACGGTCTTCATCCTGACCTTCCGCTTCGTCTACGGCATCCGCAACTTCTCGTCGGTCGCGATCGGGCTCAGCGATCTCGGCATCCTGCGGTTCATGATCCTGAATTTCATCGCCGCCGGTCTCTGGTCGGTGACCTTCGTCAGCGTGGGATATCTGTTCGGGCACGAACTGGGCCAAGTGATGGGGCGCTGGGCCGAGACGATCGAGCTGGTGGCGCTGGCCTTGTTCCTGGTTTCGGTCGTGGCGATCCTGCTGGTCACCCGCTGGCGCCTGCGCCGGGCCAAGCGCCTGGCCCTGCTGCCGGCCGAGCGGCCGTGAGCGGTCAGCGTCACCCGGCGCCGGCGATCTGGGCCGCCTTCTTGACCAGGACTTCGGCCTGGCGGATCGAGGCCAGGTCGATGAGCTTGCCGTCGAGCGCCACCGCACCCCGGCCGTCGCGCTGGGCCTCGGCCATCGCGTCCAGGATCCGCCGGGCCATGGTCACCTCCGCGTGCGACGGCGTGAAGACTTCGTTGCCGAGCGGGACCTGGCTCGGATGGATCGCCCATTTGCCCTCGCAGCCGAGCACGGCGCCCCGGCGCGCGGCGGCGCGGTAGCCTTCGGCATCCGAGTAATCGCCGAACGGGCCGTCGATCGGGCGCAAGCCGTTGGCCCGCGCCGCCACGACCATGCGGGCGATGGCGTAATGCCACATGTCGCCCCAATGGGTGAGACGATTTCCCTCGGCGTCCGGATCGGTCAGGATCGCATAATCCGGGTTGGCGCCGCCGATCCGGGTCGTGCGCGCCTTGGTCGAGGCGGCATAATCCGCAACCCCGAAATGCAGCGACTCGTTGCGCTTGGACGCGCCGGCGATGGCGTCGATATTCTGCATGCCCAGCGCCGTCTCGATGATCAGTTCGAAACCGATCCGATTCTCGAACCCCTTGGCGGTTTCGATCTGGGTCACCAGCATGTCGAGGGCATAGACGTCTGCGGCGGTACCGACCTTGGGGATCATGATCAGATCGAGCTTGTCGCCGGCCTGCTCGACGACGTCGACCACGTCGCGATACATGTAATGGGTATCGAGGCCGTTGATCCGGACCGACATGGTCTTGTTGCCCCAGTCGATCTCGTTGAGCGCCTGGATGATGTTCCGGCGCGCCTGGGGCTTGTCGTCCGGGGCGACCGCGTCTTCGAGATCGAGGAAGATCACGTCGGCCGCCCCCTTGGCCGCCTTCTCGAACAGCTTGGTCTGGCTGCCGGGCACGGCGAGCTCGCTGCGGTTCAGCCGCGCCACCGCCTGGTCGACGAGAGTGAAGCTCATGGGGCCGGTTCCTTTCTCCGCTGGATCGATGGCAAGATGGCCCTCGGGACCGGTTGGTTATGGCACAAGCGGGGGTGATGAGCGATGGGGTTCGGTGTGAAACCGGCGGCCTGGCTCCTGTTGCTCGGCCTGACGGGGGCGGTTGCCGGCTGCGGCACCTATCGCTGGAACAAGGCGGGGGCGAGCGACGCGGAATTCCAGGACGACGCGAAAGCCTGCGACTTGGCGCGCGGGCCGGAGGCGGGGTCGTTCGAGGCGTGCATGACGGGGCGGGGGTGGCGGTTGGATTAGGGGCGGGGGAGTCTACTGCAGCAAAATGATCGCCGCCACGCGCCACGGACGGGCCAAGCCTGCACGCTGTCGCGGTCAGGAATCTTTCTCTCCCGCATTATCTAGGCCCTCTCCCACCTTATCGAGGTCCTCTCCCACCATATCGAGGTCCAGCAGCCGGTAGCCCTCGGCAGGGAACACGCTGGGGAAACGGTCCGCCCGGGCGCACCAGACGGCCGCGGCAGGAGAGAGCCAGGAAGTCACCTCGGCCATTGCAGCGTGATGCTTGCGCAGATCCCAGTGCAAGATCGGCTCGTGGTGAGCAATGCGGTTGCGTAGGATTCGGATCGGCGTAAGCGGACGGGACAGCTGCTTGCGGTTGAGCCGTCGACCGTCCGCCGTTAGGGCGATCTCGTTGAGCGTCCTGCGCCACAGCTCCTCGTACGCCGGGCTGACCATGGCGGTCCAGAAGCTGAACGTCAGGGCGGCGACTACTCGGCCAGGTGTCGGCTCTTTACTCTCCTTGGCCAGATCGGCGAGCGCGTCGGCGACCTGTTCGCACTGTTGCGGCACGCGCAGCAGGCCATCGATCTCGAACCAACGGTCACCGTGAGCCGCCCACATGACCGTGTGGATCCGATTCCGAAGGGCGAGTTCGAGAACCTGGAGCGGCGTATAAAGCGCCTCGGACAGCTGGGTGTTGAGGGCATAGAGGGCGAGCGCCCGCTCGCGGTCCCCGCCAGCCCAGCTCACGTAGCGCGCAAAGCGCTCGAGCGAAAGTGCCGCCTCTATCTCTGCGACTGTCGTCATGGGCAATTCCAGAATGCTCTTGCAAGGCGGTGGGGTCTCATCTATCTATACCGGTGGACACCCCGGCACCGCCTCTGCCTTCGGCATGCGGCCGGGGTAATTCATTCCTGGGCCTCCTCATTGCGTCGATGCTTCGGCGTTTCCACACGCTTCTGCGCCTCCCGCTTCTTCGTTTTCGCCTCTGCGAACTCCGGCTCCAGCTTCTGTACCCGGGCAACCAAGCCTTCCAGGTGATAGATGTTTGAGTTCCAGTCACCTGCAGCAGTCCGGCGCATCTCTCGGCGCACCAATCCAGCATTTTCCAGCGCGCGGATGTTTGTCTGAATAGTCTTTGGCTTGCAGCCGATCCGGCTCGCAAGGTCCGCCTTGGACGGAAACGGGGCCCGAGCCGGATCGCGCCAATAGTCGAGAAGTTGGGCGAGGATGTTGAACTGAAGCGGCGTGATACCGAGCCGGCTCTGGGCCTGGATCAGGATGGACGGTAGAGCCGTGTAGCCGTGCGAGAGGATTGGCTTGCCCCAGATGCGCTCGTGCGACGAGATCGTCCTGGGCGGTTGTTTTGGGAATTCGACGACGGCCGATGCGGTGGTGTCATTCATGGGCGACGATCCTTTCGCCCGTGAACATACGAATGCTGCCAAATCTCTTCAATGGTCCGGGGCTGCCGCGGTATGGCCGTTTCGTTCCACACCGGTCTACAGGTGTTTCGGCGGTTCCAGGATTCCGGTGATATGGTATTCGCTGCTTTTGTGGATAACTGTTACCCAACCCGGGTTCCGACGGTGCCCTACCCGAGGGTCCTCAAATTACCATACCCGAGCCATTAAATCAGCCTTCGGCCAGCGGTTCTCAATGCGATCGAATCTCATTCGCATGGTTCTGCGGCCTGGTTTTGGTTTTTTGGGTGCGACGGAACGACTCGGGTTTCGGTTATGGGGTTGGCAAATCGGAGTTTATGGGATTCCAA
>Ga0209274_10000064_pt1 | contig 99829 bp, 28 predicted proteins | sample HubBroMetageREF1_FD_188343 | JGI IMG/M metagenome (GOLD analysis project Ga0209274, IMG submission 188343) | Reference soil microbial communities from the Hubbard Brook experimental Forest, New Hampshire, USA - Hubbard Brook CCASE Soil... | ecosystem: Environmental > Terrestrial > Soil >...
TCGCAGCGATCACCGCCGCCGAGGCCGGTCTCCCGGCGCCGGTCGGCATAATCCAGAGGTCGGCATAGTGAGCGTTATGCCGAAGTCGGCATAACGCTCACCTGATCCGCAAAGCCGTGGCGCTGGCATCCGGATACTACCCCAACGGCTCGGCATTCGGGCATGATCTGGCCCGCGACCTGCGCGCTCTGATCAAGGCGGTGGCCGACGGCGATGACGGCGGTCGCGTCAGGCGCATCCTCACCCGTATCAAGTGGGACTGCCAGTGCAACAAATACGAGGGCGACGAAAAGGTCCGAGCACTCGCCCGAGAAATCCTGAACGATTGGGATGCCGTGATCGCCTTCGTCGGCGACCCCAATCTGCCGCCGACCAACAACGACGCCGAGCGCGCGCTTCGCCACGCCGTCATTGCCCGGCGCCTCAGCTTCGGCACCCGTACCGACGAGGGCAGCCGCTTCTACGCCGCAGGGCTCAGCATCATCGAGACCTGCAGAAAGCGCGGCGTCGATGCCTGGGACTACGCCTGCCAACTCATCAAGTCGGCGAGAGCAGGCCTACCCCATCCGCCGATCCCGATGGTCCCACAAGTCGACTGACCAGGGGGATGTGAACGGTTACTATCCAGCCGGTTCATTTCCAGCCGGCCAAGTTAAAGTAAAACTCATATAAAATGTGAGTGAATGATTACCCGTTCATCTGATCGAATTCATCTCTCGTTTACTCGCGGGCACTAGCGTCCGCCGCCTAGCAATTCAGTCGAGGAGAGGGCCGTGCAACGCTCAATGATTTCCGGCGCGATCACGTCGATCGCCGTCGCCGGATCGATCCTGTTCGCCCCGGGACCCGCCGCACGGGCGGAGAGCCAGCCTGCCCGCGGCGGCCAGATCATCACCCCCGACAGCAGCATCGAAGACCCGGCCGAGATCGGTTTTTCCGCCCATACCAATATCGGGATCTTCATCCCGACGGGCGGCATGGACCAGATCGAGCCGCCGTCGCTCGGCCATCCGGGCCGGACCGCTGCACCCGAAGCGGTTCCTTACGCCAATTATTTCTTCCTGGAGACGCCGGCCTCGCTGGCTTGCGTCTACAACCTCGTCGCCGCCCCCGTCATCGGCTGCAACCCTTATTCGACGAGTGCCAACCCGACCGGCGGCTCGCGCGCCATCGCCCTCGTCGACGCTTATGACGACCCGACCGCGGCGTCGGATCTCGCGTATTTTTCGACCCAGTTCGGGCTCGCCGCACCCAATTTCACGGTGGTCTATGCGAGCGGCAAAAAGCCGGCGGCCAATAGCGGCTGGCAAGTGGAAGAGGCGCTCGACGTCGAATGGGCCCATGCCATGGCCCCCGGCGCCAAGATCTATCTGGTCGAGGCCGCTTCGAGCAGTTTCACCGATCTCTTCACGGCGGTCGCCGCGGCGAGCCAGCTGGTCGTCGCGGCCGGCGGCGGCGAAGTGTCGATGAGCTGGGGCGGCAGCGAGTTCACCGCCGAGACTGCTTCCGACGCGTATTTCACCACCCCGGGCGTCGTCTATCTCGCCTCGGCCGGCGATTCGGCCGGAGTCATCTGGCCGTCGGCATCGCCCAACGTCGTCTCGGCTGGCGGCACGGCCCTGAGCCGCAATCCGACCACGGGCTTTTTCCAGGCGGAACTGGCCTGGCAGCAGACGGGCGGCGGGCCGTCGGCCTACGAAGCGCGCCCCGCCTATCAAAGCGCCATTTCAGCCGTGACCGGGACCAAGCGCGGGACACCGGACGTTGCTGCCGTGGCCGATCCGACGACCGGCGTCTGGGTCTATGCCGGCGGGCAGTGGATGATCGTCGGCGGCACCAGCGTCGCGGCTCCGGTCTGGGCCGGCATCATCAACTCGGCGGGCTCGTTCCATACTTCGAGCGCGACCGAACTCGCTGCGATCTACACGAACGCCGGGGGCTTCAACGACCTCACCGACGGCGATTGCGGCCCCGACGAGGGCTACCTGGCGACCGGTCCCTGGAGCTTCTGCACCGGCCATGGCAGTCCCGACGGCAAGACGAACAAGTAGCCGCCGGGGTCCTCCCAACGCCGTGCGAGGTCTTCCGCGCCGGGAATGTTTTCCCGGCCGGGAGGCCTCGCCCAATTCGGCCGAGGGCTGTGCGAGCGCGATCGCATTCCAGGGCAGGCCAACCCGTGGCCCGGCACCCGCAGGCGGACTCCGACGACCCGGTTCGCGGCATACTATCGCATCGCCTGCTACTATTCCCGCTCCTGTGCCCGAGGTTGATTGTCGATCCGATCGGCCGATCGGGGACGATGCTTCCTCGGGACCCTGGTGCCGCCGGGGACAATAGCCCGATCGGGGCGAGGGCACTACCCTGGCGCATGAACGCTCGCTATTATGCTCGACAATCGTTATATTCACGCCAGTCGGGCATCTCACTCGGCTGTGCGCGCCGTCTCCGCTCCGATTCGCCATTCCAGAGCAATGATTTCAGCCAGGTATCCAATCCGTAGGGTGGGTGTGGGGGAGGTCCGGAGGCCTGCCCGCAGGGTGCCGGCCAAGCCGCCGAGCGGGCAGGAAGCAGGGCGAGTCGCGGTGATCGGCTCGGCTTGTCGATTGCCGGGGGCCGCCGATACAACCGAATACTGGCAACTGCTGGCAACCGGCACGAGCGCCATCCGGGAAATCCCGGCCGACCGGTGGGATGTTCGGCGCGCCGCCGGCACCGCCGACTTCCCGATCGGCCGGTGGGGCGGGCTGCTCGACGGGATCGACCGATTCGATCACGGCATGTTCGCAGTCTCCGCGCGCGAGGCCAGAGCGATGGATCCGCAGCAGCGCCTGCTGCTGGAAGAAACCTGGCACTGTCTCGAGGATGCCGGGATCGATCGCGCCGAATTGCGCCGATGCCGGACCGCCGTCTTCGCCAGCGTCATGGCCATCGACTACCACCAGAACCTCGCGCAATCGGGAGTCGAGCCCGACGGTTACGCCGGGCTCGGCAGCTATGGGGGCCTGTTGGCCAACCGGCTCTCGCATCATTACGGCTGGACCGGCGAGAGCGTCACGCTCGACGCCGCCTGCGCCGGCTCGCTCGCGGCGTTGCATCAGGCGCGCCGGGCGCTGGCTGCGGGAGAATGCGACTTTGCCGTGGTCGCGGCCGCGAGCCTGATCATCAACCCCTGGCGCTATGCCTCGTTCTCGCGGGCGCGGATGCTGAGCCCGCGCGGCCGGTGCGCCACCTTCGACAGCGCGGCCGACGGCTATGTGCCGGGCGAAGGGGTCGTGGTCCTGCTCCTGCGCCGGGCCGAAGATGCGGCGGCGGCGGGCAATCGCTGCCAGGGCGTGATCCTCGGCACCGCCGTCGGCCATGTCGGCGGCGGAGGCGGTGCGATCACCGCTCCCAGTATCGCCGCCGAACGGGCCGTCATCACGGCTGCCGCCGCCGCCGCCGGGGTGACGCTCGACAGCATCGGCTATGTCGAGGCCCATGGCACCGGCACGGCCCTCGGCGATCCGATCGAGATCGAGGCCCTGGCCCAGGCTTTCGCGTCCCAGGGTGCCGCATCGGGCAGCTGTCTGGCCGGCTCGGTCAAGACCAATATCGGCCATCTCGAGGCCGCCGCCGGACTGGCCGGGCTCCTCAAGGTGCTGCTCATGCTGCAGCAGCGGACGATGGTGCCGACGCTCAATCTGGACGAAGTCAATCCGCTGATCGACTTCGTCCACAGCCCGTTCCGCCCGGCGCTGACGACCGAACCCTGGCTGGGAACGCCGCGCCGCGCCGGGATCAGCGCGTTCGGTTTCGGCGGGGCACTCGGCCATGCGGTGGTCGAGGAGGCGCCGGCCAGGGCGGCGCCCGGCGGCACGACACTGCCCTCTGTGCCGATTCTGCTTTCGGCCGCGACCGAGACCGGTTTGGCGACGCTGCGGCAGCGTTGGCGGGCCTTTGCGGCCGAACCCGGGTTCGACGCGCTGCGGATCGAGGACATCGCCGCTACGCTGATGCGGCGGCCGGCGCTCGCTGTGCGGATCGCCTTCTTCGCGACCGATACGGCCGAGCTCCGGGCGGCCTTCGCCGGCGCGGCTACCATCGGGACCGGCACGGCGCCGCGCCTGGTGCTCGCCGCCGACACTGACCCCTCGGCGGCGCTCCTCGCCGCGATCGGCCGGATCTGGCGCCTGCCCGAGGGCGGCGATCTCGAAACGCCGGCAGGCCGTCGGGCCGCTCTGGAAGAGTTGCTGACCTCGGCCGGGGTCCCGCTCGCCGATCCCCGGCGCCCGCCCGATCTGGCCGATCTGGTCCGCCGGCTGGTCGTCGAAGACCCGGGAGCGGAAGAGGACCTCTATCGGCGCGCGCGCGCCCTCGCGGTCGACAATTTCACCTTCGCGGGCTATCTGGAGGCTTGGCAGCGGGTTCTCGGCGAGGCCGCACCGATAGCGGCGTGGCTGGCGGCACCGCCCGCCGGCGGGCCGGACCGGCGCCTGCTGACGCTCGCCCTGGTCGCATCGTTGCGCCGGTTGCAGGAGAAATGGGGCCTGCCCGAACGGCATCGAGCGCTCGGCGCGGCCTGGCACGAGGCGGCGGCGCTGCTCGCCGCCGATACTCTGTCGCCGGGAGAGGCGGCGGCGCTCGTGACCGAACCGGGCTCGTCCGACCGCGTGGCCCGGGCCGTGGCGGCGCGGCGGGCGGAAGCAGCCGGACCCGTGGCCGATCTCGTCATCGGCGGCAGCGAAGCCGAATCCGGCGAGCGAGCGCTGCGGCTCGACCCGGACGATCCGGCAGGCTCGTGGCTGAGCCTGCTGGCGGCGCTGTGGAGCCGCGGCGCCGAGATCGATTGGCGCGGGCTGCGGCTCGACTACACCCCCGTCGCCCTGCCGCTCTATCCGTTCGAGGGCGGGCGCCATTGGATCGATCTGGCCGAACCGTCCGGGCTGGCGCCGGTGCCGGCGGTTCCGACGCCTTTAGCCGAAGCGCATCGCATCGGCGGCCGCGCCCTCGTGCCGGCGGCCTCGATGCTGGTTCGACTGGGCGAAGCCGCGGCCCCGGGGGCTGCACGGGTTCGGCTCCGCGCGGTCGAGTTCAATCGCCCGATCGAGGCGGGCGATCTCGCCCGGGTCGAGGTCGCGGTCCAGGGCGATGCGGCGCTGCTGCAGATCGATGGCACCGTCGCCGGGCGCGCCGTCAAGGCGCCGGAGGCCGACGCCGAGCGGCGGACGCCCCCGGCGCCGGCGGGCGAGGCGCTCGACCCGGCACAATTCTATACGCGAATGGCTGCGCTGGACCATGTCTACGGCCCGGATCTGCGCGTCATCGACCGGGCCTGGGCCGAGCCCGACCGGCTCGTCTGCCGGATCGTGGCGCAGCGGGATGCGGAGAGTGCCGAGGCCTTGCTCGACGGCGCGTTGCAGGCCGGGCTGATGGCTGCCGACCGCTGGGGTTGCCTCGACGGCGCGGGGCCGTTCTATCCGGCCACGATCGCCCGAGTGACTCTGGGCCGGGCCGGCGGGCGCGAGAGCTGGCTCCAGGTCCGGCGCACCGATCTCGTCGCGCGGGCCGGCGGCTTCGAAGTCGACCTCAGCCTCGTCGATGCCGACGGCACGCTCCGTTTCGAGGCTGCGGGCTGCCGCTTCATGCGCGCCGCGCTCGAGAGCCCGGAGGTGCCGCTCTGGCGGCCAGTCTGGCGGCCGAGCGGGTCGCGGGCCGGTCCGGCGCGAAACCCTCTCATCCTGGGCGATGGCGGCTTCGCGGCGGCACTGGAGCGGGCGCTGCCGGTCCGGGCGGGACGGATCGGCGGCCGGCCCACCGATGCCGCCGCGGCGCTCGATTTCTCCGCCGACGAGATCTATCTGCTGTGGGCGCTCGAGGCGGCCGGCGGTTCGTCCCCGGCGGCGGCGGAGTCGTTCCAGACCGACGTTCTGCTCCCGGCCCTTGGCCTGTTCCGCCGGCTCGCCGAAGTCGGACGAACGGTTCGGGTCAAGCTGGTCACGCGCGGCCGGGTTGCCGTGGACGGCAGCGAGCGGGTGACCGCACCGCTCGCTGCCGCGCTGGTCGGATTGGGCAAATGCATCGCCCGCGAGCACCCGGCGCTGGAGATCGTGGCGATCGATCTGCCCGAAGGACCAGCGAGCGAGGCCGATATGACGGCGCTGGTCGCCGCGCCGGCCGGCCGGCCGGGTGACTTCGCGATCCGCCGGGGCGGGCTGCTGGCACCGTCGCTCGAACCGCTGCCGCCGCTTCCCGCCTGGTCGGCGGTCGGGCGCGGCGTCTATGTCATCGCCGGCGGTGCCGGCGGGCTCGGTCGCGTCCTCGCCCGCGATCTGGCCGCCCGGTTCTCGGCCCGCGTGGCGTTGATCGGGCGGCGGCGGCCGACCGACGATGCCGCCGGCGCGATCGCGGCCCTGGTGGCCGACTTGCGGGGGAGCGGCGGCGACGGCGTCTATCTTAGCGCCGATATCGGCGACCCCGGCGCGCTCGAGGCCGCACTCGACGATGTCCGCCGGCGCTGGGGCCGGATCGACGGCGTCATCAACGCGGCGATGGTTCTGTCCGACCTGCGCCTGGAGGCGATGGATGACGACAGCTTTCGCCGGGCGCTGCGACCCAAGCTTTCCGGGACGATCAACCTGGCGGCCGCGACCCGCGCGGACCGGCTCTCGCTCTTCGCCGTCTTCTCGTCGGCCCTGACCCTGCGCGGCAATCCCGGACAGGGCAACTACGTCGCGGGCTGTGCTTTCCAGGAGGCGTTCTGTCAGGACTTGCGTGCCGACGGGGTCCCGGCCCAGGCCGTTTCCTGGGGCTTGTGGGGAGAGACCGGCCGCGTCGCCGGCCGGGCGCAAGCGACGCGGATCGCGCAGTCGACCGGCCTCTTGCCGATCGGGAGCGCAGCCGGGATCCGGGCGCTCTACGCTGCCATGGCCGCTCCCGAGGCTCGGATCGTCGCGGCCCGGTTCGACGCCGGCTGGGACGACATGATCGCGGCGGCCGCTACCGAGGCCGCCCCGGAGCGAGCTTCCGAGTCCACGCCCGGAAATGATTTGATCGAAATGATCCGGGCGGCGGTCGCCGAGGCCATCGATGCGGATCCGGCCTGGATCGGCGAGGATGATCGCTTCATCGAACTGGGCGTCGATTCGATCGTCGGTGCCGAGGTGGTCCAGCGCTTGAGCCGCGAGGTCGGTCGGCGATTGTCGCTCCATCTGTTCAGCGACTATCCGACTCCGGGCGAACTCGCTCGCCACCTGGCCGCGACCCTGCCGTCTCCGGCCTCTGTGCCCGCCTCCGCAGCGGCCCCGATCGCGCCCGCTGCCCCCGTGCCGCCGGCCGTGGCGGCCCGAACCTTGCCCGCGGCTGCACCGCCCACACCGGCACCCTGGCGGCCGCGCGAGCCGTCCCCGACCGGAGATGTGGCGATCATCGGCATGGCCGGCCGCTTTCCCGGTGCCGACGATGTCGCGAGCCTGTGGGATCTGCTCTGCCGGGGCAGCGATGCCGTCGGGACCGTGCCGGAGCATCGGTGGTCGGCCGCGGAACTGGCGGCATTCGGGGTTGCCGAGGACGCCGGGCGGCTCGGGCGCGGCGGCTTCATCGCGGCGGCCGAGAGTTTCGACGCCCGGTTCTTCGGCATTTCGCCGCGCGAGGCGCTGCTGATGGATCCGCAGCAACGGGTGCTGCTGGAGGAAACCTGGAACGCGCTCGCCGATGCCGGGCTCGGCAGGGGGCTCAGCGAGGCGCGGGTCGGCGTCTTCGTCGGCGCCAGCGGCGGCGAGTACGGCCAGAAATGGCCGTTGCTGGGGTTGCCGCCCGATCGGGCGCGGCTGGTCGCCCAACTGCCGTCGACGCTCGCGGCCCGGATCGCCCATGTGTTCGATTTCCGCGGTCCGGCCGTGACGGTGGACGCTGCCTGCGCCTCGGCGGTAGCGGCGCTGCAGCAGGCTTGCGACGCTCTCGAGAAGGGCGAGGTCGAGATAGCGGTGGCCGGCAGCGTCGCGGTGATCAGCACGCCGCAGATGCCGGTCCTGGCCGATGCCGCCGAACTGCTCTCACCGCTCGGCCGCTGCCGCGCCTTTACCGCCGGAGCCGACGGCATGGTGCTGAGCGAGGCCGTCGGCGTCGTCGTGCTGAAGCGGTTGGGCGATGCACTGGCGGCCGAGGACACGATCCACGCCGTGCTGCGCGCCGCGGTCACCAGCCATGACGGTGCGACCATCGGCTTGAGCGCGCCCAGCGCCGCGGGTCAGGCGCGGCTGCAACAGCAGGGCCTGGCGGCTGCGGGCTTGACGGCTGCCGAAATCGACTACGTCGAAGCCCATGGCGTCGGCACCCCCGGTGGCGATGCCGCCGAGCTGGCGGCGCTGGCGCAGACATTCGCCGGAAGAAGCGGCACGGTTGCACTCGGTTCGATCAAGAACAATCTCGGCCACACGCTCGCAGCGGCCGGGATGACCAGCCTGTTCAAAGTCGTCCTGCAACTGCGCCACGGCCTCGTGGCCCCGACTCCCGGAGTCGCCGGCCTGCCGCCGGCAGCCGAACTCGAAGGCGGACCCTTCGTCCCGGCGACCAGCCTCGGCCCCTGGCAGGCGCCGCCGGGACGACCGCGCCGGGCCGCGATCAATGCCTTCGCCCTCAACGGCGCCAACGGATTCATCGTGGTCGAGGAGGCGCCGGGCGAGGCTCTCCGGGTCGGTCGCGACACGGACGGCGGGCATCTCGTCCTGGTCACTGCCAAGACCGAGGCAGCACTCCGTCGGCGCCTCGGCGACCTCGCGCGCTGGCTGGCGCACGACCCGGTGGACCTCGCCGATCTGGCCTTCACCCTCGCCCGGGGCCCGCTCGGCTGGCCCTGGCGCGCGGCTCTGGTCGCAGCCGATGCCGCATCCCTGGTCACTCAGCTGGATGCGGCCGCGCGCGGCGAGAGCCGAGTCGGCGGCATGCGGTTTGCAGAACGGCAGCATCGCGAACCGGAGGCCGATGCGATCATGGCCGACCTTGCCGCGCGACTCTTGGACGAGGCCGAGACGGCCCGGGACCCCGGCCGGGCCCGCGCGCGCCTGCTCGCGGCGGCCGAACTCTTCGTCTCCGGCGTGACCCTGGAACCGCCGGGCCGGCCGGGGGCGCGACGGCTGACCGGATTGCCGGGCTATCCGTTCGAGCGGCAGCGCTACTGGCCCGGTGCCGCTGCCGACGCCCAATTCGCGATCGCAGCACCGGCCCCGCGTCCGGAGCTGCCGGCACCGGCCGACTCCGCGCGCGAGCGCTTGCGCGCGGCAGTGGCGCGGGTGATCCGCGAAACGCCCGCTGCCGTGCCCGACGACATGCCGTTGATCGCGCTCGGATTCGATTCGCTCTTGGCGGTCGAGCTCAGCCAGATTCTGGCGCGGGAATGGGCGATGGTGCTGCCGGTCGCAGCTTTGCTCGCCGCCGACGGCATCGCCAGCCTCGCCGCCCGGGTCGAAACCGCCGGGCCGGCGCCGGCGCTCCAGACTGATCCGGCCGGCCGATTCGAGCCGTTCCCCTTGACCGATATCCAGGCTGCCTATTGGGTCGGGCGCAGCGCCGGGCTGGCGCTCGCGGGACCGTGCCAGGTCTATTGGGAATTCGAGTCCGAGGCCGGCTGGGCAGTCGACCGGTTGGAAGCCGCACTCGACCGGGTCGTCGCCTGCCACGACATGCTGCGCGCCGTGGTCGGCCCCGAAGGCGAGCAGCGCGTTCTGCCGCAGGTGCCGCCGTGCCGGATCGAGTTCCACGACTGGCGCCGGAACGCCGACCCGGCAGCGGCGCTCGCCCAGTTGCGCGAGGCGGTGTCGGCGCGACGGTTCGATCCCGCGGTCTGGCCGCTGTTCCAGGTGGCGGCGAGCCATGACGGTACCGTCATGCGTCTGCATCTCGCCATCGACCTGCTGATCATCGACGTGCCGAGCCTGTTCCGGCTGCTGGCACAGTGGGAGCAGCAATACCGGACGCCGACGGCGCCGCTCCGGCCGCCCGGGATCAGTTTCCGGGACTATGTGAAAAATCGGCAAAGTCGGGAAGGCGATGCCGAGTGGCGGCGGGCCGAGGCCTATTGGGCCGAGCATGCCCGCGAGTTGCCGGATGCGCCGGTTCTGCGCGGCCAGAAGGCGTTGGATCGCTCGGCGAGTCTGCCCTTCCGCCGGCACGGCGCGAGGCTGTCGCCGGCGGACTGGACTGCGCTGCGCACCCGGGCGCGGTCCGTCGGCGTGACGCCGGTCAACCTGCTGGTCGCGGCATTCGCCGAGACGCTCGGCCACTGGGCAGTGGAGCCGCGCTTCACCTTGAACCTGACGGTGGTCGAACGCGACGCCGTCCATCCCGATGTCCAGGCGGTGATCGGCGACTTCACCTCAACCATGCTGGTCGGCGTGGATCTCGCGGGTGTTGCGCCCTTCGCCGGCCGCGCCCGGGCGCTCCGCGATCTCGTCGGGGCCCATCTGGCCCATGCCCGCTACGGCGGCGTGCGGGTGTTGCGCCGCCTGGCGGCCGAGACCGGCCGGCGTTCGATGATGCCGGTCGTGTTCACCAGCATGCTCGGCTACGAAGCTCTGCTCGGTGCCGAAGCCGCCGCTGCCGTCGGCCGGTTCGGCCGCCTCGGCTATGGCGTGACCCAGACGCCGCAAGTCTGGCTCGACGCCCAGGCCCGAGAAGAGCAGGGGGCGCTGGTCGTGACCTGGGACGCCGTCGACGGGCTGTTCCCCGACGGGCTGTTCGACGGCATGATCGAGGCTTACGCTGCCGTCCTGCGCCGTCTGGCGGCGAGCGAGGCTGCCTGGAACGAGCCGCTCGGCTCCTGGCTCGCCGCCGGGTCGCGCGACAGCCGGGCTCGGCGCAACGCCACGTCCGCACCGCTGCCCGACGGGCTGATCCACGAGCCCTTTCTCGCCGCGGCGATCGCACGGCCGGAGCGGCCGGCCGTGATCGCACCGGATCGGACCCTCAGCTACGGCGAATTGGCCGGGTGGGCAGAAGCGGTCGCAGCGCAGCTGGGCGAGCGGGCGACGGGTCGACTGACGGCGATCGCCATGGACAAGGGGTGGGCGCAGATCGCGGCCGTAATGGGCGTCTCGATGGCCGGCGGCGCTTATCTGCCGGTCGACCCGGACTTGCCGGCGGAGCGGCTGCAGCAGATCCTGGCGCAAGCCGAAACCGATACGATCTTGACGTCCTCGGCCCCGCGCGGGGTGCGCCCCACGGGGTTCCGGGTGATCGAAATCGACCGTCTGACGCCGCTGCCGCCGCCGACCCGGTTGCCGCCGCGGCGTGCCGCCCCGGGAGATCTCGCCTACGTCATCTTCACCTCGGGTTCGACGGGTGCTCCCAAGGGCGTGATGATCGAGCACCGGGCTGCCCTCAACACCGTGCTCGACATCAACGAACGCTTCGCGGTCGGTGCCGCGGATCGGGTCCTGGGCCTGTCGGCGCTGGGCTTCGACCTCTCGGTCTACGACATTTTCGGCCTGCTCGCGGCCGGTGGCGCCGTGGTGCTGCCGGCGCCGCGCTCGGTTGCCGACCCGGCTCATCTGGCCGGGCTGGTGGCTCGTCACGGCGTCACCATCTGGAATTCGGTGCCGATGTTCGCCCATCTGCTGCTCGAAGGCGAACCGACACCGAGCAGCCTCGCCACGCTGCGCTTGGCGCTCCTCAGCGGCGACTGGATCCCGCTCGGCCTGCCCCCTCGGCTCGAAGCGGCCCGACCCGGGCTCGACGTGATCAGCCTCGGCGGTGCCACGGAAGCCTCGATCTGGTCGATCTTTCACCCGATCGGCGCGCCCGAGCCGGGTTGGCCGAGCGTTCCCTACGGCACCCCCTTGCGCAACCAGAGCTTCCAGATCCTCGACGAGGAGCATCGGGATTGTCCCGACTGGGTCCCGGGCGAGCTCCATATCGGCGGTGCCGGCTTGGCCCGGGGCTATTGGCGCGATCCGGTCCAGACGGCAGCGCGTTTCGTCCATCATCGCCGGACCGGCGAGCGGCTCTACCGCACCGGCGATATCGGCCGCTATCGCCCGGACGGGCTGATCGAGTTCCTCGGCCGGAACGACGGGCAGGTCAAGATCGGCGGCCATCGGGTCGAACTCGGCGAGATCGAGGCCGTCGCTTCCCATCATCCGGTCATCGGCCAGGCCGTCGCGGTCGCCCAGGGCGATCCCGGCCGGCTGCGCCTGGTGCTGGTCTGCGTGCCCGTGCCCGGCGCGGGCGGGAGCGTCGAGTCGATCCGTGCCTTTCTCAAGGCCCGCTTGCCCGGCTACATGGTTCCGGCCGAGATTGCCCTGGTTCAGGCCCTGCCCTTGACCGGCAACGGCAAAGTCGACCGACGGGCGCTGGCCAAGGGCGTCCCCGCAGCCGCGCCGGAGCCGCCGGTGCCGGTCGTCCCCGTCGAAACCGGCGGGCTGGAACGGCGGCTGCTCGAAATCTGGCGCAGTATCTTGGCCGACCCGGCGCTCCCCGCAGACGGCAATCTGTTCGAGATCGGCGCCGATTCCTTGACCGCGGTCAAGGCCAACGCCTGGATTCAGCGCGAGATCGGGCCCTGCTCGGTGACCGACATTTTCGAGTTCCCGACCGTGCGGAGCCTGGCCCGCCATCTGGCCGGCGCCGCCGAGGGCCGGCCGGCTCCATTGCCGCCCGCGCCGGAAATTCCGCGCGCGTCGCGCCGCCGCGCCTTCCGCGCCGGGCCGGTCCGGCACAACGGTCTCGATCGAGGGGCGAGCGATGGCCGGTAGCGATCCGAGCCTCCAGGAGGGCATCGCCATCATCGGCATGGCGGCGCGCCTGCCCGGGGCAGTCACGGTGGATGCGTTCTGGAACAATCTGATCGCCGGCGCCCCGGCGATCCGGCGGAGCAGTGCTGCGGAGCTGCTCGCCGCCGGCTTCGATCCGGCCTTGCTCGAGGACCCGCGCCTGGTTCCGGCCTTCGGCGTCCTCGACGGTGCCGATCGTTTCGATGCGGGATTTTTCGGGTACCCGGCCGCCCGAGCCGAAATGCTCGACCCGCAGCAGCGCCTGCTGCTCGAATGCGCCTGGCATGCTCTGGAGGATGCCGGCTGGGGCCCGGGCAGCCACGACGCCACGGTCGGGACCTATCTGGCGATGACCGCCAGCACCTGGGAGACCGGCGACAGCCGCGATCTCGGCGACGGCTTCTTCGCGCTGACCTCGCGCGACAAGGACTATGCGGCGACCCGGGTGAGCTACAAGCTCGACCTGACCGGTCCGAGCCTGATGGTCCAGACCGCCTGCTCCGGCTCGCTCGCCGCCGTGCATCTGGCGGTCGAAGCGCTCCTCGGCGGGCAATGCGACATGGCGATCGCCGGCGGCTGCTCGATCACGCTGCCCCAAGGCGGGTATCGCCAGGCTTCCGGGCTGATGCTTTCGGCCAGCGGAATCTGCCGGGCCTTCGACGCCGCGGCCGACGGAGCGGTCCCGGGCAACGGCCTCGGCGTCGTCGTGCTGAAGCCGCTGGGCCAGGCGCTGGCCGATGGCGACACGGTCTGGGCGGTGATCCGCGGTACCGCCCTCAACAATGACGGCGGCCACAAGGCGGATTATCTGGCGCCGAGCGTCCAAGGCCAGATGCGGGTGATCGGCGAGGCGCTCGCCGTCGCCGGCGTGGCGCCCTCCGAGATCGGCTATGTCGAATGCCACGGGACCGGCACGGCGCTGGGCGATCCAGTCGAAATCCGGGCACTCGCCCAGGCGTTCGCCGCTGCCGGCGGCGGCCGGCGGACGGCGATCGGCTCGGTCAAGTCCAACATCGGCCATTTGAACGCGGCGAGCGGCATCGCCGGGCTGATCAAGACCGTGCTCGCGATCCGCCACGGCAAGCTGCCGCCCAGCCTGGGATTCACCAGGCCCAATGCCGAGATCGACTTCGCGGCGACGCCGTTTCACGTCAATACCGCGGTCGCTTCCTGGCCCGATCCGGCGGCACCGCGGCGCGCCGGGGTCAGTTCCTTCGGCTTCGGCGGGACCAATGTCCATGTCGTGCTGGAGCAGGCGCCGCCCCAGCCGGCGGCGGCGGCTCATCCCGGTCCGGTCATCTTGCCGCTCAGTGCCAAGACGCCGGCGGCGCTCGACCGGGCGGCGCAGGCGCTGGCCGATTGGATCGAGGCCCGCCCCGATCTCGATCCGGCCGATATCGGCTATACGCTCGCCGTCGGAAGGCAGGCGTTCGAGCATCGGCGCGTCGTCATCGGGTCCGATCGGGCCTGGCTCGCGGCAGCGCTGCGCGCCGGCGAGGCGCTCGCGGTCGAGACTGCGGCACCAGCCCTGACCGCTCTCGGCCGGACCTGGCTCGACGGTGCGGCGGTCGCTTGGGGCGATACTCTGGGTGCCCGTCGCCGCGTCGGCTTGCCCGGCTATCCGTTCGAGCCGACCCGGTATCGGCGGGCCGCGCCACGCCCGGTCCCGGCTGCCGCAGCACCTGCTCCCGACCGGCTGGTGCCGTGGCTCCAGGCTCTGTTCGGCGAGATCCTCAGCCAGGATGCCGCGACGCTCGATCCGGCTTCGACCTATGAGCGCTTCGGCGTCGATTCTCTGATGGTCGGCACGATCACCGGCGAGCTGCGCCGACATTTCCCGGATCTGCGCTCGACCGTGCTGTTCGAGCACAACACGCTGGTGCAGCTCGCCGCTCATCTGGCCGCAACCGCCCCGGACCGGGTCGCCGGGATCGGCCCGACCGACGGCGCCGTCGCCATGACCGCCGGAGCCATCGCCGTCGTCGGTCTCGCCGGGACCTATCCCGGTGCCCCCGATATCGACGCGCTCTGGGACAATCTCGCCGCCGGCCGCCGCGGCATCGGCGAAGTCCCGCCCGACCGGTGGGACTGGCGTCGCTATTTCGATCCGGCCCGCGAGGATCGCAGCTATTCCCGCTGGGGCGGGTTCATCGCCGATGTCGACAAGTTCGATCCGCTGGTGTTCGGCATCGCGCCGCGCGAAGCCAAGCTGATCGACCCGCAGCAGCGGCTGTTCCTCGAGGCTGCTTGGGCGGTGCTCGAGGATGCCGGCTATACCAGGGCCGGTCTGCGGGCAGCTTCCGGCGGGCGCGATGTCGGCGTCTTCGTCGGCGTGATGAATCAAGGCTGGCGGCTGCTCGGCCGCGATGCTGCCGCGGCCGGCCATGTCGTCCAGGGCAATCACTGGTCGGTCGCCAACCGAGTCTCTTACGCCTTCGATTTTCGCGGGCCCAGCCTGGCGGTCGATACTGGCTGCTCGGCCTCGCTGACCGCATTGCATCTGGCGTGCGAGAGCCTGCGCCGGGGCGAGTGCGGGGCCGCGATCGCCGGCGGCGTCAATCTGATCCTGCATCCGGTGCAGCAGCTCGAACTGGCCCGGACCGGGGTTCTGTCGCACGGCGACCGGTGCAGCGTGTTCGGCGCCGGAGCCGACGGGTTCGTCCAGGGCGAAGGCGTCGGTGCCGCCCTGCTGAAGCCGCTCGACCGGGCCCTGGCCGATGGCGATCATATCTACGGCGTGATTCTCGGCTCGGCCATCAATGCCGGCGGCAAGACTTCGGGCTACACCGTCCCCAATCCCGGGGCTCAGACAGCCGTCATTCGCCAGGCGATCGCCGCGTCCGGTGTCGATGCTTCGGCGATCGGCTATGTCGAATGCCACGGCACCGGCACGGCACTCGGCGATCCGATCGAGATCGCCGGTCTGGCCGACGCGCTGCCCGGTGCCGAGAGCTGCCGGCTCGGTTCGATCAAGAGTTCGATCGGCCATCTCGAATCGGCGGCCGGCATCGCCGGGCTGACCAAGCTGCTGCTGCAGCTGAGCCGGCGCACGCTGGTGCCGTCGCTCGATGCCGACCCGCCGAACCCGAGGATCGATTTCGCCGGCGGCCGGTTCCGGGTCCAGCGCCGAACCGAACCCTGGCCGGAGCCGGCCGGAGCCGCCAAGCGCTGCGGCGGGCTCAGCTCCTTCGGTGCCGGCGGCGCCAACGCCCATATCGTGGTCGAGGAACCGCCGCCGGTCTCGGCTGGGACGAGCGTCGACCGGCCGGTGCTGGTGCCGCTCTCGGCGCGGACCCGGCCACAGCTCGTCGCCGTGGCGAGGCGGCTCGCCGCCCGGCTCGACCAGCCGCCGGCGCTGGCCGATCTCGCCTGGACCCTCGCGGTCGGGCGCGAGGCGATGGACGAGCGCGTTTGTTTCGTCGCCGACAGCATCGACACGCTGCGCCGGGCGCTCGCCGCCTTCGTCACGGCGGACGGTCGATCGGTGCCCATGCCGGTCACTTCGGGGACTGGACTTGCTGCCGCCCTCGCTACGCGCGACCTGCCGAGACTGGCCGAATTCTGGTGCGCCGGAGAGAGCGTGCCCTGGGAGGAACTCTTCGCCGGCCGGCCCCGCCGGGTCCGACTACCGACATATCCTTTCTTGCGCGAACACTATTGGCTGCCGGAGGTGGCGGAGGCTGCGCCGCCGACGGGCCATCCGCTGCTCGGACCCGCCTTGCCGGTCTTGGCGGCCGAGGCGCGCTGGCGCGTGACACTGGCGGCGGATCATCCGCTCCTCGCCTGCCATCTGGTCGGCGGCACGCCGATGCTGCCCGGTGTCGCCAGCCTGGAACTCGCGAGCGAGGCGGCGCGCCAGCTCGGGCGCCGCTCGGTCGGCTTTCGCAATATCGCCTGGCAGCGGCCGCTGCCGGCGCCGGCCGGGCTGGCGGCAGAACTCGTCATGCGGACGGCCGGCGACGGTCTCGTCTTCGAGCTGACCAGCGACGCCGGTGTCCATGTCCGGGGCGACATCGTCGCCGAGCCCGCGGCGATCGGCGATCCGGTCGATCTCGCCGCCCTCGAAGCGCGCTGTCCGCAGCATTTCGGGCAGGACGAGATCTACCGGCGCCTGTCTGCGCTCGGGCTCGATTATCGCGGGCCGTTCCGGGCCATCCGGCATCTCGCCACCAGCCGCGAGGAGGCGGTCGCCCGTGTCGCCCTCGCCGCCGAAGCGCGCCTCGAGCCCTGCGCCCTGCCGCCGGGCCTGCTCGACGCCGCGTTCCAAGCCGCCGCGATGCTGGTCTTCCAGCGCCCGGAAGCGCCGCGGCTGCTGCCCTTCTCGGTAGCGTCGATCCGGTTCTTCGGTCCGCTGCCGCGGCAGGGCCTGGTCCATGCGCGGCTTCTGACGGCACCGGACCGCCTGGATTTCGTCCGGTTCGACTTGGCGATCCTCGATGAGCAGGGGCGAACCGTCGCGGCGTTCCAGGATCTGGCCGGGCGGATCGACGCCAGTGCCCGTCCGATTGCCGAGCCCGAAACAGCCCCTCCCTCGGCGCCGGAGAGCGGGCGCCACACGGCAACGCTCCCGGTGGCCGGATCGGAACTCGTCCCGCCGGCCGAGGTGTCGGCCGATTGGTTCTTCGCGCCGGTCTGGACCGACCTCGCCGCGCGGCCGGGACCGGTGCCGACCGGCGGCATTCTCGTCGCCGCTCCCGGCGCCGAGGCCGAGGCACTCAGTTCCGTCCGCACGGCCCTGCCCGACGCCATCGTGGCCGAGGACGAGGCGGCCTGGCAGGCGGCTCTGGCGGCGGAACCCGAACCCGGCCGGGTCGTGTTCCTGTGTCCGAGTGCGCCGGCCGAGGGCGATGCGGCCCTGATGGCGTTGTTCCGCCTCCTCAAGGCGCTGCGTCGGGCGCGCGGCGGCGCACCGCTCCACTTGGCTCTGTTGAGCCGGGGCGCCGCTGGTTTTCCGGGAGGAACCGGTTCCGCCTGGCCGGCGGCGATGATGGCGCTGGCCCGGGTGGCCGGGCAGGAATGGCGCGACTGGCAGATCGTTCCAGCCGATCTCGAGCGCTGGCAGGATGCGCCGGCGGCGCTCGCTGATCCCGGCGATCCGCTCGGCCGCGAGATCGCCTGGCGCGGTGGCCGTCGACGGGTTCGCGCCCTCGCCCCGGCCGCGGCGCCGGCACCGGTGGCGCCGGCGTTTCGGGCGCAAGGTCACTATGTGCTCCTCGGCGGCGGCGGCGGAATCGGGCTGGAGCTGGCTCTCTACCTGTCTCGGCGCTACCAGGCGCGGCTGACGCTGATCGGCCGGCGGGCGCCGACGCCGGCACAGCGAGAGCGGCTGGACCGGATCGCGGCTGCCGGCGGCGAGGTCCTGTTCCTCGCCGCCGACGCGACTGAGGCCGAGCCGCTGGCCGAGGCGATCGCCGGCGCGCGGCGGCGCTTCGGACCGGTCCGTGGCGCCATCCACGCAGCGATCGTCATGGAGGATCGCGCTCTCGACTCGATGACCGAGGCGACGTTCCGCGCCGGTCTGGCCGTCAAGGCGCTGGGCGTCCAGGCGCTGGCGGCAGCGGTGGCGGACGATCCGCTCGACTGGCTCGCCTTGTTCTCGTCGGTCAATTCTTTCGCCGCCAATGCCGGCCAGGCGAACTACGTCGCCGGCTGCGCCTTCAAGGACGCCTTCGGCGAGACGCTGGCCGCCGGCGGCGTGCCGGTGCGGGTGATCAACTGGGGCTATTGGGGCGAGGTCGGCCGCGTTGCCGACGAAGTCTATCGGGCGCGGCTGGAACGGCGCGGCGTGCTCCCGATCCGCACCGCCGAAGGCTTGGCCGCGATCGAGCAGGTGCTGGGCGATCCACGCTCGCCGGTCACCGTGTTGAAGGCGGACGAACGGGCGCTCCACCGGTTGGGCGTGGTCGAACCCGCCGCGCCGGCGACCGATCCCCTGGCGAGACTCCAGGCGCGGGTCGGCCGCCATGTCGCCGATCAGGCCGGCGCCATGGCAGGTGCCTGGGCCGAATATGCTGCCCTCGATGCCTTGTCGCGGCGCCTGCTCGTAGTCTGGGCCAGCGGTTCCGGCCTGCTGCCGGAGGCGCCGGAGAGCGCCGCCGCGATCATCCGGCGTCTGGGCATTGTCGAGCGCCACCGCCGCCTGTTTCTGGCTCTGCTCGACATGCTCGAACGGGAAGGCGTGGTCGGCCGCGACGGCGATCGCTACCGGCGCGCGCCGGCAGCTGGAGACGGGCGCTACCAGGCAGAGCGTGTGGCGAGCGACATGGCAGCGTTCGAGCGCACCAATCCGGCACTGGCGCCGCATCTGCGCCTGATCGAGACCTGCATCGCCGGGTATGACGAGATCCTGCGCGGGGCCGTACTCGCGACCGAGGTGATGTTTCCGAACTCGTCGATGGCCCTGGTCGAGGGCATCTATCGCGGCAATCGGCTGTCGGATTTCTGCAGCGGCGTGGTCGCGGCGGCGGTGCGCGAAGCCGTCGGGCCGGGACCCGCCCGGCTGCTCGAAATCGGTGCCGGCACCGGCGGCACGACTCGGACGGTCCTGCCCGCGCTCGACGGGATCGGCGGTCTCGAATACATCTATACCGATGTCTCGCTCGCCTTCGCCAAGTTCGGCAAGCGGGAGTTCGGCGCCAAATATCCGTTCCTGGCATTCCGCTCGCTCGATATCACCAAGCCGCCCGAGGGCCAGGGCTATGCCGCCGGCAGTGTCGACGTGGCGCTCGGTGCCAATGTCGTGCATGCGACACCCGAACTCGGCCAGTCGCTCGGCCATGCCTGCTTTCTGCTCCGCCCCGGCGGCCTGCTCGTGCTCTACGAGATGACCACGGTTCATGATTTCGGCACGCTGACCTTCGGCCTGCTCGACGGCTGGTGGATGTTCCGCGACGAGCGCCTGCCCCATGCGCCGTTGCTCGATGCAGCCGGTTGGCGGCGCAATCTGGCGGCGGCAGGATTCGCCGAGATCGCAATCTTCAGCGAGCCCGGCCTCGTCGACGAGGCGCAGTTCCGCCACAGCGTGATCGTCGCCCGCAAACCCGACGCGGCCGCCGCACCCTCGCACCCCGCGCCCGGCATTCGCGACCGGCTCCGCCGCCGGCCGGAAGAGCCGGCAGCGTCGGCGCCGCCGGCCCTGGTGCAGAGCCTCCGCGAGACGGCCGCCGCCGTCCTGGAAATGGCGCCGGAGGATTTGCGCACCGATCGCAGCTTCGCCGATTACGGCGCCGATTCGCTGATCGGAGTCGATCTGGTCGCGGCCGTCAATGCCCGGTTCGGCGTGTCGCTCAACCCGACCGTGCTGTTCAGCCATCACAGCGTCGACAAGCTCGCCGCCCATCTGGCCGCCCGCCACGCGGTCACGCTCGACGCACCGGCGGAGATCGCCGCTTCGCCCGCGCAGGCCCCGATCGCAGCCGGCGATATCGCCGTGATCGGGATGTCCGGCCGGTTCCCGGGTGCCGCATCGATCGAGGCGTTCTGGGCGAATCTCGCCGCCGGAGTCGACAGTGTCGGCGAAGTCCCGGCGACCCGCTGGGATCATGCCGCGATCTTCGATCCCGAACCGCGCCGTCCGGGCAAGACCTATTGCCGCCATGGCGGGTTCCTCGACGATGTCGAGCTGTTCGATCCGCTGTTCTTCAACCTCTCCCCGGCGCAAGCGGCGGCGACCGACCCGCAGCAGCGTCTGTTCCTGGAAGAGGCCTGGCATGCGCTGGAAGATGCCGGCCATGGCGGCGAAGGGCTGGGCCAGACGATTTGCGGCGTGTTCGTCGGCACCGTCGCCGGCGATTACGACCAGCGCCTGCGCGAAACCGGGCGGCTGCCCGACGCCCAGAGCTTCATGGGAACCGCGCCCTCGATGCTGGCGGCGCGGATCGCCTACCGGCTGAATCTGCGCGGGCCCTGCCTGTCGATCGATACGGCTTGCTCGTCGTCGCTGGTCGCGATCCATCTCGCCTGCGAGAGCCTGCGCCACGGCGAGAGCGATCTGGCGCTGGCCGGCGGTGTCGCGGTGATGACCACGCCGTCTTTCTATTTGTCGGCCGCCAGTGCCGGCATGCTGAGTCCCAGCGGCCGCTGCCGGACCCTCGACCACGGCGCCGACGGGTTCGTGCCGGGCGAAGCCGTCGCCGTCCTGGTGCTGAAGCGGCTCGCCGACGCCCTGGCCGACGGCGATCATATCCAGGGCGTGATCCGGGCCACGGGCGTCAATCAGGACGGCGCCAGCAACGGCATCACGGCGCCCAACGGTGCCGCCCAGACCGAGCTCGCCTGCCAAGTCTATGATCGGTTCGGGATCGATCCGGCCACGATCGGCTATGTCGAACTGCACGGGACCGGCACCAGCCTGGGCGATCCGATCGAGGTTCGGGCGCTGCAGGATGCTTTCCGGACCTATACGGCGGCAACCGGCTTCTGCGCCCTCGGCTCGGCCAAGGCGAATATCGGCCACACTTTGCCGGCGGCCGGCGTGGTCGGGTTGATCAAGGCCCTCCTGGCGATCCGCCACGCGACGATTCCACCGGCCCTGCATCTCGACCGGCTCAATCCGCACATCGAGCTGGAAGGGAGCGCGTTCCATGCCCCGACCGAGGCTCGGCCTTGGCCTGCCGGGCTGCGGCGGGCAGCGGTGAGCGCCTTCGGATTCAGCGGGACCAACGCCCATGCCGTGGTCGAGGCGCCGCCGGCTCCGCCTCTCGTGATCACGCCCGCGCGGCCGCGGCACTTGGCCGTGGTCTCGGCCGAGACCGCGGAGGCGTTGGGCCGGCGGCTCGACGACCTCGCGCTCTGGCTCGACCGGAACCCGTCCTCCGCCCTCGCCGATGTCTGCTTCACCCTCGGTGCCGGGCGCGCCCATCTGCGCCATCGCGTCGCCGTCACGGCTGGATCGACCGCCGACCTCGCGGCCGCCCTCCGCGCTGCCGTCCCGGGTTCGGCGGTCGACCCTCGGCCGCCGGCGCCGGCCGATTTGATCGCCCGGGCCGCGTCCGGCGAGGAGCCCGCCTGCCGGGCGCTGGCCGAGCTGTACCGGGCCGGTGCCGTCATCGACTGGGCCGCGCTCTACCCGGCCGGCACCGCCCGGCGGCTGTCGCTGCCGACTTATCCCTTCGCCCGCCGCCGCTGCTGGCCGGAGGAGCCGGCGGCCCAGATCGTGCCGCCGGAGCTGCCGGCGCCGCCGCCGGGCAGCAACGGCAAGGCGCGCCCCTCCCTGTTCGCAGCAGTGACCCGCGAGCTGGAAACGTTGCGGCGGGCCGCGGGCCGGCCGTCATGACCGACCCCTTCGCCCGCCTCGAACCCTATGCCCGGCTGGTTCTGGCCCGCGCCCTGCGGGCCGCCGGCGCGACCGGGCCGGCGGATATCGGTCTCCGGCTCGGAGCGCTGGCGAAATTCGATCGTCTGATCGCCGCCTTGGCCCGGCTGGAGCTGCCGGAGCCGATCGGGGCAGAGGCCGCGCGCGCGGCGGTACTGGCCGAGGCGCCGGCGCTGGCACCGCATCTGGCCCTGCTCGACCGCTGCGTCGAGCGGCTCGCAGACATCGTCTCCGGCCGGGTCGCGGCGACCGACGTGGTCTTCCCGGGCGGGCGGTTCGACCTGGTCGAAGCGCTTTATCGCGACAATCCCTGGGCCGATCACTTCAACCGGCTGATCGCCGACGGGGTGGCCCAGGCGGTCGCGGCGCTGCCGCCGGACGAAACGGTCCGGATCATCGAAATCGGCGCCGGTACCGGCGGGACGACGGCCGGTGTGCTCCAGGCGCTCGATTCCCGGGGCGACCGGGTCCGCTACGACTACACCGACATTTCCCCGGGATTCGTCCAGCATGGCCGGCGCCGGTTCGGTGCCGGCCGCCCCTGGGTCGCCTGCAGCCTTCTCGACATCGAGCGGAGCCCCGCCGAGCAAGGCTTCGCCGAGGGCGGCTACCATTTGGCGATCGCGACCAACGTGCTCCACGCCACGCGGCGGATCGCGGCGACGCTCGACCATGTCCGCCGCCTGCTGATTCCGGGCGGGCTGCTCCTGGTCAACGAGATCACCCGGTCCGGGGCGTTCGCGACTCTGACCTTCGGCCTGCTCGACGGCTGGTGGGCCTTCGCCGATCCGGAAATTCGCGCCCCGGATGCGCCGGTGCTGTCGGCTGCAGGCTGGCGACGTGCGTTGCTCGCCGCCGGCTTCGGGGCGCCCGCCGTGTTCGGCTGGGACGACGCGCCCGAGGACTCGTTCCAGTGCCTGTTGGTCGCCGAGGCTGGCGATCCGCCCGCGGCTTCCGCGCCGGCGGGGCTGCCGGCCTGGGTCGAGGCGGTGCTGACCGAGCGGCTCAGCGAAGTCCTCGGCCTCGCCGTCGACGAGGTCCCGCGCGACCGGCCCTTCGCCGAACTGGGGGTCGACTCGATCGTGGCGCCGCAGCTGGTCGATGCGGCCAACGAAGTGCTCGATGCCGGCCTCGTCACCACCGACGTGTTCAATTACGCCACAATCGCTGCGCTCACCGAACGAGTCGTCGCGACGGCGGCTCCGGCGGTGGCTCTGGCGCGCGATCGCGGTGCCGCCCCGACGGCTGCGGTCCGCGACCAGCCGGCTCCCGGCTCGACGGTGCCCGGGCCGCCCGCCAGCGTCGCCCAATCCGACATCGCGGTCATCGGCCTGGCCTGCCGGTTCCCCGGTGCCAACGATGTGGAGGCCTTGTGGGACCGCCTCGTCGCCGGCGACTGCATGGTGTCCGAGGTGCCGCCGGAACGCTGGGACTGGCGGCCCTTGTTCGATCCGGTGCGCCGGCCCGGCCGGATCTATGCCCGCTGGGGCGGCTTTCTCGACGGTCACGACCGGTTCGACCCGGAATTCTTCAACCTCTCCTACCGCGAAGCCAGGCTGATGAGCCCGCAGCAGCGGGTGTTTCTGGAGACGGCCTGGCATGCCCTCGAGGATTCCGGCTACGGCCCCAGGTCCGTCTCCGGCCTCGATTGCGGGGTGTTCGTGGGCGTCACCCACCAGAGCTATGCGCCCGAGACTGGCGACAGTTCGGGGGCACTCGGGAACTCGGTCGCGATTCTGCCGGCGCGGCTGTCCTATCTGCTCAATCTCAAGGGGCCGAGCCTGCCGATCGACACGGCGTGTTCCTCGTCGCTGGTGGCGGTGCACATGGCCTGCCGGAGTCTGCTCGCGGGCGATGCCGATATGGCGCTGGCCGGCGGCGTGTCGGTGCTGCTGAGCGATCCCAAGCTGCACCTGTTCCTCTCCGACAGCGGCATGGCGTCGCCGACCGGCGCCTGCCGGGCGTTCGCGGCCGGTGCCGACGGATTCGTTCCCGGCGAGGGCGTCGGCGTGGTCGTGCTCAAGCGGCTCGACCGGGCGCTCGCCGACGGCGACCGGGTGATCGGCGTGATCAAGGGTTCCGGCGTCAATCAGGACGGCAAGACGAGCGGAATTATGGCGCCCAGCGGTCCGGCCCAGACGGCGCTCGTAACCGCGATCTACCGACGGGCCGGGATCGACCCGCGCAGCATCGGTCTGGTCGAGGCTCATGGGACCGGCACCGAACTGGGCGATCCGATCGAAGTCGGGGCGTTGACCGAGGCCTTCCGCCAGTCGACCGATGCCGTCGGTTTCTGCGCCCTCGGTTCGATCAAGAGCAATATCGGCCATACCCTCGCCGCCGCCGGCATCGCCGGGCTGTTCAAGGCCTTGCTCGCCCTCGACCGGGAATGCATTCCGCCGAGTCTCCATTTCGATCGGCCCAATCCGCATATCGACTTCGCCGCCAGCCCGTTTTTCGCGGCCACTTCCGCCATCGCCTGGCCCCGCACCGCCGAAGCGCCGCGCCGCGCCGCCGTCAGTTCGTTCGGGTTCAGCGGCACGAATGCCCATCTCGTGCTGGAGGAGGCGCCGGTGCCGCGACACCGGACGATCCCGGCACGGGAATGGCCGGTTCTGCTCTCCGCCCGCAGCCCGGAGGCGCTCGCCCGGCTCGTCGCCGCAATGGCCGGGGCCCTCGAAGCGGGGGCGCCGGAACTGGCGGATATCGCCTTCACGCTGGCCGCCGGTCGCGGTCATTTCGAGTATCGGCTGGCGTTGGTCGCGGCCGATCTCAGGGGCTTGCGTACCGGCCTCGCCGGTGCCGGACAGAGATGGCAGGGCGGCCCGGTCGCAGCGCCGTCGCGCGCGGAAGCGGAAGCGGCACTGGCGGCGCTGCTCCAGGGCGGGGTCGCCGCACCGGCGCGGATCGCGGAGCTCTATGCGCGCGGGGCAGACGGGGCGTGGGAGCGGCTCTTCGCCGGGGTTCAGGTCCGGCGGATCCGGTTGCCCGGCTATCCCTTCGCCCGGGAACGGTTCTGGCTGGAGGAACGAACCCCGTCGGCTCATCCCCTGCTCGGGACGCAATCGAGCCAGGGGCGCTGGCCCCTGCTGCTCGACCCGGCAGCCTTCCCGCTCGCCGATCACCGGTTCGAGGGCCGCCCGCTCCTGCCCGCCGCTGCCGCACTCGATCTGCTGCGCGAGGCGGCGGCCCGGAGCGGTCTCACCCTGCCGCTGGCACTCGAAGAGGTTCGCTTCCAGGCGCCGCTCTTCGCCGCGGCCCCTGCCGGTGCCGCGCTGGTGAACATCGGCGGCGGCGCCCGGATCGTCGGTGGCGATCGAGACGCGCTCCGCCACGTCGAAGCCCGGTTCGCCGCGGCCTCCCCCGCATTGGCGACTGCGACCCCGGCTGCCCTCGCCGCGCGTCTCGGCCCGGTTCGGCCGGGTGCCGATCTCTATGATCAGTTTCGCCGGCTGGGCTTCGAGTACGGCTCCTCCTTCCGGGTGATCGAGCAGTGGGCGAGCGATGGAAAAGAAGTGATCGCCCGGCTGGTCGCCGGCCGGCCGGCGCCGGACGGCTGGGTCCTCGATCCCGGCCTGCTCGACGGTGCGATGCAGGCGGCGATCGGGCTGGCGCTGGCCGGCGAGGGGCTGCCTTCCGGGACGGTGATCCCGATCGGGGTTCGCCGGTTCACGATCTATGGCACCCTGGGCGGAGCGTGTTTCGCCCATGTTCGGCGCAACGGCGACACCAGCCTGACCATCCGTCTCGTCGACGACACCGGCACGGTCCTGGCCGTGCTCGAGGACCTCGAAATTCGGCTCGAGGCGGCGAAGGACGAGATCAACTTTTACGAACCGGTCTGGATCGCGGTTCCGCCCGCGAACCGGCCGATCGGACGGCCTGCCGTGCTGCTCGATGCCGACGAGGTGCTGTGGCACGCCCTCGACCGGCAGCCGGTGCTGGTGCTGCCGGGCGACGGGTTTGTCCGCGAGGGACCCCGGCGCTATCGCCTGCGTCCGGACAGCGCCGATGATCATGGCCGGCTGGTCGCGGCTCTCCTCGCCGACCAGGTCGGCCTCGACCCGATCTGGCATTGCCGGCGGGATACCGAGCTGTGGCCGCTCCTCCACCTGGTGCGGGCCCTCCTCGACCAGGCGCGCGGGCGCCCGATCCGCCTCCTCCATGCCGGAACCGACCACGCAATCGCCGCCGCCGTGGCCGGGCTGGCGCGCGCGCTGGCTGAAGAGCAGTCGATGCTGCGCCTGTCGAGCGTCGTCCTGCCCGAACTCTCGGCCGAAATCCTGGCCGCCGAGGATGGAACCGCCGCAGTCGGCTACGCCGGCGGGATCCGGCGCGTGCCCCGCCATCGCCGGCTCGATCCGGCACCGGTAGCGCCGATCTTGCGGCGGCGCGGGACCTATCTGATCTCGGGCGGACTGGGCGCGATCGGGCAGGCCGTCGCTCGCCACCTCGCGCGTGCGTGGCAGGCCAATGTCGTATTGCTCGGGCGACGACCGGCGGCACCGCCCGGTCTCATCGCGCAGATCGAGGCCGCCGGCGGCGCCGGGCTCTATTGCCCGGCCGATGTCACCCGGCCGGAGGCGCTCGCCGCTGCGCTCGTCGCCATCCGAGACCGGTTCGGGCCGCTCCATGGCGTGATCCATGCCGCTGGAATTCAGCGCGACGGGATCCTCCGCGGCAAACCGGAATCCGCGATCGCCGAAGTGCTGGACGCCAAAATCGCCGGGGTTCGGGCCCTCGACCAGGCGACATCGTCCGAACCGCTCGACTTCTTCGCCCTGTTCTCCTCGCTCGCCGGCAGTTTCGGCGTGGCCGGGCAGGCGGATTACGCGGCGGCCAACGCCTTTCTCGACGCCTGCGCGACACGCCGGACCGGTCCGGGCCGAACCGTCAGCATCGGCTGGCCCTATTGGCGCGAAGGCGGCATGGCGGCCGACGGCGTGGCCGAAACCCGGGCGGCCGAGACCGGCGTCCGGCCGCTCGACACCGCGGCCGGCCTCGCGGCGTTCGAAGCCGCCCTCGGCCTCGGCCGGCCGCATGTGTTGGTGCTCCCGGGTGTACCCGACGCCGTCGCCCGCTTCCTCGCCGACCAGGCGGAGGTCGGTCCAGGCCGCTCGGGTGCTGCCGCGCGTATTCACCGGGCGCCCTCGACCGAAGAAGTACCGGTGGGCGCCGCCCTCGCCTATGTCACGGGAATTTTCGCCCGCGCGACCGGCATGCCGGCCTCTCGGCTCCGGCCGGACCGGCCGATGGAACAATACGGCGTCGATTCCATCATGGTCATGAAAATCACCGCCGAATTGGAACGGGACCTCGGCCCGCTGCCCAAGACGCTGCTGTTCGATCACGCCGATCTGGCCAGCCTGTCCGGCCATCTGGCGACCCGGTACGGTGCCGGCCTCCCGATTGCGGCGCCGGGCGCAGCGGCGCCGGCGATGGCGGCAGCCTCGGACGGCATCGCCATCATCGGCATCGCCGGCCGGTTTCCCGAGGCCGACTCGCTCGACGAGTTCTGGGCCAATCTGGTCGCCGGCCGGGACTGCATCCGGGAGATCCCGCCGGAGCGCTGGGACCATGCTCGCCATTACGATCCGACACCCGGGGTCCCGGGCAAGAGCTATGCGAAATGGGGCGGCTTCCTGCGCGACGTGGCTCGGTTCGATCCCCTCTTTTTCAACATCGCGCCGCGCGAAGCCGAGCGCATGGATCCGCAGGAACGGCTGTTCCTGGAGATCTGCTGGGAAGCCTTGGAGGATTCCGGGTACACGGCCCGCGACCTGCCGGGCGATGCGGCGCGCTCGGCCGGTGTCTTCGCCGGCGTGATGTACGGTGATTATCAACTGAAGGCGCTCGATCAGCAGGCGCGCGGCAATCCCGTGCTGGCGGCCTCGCCCTACTGGTCGATCGCCAACCGGGTGTCCTTCGTCCTCGACCTGCGCGGACCCAGCCTCGCGGTCGATACGGCCTGCTCGTCATCCCTGAGCGCGATCCATCTGGCCTGCCAGACGCTGTCGGCCGGCGAATGCCGGGTGGCGATTGCCGGCGGCGTCAATCTCAGCCTGCACCCGATGAAATATCTCGGCCTCAGCCAAGGCCGGTTCGCCTCGACCGACGGGCGCTGCCGCAGCTTCGCCGAAGGTGGCGACGGCTACGTCCCGGGCGAGGGCGTCGGTGCGGTGATCTTGAAGCCGCTGGCGGCAGCGCTCGCCGACGGCGACCACATCCACGCCGTGATCCGCGGCTGGGCCGCCAATCACGGCGGCAAGACCAACGGCTACACTGTTCCCAGCCCGTCGCGCCAGGCCGAAGTCGTGGCCGCGGCCCTGCGCCGGGCCGGCGTCGGCGCCGAGAGCATCGGTTACGTCGAGGCCCATGGCACCGGCACCGCGCTCGGCGATCCGATCGAGATCGCCGGTCTCACTGCGGCGTTCGGGCCGACGATGGCGCGCGGGTCCTGCCCGATCGGCTCGGCCAAGACCGCGATCGGCCATCTCGAAGCCGCTGCCGGCATTGCCGGGCTGGCCAAGCTGGTGCTGCAACTGCGCCACCGGACGCTGCCCTCGTCCGGGCTCGACGGGGCGCCCAATCCGAACATCGATTTCGCCGCGAGCCCGTTCCGACTGCTCTCCGCGGCCGAGCCCTGGATCGGTCCCCTGCCGCTCAGGGCCGGGATCAGCGCGTTCGGCGCCGGCGGGGCCAATGCCCATCTGGTGGTCGAAGCGATCGAGCGCGCGCCGGCCGCTGCCGGTCACGGGCGCTGTGCCCTCGTCCTGTCGGCCCGCACCCTCGAACAGCTCGACGCCTATGCCGCCCGGCTGGTCCCTTTCCTGCGCTCGGCCGATCACTCCTTGCCGGATATTTGCCGAACGCTGCAGATCGGGCGCGAACCGATGGCCGCCCGTCTCGGCTTCGTCTGCGCCACCAAGGAAGAGGCGGCCGACCGGCTCGACGCCTTCCTGGCCGGGCGGGGGCCGAAGGCGCATCTGGCCGGGGACGACGACGAACCCGCACCGGCGCCGCCGTCGGACGCCCCGCTCGACGCCCTGACTGCCGCCTGGGTCCTGGGTGCTCCGGTCGACTGGCGGGCACTGCCCCACCCCGGCCGGCGGGTGCCGGTGCCGCCCCGCCCGTTTCTGGGCGCGCGCTATTGGATCCCCGAGACCGAAGCTTCACCCGGCACCGGACGGTTGGGCGAAGCGGGCGGACAGGCGCCGGTTCGCGGTGAGGTCTCGAACCGTGTCCTCGATGCGTCGATCCCGTCGCTCGACGGTGCCGTCTTCGTCAAACGCTGGCACCCGCTGGATCCGCTGGTCGCCGATCATCGCGTCGCCGGTCGCGCCCTCCTGCCCGGTGCGGCCTTGCTGGAGATGGCGCTGGCGGCGGCCGAGCAGGCCGGCATCGCCCGACCGAGCGCGAGCGACATCGTCTGGCGGCGGCCGGTCGAAGTTCCGGCCGACGGCGTCCGGTTGACCATCAGGTTACGGCGCGAGGACGGCCGGGTTCGGTTCACCATCACTGGTAACGATGGCGAGCATGCCGGCGGCCTGCTCCGATCCGACGACCGCCCGCCGCTGCCGGCGCTGGATCTCGAACGCTCGCGGCGGGGCGCCCGGCCGGGACCGGACGCCACGGCGATCTATCGCCGTCTCGCTGCGCTCGGCCTCGATTACGGACCCGGCCTCGCCCTGCTCGAACGCATCGAGCTCGGAACCGACAGCGTCATCGGCACGCTGGCGCCGTCGGCTCGCCCGGGGGGAATGGCCGAACGGATCGATGCCGCTTTCCAGGCGCTCATCGGGTTCGCCGCGGACGGTTCCGGGAGTCTGATGATCCCCTTCGCGCTCGCCGGGGCGCGGAGTCTCGGGGATCCGGCGGCGGCGCGATACGTCGCCGCCACCCGCCGGGCCGAGACCATGTTCGATCTGGTTCTGGCCGATGCGGACGGGACGGTCGTCGGCGAGTTCGACGGGCTCGCGGTCCGGCCGGTGGGCAACGCGGCGGTGCCGCTTCGTTTCTGCCGGCCGGTCTGGCGTTCCGCCCCGTTGCCGGCGCCGGCCGATCCGGGCCGGGTGCGGGTGGTCCGCGAGAGCAGTGATCCGGCGGCGCTGATCGAAGCCGCCGAGGCCTGCGACACGCTCATCTGGCAAGCGGTGCCGGAAGAGACCGAGGCCCAGGCCCTGGCACTGCTCCGGGCGATCCGCGTGCTCGACGGTACCGGCAGGCTCCAGCGCCCGCTCCGTCTCGTCGTCGCGACGCGCGGCCTGCACGGCGTCGTCCCCGGCGACGCGATCGATCCGAGCGCCGGCGGCCTGGTCGGTGTCGCCCGGGTCTTGGCATTGGAATATCCGTCCGTCGGGGTGGCACTGGTCGATCTCGACGCCGCTGCAGCCGCTCGGCCGGACGTGATCGAGCTTCTGGCGGCCGAACCGGCGGCGAGCCCGTGTCGCGAAATCGCGTGGCGCGGCGGCGAGCGCCGGCAGCTCGGGCTCGAGGCGATGCCCGCACCCGGCCCCGCGGTCCCGCCCGACTACGAGGTCTGGATGATCGTCGGCGGGGCCGGCGGCATCGGCCGGGCTTTCGCCGAAACCCTGGCGCGGCAGGGCGCGCGCGTGGCGCTGGTCGGGCGCCGCCCTTCGGCAGCGCTGCCGCCCCTGCCCGAGGCGGGACCGGGCGAGATCCGCTATGTCCAGGCCGACGCTGGCGATAGGGTGGCGCTCGCCGCGGCGGTCGAGCGGATCCGCGGCTGGTGGGGCGGCATCGACGCCGCCGTGCATTCGGCGCTGGTGCTCGACGACCGGCCGCTGCGCCGCATGGAGGACGCTGCCTTCCGGGCAGCCTTCCGGCCGAAGGCGGCGTTGGCGACCCTCGAAGCGGTGCTCGCGGACGAACCGCGCTTGGCGCTGCTCCTGCTGTTCTCCTCGGCCAATGTCTATGCCGGCGTCCCGGGTCAGGCGAATTACGTCGCCGGGTCGCGCTACGCCGATGCCCTGGCGCAGGCGATCGCCCAGCGCCGGACCTGGCGGGTGGTGACCATCGATTGGGGCCTCTGGGGCGAAATCGGCGCAGTCAGCGACGAGACCCACCGGCTGCGCCTCGAGCGCGCGGGGGTGTACCCGATCCTGCCGGCAGAAGGCATGGCCGCGATTGCGCAGGTCCTGGGGGCCGGGGCCGATCAGGTCGCGGTGATCAAAGCCGATGATACTGCCCTCGCGGCACTCGGCCTGGTGCCGCCGTCGCGGCCGGCGGTCGCTTCTCTCCAGTCGCTAGCACCGCCCGCGGCAACCGACAAGATCACGGCCGGGTTCGCGGCACTGGAGCGTTACGGCCGGCTGAGACTGCGCCTGATCCTCGAAACCATGGCCGCGAGCCCGCTCGACAAGGCCTATACGCCAGCCGGCATCGTCAAGCGGTTGGGCATCGATCCCCGCCACCGGCGGCTGTTCGAAGCCTTGCTGGCGGCTTTGGAGCGCGATGGTCTGGCCGAGCAGCGCGACGGACTCTGGCGCTTCGCTCCGACGGTCGGGACGCCGATCGGCCCCGACCTGGACGAGACCGCCGGTGCCCGGCGTCTGCTCGATGCCTGCCTCGCCGCCTATCCCGATCTGCTGCGCGGCCGGCGCGACCCGCTCGACGTGATCTTCCCGGCGGGATCGCTCGATCTCGTCGCCGGATCCTACGCCGGCAATCCACTGTCGGACCATCTGAACGTCGCCATCGCCGAGGCGATCCGGGCCGAAGTTTCGGCCCGGATCGCCCGGTCGCCGGAGGGGCGGCTCCGTCTGCTGGAAGCCGGTGCCGGAACCGGCGGGACGAGCGAGGCCGTGCTGCCGGCGCTGGTGCCGTGGCGGGAGCGGATCGACTATCTCTATACCGACTTGTCCCAGCGTTTCCTCGCCCATGGTGCCGCCCGGTTCGGTGCTGCTCATCCTTTCCTGCGTACCGCACTCTACGATGTCGAGCGGCCCTGCGAGGCGAGCGGCCTCGAACCCGGCAGCGTCGACATCGTGCTGGCGAGCAACGTCCTGCACGCGACGTCGAGCCTCGCCGGGACTCTGGCCGGTCTCGCCCGGCTGCTGCGCCCGGGCGGGCTGCTGGTCATCGGCGAAGTCACGGCCGTCCAGGATTATGCGACCTTGGTGTTCGGGCTGACCGCCGGCTGGTGGCGCGCCGAAGATCCCGAGTCCCGTTTGGCCGGAGCACCGCTGGCCGACGTGCCGAGCTGGCGGCGGCTGCTCGCCGCGGCGGGATTCGGATCGCTCCACGCCTATGCTCCTCCCGGCGTCGCGCAAACCGTGCTGCTCGCTTACCGCGAAGGATCCGAAGCAGAGGCGGCACCGGTGCCTCTCTCGCCTGCGGCTGCACCGCGCCCGCCGGCCCAGCCGCTCGGCACCGATCTGGCCGACTGGCTGCGCGGGATCTTCGCGGACGTCCTGCGCCTCGACCCGGCCGAGATCCGGCTGAACGAGACATTCGATCGCTACGGACTCGAATCGCTGACGGCGGTCGACATCCGCAATCGGGTCGAAGAGCGGATCCCGGGACTGCCGGCGACTCTGCTGTTCGAGCATAATTCGCTGCGGGCGCTGGTCGAGTACTTGCAATCGATCGCGCCGGCTCGAACGGAAGGGAGCGCGGGAGGAACGGTCGGCGGCGGCCCGCGCGCCACATCCGGTGCGGCGAACATCCGACCCGAGGCCGTTCCGCTCGTCTCCGACGCAGCCGAGCCGATCGCCATCATCGGCTTCGCCGGCCGGTTTCCCGGCGGGCCGGATCCGGAGAGCTTCTGGCGCCTGCTCCGGGAAGGCGGCAGCGCCATCGCCGAGGTCCCGCCCGAGCGCTTCGACATGAAGCGTTGGTTCGATCCGGCGGGCGGCGAGGGCAGCAGCTATGCCCGGTGGGCCGGGCTGATCGACGGTGTGGACTGCTTCGACCCGCTTTTCTTCAACCTCTCGCCGCTCGAAGCGGAGACGATGGACCCGCAGGAGCGGCTGTTCCTGGAAACCGCCTGGCACGCCATGGAAAATAGCGGCTGTACGCCGGCGCGGCTGAAAGCCGGGGCCGGCGGCATCCCGGATGTCGGTGTCTTCGTCGGCGTCATGAATACCGGCTATCAATGGCTCGCCGCCGAGGCCTGGCAGGGCGGCCACGCCAATGCCGCCTCGACGCACTATTGGTCGATCGCCAACCGGCTGTCCTATGTGTGCGATTTCAACGGGCCGAGCCTGGCGGTCGACACCGCTTGCTCGGCCTCGCTCACGGCCTTGCACCTCGCCTGCGAAAGCTTGCGCCGGCGCGAATGCGCCGCGGCGATCGCTGGCGGAGTCAATCTTCTGCTCCATCCGCGCCAGCTGGTCAATCTGGCCCAGGCCCGGATGCTCTCCCGCGACGATCGATGCCGCGCCTTCGGAGCCGGCGCCGACGGTTTCGTCGACGGCGAAGGTGTGGGCGCCGTGCTGCTGAAGCCGCTGGCGGCGGCGATCGCCGACGGCGACCGGGTCGAGGCGGTGATCCGAGGCAGCGCCGTCAACGCCGGCGGCCGGACTTCGGGTTTCACCGTGCCGAGCCCGAAGGCTCAGGCGGCGGTCGTCCGGGCGGCTCTCGCGCGGGCCGGCATTCCGCCCGAAAGCATCTCCTACGTCGAAGCGCACGGCACCGGCACGGCGCTGGGCGATCCGATCGAGATTGCCGGCCTGGCCGAGGCGCTCGCCGGAGAGCGGCCGGCGCGCTGCGTGATCGGTGCGCTCAAGGCCAATATCGGGCATCTCGAATCGGCGGCCGGGATCGCCGGGGTGATCAAAGTGCTGCTCCAATTCCGCCATCGCGAGTTGGCGCCGTCGCCCTATGCGGCGACTCCGAACCCGTTGATCGACTTCGCGGCGACGCCGTTCGAGCTCGCGGGCGCGGCGCAGGCCTGGCGGGACCCGGGCCCCTGGCCGCTGCGCGCCGGGATCAGCGCCTTCGGCGCCGGCGGTGCCAACGCCCATATCGTGCTGGAGGCGCCTGCCGGCTCCCTGCCGGATCCGGTACCGGACGCGCTGGTGGTCATACCGCTCTCGGCCCGCGACGCCGAGCGCTTGGCCGAGCTCGCCGGCCGGCTGCGCGACGCCGTCGTCGCCGATCCCGCGGCCGATCTCGCGTCCATCGCCTATACTCTGCAGGTCGGCCGGGTCGCCCTGAAGCAGCGGGTCGTCATCCGGGCGGCGACGCGGGCGGAGCTGATCGCAGCGCTGGCCGCGCTGGCGTCAGGTAGCGGGGGCGAAGACCGGGGCCTGCTCCGCGGCGCCGGGGCGAGCGCCGCCGCCGCGATGTTCAGCGAGACCGAAGAAGGCCGGCTGGCGCTGGACGCGCTGCTCGCCCGTGCCGATCTCGACCGTCTGGCCCGGCTGTGGGTCGAAGGGGTCGAGGTTCGCTGGGCCGATCTGCCGGGCTACGCGGTCCGGCGACCGCGAATTCTGGCGCTTCCGGGCTATCCCTTCGCCCGCGAGCGGTACTGGTTGCCGACGCCGGCGGTGCCGGCCGTCGCCGTCGTCGTGCCGTCCCCGCCGGCCGAGCCCACTGGTATGCTGCGCCTGTTGACGCGCGAATGGAGCGAGGCGGCACCGGCCGGCGGGCTGGCGCAGGGCGTCCTGGCGGTCCTGGCGCGCGATCCCGCGACGGCCGCCGGGTTCGCGTCGGCCTGGCCGGGGCAGCGAGTGGTGCTGCCGGGGCCCGATGCCGCGGCTGAGCGGGTGGCGGCACTGCTGGCCGATCCGGCGGCGATGCCGGTCACCCTCGTCCAGGCGCTGGGCTGGGAGACGGATGGCGACCCGCCGGAGGCCGGCATCCTGGCGACGCTCGACCTCGTGCGAACCGCCGAGTCCGCCGGGCCAGCTGCGTTCCGCCTGCTCCATCTGCACCGCACCGATCCCGGTGCCGTCCGGCCGTTCGAGGCGGCGGCGGCGGCGTTCCTGCGGAGTGCGCTGACCGAACGGCCGAGCCGATCGGTCCGGGCGGTGACGATCGAGGGCGCTTGTTCGTTGGACGAGGCGGCGCGGTTGTGTCTGGCCGAGGCCGCGGATCGCACCACAGTCCCGGAAGTGCATTATCGCGGCGGCCGGCGCCTGGTGCCGAAACTGGCGGTGCTGCCCGCCGACCCGGGCCGCTCCGACGGCATCGGGTTCCGGGTCGGCGGCAGCTATCTGCTCGCCGGTGGATTGGGCGAAGTCGGCTTCGCGCTCGCCGAACGGATGGCGCAGCGTTATCACGCCCGGATCGCCATCCTCGGGCGGGCCGCGGCCGAGACCGTGCGCGACCGGATCGGCGCGCTCGCGGCTTTGGGCGGCGAAGTGCATTACGCGTCTTGCGATTTGGCCGATCCCACCCGCCTCGAGGCGGCCCTCGCCGAACTTCGGCGCGAAGCCGGGCCGTTCCACGGGGTGATCCACCTGGCGCGAGCCGTCGAGGACGGGCTGATCGGGTGCAAGAGCGCGGACTCCTTCCGCCGGGTCATGGCGCCGAAGATCGCCGGAACCGCGGCGCTCGACCGCGCCTTGGGCATGGAAGCGCTGGACTGGTTCGTTCTGTGTTCGTCGCTCGCCGCCTGGTTCGGGCTCGCCGGCGGCAGCGATTATGCCTATGCCTGCGCCTGGCAGGGCCATTTCGCCCGGCAGCGCCAGCTTCTGGTCGAACAGGGTCGCCGGCAGGGCCGGACCGTCGCGATCGCCTGGCCGCAATGGCGCTACGACCGGATGCTGCGGGCCGAGCGGCGCGGCGAGATCGATCGCCTCGGTCTCAAACTGCTCGGCGCCGACGACGGGCTGCGCCTGATCGAGCTGGCGCTCGGTCATGGTTCGGCCGACATCGCGGCGGTCAAGGCGAGTGCTGCCGGACTTGCCACGATCGTCGCGGGATATGGCGGCGCCGTGGAACCGCCGCGGGCCGACATCGAGAGCGAAGTGGCGGCCCTCGACGATGTGGCACTCGAACGCTACGTGGCCTATCTCTCGGCGCAGGCAGAAGGCGGCCAATCGGGCGGGGTTGCCGCGATCATTCGCCAGGAATTCTGCTCTTATCTCAGAATCGCGCCGGACGCCGTACTGCCGACCTCCCGTTTCGCCGATTTCGGCCTCGATTCGATCAAGGCGCTGACCATCGCCGAGCGGCTCCAGCACCGGCTGGACGTGCCCGTCGATCCGGCCATGCTCTATGAGCACCCGACGATCGAGGCGCTGGCTGCGGCGCTCGACCCCGACGGCGCCTTGGCGGAGGCCGGGCAATGAGCGCCGAGCGGCAGCGCCTGTTGGAGACGGCGGCGAGGTTGCTGCGCAGCGGCACTCGGCCGGGCGTGCTGCGGCCGGCCGAATTCGCGGCCGTGCCCGCCCCTGCCGCCGTGCCGAGCCCTCCGCTCGCCTTCAGTCTGATGTTCTTTTCGGCGCTGGGCAGCGAGACGCCGCAGCCCGGGCTCTACGATCTGATCCACGACGCGGCCGCCATCGCCGACCAGGGCGGGTTTCGGGCGATCTGGATGCCCGAGCGGCATTTTCACGTGTTCGGCGGTCCCTATCCGGACCCGGCGGTCCTGGCCGCCTCGCTCGCGAGGAATACCGGTCGGTTGCGCTTGCGGGCGGGCAGTGTCGTGCTGCCGCTGCATCATCCGGCGTCGATCGCCGAAGCCTGGTCGGTCGTCGACAATCTGTCCGGCGGCCGGGTCGATATCGCCTTCGGCAGCGGCTGGAATCCCAATGATTTCGTGCTGGCGCCGGACGCCTTCGCGCGCCGCCGCGAGATCATGATGGCGGGAGTCGAGACGGTCCGCCGGCTCTGGCGCGGTGAGGCACTCGACTTGCCCGACGGCAAGGGCGCGACGATTTCGACGCGCATCCTGCCCCGGCCGCTGCAGCCCGAACTGCCGGTCTGGCTGTCGAGTACCGGCAGCGCCGACACCTTTCGTTCGGCCGGGGCATGCGGCGGCAACATCCTGACCATGCTGATCGGCGGCGATCTCGACGACCTCGCCGGCAAGATCACTCTCTACCGCGAGGCCCGGCGCGAGGCGGGCCTCGATCCGGCCGGCGGGACGATCACGCTGATGCTCCACACGCTGATGCATCGCGACGAGGATCTGGTGCGCCGGGTCGTCCGCGCGCCTTTCCTCGACTATGTCCGCAGTTCGCTCGACCTGCAGCGCCACGGCAGCGAGGCGGGCACTGCCCTCACCGAAGAGCAGCGCGAGCGGATGGTCGGGTTCGCCTATGAGCGCTACACGCGCAGTGCCGCCTTGTTCGGGACGCCCGACTCGTGCGGGCCGCTCATCGCCCGGGTCGCGGCCGCCGGGGTGAACGAGATCGCCTGCCTCGTCGATTTCGGCGTCGAGAGCCGGCTGGTGCTCGAAGGGATCGAGCAGCTGGCGACGCTCGCGGCGGCGGAACCGAAGGCGGCATCGCCGGCCCGGCCGATCGCTTTGCGCACGGCTGCCGGGCCCGAGCCGATCGCCATCGTCGGCATGGCCGCGCGGCTGCCCGGCTCGCCCGATATCGCGTCGTTCTGGCGGAATCTCGTGGCCGGGCGCGATCTGGTCGGACCGCCGCCGCCCGGCCGCGGCGAGGCTCTGCCGCGCGGCGGCTTTCTCGACGATGTCCTGGGTTTCGACGCCGGCCGCTTCGGCATCGCTCCGGCCGAAGCCGCCGGGATCGACCCGCATCACCGCCTGCTGCTCGAAATGGTGTGGGCGGCGCTCGAGGATGCCGGTCTCGGCCCGGCGAGTTTGCGCGGCAGCGACACGGGCATCTTCGCGGCTCTCTATTCGACTGGCTTCGCCGAGCATGCTGCCCGGGCCGAAGGTCCGGTCGACGGGGTGGCGATCGTGGGCCAACTCCATTCCATGGCGCCCAACCGGATCTCGTTCGCGTTCGACTGGTCGGGCCCGAGCGAGGTCGTCAATACCGCCTGCTCCAGCGGGCTGGTCGCGATCCATCGAGCGGTTTCGGCGCTGCGCGACGGCGATTGCGCCCTGGCCGTGGTCGGCGGCGCCAGCCTGCTGCTGTCGGATGCGGAATCGGCGGCGCTGGCCCGGCTCGGCCTGTTGTCGCCCGGCGGCACCTGCCGCGCCTTCGACCGCGACGCCGATGGCCAGGTGCGCGGCGAGGGCGTGGCGGCCCTGGTGCTGAAGCCGCTGGCGGCGGCCGAACGCGACGGCGATTTCGTCTACGCCACGATCCGCGGCAGCGCGGTCAACCACAGCGGCGCCCGGAGCCACTCCTTGACCCTGCCCAATCCGCGCCGCCAGGCCGAGTGTGTCCGCGCCGCCCTCGCCCGTTCCGGTGTCTCTCCGGAATCGATCGGCCTGGTCGAGGCCCACGGCGCCGGCACCGCGGCCGGCGATCTGGCCGAGCTGAGCGCGCTCGGCCAAGTCGCGTCCGGCCGTTGGCTGGTCGGCAGCGTCAAATCCAACATCGGCTCGCTCGACGCCTGCGGCGGGTTGGCGGCGACGATCAAGGCCGCTCTGGCGTTGCACCATCGGGCCATTCCGGCGACTCTCAATCGGGCGAATTGGCCCGAGGGGATCGATCCTGCGGGACCGCTGGCCTTCGCCGACCGTGGCGGCGATTGGCCGGAACCGGCCGCGGGGCCGCGCCGTGCCCTCGTTCACGCTTATGGCCTCGGTGGCACCAACGCCGATCTGGTGCTGGAAGAGTCGCTCGGGCCGCGCGCACCCCGGCGGCCGGTCGCGACGACGCCCTTCGAACGCCGGATCTTCCCGCTTCCCGGCAGCGTCCCGGTCGAAGCGAACCCGGTCGGCAGCTTCTACGATTTCGTCACCCGGCCCGAGGCGGTCGGCGATGCCGACATCTACCTGACCCTGGCGCCGTTTCCGGCACCGGTGCCGGGTTTCTCCTGGACCCGCAGTTTCCAGGATCCGCGCGCCCATCCCGAGCATTGGGACCTGATCCAGCAGGCCCAGCGCGAGATGCGCGAGGTGCTGTTTCAGCCCGTCGACTTCACCCGGGTGCGCCGGATGCTCGATATCGGCTGCGGCCTGGCGACCGACCTCATGGTTCTGGCCGAACGCCATCCCGGTCTCCAGGGCGTGGGCTACACGCTTTCCGCCGCCCAAGCTGCCGCCGACCGGGGGCGCATCGCCGCCCGGGGGTTGGCCGACCGAGTCGAAGTCTTCCGGCGCGACAGCGCCCGCGACCCCTTTCCCGGCCGGTTCGACCTCGCCATCGGCTTCGAGGTCGCCCATCACATCGAGGACAAGGACGCACTCTTCGCCAATCTGGCCGAGCATCTGGCCGCGGACGGGCTGCTGCTTCTCGCCGATACCGTGGCCAACACCGTGGCGCCGATCGACCTGCCGCAGATCGGCTCCTGGACGCTCGACCAGGACTCCTATGCGGCGCTGTTCGCCCGGCACGGCTTCAAGATCCGCGATTGTATCGACGTGTCGGCCGAGATCGCCAATTTCCTGACCGATCCCGGGCTCGACGAGATGCTCGACCGGGAATCCCGGCGCGCCGGTGATGATCGGGCCCTCGATCTGGCGGTGGCCGTCCATCGGTCCTGGGACGGGTTCGGCCATGCGCTCCGGTCCGGCTTGGTCAGCTATATCCTGCTGGTCGCCGAGCCTGGCCCGGGCGATTCCGGGCTGCTCCGCCACAATCGCCGAATGTTGGAGCCGTCATGATCTCCTATGCCCAGCGCCGGAGCCGGCTCGGGACCGACCCGGAGCCGTTGCGCGTCGGGCCGGCCGGCGATTTGCGTCGGATGCTGGCCGAGAGTCTGGAGGTGCCGGAGCCGGCGCTGGACGGGGCCAAGGCCTTCGCCGAGCACGGGCTCAATTCGCTTCTGGCCGTGCGCTTCCTCGATCGGGTGAATCGCCGGTTCGGGCTGCGCCTCGGAGTCCAGACACTGTTCGAGCACCCGTCACTCGACGCCTTCGCAGCGTTCCTCGAACCCGTCGCGCGCCAGGGTCGGGAAATCGGGGAACCGAGACCGGCGCTCGAATCGCGCCCGAACCGGGACGGCCCCTCGGCGCGCGCGCCGGGCGGCGACGCCGAAACGGAGCCGAACGCCGGCGACATCGCGATCATCGGCATGGCCGGTCGCTTTCCCGGTGCCGACAGCCCGGCGGCGTTGTGGTCGCGGCTCGCAGCCGGCGAGCTCCTGGTCCGCGAGGTGCCGCCGGAACGCTGGTCCACTGCGCGGTTCTACGATCCCGACCCGGCCGTGCCCCACCGGACCGTCAGCAAGTGGGCGGGCCTGCTCGACGGGATCGACCGGTTCGATGCCGGCTTCTTCGGCATTTCGCCGCGCGAAGCAGCGGCGATGGACCCGCAGCAGCGCTTGTTCCTGGAGACTGCGTGGCATGCCTTCGAGAATGCCGGCTACCCGGCCGAGCGGCTCAAGGGCGGTGCGATCGGCGTCTATGTCGGTGCCGCCGCCGACGGCTGGGAACGACTTCTGCCGAGCGATTCCGCCGCGACCCAGAGCTACGGCATGACCGGTAATCTGGTCTCGCTGCTGGCGGCGCGGATCTCCTATTTCCTCGATCTCCAAGGGCCGGCGCTGGTGCTCGACACGGCCTGTTCGGCTTCGCTCGTCGCCGTCCATCTGGCCTGCCGGGCCTTGCTCGCGGGCGAGGTCGAGATGGCGCTCGCCGGCGGCGTTCGGCTGTTCCTGGACGAACAGCCGTTCTTGATGATGAGCCGGCTCGGCATGCTGTCGCCGGACGGCCGTTGCCGCAGTTTCGACGCGGGCGCCAACGGGATCGCGATCGGCGAAGCTTGTGCTGCGATCGTGCTGAAGCCGCTGGCCCGGGCGCTGCGCGACGGCGACCGGATCGACGCCGTGATCAAGGCGACCGGCGTCAACCAGGACGGCCGCAGCAACGGCATCACCGCGCCCAATCCGGCGGCGCAAGCGCGCCTGCTCCGCCGGGTGCTGGCCGAAGCGCGGGTCCCGGCCGACACGATCGGCTATATCGAGGCCCACGGTACCGCCACGCCCCTGGGCGATCCGATCGAGGTCGCCGCTCTCGGGACAGTCTATGCGGCGCGAGAACCCGGCCGGCCGGGCTGTGCGCTCGGCTCGATCAAGAGCAATCTCGGCCACACGTCGGAAGCCGCCGGGATCGCCGGCTTGATCAAGACGGCGCTGTGCCTGCGCGAGCAGCGCCTGGTGCCGTCGCTGGGGTTCAGCGCGCTCAACCCGAAAATCGACCTCGCCGGCGGTCCGTTCCGGATCGCGACCGCGTTCGAACCGTGGCCGGCGGCACCGGGCGCGCCGCGCCGGGCCGGCGTCAGCGCCTTCGGCCTCAGCGGTACCAACGCCCATGCCATCCTGGAAGAGGTGCTGCCCGCGCCGACGAAACCCGTGGCACCCCCGCCCTATCTGATCGTGCTCTCGGCCCGCGACGAGGCGGCCCTCGACCGGCGGCGCCAGGCGCTCCTCCAGTGGCTGGCAGGGCAAGCGACCGTCGGGCTCGACCATCTGGCCCGGACCCTGCTCGACGGGCGGACCGGGTTCGACCATCGTCTGGCGATTCTCGCCCGCGACCGGACCATGCTCATGGAACGGCTGGAGTCGGGGATTTCGACGGCACGCGGCGTCGTTCGCCGCGACACCCTGCCGCCCGGAGCCGGCGAAGTCGCGGCGGCGCAGGCCGAAGCGGGCGATCCGGTGCGTCGGAGCGCGGGCCTGGAGCGCCTCGCAGCCCTGTGGGTCGCCGGTGCCGCGATCGATGGGGCAAAGCTCTATCCGGGTGCCGCGCGTGCGCTCGATCTGCCCGGCTATCCGTTCGCGCCGGAGATCCATTGGGCCGCGCGTCGCCAGCGCCATCCCTTCCTCGATCCCGATGCGGCGCCGGGCGAGACGGTCAAGCGGTTCACCCCGGATGACCCGGTGGTGCGCGACCATGTCATTGCCGGAACGCCCCTGCTCCATGCCGGCGTGTTCGTCGAGATGGCGGCACTGGCGGCCGAGCGAGACGGGGCGGAGGCTGCCGGCCTGACCGAGATCGCCTGGCTGCGAACCCTGCCGGTCCCGGCCGCCGGTCTCGGGGTCCGAGCCGTCGTCGCGGGGGGCGAGTGCCGACTCTTGGCCGAGGGCAATGATCGACCGGCGGCGCGCTGCCGGTTCCAACCCGTCGGCGGGTCCGCCCCGGCGCCGATCGATGTTGCCGCGTGGCGCGGCCGAGCGGTTCGGCATATCGAGCGGGCAGCGCTCGATGGCAGCACCGCGGTCCGCCTCGGCCCCAGTTTTCCGGGCTTCGACGAGTTGTGGCTCGGCCCCGACGCGGCCTTGGCCCGGCTTTCTCCCGCGAGCGCGGCGACGCCGATGGGCTTGCCGCCGCGCTTGACCGACGCTGCGATTCAGACGGCGGTCGCCCTGCTCGCGCAACACGACCGGAACGGATTTCGGCTGCGCTATCCAGCCGGAGCCGCTGCGCTCTCGCGTCACGGTACCTTGCCGGTGGGCGAGACTTGGATCCTCGCCCGGCCCGGCGCCGGAGGCGTCGATGTCGCCGTCGCCGACGCTTCGGGCCGGGTCGCCCTGGAATGGCGCGGCCTGGTGCTCCGCGAAACCGGCCCGAGCGCGCTCGCCCCGCCCGAGGTCCGGCGAGTGGTGTGGCGGCCGATCGATCAGGCGCCGGATCGTCCGGTGGCACCGGCGGCGATATTGGCGGAGCCGGCGGATCTGGCGCTGGCCCGATCGCTGGCCGGGCCGGCGACGCGGATCGTAGCGCCGGACGACGCCGCCGAGGTCGATGCCGTGGCCGCGGCGCTCGCCCCCGATTCCCGCCTCTACGTCATCGTCCCGCGCCGGGCGTCGCCGGGCGATCCGGCAGAGGTCGCGGGTGGACAGGAGGCGGGCGTGCTGGCCCTGCTCGGGCTGGTCCGCTCGCTCGGGCGGCACGGCTCGGCGGAACGGCCGCTCGAACTGCGCATCGTGACGCGCTCGGCTCTGGACGTGATCGGGACCGAAGCGCTCGATCCTCTCGCTGCAACCTGCCACGGGCTGGGCAAGGCCCTCTCGGCCGAGTTCCCGTCCTGGCGGATCGTGCTGCTGGATGACGACGGCGCCGAACCGGCGGCGATCGGGTTCCTGACCGGCGAAATCGGCGCGCCTACTGGCGAAGTGGTGGCGCGGCGCGGCGGGAAACGCTGGGAACAAAGGCTCGAACCGCTCGAACCGGACGAGGGGGCCCCAACCGCGATTCGTCCCGGCGGCACCTATATGGTCATCGGCGGCATGGGCCGGGTCGGGAGAGCCGTTTGCCGCTACTTGGCCGGCGCCCGGCAGGCCCGTCTGGTGCTGGTCGGGCGCCGGGCGCTCGACGATGACCGGCGAGCTTTCCTCGACGAACTCGGCCGCCTGGGCGGCCGGGCGATCTATGGCGCCGCCGACAGCGGCGATCCCGCGGCGCTGGTGGGAGTGTTCGATCTGGCGGCGCAGACGTTCGGCCGGGTCGACGGCGTCATCCAAGCCGTCGTCGATCCGGTTTTCGGCCGGTCCGACCGGGTCAGTGTCGAGGAATTCCGAGCGGCCCTGCATCCCAAGGTCACCGGCCTGGTCGCGCTGCAGCTGGCGACCCGGGGGCGCGATCTCGATTTCCTCGCGGTCTTCTCGTCGATCGGCGCCTTCGCCCGGTTTCCCGGCGCGGCCGGCCAGTCGAGCTATGGTGCCGGCTGTTGCTTCGAGGCGGCCTATGGCGCCGCTCTGAGCCGATCCGGCGAGCGGAAAATCCACGTCCTGCATTGGGGGCTCTGGGGCCACGACGCGCTCAATCCGTCCATGGTGGCACGCTTGGCCGAGCAGGGGACCCATGTCCAGGACTCGGCAGAGAGCGCCGCGGCTTTCGTCGAGTTGCTCCGGGCACCGGCGGGGAAACTCGTCCATGCCCGTCTGTCGGCGGCGCTGTGGGCCGCGATGGGCGACGAGGACGGTTTCGCCCGCGCCGTCGCGGCGGCCGGGCCGCCGGCGGCGACGGCACCGGATCGGGATCTCGACGAAGCCGTCGATGGCTATGGAAGAAGCCTGCTCGCCGCTGCTCTCGGCCGCCGGTTCCGGGTGCCTCAGCCGGGCGAGAGAGTGACGAGCGGACAGCTTCGGGCGGACTGGCGGATCGCCCCGGGCCGAACGGGACTGTTCGGCGCAATCCTCGAGATGCTGGCGCGAGAGGGCTTGGTCCGACGCGACGGCGATGATCTGGCCTGGACCGCGGCTCCGGCTCCGCTCGACGAGACCCGACGCTCGGCACTGCTCCGCCGTAATGCGGACGTGGCCGGTCCGTTGGCGCTGCTCGAGCGCTGTGTCGACGGGCTACCGGCGGTGTTGACCGGCGAGGTCGCTGCGGTCGACCTCCTCTTTCCCGACGGATCGACCGACCTGGTCGAGGCGATCTATCGCGACCAGCCGGTGCTGGCGGCTTGCAACGCCTTGGTCGCCGCTGCGGTCGCGGCCTATGGCGGCCGCGCCCGTTCGACTGCGACCATCGTCGAGATCGGCGCCGGCACGGGGGCCACGGCGCGGGCCGTCTTCGCCGCGACCACCGGGTCCGGGCGGCTCGACTATCATTACACCGACCTTTCGGCCGGTCTCGTCCATCAGGCGCGCGCCCGCCTGTCCGGGCCGGGGCGGCACTTTACCCCGCTCGACATCGAGCGCGACCCGCGCAGCCAGGGCTTCGAGCCCGCCATGGCCGATATCGTGATCGCGAGCGACGTGCTCCATGCCACAGGCGAGATCGCCACGTCACTCCGGCATCTGGCACTGCTGCTCCAGCCGGGCGGCATCGCGATCGTCAACGAGACCACGCGCGGACAGGATTACGCGACGCTGACCTTCGGCCTGCTCGACGGCTGGTGGCTCGCGCGCGATCCGGGCCGGCGCCTGCCGCACGGGCCGCTGCTCGATGCGGCCGGCTGGCGCCGGGCGCTCACCGAGGCCGGGTTCGATGCGGTGACGGCGATTCCGGCGCCTGGGTACCAGTATCTCGGCGATTCGCCGCATACGGTCTTCATCGCCCGCAAAGGCGCCGAAAATGCCGCCCCGGCTCCGGTCGCAGCCGTTTCGCCGCGGAAGCCTTCGGCGTCGCCCCTGCCCGGCGGCTCCACGGTCGAGACCGCGATCCGCCGCCGGGTCGCCGCCGCCCTCGACTTGCCGGTCGACCGGGTGGCGGCCGACGCGCCGTTCGCCGAGATCGGCGTCGATTCGATCGTGGCGCCGGAAATTGCCGAGGGCATTGCCGACAGCCTCGGCATCACGCTGCGCTCGACCGATCTCTATAATTTCGCCACCGCCGAGGCCTTGGCGCGTCACATCGAGAGCCGGTTCCCCGAAGCTGTTTCCCGGCTCGAGCCGGCCCCGACGCCCCCGGCGGCGGGACCCGCATCCGCAGCCTCCGGCAGCGGCGATATCGCTGTCATCGGCATGGCCGGCCGGTTTCCCGGCGCCCTCGATCTCGAGGAGTTCTGGCGGATGATCGCCCAAGGGCGGTCGGCGATCCGCGAAGTCGACCGGTTCGATCCGGCGCCGATGTTCGACCCGGTCCGCGGCACGCCTGGCAAGAGCTACGCCAAATGGGCCGGAATGCTCGACGAGCACGATTGCTTCGATCCGCTGTTCTTCAGCATCTCGCCAGCCGAAGCAGAGGCGATGGACCCGCAGCAGCGCCTGCTCCTGGAGGAAGCCTGGCACGCGCTCGAGGATGCGGGCCTGCCGGCCAAATCGCTCTCCGGCACGCGCTGCGGCGTCTTCGTCGGAGTCTCGGCCAGCAACTACATGGCCCCGGCCTCGGCGGCGCTGCAGACGATGGGCGCCTCGGTCGCGATCCTGTCGGCGCGGCTCTCCTATTTCCTCAATCTCCAGGGGCCGACCTTTCCGATCGATACCGGCTGCTCGTCCTCGCTGGTGGCGCTGCACCTCGCCTGCCGGAGCCTGCGCAGCGGTGAGAGCGCCGTGGCGCTGGCCGCGGGCGTGTCGTGCAACATCATCTCGCCGCACCTGTTCATCTATCTCTCCGATGCCGGCATGGCCTCGCCGACCGGACGGTGCCAAAGCTTCGACGACGATGCCGACGGGTTCGTCCCGGGCGAGGGGGTCGGGGTCGTCGTGCTGAAGCGGCTGGAGGCGGCGCTGGCCGACGGCGACCGCATCCGTGCCGTGATCCGCGGCACGGCGATCAATCAAGACGGCAAGACCAGCGGCATGACCGCACCCAGCGCCACCTCGCAGACCCAACTCGAAGCCGGGCTCTATGAAGAGTGCGGCGTCGATCCGGGCACGATCGGTCTGATCGAGGCGCACGGCACCGGGACCAAGCTCGGCGATCCGATCGAGGTGGCCGCACTCACCGACGCCTTCGCCGGCTTCACCGCGCGCCGGCAATTCTGCGCCATCGGTTCGGTCAAGACCAATATCGGCCATGCCATGGCGGCAGCGGGCATGGCCGGCCTGATCAAGGCGATCCTGGCGCTGGAGCATCGGACTCTGCCGCCGACGCTCAATTTCCGCAAAGCCAACCGGCACATCGACTTCGCGACGACGGCGTTCTTCGTCAATACCGAAGCGGTTGCCTGGACCGGGAACGGGCCGCGCCGCGCCGCGGTCAGCTCCTTCGGCTTCAGCGGCACCAATGCCCATGTCGTGCTGGAGGAGGCGCCGGATCCGGCGCCCGGAGAGGCGCCGGGCACGGGGGCGCGGCTGTTCCTGTTCTCGGCCAAAGACGAGACGGCGCTGGCCCGACTGGCGTCGCGTCTGGCGGGGTTCCTGCGGGAGACCCCGGACGTGGCGCTCGACGATCTCGCTTACACGCTCGCGGCCGGACGCAGCCACTTCCGCCGGCGCCGGGCGATCGTTGCGGATTCGGTCGCCGGGCTGACCGCCGCGTTGGAAGGGAATCCGCCGGCGCTACTCTCATCGTCGGCGCTGGAGGCTGCGGCTCGAGACTGGGAAGCCGGGGGCGAGCTCGATATTCCCGCGCTTTACGGGGCTCGGCGACGGATCATCTCGCTGCCCGGCTACCCCTTCGCCCGCGAGCGCTATTGGAACCTGCTGTTGGCGGGCGAGCCTTCGGCGGCCCATCCGCTGCTCGAACGACTGGCCGAGAACCGATTTCGCGTCCGCCTGACTGCGGCGACGCCGATCCTGCGCGATCATCGGGTCCAGGGCCGATGCTTGCTGCCGGCCGCCGCCTTTCTCGAACTGGCACGGGCGGCGGCGGCACCTTCGGTGCGGCTCCGCGAGGCGTTGTGGCTCGTTCCGGCCGTGCTCGACGGCGATAGGCTGGAGCTCGATCTGGATCTGGCGCCGACCACGCGCGGGTCCGAGTGCATGCTGCGCAGCGGCGGCCTGGTTCACGCGACGGTGCGGCTCGAAAGCCCGGCACCGGAGTCGACACCGGCGATCGATCCGGCGGGATGGATCTCGGAGGATGCCGTTCGGCTCGATGCCGGCGACATCTATCGGCGGTTCGGCGCATTGGGCTTCGCCTATGGCGCCACCCTCCGGGTGATCGATCATCTGCTGCTCCGCCCCGGCGAAGCCGTGGCCCGGCTGATCCCGGCCGTGCCGGCGGATCCGCGGTTCGGACTCGATCCGGCGCTGCTCGACGGCGTCTTGCAGACGGCGGCCGGGATCGGGCTGCTCGCCGCCGCGAGCGATTCGCCGACCTATGTGCCGATGGGGCTGGAGGCGCTGGACTGTCCGCGGCCGTTGGCCGGCCCGTGCTGGGTCCGCGCGCGCCTGACGGCGGACGGGGCCGTGCTGAAATTCGATGTCGAGGTTCGCGACGATGCCGGTGAATTGCTCGTCCGGCTCGATCGGCTGAGCGCGCGGGCGATTGCTCCGGCTGCCGCGGCGAGCGGGGTCGTCGCATACTGCTCGGCCTGGTCGCCCGAACCTTCGGTGCCCGTCGAGCCGGGTGCCGGGCCGATCCTGCTGCTGGGCGAACCGGGTCTGGCCAGTCTCCTGTCCGGGCGGCGGATCATCCGGGTCGAAGCCGGTGCCGGGTTCCGGCGGCAGGGCGACGACCATTATGAAATCGATCCGCTGTGCCTCGCCGACTATCGCGCGCTGTTCGGTGCGATCGGCCCGGCCGAGGATGCCATGCTGGTCCATGCCTGGAATCTGGCGCCGACATCGAGCCCGCCCGCGACCCTGGCCGGGGCGCTCGATGCCGCCGGGCTCGATCTCGGCCTGCGGGCGCTGTTCCTGGCCGCTCGTGCGGCACCGGGAAATCTCGGAATATTCTATCTGGAGAAGCTGGCGGCGGATGGCGAACCCCGTCCTTCGCTCGCCGCCGCTTCCGCCTTCGGCCGCAGCCTGGCGGCGGAATCGAGTCGGCTGATTTTTCGCTCGCTCGGGCTGGACGGAGCTTGCAATCCGGCGGTCCGCCTCGCCGAGGAACTCGGTATTGCCGCGCCTTCTGGAGCTGCCGTGGAGTGGTCCGGCGGCCGGCGGGGCTCACGTCGCCCAGCCGTCCTGGCCCTGCCCGCGGAGCCGCCATCGCCGGTGCGGCGAGGCGGAACCTATCTGATTTCCGGCGGTGCCGGCGGCCTCGGCCTGCTCTTCGCCGGCCATCTGGTGCGCGCGGGCGCCGGCAAGATCGCGCTGATCGGACGGCACGAGCCGGCGGGCCGGGCCGAGGCGCTCGCGGCCCTCGAAGCCGAGGGCGCCGAGATCCTGTTCGTCGCTGCCGATGTCGCCGACCCGGCGGCGCTCCGGCCGGCCCTGGCTCGGATCCGCCGGCGCTTCGGCCCGCTCCAGGGCGTCATCCATGCGGCCGGCGTGCTGCGCGACGGCTTCGTGCGCGATCAGGACCTGGCCGATTTGGACCGCGTACTGGCGCCCAAGGCGGAAGGCGCGGTGACGCTGGACTGGCTCACCGCCGAGGACCCGCTCGATTTCTTCGTGCTGTTCGGCTCGACCGCGGCAGGGCTGGGTGTACCCGGCCAAGCGGGCTATGCTGCCGCCAACGGCTTTCTCGAAGGGTTCGCGGCGGAGCGCCGGCACCGGCGCAGCGGGCGCAGCCTGGCGATCGCCTGGCCGCTCTGGCAGGATGGCGGGATGCAGCCGCCGGCCTCCGTCATCGAGGAACTCGGCCGCCGGGCGGGGATCCTGCCGATGCCCGCCGCCGAAGGTTTGCGCCTGTTCGATGCGGCCCTGGCCCTGGATGCGACCGGGTTGATGCCGATCCATGGCCGCACCCGGGCGATCGAGGCATTCATGGCGGCCCCGTCCGCCGCGCCGCGGGCCGGGACAGCGGGTCTCGACTTGGAGACCTTTTTGCGCGAGGTCCTGGCCGAGGTCACCAAGCTGGCACCGGACCGGATCGATCCGACCGAGCCCTTCGAGGCCTACGGGATCGATTCGATGATGGTGATGAAACTCAACGCCCGGCTCGAGGCGGCGTTGGGCGAACTGCCGAAGACCCTGTTCTTCGAGTACCGGACCCTGGCCGACCTCGCGTCCTATCTCAGGCGGAGCCAGGGCGGAGCAGTGGCCCGACTGGCCGAGCGGGGCAACCCGGCACCGGAGTCGGCTGCCGTTGCAGTAGCGGTGCCGGCGGCGGACGAGATCGCGATCATCGGCATCGCCGGGCTCTATCCCGGAGCCCCCGATCTCGACAGTTTCTGGACCCATCTCAGCGAAGGCCGTGATCTGATCGGCGAGATCCCGCCGGAGCGCTGGCCGCTCGACGGGTTCTACGATCCGGATCGGGCGCGGGTCGAGACCAGCTACAGCAAATGGGGCGGCTTCATCGCCGATGTCGACACCTTCGATGCGCGCTTCTTCAACATATCGCCGGTCGAGGCCGAGATGCTCGATCCCCAGGCGCGCAAATTCCTCGAAGTCAGCTGGGCGCTTTTGGAAAACGCCGGACTGACCCGGGAGTCGCTGTTCGCCGGCGAACCGGATCCCGCGGCCCGCCGCGGCGGCGTGTTCGTCGGCGTGATGTCCGGCGATTACCAGTTGTTCGGGCCGGAAGAGGCGATGCGCGGCAATCTGATCGGGCCGAATGCCGCCTATTGGAACATCGCCAACCGAGTCTCCTATTTCCTGGATCTGCACGGGCCCAGCGTCGCGGTCGACACGGCCTGCTCGGCGTCGCTGAGCGCCGTCCACATGGCGTGCGCCGCCTTGCGCGCGGGCGACTGTACGGTCGCGCTCGCCGGCGGCGTGAACCTGATCCTGCATCCGAGCAAATACTGGATTCTGAGCAAGTCGGGTTTCGCCTCCAGCGACGGGCGCTGCCGGAGCTTCGGGGCCGGCGGCGACGGCTATGTTCCGGGCGAGGGTGTGGGCGCGGTCCTGCTGAAGCCCCTGTCACGAGCCCGGGCCGACGGCAACCGGATCCTCGCCGTGATCAAAGGCAGTGCGGTCAATCATGGCGGCCGCACCAGCGGCTATACCGTGCCCAACCCGATCGCCCAAGGTGCGCTCATCGCCGACGCGCTCGCCCGGGCCGGGACGCCGGCCGAGACCATCGGTTTCGTCGAGGCTCACGGCACCGGAACCGCGCTCGGCGATCCGATCGAGATCGCCGGGCTCGGCCGAGCGCTCGAGGGCGGCCAGAGCGTCGCCATCGGCTCGGTCAAATCGAATATCGGGCATCTCGAAGCGGCGGCGGGGATCGCGGCCCTGACCAAGGTCGTGCTGCAGCTTCAGCATGGCATGCTGGTGCCGAGCCTCCATGCCGAAACTCTCAATCCCGGGCTGGGCCTGGCCGGCACGCCCTTCACCGTTCAGCGCGAGCGGGCGCCGTGGCGGCGGCTCGGCGATTCTCCGCGGCGCGCCGGGATCAGTTCTTTCGGCGCCGGCGGCGCCAATGCCCATCTGGTGGTCGAGGAGGCGCCGGCACCACCGGCTGCACCACCGGCCCGAGGTCCGTTCGTCGTGCCGCTCTCCGCCGCCACGCCCGAGGCGCTGCGCCGGCGCGGTGCGGATCTCGCCCGATGGCTGCGCGCGGCGGGAGCGGCGGCCCCGGCGCCGGCCGATCTGGCCCGGACGCTGCAGACCGGCCGGGAGGCGATGCGCTGGCGCGCCGCCGCAGTTGTCGGCAGCCTGGACGAGCTTCTCCACTTTCTCGACACTCTGGAACCCGCCGAGAGTGCGGCGACAGCGGCACGGGCGCCGGCCGAGACAGTGGCACTCGCCCGCCACTGGGCGGCGGGGGGTACTGTCGACTGGGACCTGGCCGCGCCGGGTCGCCGGACCCCGGTGGCACTTCCCACATATCCGTTCGAGAAGCGGCGCTGCTGGGTGACCTTGAGCGATCGGCGCGCGACGGTCGGCGGGGATCCGCGGCTCCTCGGTGCCGGCACCGAGAAGGCTCCTCCGGCCCCGGAAGTCTCCGCGCCGCAGCCTATTCAGCTCGATCCGACCGCACCGTCGATCGCCGATCACGTCGTCGGTGGCCGGGCGATATTGCCGGCAGCCGTCGTCGCCGGTCTGGTCGCGGGCGAAGGTGGACAGGTCCTGGACCTTCGCCTGCTCCGATCGGCTGCGGCCGGCGAGCTCGCGCAGCCGCTCGAGCTGGCGCGGGAGGGCGAGACCGTCACTCTAAGCCTGCGCGGCACCGTGCTGGCGACAGCCCGGCAGGCCGCCGGCCCGGACCGGCGACCCCCGCCGATCGATCTCGCCGCCGCTGCGCTGCGCTGCCCGCAGCGGATCGCCGGCAGCGAGATCTATCGGCTGCTGGCAGCCGGCGGCGCCGAGTACGGCCCCTATTTCCAGGCGCTCGCAGAGGTGTTCCGTGGCCGGGGCGAGGCGCTGGCGACGCTCGATCCCGCACCCGCCGCCATTGCCGATCTCGAGCGTTTCGTCTTGCCGCCGGTGCTGCTCGACGCCGCCCTCCAATTGACCTTCGCGGTACTGCCCGAATCTGCCGGGCGGAGCGGATATCTGCCGGTGGAGATCGGCCGGATCGCCGCGTTCGGTCCAGCCGGAACGGCCACTCGTGTCCATGCTCGCCTCCGTGGCGAGGAGCCCGATCTCGTTCGGCTGGATCTCGCCCTCCTCGATGATCGGGGGAGCGTGGTGATCGCGATCGACGGTCTCGTCGCCCGCGCCGTCGCCTCGGCCCCGGCGCTCCCGAAACTGCGCGTGCTCCGTCCAGTGTGGCAGCCGCTGTCGGAATTTCCGGCGGAACAGCTGCCGCGACCGGCGCTGATCCTGGCGCCGGCAGAGGATCGCGGCATGGCCGCGGCGCTGTCCCGGGCGCTGGGCGGGGGCACGGTCCGGCGATTCCGGAATTCGAGCGATGTCGTGGCGGCGCTGGCCGGGGAGGAGGAGCGCGAGCTCTGGTTCCTGGCCGCACCGGCAGCCTCGATCGATGCCGGCTCGCTCGCTGCGGCCGAGGCGGCCGGCGTCATCGCCCTGTTCCGGCTGCTCCAGACGAAACAGGAGGGGGTCATCCATGTCGTGACCGACAGGGCCGAGCGGGTCCGGCCCGACGAGCGGCCCAATCCTCACGGCGCCGCCGTCGCCGGGCTGGCCAAGGCGGCGGGCAAGGAACGGGCGGCGCTGTCGGTCCAGGTGCTGGATGCGGACTGGGACGATGGCGAGCAGGCCGCAGCCCTGCTCGTCCGCCTCACGGGCGCCGGCGATCATGCGATCCGCGGCAACCGCGTCTACCGCAAAATTCTGGAGCCGATCGAACTCCCGGAATCCCGAGCGATGCCGTGGCGGCGAGAGGGTGTCTTCGTCATCGCCGGCGGCAGCGGCGGAATTGCGCTCGCCTTGGCCGAACATCTGGGCCGACGCGCCCGAGCGCGAATCGCCCTCATCGGCCGGCGGCCGGCGAGTGCGGCGGTTCGGGCGGCAATCGAGCGGATCGCCGAGGCCGGCGGCCGAGCGGTCTATTGCGCGGCCGATCTGACCGACGGGCCGGCGTTGACCCGGGCGATCGGCGAGATCGAAGCCCAGCTCGGGCCGATCGATCTCGCGATCCACGCTGCCCTGGTGATGCAGGACGGCAAGATCGGCGAGATCACGGAGCAGGCGTTCCGCGCCGTCCTGGCGCCCAAGACTGCGGGCTTGGTCAATCTCGCCGCCGCCCTGGGCGAGCGGCCGAAGCTGCTCCTCTTCTCCTCGGCCAATGCCCAGACGGCCAACCCGGGGCAGGCGGCCTATGCTGCCGCCAGCGCCTTCGAGGATGCCTTCGGCCTCGCCTCGGGTCGCGCCCGCGTGATCGACTGGGGCTTCTGGGGCGAGACCGGGCGCGTGGCGACCGATGCCCATCGCCGCGCGCTGGCCCGGCTCGGCGTCTACCCGATCAGCAACGCCGAGGGCTTCGAATTGGTCGAGCGGCTGCTGGCGGCGGAACTCGACCATATCGTGCCGCTGCGGGTCGACGAGAGCGTCGCTGCCGCACTGGGTGTGCCCTCGGGGCCAGAGTCGGTCATCCTGCCCGATCCGGCTGTGGGTCTGTTCGCCGCGGCGGCGGCGGCGACCGCGGCACCCGCGGCGTCGGCGGCACCCATGGTCGCGGCGGCGGCCCGATCCTTCGGCGCGATCAACCGCCACGGCGCCCGGCGGCTGCTCGAGGCCCTGCAGCGCGCCGGCGTACTGGATTGCCCGGAGACGCCGGAGCCGGTCGAGGCCCTGCGGGCCCGGCTGGGCGTGATCCAGCCCTATCATCGGCTGCTCGATGCGCTGCTCGCTCTGCTGCGGCGGGCCGGGCTGGTCGATGCCGATGCCGTGCACTTCGACGATCCCGGGTTGGCCGGCGCGCCGGATCCGGCAGTGGCGCCGTATCTCGCCCTGCTCGATGCCTGCACCGCCGGACTAGTCGATGTCCTGTCGGGGCGGATCGACGCCAACGCTCTGCTCTTCCCCGGCGGCAGTGATGCGCTGGTCGCACCGATCTATGCCGGCAATCCCGTGATCGATCATTTCCAGGAACTGATCGCCGTTGCGGCGCTGGCGGCGACCCGCCGCCGGCTGGAGGCGCTGCCCCCCGGCGGCAAGGTCCGCCTGATCGAGATCGGCGCCGGTACCGGCGGGACGACCGGCTTCGTGCTCCGAGCCCTGGCGCCGTTCGAGCAGCGGATCGAGTATGTCTTCACCGATCTCGGCCGCGGCTTTCTCGACGAGGCGCGCCGGCGGCTGGCGCCGCTCCATCCGTCGCTCTCGACCCGGCTCTGCGACATCGAGCAGCCGCCGGAGCGCCAGGGCCTGGTTCCGGGCAGCTTCGATATCGTGATCGCCGCCAATGTCCTCCATGCGACCCGGCGGATCGGCCAGTCGCTCGATCATGTCAAGTCGCTGCTCCGCCCGGGCGGGCTGGCGCTGATCAACGAAGGATGCGCAGTGCAGGATTTCAACACGCTCACCTTCGGCCTCACCCGCGGCTGGTGGCTGTTCGAAGACCCGGCGCTGCGACTGCCGCACGGGCCTCTGCTCGATGGCGAGGGCTGGCTCGCCAGCCTCGCCACTGCTGGCTTCCGGCCGGCACCGGCCGGACCCGAGACCAGGCTGCAGGCGGTCCTGCTGGCCGAGAGCGACGGCATCGTCAGGCCCTCGGCCAAGCCGGAAACCAAGTCTGGGAATCCGACGACCGGCCGAATCGAGCCGCGCCTGCGCGAAGTCGTGGCCGAGGCGCTGCGGCTGGCGCCCGAGGAAGTCGAGGCCGGGATCAGCTTCGCCGAATATGGCGCGGATTCGATCATCAGCGTCGATCTGGTCCGCCGGATCAACGCCGCCTTCGGGATCGAACTCAAGACCACGGCGCTGTTCAACTACTCGACCGTGGCCGAACTCGCCCGCTATATCGAGCTGGAACATGGCGGCGCAGCACCGGCTGCCGGCGATGCCGTGGCCGAGAAAATCGACGAAGCGCGCAGCCGCGGCGACCGGCTGCGCCGGATCATCCGGCAGCGGCTGGACCGGCCGCCGCCTTCGGCCGAACCGCCGACCGAGGAGGACGAACTGCTCGCCTTGTTCAAGCGGCTCGAAGCCGGCGACATTTCCTACGACGAGGCGATTACTTCGCGGGTGGGCCATGCTTAGACGGTATTTCGCGCCGGACCTGTTCCGCGGCCGGACGGTGCTGGTCACCGGTGGCGCCGGGACGATCAATTTCGGGATCGCCCAGGGCTTCGGTGCCCTCGGCGCCGCCGTGGCGCTGTGCGGACGGCACGAGGATACGCTGGCGGCGGCGGTGACGCGCCTCGAAGCCGAAGGGGCGCGGGCGCGCGCCTATGTCGCCGATGTCACCGACTATGGTTCGCTCGAGGCGGCACTCGCCGCGATCCGGCGCGAGTTCGGGCCGGTCGGGGTCCTGGTCTGCGGTGCCGCCGCCAATTTCCCGGCTCCGGCCGAGCAGATGACGGCCGAGGGATTCCGCAAGGTCGTGTCGGTCGATCTGATGGGATCGTTCAACGCGGCGCGGGCGGCCTTTGCCCAGCTCAAGGAGAGTCGCGGCAACATCGTCTTCGTCTCGGCGACCAACGCGCTCATGCCCTTCGCCTTTCAATGCCATGTCGGTGCCGCCAAGGCCGGGATCGACAGCCTGATGCGCGGCCTGGCGCTGGAATGGGGCCGGCACGGCATCCGCTGCAACAGCGTGCTGCCCGGCCCGATCGAACGGACCGAGGGGTTGAGCCGGCTTCTGACCGCCGAAGATGTCGAGACGTTGCAGAGCTACGTGCCCCTCGGCCGCTTCGGCACGGTCGAGGATGTCGCTGCCGTCTGCTGCTTTCTCGCCTCGCCGCTGGCGTCGCTCTTGACCGGGGTGACGCTGGTGGCGGATGGCGGGCAGTCCTTTTCCGGCTCGGCGATGCTGGCCGAACTGATGATGAATCCGTGATGGCGACGCAGAACGACATTCCGGCAGTCAAGCGGATCGTGTTCCGCATGGTCGCCGATCGCGAACTGGGTGCGGCCGAAGCTGCGAGCCTGCTGCAGCGGCTGAAACAAGAAGAGTCTTCTCCGGCGCCGGCGATCGCGGTGATCGGCATGGCCGGACGGTTCGGCAATGCCGGCGATCTGGACGCCCTTTGGCGCCTGATCGAAGCGGGCGGCGACTGTCTCGTTCCGATGCCGGTGCGGCGCTGGGGCGATGGCGCGCCCGGCGGCGCCGGCGGGTTTCTGCCGGACGAGGACCAGTTCGACCCGCTTTTCTTCCGCATTTCGCCGACCGAGGCGGCGCTCATGGATCCGCAGCAGCGAGTGTTCCTCGAGCAGGCCTATCTCGCCTTCGAGGATGCCGGCTATGGCGAGGCGCTGCTCGCCGGCACGCGCTGCGGCGTCTATGTCGGCGCCGGGGCCGCCGATTACGCTCACCGGTTCCAGGGCACCGCCGATGCGGCCAATCCGCTGGGCCTGATGGGCAATGTCAGCTCGATTCTGGCTGCCCGGATCTCCTATTTCCTCAATCTCAAGGGCCCGAGCCTGGCCCTCGACACGGCTTGCTCGTCTTCGCTCGTCGCGGTCCATCTGGCCTGCGAGGCGCTCCGCGCCGGCCATTGCGACATGGCGCTGGCCGGCGGCGTCGCGGTCATCAGCACGGCCTCGTTCGTGGAAGCCATGGGGTCGGGCGGCGCCATTTCGCGACAATCCTGTTGCCGCAGTTTCGATGCAGCGGCCGACGGCTTCGCCTGCGGCGAGGGTGCCGGTGCCGTGATCCTGAAACGCCTGCCCGACGCGCTCCGGGATGGCGACCGTATCCTCGGGGTGATCCGGGGCAGCGGCATCAATCAGGACGGACGGACCAACGGCATCACCGCCCCCAGCGGCCCGGCCCAAGCAGCGCTCGAAGCCGAGGTCTATCGCCGCAGCGGCGTCGATCCGGCGACGATCTCCTATGTCGAAACCCACGGCACCGGGACCGTGCTCGGCGATCCGATCGAGATCGAAGGGCTGACCGAGGCGTTTCGAGGCTGGACCCGGGCGCGCGGCTTCTGCGCGATCGGCTCGATCAAGCCCAATATCGGTCACGCCTTGACCGCGGCCGGGATCGCCGGGCTGCTCAAGGTCTTGCTGATGCTGCGCCACGGGCTGATTCCGCCCCTGGCCCATTTCGACCAGCCCAACCCGCGCATCGATTTCGCGGCGACGCCGTTCTTCGTCCCGCGTGAAGCCGTGCCGTGGCCGGGTGTCCGGCGGGCCGCGATCAGCTCGTTCGGCTTCAGCGGGACCAACGCGCATCTGGTGGTCGAGGCGGCGCCGGCACCGTCGCCGCGCAGCGCCGATCCCGCCTCTCGCCATCTATTCGTGCTCTCGGCCAAATCGGCGACAGCGCTCGCCCGAACGGTGTCGGCGCTCGCCGCCCATCTCGCGGCGACGCCGGCGCTCGAACCGCGCGATGTCGCCTTCACCTTGGCGCTCGGCCGCGGGCACTACGCCCATCGTCTGGCCATCGTCGCCGAGACGATCGCCGGCCTGACGGATCTCCTCGCCCGGGCCGCCCGAGGGGCCGGGGACGAAGCGATTCTCGCCGGCCGGCTCGATGGTGATGCTGGGGATCCGGGTCCGGCGCCGGAGGATATTCACGCCTTGGCGCGGTACTGGGTCGCCGGCGGGGCGATCGACTGGGCGGCCCTTTTCGCCGATGCCGCGCCGCGCCGCGTGGCGCTGCCGACATATCCTCTGGAGCGCGCTTCGTACGGCGTGCCGCTCGAACCCCGGGCCGAGGAGGGCCTGGCCCGGATCGTGGCGGCCGTCGCCGCTGTCGAGGAGCGCGCCGATGCCGCCCTCGCCCACCGAGGTGCCGGCTTCGCCGCCGTCGAGGATTGGGGCCGCCGCCGGCTGCTCGCGGCCTATGCCGAACTCGGCCTCCATCGGTCCGGCAGGCGGGTCTTCACCCCCGCCGGCCTGGTCAAGACTCTCGGGATCGTGCCCGCGAAGCAGAAACTGCACGCGGCCCTGGTCGGCATGCTGGTCCGGTCTGGAGCGTTCAGGATCGAGGACGAGCTGATCCGGCTCGATTCGGCGGCTTCATTGCCGCCGGCAGCGCTGGCCGAGGAGCGGATTGCTCTCGCGGCCCGCGAACCGGCACTCGGTCCCTTCTTCGACCTCCTCGCCGCTTGCCTCGAGGGCTTGCCCGCTCTCCTGACCGGGCGGCGCAGTGCGACGGAGATCCTGTTCCCCGACGGCCGAACCGATCTGGTCGAGCGCGTCTATCAGGGCAATGAGCTCGCCGACCATTTCAACCGGATCCTGGCCGCCGCCGTGGTCGCCGGAGCATCCGGGCGGGCTCGGATCCTGGAAGTCGGCGCCGGGACCGGCGGGGCGACGGCCGGGATCCTCGAGGCGCTGAAGGCCGCCGGGCTCCAGGCCGACTATACCTACACCGACATCTCGGCGGCCTTCCTGCAGCACGGCCGCAAGCGGTTCCCGGACCTGACTTTCGCCAGTTTCGATCTCGGGCGCGACATTGACGGCCAGGGACTGGCCGGGGGGTTCGACCTGGTCGTGGCTTCGAACGTCGTCCACGCCATGCCCTCGGTCGCCGCCGCGCTCGCCCGCCTTCATCGGCTGATGGCGCCGGGCGGGCTCCTGGTGCTCAACGAGGTCACGGCGGTCCAGGATTTCGCGACGCTCACTTTCGGGCTGACCGATGGCTGGTGGGCGTTCGAGGACCCGGCGCTGCGCCTGCCCGACGCGCCGCTGCTCGACGCTCCCGGCTGGCAGCGCGTGCTCGCCCAGGCCGGGTTTCCGGCGAGTGCCGCCTTCGGGCTGCCGGGCGAGACCGATCCGGCTCGGTTCGGGCAGAGCATCATCGTCGCCCGGCGCGACCGGACCCCGGCAGCGGTGATCGCGTCGCCCGAACGAAGTGAGCCACTGCCGGCAGTAGCGGTCCCCCGCTCGCGCGGGGCGATCGACCCCGGCCTGGCGGAAGTGATCACGCGTGCCGTGGCCGAGGCTCTGAGCCTGCCGGTCGAGCAAATCGACCCACGTGGACGGTTCATGGATTACGGTATCGATTCGATCCTCGGTGCCCAGCTGGTCTCCCGGCTGAACGCCCGGCTCGGGCTCGATCTCCGGCCGACCGTGCTGTTCGACCATCCGAGCGTTGCCGATCTCGCCCGCCATCTCGGCGGCATGGCGCCGTCCGATCAGCCCCTGTCGGCACCGGCGACTGCCGATCGGCGCATCGCCATCGTCGGCCTGGCCGGGCGCTTCGCCGATTGCCCCGATCTTGCCGCGTTCCAGCGCATGCTGGAAGAAGGTCGTTCCGGGATCACCGAAGTGCCGCCGGAACGCTGGACCGCGGCGGCCGAGGAATTGCCGCCCGAGTTGGAAGCAGCGGCGCCGTTCCTGCGCTGGGGCGGGTTCCTCCAGGGCGCCGACCGGTTCGACCCGCTCTTCTTCCGAATATCCGGCAAGGAAGCGGAGCTGACCGACCCGCAGCATCGCGTATTCCTGACCGAGGCCTGGCGCGCGCTCGAAGATGCCGGCTATGGCGAACAGGCGCTCGACGGCCGGCGCTGCGGCGTCTTCGTCGGCGCTCATGGCGGCGATTATACTCACCGCATGGCCCAGCTCGGGATCGTGCCCGAGGCTTTCGCCTTCATGGGCAACGCCGCCTCGATCCTGGCGGCGCGGATCGCCTATGTGCTGAACCTCAAGGGGCCGTGCCTCGCGGTCGACACGGCCTGCTCTTCGTCGCTGGTGGCGGTGCATCTCGCCTGCCGCAGCCTGCTCGACGGCGAATGCGACATGGCGCTGGCCGGCGGCGTGTTCCTGACCACGACGGTCGGATTCAACACGGCGGCGGCCGGCGCCGGCATGCTGAGCCGGAGCGGCCGCTGCCGGACCTTCGACGCTGCCGCCGACGGCTTCGTCCCCGGCGAAGGGGTCGGCGTCGTCGTGCTCAAGCCTTATGCCAAGGCGCTCGCCGAGGGCGACCACATCGAGGCGGTGATCCTGGCATCGGCGGTGAACCAGGACGGCAAGACCAACGGCATCACCGCACCCAGCGCCGACTCGCAGGCCGCGGTCGAAACCGAGGCCTATCGGCAGGCCGGCATCGACCCGTCGGCGCTGGGATACATCGAAGCTCACGGCACCGGCACGCCGCTCGGCGATCCGATCGAAGTCGAAGGCTTGACCCGGGCGTTCCGGCGCTGGACCGACCGGCGCGGCTTTTGTGCCCTGGGCTCGGTCAAGACCAATATCGGCCATGCTGCCCACGCTGCCGGGATTGCCGGGCTGATCAAGGCGGTCCTCTCGCTGCGCAGCGGGCAGCTGTTCCCGTCCCTGCATTTCCGGACCGAGAACCCGGTCCTGCACTTGGCGGAGACCCCGTTCCGGGTCAATACCGCCCTCGCTCCCTGGCCGGAGGACGGGCGGCCGCGCCGGGCCGCGGTGAGTTCGTTCGGCTTCAGCGGCACCAACGCCCATATCGTGCTCGAAGCCGGACCGCCGCCGCCGAGCTCGGCCCCGACGAGTCCGCCCTTCCTGATCCTGGTCTCGGCCAGGAGCGCGCCCGCGCTCCGCCGGCGCCTCGCAGACTTGCGCCGTCACTTGGCCGAGCATCCCGTCGATCTCGCCGATCTCAGCCGGACGCTGGCCGAAGGCCGCGGTCATTTCGCTCGTCGCTGGGCCGCGGTCGTGGCTGATCGGCGCTCGCTCGAGGCGGCTCTGGCCGAAGGCGAAGCCTCGAACGGGCAGAGCCCGGCACCGGACCGCCTGGATGACGGCGGCCCGGCGGCGGCGCGCCCGGCGCAACTGGCCGGCCGCTATCTGGCCGGCGAAGACCTGGACTACGGCGCGATCGAGCCGGCGGGCCGGCGTGTCTCGCTGCCGACTTATCCCTTCGAAGAACAGAGCTATTGGCTCGCCGCCGCGCTACCGGAACCGGGACCGGCGCGAGCCGGCTATTTCGCGCCTCGGTGGGAGCCGGCGGCGGCCTCGCCCTCGCTCGATGGCGGCGGGGTACTGTGGCTCATGGGCGACGATCCGGCGATGGCGGCGGGCGGCGACTGGCGTGTCGTCACGATCGAACGCGGAGCGGGTTTCGCCCGGCTCGGACCCGATCGCTACTGCGTCGACACGGACCGGCGCGAGGATCTGGCGGCGCTGCTGGCGGCAGCCGGGCCGCCCGATGTCGTGGTGCTGGTCCGGCCGGCCGAGCCGAGGCCGGCTCTGGAGGGGTTGCGAGCGCTCACGGCGCTCTTGCCGGTGCTGCTCCCCTACCCGACGCGGGTGCTCTATTTCCACCGCGGCCGGGCCGAAGACGCGGCAGCGTCCGCCTTCGGCCGATCGCTCGCCTTCGTCGGCGGCCGGGTCGAGCTGCGAACCATCGAAACCGGTCCGGGCCGGTCCGTGGCCGAAATCCTGGCGGCTGAGCTCGGCACCGCGGGCGCGGGCGCAGTTCGCTGGACCGGGGGCGGCCGGGAAGGTCGGCGGGTCGCGGCAATCGCGGCACCGGCGGCATCGGCGGTCTTGCGGTCGGGCGGCACCTTCCTGATCACCGGCGGCGGCGGGACGCTGGCGGCCCTGGTGGCCCGCATGCTCGCCCGACGGACACGTGGCCGGATCGCCCTCGTCGGCCGCTCGCCGCGATCCGAACTCATCACCGGCCTGCTGCACGACTTGGCCGGCGAGGGCGGCGACGGAGATTATTGGCAGGCCGACGTCACCGATCCGACCGACCTCGGCCGGGCGATAGTGAGCGTGCGGACTCGGTTCGGTCCGATCCATGGCGCGATTCATGCGGCAGGCGTGCCCGGCACGACCGTCCTGGCCGAGAAGGAATGGGAAGAAGTCGCGCGCGTGCTGGCGCCCAAGCTCGCCGGAACGCGGGCGCTCGACCAGGCCCTGGGTGCGGAAAAGCTCGATTTCCTGGCGCTGTTCTCGTCGCTGGCCGCAGAGCTGGGCGACTTCGGCCAGGGCGACTACGCCGTCGGCAACGCCTTCCTCGCCGCCTTCGCCGCCGAACGGGCCGCGCGCCGCGCCACGGGCGAGCGCTACGGTGCCACGGTCGCCTTCGCCTGGCCGCTCTGGCGCGAGGGCCGGACGGTGCTCTCGGCAGAAGGGCAGGAGATCTATCTGCGGAGTGCCGGGATCCCCTTTCTGGAGACCGATCAGGGCCTTCAGGCTCTGCTCGACGGTCTGGCTCTGGACCTGCCCGAACTGGTCGTGGTGCCGGGTGATCCGGCGGTTGCCGGCCGGCTCTTCGCGCCGCCCGCGCCTCGCGCTTCCAGGGCTCGTTTCGCCGGAGCGACGCCTGCACCGACGCCGGCGCCCCGCCTCGTCGGTCGGCACGAGCCCTTGGTCCAGGCGGTCGAGGGCGAGCTGATCGGGCTCGTCTCGACCTTGCTCAAGATCGACCGCGAGCGCATCGAACCGGAGGCCGGCTTGGCCGAGTTCGGCTTCGATTCGATCGCCCTCAAAGACTTCGCCCAGGTGCTCGGCCGAGCTTATGGCGTGAGCATCACGCCCGCGGTGTTTTTCGCCCATGGCACGATCGCCGCCTTGGCCAGGCATTTGCTGAGCGAGCACGGCTCGGCGATCGCGGCGCGCCATGTCGCAGAGGAAACGCCGAAGCTCGTCGCCGCTGCCGCGCGGGACGTACTGCCGGCGCCGAACCCAGCGGGACCGGGCGGCATCGCCATCATCGGCATGGCCGGGCGGTTTCCCGGTTCGCCCGATCTCGACACGTTCTGGCGGCATCTGGAGGCCGGCGACGATCTGGTCGGACCCTGGCCCGAGGAGCGCTGGTCCTGGCAGCCCGCCGGCCGCGCGGCGATCGCCGACGGCATCGTCCTCCAAGGCGGCTTTCTCGCCGGAGTCGACCGGTTCGACCCGGGTTTCTTCAAGATGTCGCCGCGCGAAGCGATGCATCTCGATCCCCAGCATCGACTGGCGCTGGAGACGGCCTGGCATTGCGTGGAAAGCGCCGGGCTCGCCATGACCGATCTCGCCGGCCAGCCGATCGGCGTGTTCTTCGGACAGCAGGTCAACGACTATGCGTCGCTGATGCCGTCCAACGCGCCGGCGCGAGCCCAGATCGCGCTCGGCAATATCGCGGCCCTGTTGCCCAACCGGATTTCCTGGCAGTTCGATTTTCGCGGTCCGAGCGAAGCGATCGACACGGCCTGCTCGAGCGCCCTGGTCGCGGTCCACCGCGCGGTCCAGGCGATCGAGGCGGGCGAGTGCACGATGGCGCTGGCCGGCGGCGTCAGCCTCATGCTGTCGCTGGAAAACCTGCTGAGCACCGCGCAGCTGGGCGTGCTGTCGGCCGGTGGACGGTGCCGGAGCTTCGATGCCGCAGGGGACGGCTATGTCAAGGGCGAGGGTGTCGGCGCGGTTCTGCTGAAACCGCTGGCCCGGGCGCTCCTGGACGGCGACCCGATCCGGGCGGTGATTCTGGGCAGCGCCGAGAATCACGGCGGCCGAGCCCATTCGCTCACCGCCCCCAACGCCGCCGCGCAATCCGCGCTGATCGTCGCGGCGCTGGCCAGAGCCGGCGTCGCTTCCGACACGATCGGCTATGTCGAGGCTCATGGGACGGGGACGGAGCTCGGCGATCCCGTCGAGGCGCTGGCGCTGAAGACCGCTTTCACCGCGGCGTCCGAGCCCGGCGCCGTCCTCGCACCGCGCTGTCTGCTCGGAACGGTCAAGACCAATATCGGCCATCTGGAGCCCGCCTCCGGCATCGCCGGGCTGATCAAGACGGTCTTGGCGCTGGAACATCGGGTGATTCCGGGCAGCCTCAATTACTCCACCCTCAACCCGCACATCGATTTCACCGGGACGCCCTTCGCAGTCGCGACGGGGCCCAGCCTGTGGCCGCGCCCGGCCGGTGCCGGAGGAGAGCTGCCGCGGCGCGCCGGCGTCAGTTCGTTCGGCTTCGGCGGCAGCAATGCTCATATCGTGCTCCAGGAAGCGCCGGACCCGGCGACGGCGCCGGTCGCTGCGGTACCGCTGCTGCTGCCGCTCTCGGCGCGCGATCCGGACCGGCTGGCCGCGGCAGTCCGAGACCTCGCGCTGTTCCTGCGCGACCACATCGTGACTCCGGCCGATCTCGCCCGGACGCTGCAGCAGGGACGGGTCGCGATGCCGGCTCGGCTCGCCTTCGTCTGGCGGCCGGGCCAGGATCTGCCGGAGCGGCTGGCGGACGCGCTCGCCGTCGTCGAACAGGGGGTCGAGCGGGACGAAGTCTGGCTCGGCACTGCCGCCGTCGGTGCCACCGACCAGGGTCTGATCGCCGCCCTCGGGGCGGAGCGGCAACTCGGCCGGCTCGCCGCCCTCTGGGTGAAGGGGGCCGCCATCGATTGGCGTGACCTCGACCTCGCGCCGGGGGGCCGCCGGGTCGCGCTGCCGGGCTATCCGTTCGAACGGCAGCCCTGCTGGTTCGAGCGCGCAGCGGCGGAATCCCCGCCGCCCGAGGCACCCCGGCGCGCAGTGGAACCGTCGGTACCGGCGCGGCCGGTCGTGGCGCCGGCACCCGCGGCACCGACGATCGTCTCCAGTGACCGCTCGGCGATCCGAACCCAGCTCATCGAAATGGTCGCCCGCGCCCTCTATCTGGCGCCGGAGGCCGTCGATCCCGACATGGGTCTGGGCGATCTCGGCCTCGATTCGATCCTGGCGGTCGAGCTGACCCGCGACATCAACCAGGCCTTCGGGACCTCGCTCCAGGCGCCACGACTTTATGATCATGCCACGGTGGCGGCTCTCGCCGACCACATCGCCGGTGCCGCCGTCGCACCGAGCCCTGTGGCAGCGAACCCGTCGGCTCCTGCCCCTTCAGCACCGCCGGTCGAGCCGGTGTTCGCGCAGCTGCGCGCCCTGCTGGCGGCGGCGCTCTACCTCGACGAGGACGCGATCGACCCGCATGCCGGATTCGGCGATCTCGGGCTCGATTCGATCCTCGCCGTCGAGCTCACCAAGAGCATCAACGATCGCTTCGCCATCGGGCTGCAGGCGACCCGACTGTACGACCATGCCGATCTGAGCGCACTCGCCGCGTACGTCGCCGGGCGGCTGGGGACGAGTGCCGCGGCACTCCCGGGACCGGCTGCGGGCGTGCTGGCGTTCCTCGTCGCCCGGATCGCCGAGGCGGCGGGGCTGCCGGAGGACCAGTTCGGGGCGGCCACGCCGCTGGAGTCGATCGCGCTCGAACCGGCCCAGGCGATGGCCCTCCTGGCGCGCGCCAACCAGGAATTCGGGACGACGATCGCGCCCGACGCCGTCGGCCGCTGCCGCGATCTGGGCACGCTCGCCGCGTTGTTCGTTCCGCCGGCGCCCTCGATCCCTGCGCCGGCGCCCGCTCCGATGGTGCCGCCGCCCGCCAGCGTCGAAATCGCGCCGGCAGCGCCGGTCGCCGCGGCTCCGTCGCTGCCGGCTCCGGGGGTCGCCGTCATCGGTCTCGCCTGCCGGTTTCCGGGGGCACTCGATGCCGAGTCGTTCTGGGCCAATCTGCGCGACGGGGTCGCCGCGATCACGGCCGGGCCGATCGAGCCGTGGCGCGCGGAGATCTATCGCTCGATGCTGGCCGAAGCCGGCAAAACGGTGACGACCTGGGGCGGGTTCATCGCCGAGGCCGACCGGTTCGATCCGCTGTTCTTCAACCTGTCGCCCAAGGAGGCGGCGCTGATGGATCCCCAGCAGCGCCTGTTCCTGGAGATCGCCTGGCACGCGCTCGAAGATGCCGGGCAGACTCCGCAGCGGCTCGGCGGCACGGCCTGCGGCATCTTCGTCGGCGCCGGCCAAGGCGATTACAGCCAAATCCTGCCGCGCGAGGCCGGCCAGATTTCCGGCCAGATGCTGCTCGGCAATACCGGCTCGATCCTGGCCTCGCGGCTGGCCTATTTCCTCAATTTGAAGGGGCCGAGCCTGGCGCTCGATACGGCCTGTTCTTCGGCGCTGGTGGCGACGCATCTGGCCTGGAAGAGCATTCTGGACGGCGAATGCACCGTGGCGCTCGCCGGCGGGATCAATCTGATGCTGACGCCGCAGATGCATCTGCTGACCGGCGCCTCCGGCATGCTCGCGGCCGACGGGCGGTGCAAGACGTTCGACAATGCCGCCGACGGGTTCGTGCCCGGTGAAGGCATCGGCGTCGTCGTCCTCAAGCGGCTGGATCTGGCGCTCGCGGACGGCGACCGGATCTACGCGGTGATCGAGGGGTCCGGGATCAATCAGGACGGCAAGACCAGCAGCATCACCGCACCCAGCGCCAAATCCCAGGCGGAGCTGGAAGCGGGGGTCCATGAGCGCTTCGCGATCCCGGTCGATCGGATCACCCTGGTCGAGGCCCACGGCACCGGCACGAAGCTCGGCGATCCGATCGAGATCGACGCCTTGGCCGAAGCCTTCGGCCGGGCCACCGAGCGCCGGCAATTCTGTACGATCGGCTCGGTCAAGACCAATATCGGCCATACCCTCGCAGCCGCCGGGGTCGCCGGGCTGATCAAGCTTCTGCAGGCATTCGAGCATCGGCAGATCCCGCCCAGCCTCAATTTCGCGACGCCGAACGACCATATCGAGTTCGCCCGGACGCCGTTCCGGATCGCCGAGGCGCTGACGGAGTGGCCGGCGCCTCCGGGCGGCCGGCGGTTGGCGGCGCTCAACTCCTTCGGCTTCAGCGGCACCAACGCGCATCTGGTGCTGGGCGAGCCGCCGCCCGGACCGGCGGCGGCCGAGCCGCGGCCGTTCCACCTCGTCGTCCTCTCGGCGAAGACGCGGGCTGCCCTGGCCCGGCAGCGTGCCGGGCTGGCGCGGCGCCTGGCCGCGTCGCCCGATCTGCCGCTCGCCGACATCGCCTATACGCTGGCGGTGCGGCGCGCCCATTTCGGACATCGCCTGGCTTTCGTCGTGGCCGATCTGGCGGAGCTCCGCGCGGCGCTGGCCGACCTGCCGATCGCCGGCTCGGGCGACGAGGGTGCGGCGGCGGTCCAGGCGCGGCAGATCGATGCGACCGGGCCGAAAGCCGCGCTCGATGCCCTGGCCGAGCGCTACCGGTCCGGCGGTGCCGTCGACTGGGCGGGCCTCTACCCGTCGGGCCGGGTCGTTTCTCTGCCCGGCTATGCGTTCGAGCGCGGCCGGTACTGGCCGGAATTCGCCCAGGCGCCCGAAATCCGGGTGCTGCGCCGGACGCTTTCGCCCGACGATCCTGTGGTCGAGGAGCATCGCATCGCCGGGCGACCGGTTCTGCCGGGAGCCGCCATCGTCGGATTGCTGAATGCCGCCGCGCAATCGGCACCGGCTTTCCGCCTCCGGAATCTCACTTGGTTGCGCCCGATCCAGGTCGATCGGCCGGTCGAGCTGGTCGTGAGCGTGCGCCCGGGAGCCGACGGCTGGAGTGCCGCGATCGAGGCGGATGGCGTCCTCCATGCTGCGGCGGAAGGCGATTCGCTGGTGCCGGCTGCCGCGGCGGCCGATCTCGCGGCGATCCGGGGGCGCTGCCGCCGGGAGTTGGCCACGGCCGATCTCGACGCCCTGTTCGGGGCCGCCGGGATCACCTACGGTCCCGGATTCCGGTTGATCGCGGCGGTGTGGCGGGGCGACGACGAAGTGCTGGCCCGGATCGAGGTACCAGCAGGGGACGAGCCTTTCCCGGCCGAGCCGCTCGACGCGGCGCTCCGGTCCGGCGCCGCGCTGGCGCTCGGGGCCGAACCCGGCCCGGCGATGCTGCCCTATGCGGTCGAAGAGCTGGTTGCCCATGGCCCGCTCCGCGGGGCGTTCTGGAGCCACGTCACCGTCGATCGCAGTCGCTCGACCGCCACTGAATTCCGCTGCGATGTGAGCCTGCTCGACGATACTGGGTCCGTGCTGATGCGGGTCGTGGGATTTCGCGCCCGGCCGGTCTCGAGCGCGCCAGCGGATTCGGCGCTGCTCTATCTGCGACCGCGCTGGCGGTCAGCCCCGGCCGAAGCGGCAGCCGGCGTCGAGCCGGTCCTGGTCCTCCATGGCACAGAAGAAGCCGACTGGGCCGCGGCCTATGCCGCCACGCTCGCGCCGCGCCCGGCACGGCTCGTCTCGCTCGATCCGGGCATCGACGAGACTTCTGTGGGCAACCTCCTCGAAGCCGCGGGACCGGTCGGCGAAGTCTTGTTCTGCGCCTGGCGCCATGATTCGTCATCGCTCGATCGCGACGCCGTCGAAGCGGCCAACCGGCGCGGCGTCCGCCTGTTGCTGGCCCTGCTCCGCCGTCTGGCCCAGGGGCCTGCGGTTCGGCTCAAGATCGTGACTCGCGGGATCCAGCGGATCCTACCGGAGGACCGGACCGACGCCGCCTTCGCCGCCCTGATCGGCATGGCCGGTACGGCGGCACGTGAATTGCCGCGCCTCGGGGTGTCGATCGTCGACCTGCCCGCGGCGGAGCGTGAAGCCGAATCTCTCGCCCATACTCTCCTGCTGGCCCGGGAGCCGGCCGGCGAGGGTGCTGTCGTAGCCTATCGCGGCGGCCGCCGGTACCGCCAGGCACTGGAGCGGATCGTCCCGCCCGCGCCGGCAACGCCGATCCTCGGTCGTGGCGGCGCCTGCCTGATCATCGGCGGGGCCGGCGGGCTCGGGGTCGAGACCAGTCGGTGGCTCGCGGCCCGGGCGGGCGCGCGGATCGTCTGGGTCGGCAGGCGCCCGGCCGATGCCCGGATCGAGCAGGCCGCGGCGGATATCCGCGCCGCCGGCGGCGCGGTCCGCTATGTCCAGGCCGATGCGAGCGACGCGGCGGCGCTCGCCGCCGTCCTCGATGGGGTGGAGCGCGACTGGGGGCCGGTCGAGCTCGTGATCCACGCCGCTCTGGTCCTGCGCGACCGGACTCTGGCAGCGATGAGCGAGGCAGATCTGGCCGAGGCCCTGGCGCCCAAGGTCCTGTCCGCCGTCGCCCTCGGCCGCGCTCTGGCGGGACGGGATCCGGCGCGGATCCTCGTGTTCTCGTCGGCCAACAGCTTCACCTGCAATCCGGGCCAGGCCAATTACGCCGCGGGCTGCAGCTTCATCGACGCCTGGGCGCGCCAGCAGGCCGAGACGACCGGCCAGGACGTCCGGATCGTCAATTGGGGCTTCTGGGGCGACGTCGGCGCCGTCGCCGACGAGGCGCACCGGCTCCGGGCCGAACGGGCGGGCGTGGCGCCGATCCGGATCGAGGAAGGGATGGCGGCGTTGGCCCGCCTGTTCCGAGGGCCGGTGACCCAGGCGGCAGTGCTGAAATTCGCCGCCGAAGAGACTGTCGCGGCAGCAGCCGGACTGGGCGCGCCGCTCGCGCGCGTGCCCGCAGAGCTGCCACCGGCGGCACGGATGTCGCTGCTGACGGCCGCCGGCTCGATCTCGCCGCCGCCGATCGAGGGCCGCGCCGTCGCCCGGCGCGGAATGGAGACGCTGATCGCCTATGGCGGCCGCCAGCTCTGGACGCGGCTGCGCGCGGCCGGGCTGCTGCCTCCCGGTCGCCATGCCGTCGCCGCCCTGGCCGCGCGCTGCGCTGTCGTGCCCGAGTATGAGCGGCTCTGGGGCGCTCTGCTCGATCTACTGGCCCGGAACGGGTTGGTCGGTGTCGGTCCGGGCTCGGTCGACATCCCCGGATCCGATCCGGATGCGCTTCCGCCGCCGGCAGGGGATGCGGGTGTCGCCGCGCCGCTCGCGTTGCTCGATGCTGCTCTGGCCGGCGTCGCCGATGTCCTGGTCGGCCGGCGCACCGCGGCCGAGGTGCTGTTTCCGGCCGGCTCGACGGCGTTGGTCGAAGCGCTCTATCGCGACAATCCGCTGAGCGACCGTTTCAATCGCCAGCTCGCCGGTTTGGCCGCAGCGCTCGCCTGTGGCCCGGCGCCGCTTCGCGTCTTGGAGATCGGTGCCGGGACCGGCGGGGCCAGCGCCGCCGTCCTGGACGCGCTCGCGGCGAGCGGAACCCCGATCAGGTACTTCTATACCGATCTCTCCGTCGCCTTCCTGACTCAGGCCGAGCGCCGATTCGGCCGGCACGGCTTCGTCGAATATCGCCCGCTCGACATCGAGCGCGACCCGTCGGCTCAAGGCTTCCCGCCGGGCAGCTTCGATTTGGTGATCGCCTCCAACGTCCTCCATGCCACGACCGACATCGGCGTCACCCTCGGCCACGCGAAGACCCTGCTGGTGACCGGCGGCGTGCTGCTGCTGAACGAGATCACCACGGCAGCCGATTTCGCGACTTTGACTTTCGGCCTGACCCCGGGCTGGTGGGCGTTCCGCGACCCCTGGCGCCGGCTGCCGCTTTCGCCCGCCCTCGATCTCGCAGGCTGGGGCGCAGCCCTCGCCGAGGCCGGCTTCGACGGGGTGACGGCGGTCGGCGCCGACCCGGACGACCCGCCCGAGCAATGCGTCATCCTGGCGGCGAGCGACGGTTGGATCGCCCCGGCGACGACCCGGTCGCGGCCGATCCCCGAAGCGCGCCCGGCTCCGGCAACGGCTGCCGCCGGCACCGACTATCTGGCAGGGATCTTCGGCGAGATCCTGCACCTGCCGCCGGGCGAGATCGATCCGCGGGAGCCTTACGACCGCTACGGAGTCGATTCGCTGGTGATCCAGGAGCTGCGCAACCGGCTGGAGCAGGATCTGGGGCCCTTGTCCCCGACCTTGCTGATGGAACATGCGAGCCTGAGCGCGCTCGATCGGGCGCTCCGGGCCAGTCATGGCCCGGCTCTGGAGCGGCTGAGCGGCGCCGGGACTTCCGTCTCCGAACCGCCGCCGCCGGCCCGGGTCGAACCGGACGATACGGCCGTCGCCGTCATCGGGATCGCCGGGCGCTATCCCGGTGCTCCGGATATCGGCGCGTTCTGGGAGCTGCTGCTGGATGGCAGGAGCGCCATCGGCGAGGTGCCGGCCGAGCGTTGGGAGGTCGCGCGCTACTGGGACCCGACCGGGCGAGATCCGGGCAAGAGCGTCGGCAAATGGGGTGGATTCCTCGATCGCGTCGATGGCTTCGATCCGTTGTTCTTCGGGATCTCACCGGCCGAGGCGGCGGCGATCGATCCGCAGGAGCGGCTGTTCCTGGAGACCGCCTGGGCGGTTCTCGAGGATGCCGGCTATACTCGGGCGCGCCTCGGCCGGGCGACCGGCGGCAGGGTCGGTTTGTTCGTGGGCGCCAGCAGCGCCGATTATCTCCGGCTCGGGACCGAAGCGTGGCGCGCCGGGGACGCCGCTGCCGGCGGTTCGGCCTTCTGGTCGATCGCCAACCGGGCCTCGTTCCTCCTCGATTTCCATGGCCCGAGCCTGGCCGTGGATACGGCCTGCTCGTCGTCGCTGACGGCGATCCATCTGGCGGTGGCGAGCCTCGCCTCCGGCGAATGCGCCGCGGCGATCGCCGGCGGCGTCCATCTGATCCTCCATCCGCGCAGCCAGGTCGGGTTGAGTCAGCTCGGGCTGCTGTCGCCGAGCGGCGCCTGTCATTCGTTCGGCGAGGCCGCCGACGGGCTGGTCGAGGGCGAGGGCGTCGGCGCCCTGCTGCTCCGTCCCCTGGGCGACGCCGTCCGCGACGGTGACCGGATCTATGGCGTGATCCGCGGTTCGGCGATCAGCAGCAGCGGCCGCACCAGCGCCTATATGCTGCCGAACCCGGCAGCGCAGGCCGATGTGATCAGAGCCGCGCTGGCCCGAGCGGGAGTGGCGGCCGAAACGATCGGCTGGGTCGAGGCCCAGGCAGTCGGCTCGCCCATCGCCGACCCGGTCGAAATCGCCGGGCTGGGGCGGGTCTTTGCCGAGCGGCGCGAGGCGGGTTGCGCGATCGGGTCGCTCAAGCCGAACATCGGTCATCTGGAAGCAGCATCGGGCGTGGCTCAGGCGACCAAGGCCCTGCTGCAGCTCCACCATCGCCGGCTGGCCCCGACCATCGGCACGGGCCGGCTCAATCCGAACATCGACTTCGCCGCCACACCCTTCGAGGTCCAGCGGGTCGCGGCACCCTGGCCGGAGCGCGCGGACCCGCGCCGGGCCGCCGTCAGCTCGTTCGGCGCGGGCGGGGCCAACGCTCATCTGATCTTGGAGGAAGGGCCGCCCGAACCCGTCGGCACGCCCGTCGCCGGGCCGTTCCTGTTTCCGCTCTCGGCCCGCACGCCGGAGCGGCTGGCGCTGCTGGCAGAGCGCCTGCGGACGGCACTCGAGGCCGATCCGGCGCTGCCGCTCGACCGGGTCGCCTGGACCCTGCAGCTGGGCCGGGAGGCGATGGCGGTGCGGCGCGCGATCACCGCCGGCGACCGCGCCGCTCTGCGCGACCAACTCGCAGAGGTCGCCGCTGGGCGAGGCCGTGCTGTCGACGAGATCGGCCGGCGCTGGGAGACTGGCGCCGAGATCGACTGGGCCGGGCTCTGGTCGCGGCCGTGCCGGCCGGTCAGTCTGCCGACCTATCCCTTCGAACGCCGCTCCTGCTGGCTGGCCAAGCCCGCTGTCCCGGCAGCACCCGTGCCGAAGACGCGGTGGGCGCTGGTCGTCGAAGGTCCGGGCGAGATCGCCGACCTCGTGATCCGAGAGTTACCCGTGGAACCGCTCGGAGCGGACGAGATCCTGGTCCGGACCGAGGCCTTCGCCCTGAACTTCGCGGATGTTCTGTGCGCCAAGGGGCTCTACCCGAACCTGCCGCCCTATCCGTTCGTGCCGGGATTCGAGATTGCCGGAACCGTGGTCGCCGTCGGCGCCGCGGTCGCCGAGTTCGTGCCGGGCGATGCCGTGATCGCGCTGACCGGCGGTGCCGGCGGCCATGCGACGCTGGTTGCGGTCAAGGCCGGCGCTGCGATCCGCAAGCCGGATGAAATCGATTTCGCCGCCGCTGCCGCCAGCCCAGTCGGAATCTTGACGGTTCGCCAAGCCTTTGACCGCGCCGGCCTGGAAGCGGGCGAGACTGTCCTGATCCATAGTGCCGCCGGCGGAGTCGGACTCTATGCCGTCCAGATGGCGCAGCGGCGCGGCGCCCGGATCATCGCGGTGGCCGGCTCGGCCGAGAAGATCGCCCATCTGCGCGAGTTGGGCGTCGAGGCCGCGGTCAACTATCGCGAGGAAGATTTCGACCAAGCCGTTCGCCGGATCACCGCCGGACGCGGTGTCGATGTCGTGCTCAACACGCTCTCCGGCGACGCCATCCAGAAGGGCATCGACTTGCTGGCACCGGGCGGGCGCTATGTCGAAATTGCGCTGACCGGTCTCAAGACGGCCGGCCGGCTCGATCTCTCGCGCCTCGTCGACAATCAGAGTCTGATCACCGTCAATCTCGGCCGGCTGTTCTCCGATCCGGCGGCGGCGCGCCGCGCGCTCGAAGGCGTAGCCCGGGTCGTCTCCGACCGGACGGTGACGCCGATGGTCGGACGGCGCTTCGCCTTCACCGAGGTGCACGACGCCTATCGCTGGCTGGAGAGCCGCCGGAGCATCGGCAAGATCGTGGTGACGGTCGATCCCGAGGCGCTCGGTGCTGCGGCCCAGTCTGCGGCGGATCGCTTCGGCCCGAACGGCAGCGGGTCGCCGGTGCGAGATCGCCGGCTCGACGGCGATTTCGCGCCGGAGGCGGTCGAGGCGAGGGTGGCGGCGCTCGTCGCCGAGACGTTCCAACTGGAGCCGTCCGAGATCGGGCCCGAACGCAATCTCGGCGAGATGGGTCTGAATTCGGTGAGCGGGGTCGCGATCATGCGCCGGATCCGGACCCTGTTCGATGTCGCGCTGCCGGTCGGGGCGCTCTGGGAACATCCGAGTGTCGCCGGCTTGACCCGGTTGGTTCTGGCGGCTCGGCCGGCGGCGAGCCCGAATTCCGGGCGATATGATCCAGTCGTGGCGATTCGAACCGGCGGCCGACGCCACCCGTCATTCTGGGTCCATGGCGCGCCGGGCGAGATCGGCTGGGTGGTCGAACTGGCCCGGCTGCTGGGCCCCGACTTTCCCGTCTTCGGCCTCGAGGCGCGCGGCCTGGACGGAACGGGAGCGCCCGCCGACAGCGTCACCGCCATGGCTGAGGACTATGTCGGGGCCGTGCTCCAGACCCAGCCGAACGGCCCCTATTGCCTCGGCGGCTATTCCGGCGGCGGCGTCATCGCCTTCGAGATGGCGCGTCAGCTCACCGAAGCCGGGCATTCGGTAGCACGCCTGGTGCTGCTCGACGCGCCGGCGCCGGGGACCGGGGCGCTCGCCGGAATGGACAGCGCCTATGGCGAAGGCTTCATCTTTCAACTGGCCGGCAACTGGTTCGCCGAGCGTTGGGGTGTCTCGCCGCCGATCCTCGCCGCCGATCTGGCCGGGCTCGACCGCGCCCAGGCGCTGGAGCATGTCGTATCGCGGCTGGCCGCCGAGACCGGCAACGGGCACGGAGCCGGTGCGGGCGGCAACGGACGCAGCCCGGAAGGTCTGCGTCGCTACTTGGCGGCACTCGATCGAGTGGGCTCCGCCACCGGCGCGGCCTTGCGCGACTATGTCGGGCTCCGGCTCGACACCCCGATCGAAACCGTGCTGTTCCGGTGCTGCCGGGGCATGACCCAGGCCGGCGGCCGCTATCACCTGCCGGAGTTCGCCGGGGCCGGCGATTATCTGGCCGGCTGGGACGATTTGCTCGCGACACCGATCCGAACCGTGCCGGTCGAGTGCGATCATTTCGCCCTGATGAGCCCGCCTTGGAGCAGCCGGGTCGCAGCCGAGATCGCAGCCTTGGCCGATCCGGTGCGGCCATCGCGAGTGCCGCACGCGGCGGCCGAAGAGCGTCCGCATGGATAGGCAGCTGATCGAGTAAGTCGGTCGAACCGACGGCAGAGGAGGGGCGATGGCGATCGGGATCGAACGGGTCGGGTTCTATGGCGGGCGCGCGTCGCTCGATGTCGGAACGCTGGCCGCGAGCAGGGGGCTCAACTCGGCCCGTTTCGCCAATCTGCTGATGCGGCGCAAGAGCCTGAGCCTCCCCTGGGAGGATCCGGTCTCCTTTGCGGTGAACGCTGCGCGGCCCGTGGTCGACGCCATGACCAAGTCTGAGCGCACTACCATTTCGACCCTGATCGTCGCCACCGAATCGGGCGTGGATTGGGGTAAGTCGATGGCGACTTATGTCCATCGCCATCTCGGCTTGGCGCCGCAATGCCGGTTGTTCGAGGTCAAGCAGGCTTGCTATGGCGGCACTGCCGGGCTGCAGCTGGCGGCCGCCCTGGTCGGCCAGGATGCCAAGGCGGAAGCGCGCGTGCTGGTGATCTCGACCGACCTCGGCCGCCCGGTGCCGCATTCCTATGCCGAGCCGTCCCAGGGTTCGGCGGCGGTAGCACTCCTGGTTTCGCGCAATCCAACCGTGTTCGCGCTGGAGCCGGGGGCTTCCGGGATCCACGCCTTCGAAGTGATGGATGCCTGCCGGCCGACGCCGGAGATCGAAACCGGCGATGCCGATCTCTCGCTCCTGACCTATCTGGACTGTATCGAGAAGAGTTTTCTCGCCTATCGGGCGGCCGTCGGTCCGATCGATCTGCGCGAGCATTTCGCCTATCTCGCCTGCCATACCCCGTTCGGCGGCATGGTCAAGGGCGCCCACCGCACCTTGATGCGCAAGATCTGCCAGGTGCCGCCGCCGGTGATCGAGACTGATTTCGAACAGCGCGTGCGGCCGTCGCTGTCCTTCTGCCAGGAGGTCGGCAATATCTATTCCGGCACCGTGTTCCTGGCGCTGCTGGGCGTGCTGGAAGGCGGCGATTTCGCAGTACCGCGCCGGATCGGGCTCTTCTCCTACGGTTCGGGCTGTTGTTCGGAGTTCTTCAGCGGCATCGCCGACGCCGCCGGCCAGCGGGCAGTGCAGCAGGCGGGAATCGGCGCAGCCCTGGCGGCGCGGCGCGCCTTGTCGATGATCGAATACGAGGCCGTCCTGCCGGCCGTCCGCAACGGCCTGATCGGGACGCGCAACGCCACGGTGACCCCGGGCGATTTCACCGCCATCTGGCAGAGCCATTTCGCCGGGAGCGGCCTTCTGGTGCTCGACCGCATCGAGAATTATCAGAGGCTCTATCGATGGGCCTGACGCCGCTGCGCCTCACCCGCGGGAAAGGGCTGCTGACGGTCACCCTCGATCGGCCGGAGCGGCAGAACGTGCTCAACCGGGCGATGATCGAGGGGCTGCACGCCGCCCTCGACACGGCAGAGGCCGATTCCGCGCTGCGCCTGTTCGTGCTCGAAGGCTCGGGCGGGGTGTTCTGCTCGGGCATGGATTTCGCCGAGGCGACGGAGACCGAGATCGGCAGCCTGGCCCAGATCGAAGCCGTGGTCGAGCGGCTCTATGCCCTGTTCGAGCGCTTCACCCGGAGCAGCCGGCTGGTCGTTGCCGTCATCGACGGCAGGGTCACGGCCGGCGGCATCGGCCTGGTCGCGGCGAGCGATCTCGCCTTCGCCACGCCCGGATCGAGCTTTCAGCTGTCCGAAATCCTGTTCGGGCTGGTGCCGGCGACGGTGGCGCCGTTCCTGGTCCGCCGGACCGGGTTTCAAGACGCCTGCCGGATGAGTCTCACGGCCGAGAAGATCGATGCGGCCAAGGCGGCGGAAATCCGGCTGATCGACACGGTCGGCGACGATCCGGGCGATCTGGTCCGCCGTCTACTGATCCGAACCGACAAAGTGGCGCCGGCCGAGATCCAGGCGATGAAGGCGTTCTATCGCGGTCTGTCGGCGATCGCCGAGACGGCCAAGGCCCATGCGATCGGCACCGCGGTCGCCCGACTGGCCGATCCGCGCACCATGGCAGGGATCAGCCGCTTCCTCGGCGAAGGAGGCCTGCCATGGCGCAAGCCGTCCAACTGAGCTGGCGCGGCGACGGGGTGGCGCTGGTCGAGATGGCCGAGCGCGAAGGCCGCAACACCTTCACCAAGCCGCTCGTGGCCGGGCTCGCCACCGCCTTTCAGGCGATCGCCGCCAGGGCCGACGCCAAGGTCGTCGTGGTCCACGGCTACGAGTCGGTGTTCTCGGCGGGCGGGACCCTCGACGAGCTGATCGGCATCGCCGACCAGAAGCAGAAATTCGACGAGGCGGGATTCTATCGCCTGCTGCTCGACTGCCCGCTGCCGGTGGTCGCTGCGATGCAGGGCCACGCGCTGGGCGGCGGGCTGGTGCTCGGGCTCTATGCCGATCTGATCGTGCTCTCGACCGAATCGCTCTACAGCGCCAATTTCATGAAATACGGCTTCACCCCGGGCATGGGTGCGACCTTCATCCTGCCCCACAAATTCGGACCGGCGCTGGGGGCCGAGATGCTGTTCACCGCCAACGGCTATCACGGCGGTGCTCTGGCCGCGCGCGGCATCGGTCTGCCCGTGGTCGCGCGCGCCGAGACGGTGGCGACAGCGGTGAAGCTCGCCCGCGACCTGGCCGAAAAGCCGGCCGTGTCGCTTCGCTTGCTGAAGCAAGCTCTGAGCGCTCCGATCCTCGCGGCTCTGCCCGCGGTGATCGAGCGCGAGAAAGCGATGCACGACGTGACCTTCGCCCAGCCCGGTATAAGGGAGCAAATTCGCGCGCGGTTCGGTCAATAGGGCGGCAGCGGCGACTCGTGACCGGACCGGAGCCCTCGGGGGACCGGGCTGAGGGCGTTTCGCAAACTGGCCGATCTCTATGCCGGGAAGACGGATGCCGAGATCGAGAAGGAAGTGAAAGCCGAGGAACTGGTGGAGATTTGCAATGGCCGCAAAACGTAAGTTCAAGAGCGACGCCTTCGAGGCGGCCCATAGCGCCGTCGCCGGCATGGATCGCGCCGGCACGATCGACAAGGCGACCCTGCGCGACTTCGATGAAACCTGTCTGGCTGTCACGCCGCCCATGGCGCCTGCGGAGATCAAGCAGCTCCGCGAGACCAACAAGGTCAGTCAGCCGGTGTTCGCCCGCTATCTCAACACCAGCGGAAGCACGGTCGAGAAGTGGGAAACCGGGGCGAAAAAGCCGAGCGGCGCCGCGCTCGAGCTGCTCAGCATTGTCCGGAAGCACGGGCTTCGGATTCTGGCCTCAGCCGATATGACGCTCGTTGAGCGGGTCGCGCCACTCGCTTTTCCAGGCGGCCAAAGCCGGGCAGTGCAAGGAGCACAGGCACACGCCCGGCCTTTTCAAATGCCTCTCACCTCGGAGGGGTGACGGGGGTACTGCCTCACTTTGAAATCTCGGCCCGGGTTTCGACGGTCGCCCGCTTGCGATAAGTCTTCGGCCGCTTGGGCGCTTCGGCTTGCGCGTCCATGAGCGCGACGATATCCGACATCTCCCACAGCGTACTCGAAACGCCCGCTGCCATCGCCGGGGACATCCGCAGTGTCGAGTGCATCCGAACGAAATTGTAGAACATGACGTGAAGCGCTACGGCGTAAGCGTGGTTTTCGAACTTCTTCGAATGGGCATTCGTCAGGCGCGTGAACCGGCGCATGTGCATACGGATCATGAGGTTGCTGCGCTCGACGTAGGACGTGCTGACGTGTGCCTTATCCGGGTTACCGGTAACGGGGATCTTCTTGATGCCAGTGCAGTCCGCCGGGCTGTAGCGGCCCTTGTGCGATTCGGGAGCCTCGCCGTACAGCTTCACGAGCTGGGCATAGTCGATGTCCGCGCCGAAAGCTTCCTCGACGGCGTTGAGGTATGCCCGGTGTCCGTCAGTGGTCAATTGGACGCGGTTCGCTAGACGGCTCCGCAGATCGTCCATCAGGGCCAAGGCATATTCGCTATCGCACCCGCCGACCATGTAGCTCACGATCATCTTGTGTGTGGCTTCGATCGCCGTCCACGTCCAGACATCGCCAGCGCCATCGGGCGCGGCCTTAGCTGTCGCGACGTTCTTTTGCTTGCTGTAGTAGAATGCCCAGATTTCATCGCACTGGATGCGAGTTGCCTTCACCCTGGTCACGTATTGGTCGTGATAGGCCGCGCACGCCTTGCCGGCATCGATCAGGAGCTTTGTGACCGTGTTGAGCGATACGCCCTCAATTCTGGTGATCGCTCTCATAGAAGATCCCTCGCACAGGAGCGAGAGAATCTTGGCGCGTTTGGCGGAGTCGAGCTTGTTCATGGCGAGGATCATACCTCGCCATGCTTATTCGGTCAAGAAGAAAGTCATTTTGAAAATAGCTTCTTGACCGCATGGCGTTCAGCTTTTTCTCTGCCCGGATTGGGGCGTCCCCCGTATGAACTCGGCATAGCAGACGGGCCTCGTGCTATCCCGGCTTGGCGAAGCTGGTTAAGGCTATCGATGGTCTGCTTGATCGAATCAATCCCCTTGGCCGCCTTTGGGTTCCGGCGAAGGATTTCTTCTAGATTATCCATGCCAATCTCCCAGCTAAATCGCGAAACGATCGTCGCGTGTTTGTACAACATAATCCCAATCACGTCTACCCATATAGTCCTTAAGAAGCCGATAATAGCCACACACCTGTTTATTCAGCTGCGCAAGCTCAGGATCTGTACCAAAATCGTCTATCCAAAGATTTAGTTTATTTCTTAATACGTCTAACGACAAGCCTCGGCCATGGGAGCGCCATAATTTAGTATTATTGAGTTTCTTAGCTATTTCCTTTGCTCTTTCAATTTTAAGCTCCTGGGTAACTTTGATCCCACGAGTCTTAGTAAAATTCCAATCCTTGAACTTGTATTGAACTAGCCATTTCTTAAGCAAATCTACGCCATGCTCCCGTGCCTGCTCAAGCTGGTGAAGCTGTGCGGGATCAAATTTGTCAAGTAAGAAGGCCAATTCTGCTTGAGTAAGCTGCCCTTTATTAGATTTTTCGACAAGTTGCCTAAATTTCTCGATATAACCCAAGCCCGGAACCATTTGCCCATCTCTATTTCTAATCTGTGGATCAATGGGGCCTAAAATCGAATAATAATCCATAAATATACGATCTCCGGACATTACTAATATTGTTCCGGCCGACATGGCATGGTTTGGGATGATAAAGGAAACTTCCCCGTGATAATGATGCCTAAATACATCTGCTATCCGCTCAGTAGTTTCAATCCAGCCACCATCGGTTTCTAGAATTACAAGTAGATTTTCTCTCTTATTTATCAAATCATCCATATGTTGACGAATGATGTCATCAAATGGCTGGCGAATGGGATGAATGCACGTTATAACGTCCGCATTAAAGGTAGCCTCTACCGCCTTTAGGCGCGCAACTATTTCCGAATCTATATAACTGTCGGAGGCAGTAAGGTCTTTTGATTCAGCCATCTTTCTTTGTCCATCTTGCGCGCGCCGCGTTTGCTGCAATGCGATGCCGATCTTCTGGAGAAAGACTTTTCGCGCGCGCAGCGCCTCCCTTCTTACCGCCGAGGCGCCCCAGAGCTACGGCGGCGGCATTCTTCCCGGTCTCGGGATCAACCCAATTGTCGACCGTAGCTCCTGTGGCTATGTCCACCATGAGCTTAGCGAGCTGATTCGGGTCTGTCGGTCGGGTCTTGCTTGAGCGGGTAGGCATATCGCATAGGTGTGTGATTCTCGGTTAACGTCAAGGGTTCTAAAAAATTTCCGCCGGGACAAAAGCTGGCCCGGCGTAAATTTTTCTAACCTTCAGACCTCCGGTTGTACCTGTCAAGCGGAAAGCGCATTATGAATAGCTGGCATAATCCCAGTTGGATCGAGCGTCACAGCTGATTGGGCAGCTCAAGCAAGGCATTATTTTCAAAAAGAGGCAGTACCGTGACGGGTGACAGCGTGACCCGATCCCCATATAGTGGCCATCATGGAAAACCGGACTCACCCCTCTCTCGACGAGATCGCCGCCGCGCTCGATAGCAGCGAGGGGGACATTCTGGCTGGCCATGTGGTGTCGGCGGATGAGGTTGACCGGATGATTCAGGAGCGGATCGACCGCACCGAGGCCCGGCTGTCTGCCGGGCGTGCCCATCGCGCGGCACCGCCGCGACGTTGATCGACTGCACACGACGGGCCGCCGGGCACGTCGTCGCCCTGCTTGACGACTACGACGCCAAAGACCGGCCGGAGGCAATGCGGAACCTCCGGGCTGCCATGCGGGAGGCATGGGCAGACATCGAAGCGAACCCGGCCAAGGGCTTGCCAGCACCCTGCCCGCCGAGGTGTCTTGTGGGTTCACATCGGCGGGTATCGGGTAGCGTGGAGACGAAGATCACGCCTGACCATCAGCGCGGTTTTCTTCGACCAGGCGGACATACCGGGCCGCTACTCACCGGCGAAGCCCGCCAGCCTGTCCCATAATTGGCATGGGACTAAACCGCTCCGCCTCGGACTCGTCCCTGGGTACCCCGTCGAAATGAATTGGGGCGGGGAAACCTCCTCGAGGGGGTTTTCCGTACCCCTGTTCCCGCCCGATCGGAGGCTCTGTTCCGCTGCTGCTCGAACCCGGTCACACACCCCGCCGCCGCTCGATGACCACGCGCACGCCCCCTCGAGGCGCCATGATCGAGCCGCTGAACCGGCGGGTCAGCCGGGCACGTCCGGCCAGCCGCAGATCGAGCCCGCAGACGACTACGGCCACGACCAGGCGCATCTCTTCGAGGGCGAGCATGGCGCCCAGGCAATAGCGGCGGCCGCCGCCGAAGGGCAGGAACTCGTCGGGACGATAGCGGGCGCCGAGGAACCGCTCGGGGCGGAAATCGGCCGGATCGGCGAAGATGCCCGAATCATAGTGGGCGAGATCGACCGAGGCGGCGACCATGGTCCCGGCCGGGACGGAGCGGCCGGCGAGCGCCATCGGCTTGGCGAGCTTGCGGGCGACCAGCGGACCGATCGGCTGGATCCGCAGGGTCTCGCGGCAAACCGCATCCAGATAGGCCGAACCCGCGAGGTCGGCCGGGTCGCCGCTGGCGGCGAAACGGACGAGTTCCTCGCGCAGTCGGTCGAGGACGCCCGGTGTGCGCCAGATCCAATAGACCGACCAGGCCATGGCCGCCGCGGTGCTCTCCCGGCCGGCATTGAGCAGGGTCAGCAGATTGTCGCGAATCGCGCCGTCGCCGAGCAGAGGCCGGCCTTCCGGATCGGTGAGTGCCACCAGATGGTCGAGGACGTCGTGCCGACCCGGGTCGCGGGTCCGGGCGCGCGCCGCCCGGATATCGGCCAGCAGGATTCGGTCCAGCTGCCGGCGCGCCCGCAGCAGCCGCCCCCACGGGCTCCACGGACCCCAATCGCGGCGTAGTCTCGGAAAAAACACGATCAGCGGGCTGGCCGCCCGGTTCAGGCGCTCGAACGCGGCGATGAATTCGGCGATTCGGGCCTCGTCCCTCATCCCGTAGACGGCGCGCAGGATGACTTCGAACGAGATGCCGCCCATCAGCCGCTGCAGCCGGACCGGGCGGCCGAGCGGCCAGCGCGCGACGTGACGGCGCGCGATGTCGAGAATGACCGAAGCGGCACCGTCGGCGCGCTGGGTGAGCAGGGGCGCGTTGAGCTGTTGGCGGAGCACCCGGTGGGCGTCGCCCTCGAGGGCCACGACCGAATCCGGCCCGACCAGTTCCGCGACATCGAGATCGACCGGCGCGAAGGCGTCGATCGGAGCCGAAAAGATCTGGCGGATGCCGTCGGGATTGCCCGTCACCACCATCGGAATCCAGCCCAGATAGGCGGTGAACGGATCGCCGTGGCGATCGCGCAGGTGCTGGTAATAGCCCAGCGGATCGCGCACGAAGCCGATCGTGGCCCGGAGCGCCGAGCGGGCACCCGGCGGCAGATCGCTCACCGGAGGGGCCCGTCGTAGCGCAGGCGCACCCCCGATTTCGGCCCCATCAGAAAGCCGATGCGTTTGACCACCGGTTCGCCTCGGTCGAGCAAGGTGAAGCGGCCATGGGTCAAGAGCGTGCCGAGCACGATCTTCATCTCGAACAGGGAGAATTGGGCGCCCGGACACATCCGCTCGCCGCCGCCGAACGGCATGTATTCGTGGCCGGCGAAGCGGCGCTCGAGGAACCGCTCGGGCCTGAAGGTCTCCGGCTCGGGATAGAGCGTCTCGTCGTAGTGCAGGATCGCAGTGGCGGCGGCGACCGTCGTTCCGGCGGGCAGTTCCCAGCCGCCGAGCGTCATCGGCTGGGCCAGGATCCGGTTGATGTCGCTCACTGCCGGCCACAGCCGCAGCGTCTCCTTGGCGACCGCGTCCAGATAGGGCAAGGCGGCATAACCCGCCGGATCGGCATCGGGGCCGAGCGGTTCCAGCTCGGCCAGCACCCGCGCCAGGCGGTTCCGGTCGCTATGGAGCCAATAAAACAGCCAGCACAGCGAGAGCGCCGACGTCTCGTGTCCGGCGATCAGGACGGTGATGAGATTATCCCTCAGCGCCGGGTCCGGCATGGCGCTGCCGTCTTCGCGGCGGGCGGCGACCAATCGGCCGAGGATGTCGGCCGGTGGTGCAGTGCTCTGCCGAGCCCGATCGATCGCGTCCTGCAGAGCTGCTTCCAGCCGCTCCCTGCGCTCGCGGAACCGGCGATTGGGCGGGAGCCAGTCGGCTTCGATTCCCAGTGCGGCCAGTACGAGGAACGCCTTGTCGCCGAGCCCGGCGGTGAAATCCCGGATGGCGCTGCGGAAGACGGCGCGACGCTCCGCCGTGTCGGCGCCGAACACGGTACGCAGGATCACGTCGAGCGCAATCTCCAGTGCCGCCTCGCGCATGGTGAAGGTGGCACCGGGCTGCCAGCCGTTGAGGGCGTCCAGCGCCGCCTGGCGAATCATGCCGGCGAGCGGCACCAGCGCCTCGCCCTGAAACTGCGGCACCACCAGCCGGCGGTCGCGCCGCAGCGCCCGGCCGGCCAGCTGGGCCATGCCGTTGCGGCCCAGCACCCGCTCGGGCCCGCGCTCGCGGACTGCACCATATTGATCGACCGGTGCCGACAAGATCTCGCGCACCAGCTCGGGCTGGCCGGTCATCACGCACAGGCGCGCAGTACGCACCGTGAAGACGTCGCCATGGCGCCGGGCGCAGCGTCGGAGCAGGGTGTAGGGGTCGCGCAGATACGCCAAGGTCTGGAGCAGGGGCAGACGCGGCCCCGCCGGCAGCGCCATCTCAGCTTCTGCCGCCGGCGGCCCGGCGGGCCAGGGTGTTCGTCTGCACCTCCAGGAGAGCCAGCCGGGCGGTGAATTCGTCGGCCGCCTCGCTCATCAGCCGGTCGGCCAGCTCGTCGACGTGGCGGGCGCGCCAGTTTTCGAGTTCGGTGCCCTTGAGCCAGCGATTGGCGGCCCCCATCGCCGGGCCGGAATGGATCTGGAAATTGACCCGCTCGCTCTTGTCGCCGGCGAGCGCCACCCGGTTGGCATGAACGAAATACCAGCGAAAGATCATGCCCAACTTCTTGCGCGGCATCGCTTCGGCGGCTGCCAGCTCGTCTGGTGCGGCGGCGGCGTAGTAGCGCCGAGTCTCGGCCCAGACCTCGGCGACGCTGCGGCCGAAATAGCGTGTCTCGATCTCGCGCAGCGTCGGCTCGGGTAGCGACTCGATCGACTCATGGGTGCGGTAGAGCTCATAGAGCCGCTGACCGCGGCCGGCGAACATCGTGCCGCGCTTCAGGACCTGGACCTTGGCGCCGATTTCGAACATGTCGCCGGCCGGCGCCATGTCGAAATCGGCGACATCGGCAGCGGCGAGCATGTCCTTGACCAGGTCGCTGGTCCCGGCCTCGACCGTACATTGGTTGATCGAGCCGGTGACGACGAAATCGGCCCCCAGCATGAAGGCGGCGGCAATGGAAGCGGGGGCACCCAGGCCGCCGGCGATGCCTATCCGGACTCGACCGGGGAGCCGGTTGCGGCCGGCGATCTCGGCGCCGAGCTGGCGCATCTGCGGCAACAGCGTCCAGGCGACCCGCCGATCGGTGTGGCCGCCCGAATCGGCCTCGGCGCAGACATCGTCGGCCAGCGGCAGCATCGCCGCGAGCTGCGCTTCTTCCGCGGTGATCCGACCCGAGGCCAGCAGCGCCGCGACGATCGCGGGCGGCGGCGGATCGAAGAATTGGGCGGCGACCTCCGGCCGCGAAACTTTGGCCATCACCCGGTTGTGCGGGATGACCCGCCCGTCGCCGGCGCGCGCGGCGCCGTGCAGCCGATAGCGCACCAGGGCCGGGGTCACCTGGATGAAGGCCGATGCCTCGATCCGTCGGACACCGCGACCGAGGAGGAGGTCGACGAGCGCCTCTTCCTGAGCCGGAATCAAGAAATTATGGAGGAAATTCACGCCCCAGGGCGCATCCGGGGGCAATTCCCGCTGCAGCCGGCCGATCGCCGCCGCGATCTCCCCGAGCGAGCACCCGCCGCTGCCGAAATATCCCAGGATGCGTCGGCGGGCCAGACGCAAAATCATCTCGACCGAGGCGATGCCCTTGACCATCGCTCCGGCAGCATAGGCGTAGCGCACGCCGTGATCGCCGAGAAATGTTTGGTCGCCGAGCAGGTCGGGCGTCACCGAAATGGTCACGGGCACCCGACCGACACAGGGAATCGCCGCCCGGCTGGGCGAAGGGTCAAGCAGCTGTCCGCCCGAGCCTAATCATCATCGTCATCGTCGTCGTCATCGTCGTCATCGGAGTCGAACAGGCTGGAGAAGGTCGGCTTCTCGCGGACGATGGCAACGACGATCCGTGCCGTCTCGTCGATCACGCCCTTGGCGCGGAGGGCTTCGACAGCGCTTTCGACCCGGCCCGGCAGGATGCCGACGCCGCGGCGGAGCCGCTTGATCCGCTTCTTCGTGTGCCGCCCGAGGTCGACGAGGACGAGTTCATCGGACGCCGGCGGGGGGGCTTTGCTCGCAGGAATGGACACTTTCCTTCTACTCCTCTGTGAAGGGCGCGGTGGAGAGGGTTTCGCTTCAGCGGCAGGCGCAGGAGCGGGAGGGTCGTCAATCATGGTTGCGGACGGAGCGGACCACGTTCTTGTACAGGTCCTTGATCCAGCCATTCTTGCGCAGCCGATTCGAGCGCTGATGACGTGCGAGATAGGTTTGCGCCGTTTCCGCCTGGCGCCGAGCCATTTTGCGGATGAAACGCTCCAGGGGCCGCAAGGACTTACTCTGCTTTTTGCGCCGATGGAGGCCCTCGACCACTTCGCCGCGCTGGATGACGCCAGTCTTCGGATTGATGATCCGAACCGAGATTTCCTCACCCCATGGTTCGTCGTCATCCTCGTGTCGCGCCGACCGGAACAGGACCTGCTTGGAGCCGTGACTGCTGCCGAGCAGGCCGCGCGGGCCGCTGCCCAGCTTGACCAGGGTCACCCGCGGAACCCGGCGGAGCGTGGCGTTATCTTGCAGGATCAGCTGCGGCTTCCTCAAAACGACGTGTGCCATCCGCCTCTCCTCCTGCGGTAGGTATTCGCGATGTTTTATAGCGCAATTGCGTCACGCATGAAATAGCGCAATTGCGTCGCGCCAGTATGCATCGACAGGTTCCGCCATCTCTGCGTTACGGGACCGGGCGCTACCGGGCGGTTGACGATCGCGGGGTTTTCCTCATGATGACGCGATTTCAGAACGAAGGGGCGGACCATGCTCGAGGTCGTCATGCGCTACGCCCATGGCTTCGTCGCCGTTCCGGTGATCGCCGCCTGTCGCGATGGTGGCGTGTTCGCAGCGCTGAGCGCCGATGGGCCGCAGGACCTGGCCTCTCTCAGCGCTCGACTCGGGGCCAATGACGGACCGCTCGCCGCCTCGCTCCGGTTGCTGGTTTCCCTGGGCTGGCTCGATTGCGACGGGGCCGGGCACTATCGGCCGACCGACCGGGCGGCACTCGCCGACGCCGTGCCCGATGGGATCCTGGAGCTGCTGCGGGTCGACGGCCGTCGGCACCTCGACGGCACCCTGCCGAGCCCGATCCTGACCCGGTTCCTGGCGGCGGCGAGCGCGGGCTGGGCAGTCGGCGATCCCTTGTTGGCCAGTTTCCTCGACGGCATGGTGGTGGTCCCGCTCCTGGTGGCGCTCCAGGAACTGGGGGCGCTCGACGTGGTGCGCGAGGGGCGCTGGCGGCTCGATCGGCTGAGTGATTCGGCCCGCGGCGAACTCGCGACGCTCGTCCGCGCCAAAGGCTGGGGAGAGGCCGGGGCGCTGACCGCGGAGGGAAAGTTCGTCAGCGAACGAGCGTTGCTCCTCAGCCTGCCCTATTCCTATGCGCCGCTCCTGGCGGGGCTGCCGCAGCTGCTCCGGGGCGATGCCGAATCCTTGTTCGAGGCGACACCCGACGGGTCGGAATCCCATGTCGACCGGGCCCGAAACGTCGAATCGAGCGGTTTTCAGCATCGCCGGTTCTTCGCCGACCTCGACCAGGCCTTGATCGGATTGTTCGACTCCGAGCCCGTCCAGGCGCAGCCGCGCTACGTCTGCGACATGGGCTGCGGCGACGGCACGTTGCTCGAACACATCTATGAGACCGTCCGCACCCGCAGCCGCCGGGGCCGGGTGCTGGCCGATTTTCCGTTGACGATGATCGGTGTCGACGCCAACGCCGCGGCCCTGGAGGCGACGGCGCGGCGCCTCGGCGGAGCGGGCATTCCCCATCTGGTTCTCGTCGGCGACATCGCCGAGCCGGAGCAATTGCTCCGGGACCTCGCGGCGCGCGGTGCCGACGATGCCGACGCGATCCTCCACGTCCGCTCTTTCCTCGACCACGACCGGCCGGTCCGTGCGGCACGCGATCCGGAAGCTGCCCGCCGGCGAGCGGGTGCCGTCCCCGACAGCCTGATCGCCCTCGACCGGTCCGGCCGGCGAATCGCACCCGAATCGGCGCTGCAGAGCCTGGTCGAGCATCTCACCCGCTGGACGGCTGCCCTCGGCCGCCACGGGCTCCTGTTGCTCGAGGTGCACAGCCTGCCGCCGGAGACGGTTCAGCGTCACCTGGACGCGTCGGAGAATCTCTATTTCGATGCGCTCCACGCCTTTTCCGGACAGCATCTGGTCCCGGCGCCGACGTTTCGGCTGGCGCTCGCCGAGGCCGGCTTGTTCGTGGGCGGCGGCCGCGCCTGGCGCTACCCGCAGCACCGCCCGTTCACGCGGATCACCGCCGGCTGGTACGAAAAGCGATCCTATCGCATCCGGCACCCGAATCGGGCCGATCTGAAACGCCTGGCCGCTCTCGACGCGCTCGCTTGGGAGCCGGCGCTGCGCACCGATCCCGAGGTGCTCGAGGCCCGTCTCGCCGGCACCCCGGGCTGGCACCTCGTGCTCGAGCAGGACGGCGTCGTCGTCAGCGCCCTCTACGGCCAGCGAATCGAGAGCGTCGCGGCGCTCGACGGTGCCACCGTCGTCGCCATCGATCGGCTGGCGGTTCCCGGCGGTCCGGTCGTCCAGCTGCTCGGGCTCAGCACGGATCCGGCCTGCCAGGACCATGGTTTCGGCGATGCCCTCTTGAGCTTCGCCCTCGACTGGTGGCGGCTCTCCGGCGAGGTGACGGCGATCGTCGGGGTCACCCGCTGCCGCGACCGCGAGCGTCATCCCGATCTCTCCATGGATGGCTATATCGCGCGGCGCGGGGCGGACGGGCTCGCCCTCGACCCGATCCTGCGCTTTCACCAGCTGCACGGCGCCCGGATCGTCGGACTCGTGCCGGGCTACCGGCCGTCCGATCTCGCCAATGACGGTGCCGGTATCCTGATCCGATATCCCGGTGCCGCCCCGACCGAGCAGCTCGACCCCGCGCGAACGGCGGGGGCGGCGGGATCGATGCGCGATCTCGTGCACGAAGCGATCCGGCGGTCGCTCGGCCCGGCGCGCGCCGGGCACTTCGCGACCGACGCCACCCTGCGCGACATGGGGCTCGACTCGCTCGACCTCATGGATCTCCGGCATGTTCTGGGCGAGCGGCTGGAGACGGTGATCGACGGCGCCTTCTTCTTCCGCCACGCGACGCCGGCAGCAATCGTCGCCGCCTTGTCGGGAAACGCCAAATCGGCGCCGCGGAGCGCGGCGCGACCGGTACCGGTGCCGGCGGAGCCGCTGGCGCAATCGGCCCGGATGCCGGTCGCCGTGATCGGCATGGCGTGTCGGTTCCCGGGTGCTGCCGACACGCCCGAGAAACTGTGGTCGCTGCTGATCGCCGGGATCGACGCGATCGGCCCGGTCCCGGCGGGGCGCTGGGATGCCGAGGCGCTCGCGGCACCGGAGCCCGGCACGCCCGGTCGGATCAACGGCCGCGAAGGCGGATTCGTCGCGGATATCGACCAGTTCGACGCCGGCTTCTTCGCGCTCTCCCGGCGCGAGGCGGCGCTGCTCGATCCGCAGCACCGTTTGCTGCTCGAGGTCAGCTGGGAGGCCCTGGAACGCGCCGGCATCGATCCGCTGAGCCTCGCCGGCAGCCGGACCGGGGTGTTCGTCGGGCTCGGCCCCGACGATTACCGCAGCCTGCAGGTCAAGAACGCCCGGCTGCAGAGCTGGGGCCTGCAATCCCTGACCGGCACGGCCGCTTCGGTCGGAGTCGGGCGGCTCGCCTATTTCTACGATCTCAAGGGCCCGGCGATAGCCCTCGACACGGCCTGTTCGAGCGGACTCACCGCCGTGCATTTCGCCTGCGATAGCCTGCGCAGCGGCGCCTGCACCCTGGCGCTCGCCGCTGCGGCCCAGCTGAACCTGACGCCGGAGCCGGCCATCGCCTATTCCCAGGTCCACATGCTGGCGCCCGACAGCCGGTGCAAGACGTTCGACGCCGCCGCCGACGGCTATGGCCGCAGCGAAGGCGTCGGTCTGGTGGTGTTGAAACCGCTGGCGCTGGCACTGGCCGAGGGCGACCCGGTCCTGGCGGTGATCCGCGGCACCGCCATCAACCATGACGGCCGCAGCAACGGCCTGACCGCGCCCAGCGCCGGGGCCCAGGTGGCGCTCCTGCGCGAGGCCCTCGCCGCCGCCGAGGCCGAACCGGATCAAGTCGGCTATATCGAGACCAACGGGACCGGCACCAGGCTCGGCGATGCCGTCGAAGTCGCGGCGCTGGCCGATGTCTTCGGCGGGCGGAACCAGCCGCTGGTCCTGGGTGCGATCAAGACCAGCATCGGCCATACCGAGACCGCGGCCGGCATGGCCGGGCTGATCAAGGCGGTCCAGGTGCTGCAGACCGGGCTCGTGCCGCCCAATCTGCATCTCTCCCGCCCCAACCCCGATCTCGCGCTGGGCCCCCTCCATGCGTTGCTGCCGGCGACCCCGGTGGCCCTGCCCGCGGCGGCGCGCCTGGCCGGGGTCAGCGCGTTCGGCATGGGCGGGAGCAATGCCCATGTCGTGCTCGGCGAAGCGCCGCCGGTCGCGGCCGCGGCGGCGCCCGACCAGGTCGAACTCTATCCGCTCTCGGCCGCCACCCCGGCGGCCTTGGGCCAGCTGGCGGCGCGCCATGCCGAAGCGCTGGCGCCGGAGGGCCCGCGCCTCGCCGATGCCAGTTACACGGCCGGGCTCGGGCGCGCGGCACTGCCGCACCGGCTCGCGATCGTCGCCGGATCGAGCGCCGAGGCGGCACGGGCTCTGGCCGGATTCGCAGCGGGCGACGGCACCGGGGTCCGGCGGGGCGAGGCCGGGGAACCGCCGCAGCTCGCCTGGCTGTTCACCGGCCAGGGCAGCCAGCATGCCGGCATGGGCAGAGGGTTCTATGAGACCGTCCCGGTCTTTCGCAGGGTGATCGAGGAGGCCGACGCGCTGTTGCGCGCCGACTTGCCGCTGTCGCTGATCGATGTGCTCTACGGCGCCGCCGGGCGGTCGATCGATCAGACGCTCTACACTCAGCCGGCGCTCTACGCCGTCGAAGTCGCCCTGGCGGCTTTGTGGCGTGCCGCCGGCATCGTGCCCGCGGCCGTGCTCGGTCACTCCGTCGGGCAATACGCGGCGGCGCAGAGTGCCGGGGTGTTCTCCTTCGCCGACGGCCTGCGGCTGATCGCGGCGCGCGCCTGGCTGATGCAGGAGCTCCCGGCCGGGGGGCGGATGATCGCCCTGCGTGCCGCACCCGAATCCGTGGCGGCGGCGCTCCAGCCCTTCGCCGACCGGGCCGCGATCGCCGCGGTGAACGGCCCGGCGAGCACCGTCGTCTCCGGCGCCGCCGATGCCGTCGACGCAGTCGCCGAGGCCCTCGGCCCGGAAGCGAAACCAGTCCGCCTCGCCGTCTCCCACGCCTTCCATTCGCCGCTGATGGACCCGATGCTGCCGGAATTCGCCGAAATCGCCGCCACGATCGCGCTGGCGCCACCCCTTCTGCCCCTGATCTCCAATCGAGCCGGCGAGATCGCCGGCGACGAGGTCGCCACCCCGGCCTATTGGGTCCGGCATGTTCGCGAACCGGTCGCCTTCGCACCGAGCATCGCCACGCTCAGCCGCCTCGGCATCGGCGCCGCGGCGGAACTCGGGCCGCGCCCGATCCTGCTCGGCTTGGCCCGAGGGTGCGGTTTCGACGGCGTCGGTCTGGCGAGCCTGGATCCGGCGGGCGACGATCGGAAAACGCTGGCGACGAGCCTGGCCGAACTCTGGGTCCGGGGGAGTGCGGTCCGGTTCCCGGCGCTGCACGACCCGGCGCTCCGCCGCAAGGTCGTGCTGCCGACTTATCCGTTTCAGCGCGCGCGGCATTGGTTGCCGTCGCGGGCGGGGAGTGACGGCTGAGGGGGCAGGCGGATAGGGCGGAGACGTCTTTGCCGCGTCAACGATGCGGGGCGATGACGGCGGGATCGGCGAGCGTCCGCAGGAGCCGGGGCGCCGGAGACCTCGGCGGGAGACTGCGACCGGCGGATGATGGTCGGGCGCGGCGATGCCGGACGGCACCCGGCCGCGGTGGCGTTCTCGGTCGGCGGCGGGACGGAATGCCCGCCGATCAGGGGAAAGTGCGGGTGGCCCGCTCCCGCGAGTAATCCATATGGAAGGACACCTTCATCGCGGGCCGAATTCTTGGCAAATGAAATCCGCCAGACGGTCCCTCACGCTATCACCGGCGCTGGCTGCCACACATAGGTGTACGACAAGCCCATCCACAGGGTACGACGAGGCCTTCACGGAGCAATCTGGCGGACCAACGCCAGATATTCGCGCCATTCGTCGACGGTGCCGTCGTTCTTGGCCAGATTGCAGGCCATGTGCGTCAGCCGCGTGTTGCGCCACCCTCGGAGGACAGCGGCAATCGTGCAAGCCGAACCCCGGTCAGCCGGGCGCGCCGGTCGGAGAATCGGGCGCTGCGCGAGATCCCGCCCGCCGGCACGCGGCGGTGGCCTCGGCCCGAGACTCGGCCGGAGCCACGAACTCGGCAGCGGAGCGGCGCCGGGAGAGCGCCGAATCGGATGTCGAAACCGACGGCATCGAGACCGAGACGGAGGATCTCTTCGGCGAGCTCGACGAGGACTTCGAAGACGAGGACGAGTTCGCCGGCCTCGACGGGCTTTCGCTCGGAGAGTGCATGGACCTCGTCCGCCGCGACTTCGCGCGCTGTTTCACCGGGAAAGCTCGGGTCCCCGAAACCGCAGCGCCGGGCGAACCCCCGGACGGCGACGAACCGCCAGGGCGAGGTCGACCCCGGCCGGGCGGCGAGACGGCGGCCCCGCTCTCGAGCGCGACGGAGGGCCGCCCCGCCGGGCTCCGAGCTTGGCACCAGCCTCGCGCCGCGACACTAACGCCGGGCGACTCCCGCGCCGACGCCACGGCCGAATCGCCGGCCCCGCCGCCGGCCCGGGGTCGCGATCCGCCCTGAGGGGACGGGCAAAAGCGAACGATTCCGATGACTTTTTGCACGTCGGCTAATCGCTGATCCGGTCGCCGAACAGGCGGAGCAGGTCCGCCACGGTGGCGCATTTCTCCAGGGCCAGGCCGCTGATCTGGATATCCCAGCGATCGAGCACGATCAGCCGGAACTCCGTCCCGCTCAGCGAATCCCAGCCGGTGATCGCGTTCAGCGCCTCGTCGCCGTGCACCGTCCCGGGCGGCTGCAGGGTCGCTTCTTCCATCGCCTCAAAGATTTCCGATCGCCGCATGGCATCCTTCCGCCGGTTCGAGTACGGGGATCTCGCCGAGGATCCGGTCGAGCAGGGTCTCGATCGCCTGAACCGGCCAGTCGCTCGCCTGAAAGGCTACCGACAAGGTCACGGCACCCTGGTATTGCACGGCTCCGAGCAGGAAAAGCGGCATCGGATAGGCTTCGGTCAAGAGAAACACGTCGTCCGGGCTCCTGCCGTCGAATTTCAGGCGCCGATGGTCGATCAGCCCGACATTGGTGAAGGTCGGCGGCGCCGGCCGTGCAAAGCCCGTACGCATCACGCTTTCCAGCATCCGCCGCTTGCGGGCATAGGACATCGAGGCGAGCAAGCGGGAGGCGACCGGGTTCGGGGCACCGGAATAGCCCCATTTCAGCCGCTGGGCTTCGCGCTTGACCAGGTCGAGCGTCGCCTCGAAGCCGGTTCCGGGGTCCGGGTCCAGGGTCACGGTCGCGACCGCGGACAGGTTGCGGATCGCAGGCCGCCGGCTGGCCGGGGTCAGGCGGCGCAGATTGCTCGGCTGCAGCAGGCGGAACCGGTCGGCCCGGCCGCCGGCGAATCCGGGAAAGGCGCGGGCGAGACCGGCGACCAATAGGTCGTGCCGGGTGCAGCGCCGGGAAGCGGCCATGGCGTCCAGCGCCTGGACCCGTTCCGGGGCGATGCGCCGGCGCACGAAGGCCGGCCGGTCCCGGGGCAAGGCGCGCCAGGCCTCGAAGCTCGGTCCGGACAGCCCGTAGACGGTACTGCGGGCATGGCGCAACTCGCCCAGATCGCGCAGGATCAGGCGCAACCTGTCGCGCCAGGTGAAGTCGACCATCCATTCGAAGCTGTCGCGCGAGGCCGGATTGGGCTCCGGCCGATAGGCAGGGTCGGCGGCGAGCCGGCTATAGATCGAGGCCAACTCGTAGCAGCAGTCGAACGCCGCCGCCCCGTCGGCGACGGCGTGGTGGACCGAGACGACGAGCAGATCCTGGGCCGGGCCGCGATGGAGCCGGAGGCGGAACAGCCTGCCCCCGGCCGGCTCCTGCTCGGCCAGCACGGCTCGGATGGCACTCTCTTCGCCGTCGGCCGGGAGGTTCTCGAACCAGGCGATGCCGTCCGGCTCGGCGTGGCGGCGCCACACTGCCTGCCGGCCCTCGGCATCGAGCCGGCACCCCAGGATCGGCTCGGCATCGACCATCAGCCGCGCCGCCCGGGCCAGGCGCGCGGGATCCAGGCGATCGGGGAATCCCAGGAACAGATGGATCATGTTGGCGGTGCCGAATTCGGCGCAGAGCGCCACGATCTGATCCTGGAATTCGGCAGGCAAGCTATCGGGAATGGGCAGGGACATGAGGCGGGCCTCGCGGCGGGAACGGAGCCTTGCGGACGAGGAGCACTATGCCGGAGCCGCTTTCGCCGTGCCAGCATGGCGCGTATGATCGGGCAGCCGCACCAGCGTCGGGCGTCCCCCGGGACTTTGCTCCGGGCGCAGCAGGTGGTACAGGTCTCTCCCGTCGGGGGGCCGGCGGGCCGGGTGGCCCTCTGGCGGGTACTCGCCTCGGCGCGTTGCGGTGGGACGGAGCGGGTATGGACGAGAGGGTCGGACCGACGGATGCTGCGGCGCGGCGCCGGGCAGCGCCGGATCGCCGGCGGATTCGGTTGCGCCATTACCGGGATCTGGGCAATGTCGCGTCGCCCCATCTGCATTGGCTCCCGACTCCCCTCCCCAGCATCGGGCCGAAGAAACGGCTGATCTATGCGCCGGTGCGCCGGGTCGGCCGCTTCGACAGTCTGCGCATCACCTGGATCTTCATCCGGTTGCTGTTCGGCAATCTGTGGCGGAAAGTGCGGGGACGATACGACCCGGCCGACGCTGCGAGCCGGCTGCGCACGGTGCTGGAGGATCTCGGCGGCCTCTGGGTCAAGCTCGGGCAGCTCATGTCGCTCCGGCCGGACGTCTTGAGTGCCGCCTTCTGCGACGAACTGGCCAAACTGCAATACCGGGCGGTGGGGTTTCCCCCCGAGGAGTCGATCGGGCTGATCGAGCGGGAATTGGCCGCCTGCGGGACGACGATCGAGGCCGAGTTCGAGAGCCTCACGGCCGAGCCCTTCGCTGCGGCCTCGATCTCCCAAGTCCATCGCGGCCGGCTGCGCCGGCCGAATCTCGACGTCATCGTCAAGGTCATGCGCCCGGGCATCGGCGAGGTGTTCCGGCGCGACATCCGGCTCTTGCGGGTCTTCGCCGGGATTCTCGGCCTGCTGCCGTCGGTCAAGCCCCTGCGCCTCGACAAGGCGCTGGCCGAACTCGACCAGATCATGCTCGAGGAGTCGGATTTTCGCTACGAGGCGTCGAACATGCGGCGGATGCGCAAGCTGCTCACCGACGACACAGTCTATATTCCCAAGCTGATCCGCCGCCTGTCGACTCAGACTGTCCTGGTCATGGAATACGTGATGGGCGTGTTGATGTCGGACTACATCGCCCTCAAGATTGCGGCTCCGGATCTTCTCGACCTCTGGGAAGACGAGAACGACATCGAGCCGGAACTGGTCGGGCAGCGACTGTTCCTCTCCTTCCTGCGCCAGCTGATGGAAGAGAATTTCTTCCATGCCGATCTGCATCCGGGCAACATCATCCTGCTGCGCGGCAGCCGGGTGGCGCTGATCGATCTGGGCAGCGTCGGCTCGGTCGACCGCGATTTTCTCTGGATCTACCAATCGATGCTCCGGGCCTTGGGCCAGCGCGATTTCGGCAAGGCAGTCGACATGCAGTTGCGCGCCTCGGACGGACTGCCCGTGGGCAATCTGGCCGAACTGCGCTCGGAACTGATCCGCAGCTACCGCGCCTGGGCGACGCGCGCCGGCATCGACGCCCTGCCCTATCAGGAGCGCAACGTGCTCGCCGGCAGCAACGAGGCGGGAGCCATTCTGGTGCGCTGGGGCGTCTCCCAGAACTGGGATCTGATCAAGCTCGGCCGGACCTGGGCGACGCTCGACAGTTCGCTCGCCTGGCTCTACCCGGACATGAACTATTTCGAGATATTCAAACTCTATTTCCGCGAGACGAGCCGCCGGATGCTGAAGAAGCATTTCAATCTGGCCGGCTTGCTCGATCAGGTCGGCGGTTTCGCCGCCACCTGCGAAGACTACAACATGATGTTGGCGCCGCTGCTGCGCAAAGAGACCCTGACGTTCCAGGCGGTCGCCTCCAAGTCGGCCCGGATCGGCGCCAGCGTGGTCGGACTGGTCCAGATCGGCCTGATCTTCGGGATGCTCGTCCTGGTCTACAATTTCATCGCGCAGAGGCACGCGGGCCTGATCGAAGCCCTGCCGGTCGCCATCCTGGCCCCGCTCCGACTCGACCTGCCGCAATTCGACGAATTCTGGTGGGTGATGATGCTGCTGGCTGCCATCATCGCCCTGTTCACGACCCGGCGAATGCGCCGCGAGCTCCTGCGCGAGGATTGACCGAATCCGACTTCGACCGAAGCGGCTGGCCGAGGGGCCCGTCCTACTCGGCCGCCTTCCGCCGAATATCCTGGATCAACCGGGTCAAGACCCGGCCCGGCCCGATCTCCTCGAAAATCGGGTCCGGCTCGGCCAGGAGCCAGCGCACCGAATCGACCCAGCGGACGGAGTGGTCGATCTGCTCGACGAGGGTGGCGGCGACGGCATCGTCGCGGTAGGGCCGGGCGGTGACGTTGGCGATCACCGGCAAGGTCAAGGGCCGAAACGAGAATCCGCCGAGGAAAGCGGCGAAGGCGTCCCGCACCGGCTTCATATGGCGGGAATGGAAGGCGGTCTTGACCTTGAGTGGCACCACTTGCGCGCCGGCCGCGGCCAGGACCGGCCCCATGCGCTCCAGCTCGGCGAGCGGGCCGGCGAGCACGGTCTGGGACGGCGAATTGTAGTTGGCGACATCGATCGCCAGCGCGCCCTCCTGCCCGAGCAGCGCCACCACCCGGCCGGCATCGAGGCCGAGCACCGCCGCCATGCCGCCGCCCTCGATCGCGCCCATCAAGGCCCCGCGCTTCTGGACGAGACGCAGTCCGGTCGCGAAATCGAACGACTCGGCGGCGAGCAGGGCCGCATATTCGCCCAGGCTGTGGCCGGCGACGAAATCCGGCTCGCCCGCTTGCCGGATCCGGTCGAAATAGGCCAGCGCGCTCACGACATAGAGGGCCGGCTGGGTGAATTCGGTCCGGTCGAGACGGGTCCCGTCATCCTCCAGGCACAGCGCGCGGATGGAATAGCCCAGCACCTCGTCCGCCTCGGCGACCCGTTCCGGGAAACGCTCGAACAGGTCGCGCCCCATGCCGCGGGCTTGCGAGCCTTGACCCGGGAAGACGAAAATCCTGGTCACGCCAGCGCCGCGGTCGCGAGGTCCATGGTGTAGCGGTCGCGGCCGAACTGGTTGATCGAGGGCAGGGCCACGGTCGCGCGGCCCAGTTCCTGGCGCACGAAACTGGCGAGCGTCCCCGAGGGGCCGGCTTCGACGAAGCGGCAGGGGCCGGACGCGGCGAGGTTCCGGATCGTTTCGCGGAAACGGACGGCACCGCGCGCGACTCGCCATAAATGACCCGGATCGCCGTCCGCGATCCTGCCGCCCGTCGCCGCCGAGACGACCGGCAGACTCGCCGGCCCGCGCGGGAACCGGTCGACGACCCGGCGAAAAGCCGGTCCGACCGGGTCGAGCAGCGCCGAATGGAACGGGTAGCGCACCGGCAGGCGGACCCAGATGACTTGGCGGGCGTCGAGCGCCCGGCCGAGTGCGGGCAGATCGCGCGCGCGCAGGGCCAGGACGAAGTGGCGGCTGGTGTTGAACGCCGCCGGTTCGCAGAGAATCGCGATCTCGGGAAGGTCGGCCAATGCCTCGCGCGCCTCGAGGATGGCCACCATCGCGCCCGGGTCCATTCCCTCGACGATCACCCGGGACAGCTCCGCGACCAGGCGAAACGCGTCTTCCAGCGCGAATTGGCCGGCGACCGTCGCGGCCACCGTCTCACCCAGGCTGTAGCCCAGCAGGAGGTCGGGAACGATGCCGCGGGCGCGCAGGGCCGCTGCCAGGCTGTAGCTCACGGCGAGCAGAGCCGAGCACGATTCGAGCTGATCGTCGAAGCTCTCGCTCTCGCTCAGCGGCCGGTCGAAGACGATGCGGCTCAGCCGGCGCCCGCCGATCGGCCCGGCCGCATCGTCGCACAGGTCCATCGCCGCCCGAAACGCGCGATCGGTCTCGTAGAGCTCCCGCCCCATCTGATAATACTGGGCACCCTGGCCCGGGAACATCATGACGGTCCGCAACCGATCGGCGGGCGAGCGAGGATAGTCTTCCATGATAGCGCGTGAAATACCTCGGTATGATGCCCGGATCGCGAACCTAGCAAAGATCGGTGCGGGAGGACAAGCGACGTGCCGCTGCCGCTGAACCCGGGCCAGGCAGTGGTGTGGTGGCTCGCCCTCGACGGCGTCGGCGAGCCGTGCTGGCCGCGTTGGGCAGCGCTGCTCGATGAAGAGGAAACGGCGCGGGCCGGGCGGTTCCATTTCGCCGCGGACCGACAGCAATTCATCGCCGCCCATGCGCTCGCGCGCACCATGCTCGCCACCTTCGGCAGCCGTCCGCCGGCGGCCTGGCGCTTCGCTCCGGGGCCCAAGGGCAAGCCGGCCCCGATGCCGCCGGAAGGCCATCCGCCGCTGTCGTTCAATCTCTCCCACACCAGAGGATTGGTCGCCTGCGTGGTCGCGCGCGGCCTCGATGCCGGTGTCGATGTCGAGGCGACCGACCGGCAGCGCCTCGACCTCGCGATCGCCGAGGCCTATTTCGCGCCCTCCGAGGTGGCATTGGTGCGCGCGGCCGGAGCGGGCGCCGGCCGCGATCTCTTCTTCCGGTTCTGGACGTTGAAGGAGTCCTATATCAAGGCGACCGGAGAGGGCCTGAGCCGGCCGCTCGACTCCTTCGCGTTCACGCTCGACCCGATCCGGCTGAGGACGGATCCGCCTCGGCCGGGGCCTTGGCGGTTCGACCAGCTCCGCCCGACCGAGCGGCACTTGATGGCCGTGGCACTGGGCGGAAGGGAGGCGGCGGAACTCTCGATCAGGGAGGTCCGTCCGGAGGATTTCTAGTAGGGTTTTTCCGAAATTCCAACTACCTGTCCGGCGGCACGGCCCCCGCACCCGACCCTGTGCCTTCCGCGCTTTTCGCGCAGCTCGCTTCGCCACCGGAGCGCTACGCTTTCGCTCGGCGCTCCCTCGATGGGGGCGGAGGCCAAAAAACGTTTCAATATCAAGCGCTGTCCCCCTTGGGGGCGAGGGTTGGCCGAGGGGGTGGCCGCCGTCAACTATGCGCCCGGTCGTACAGCCCTGCTCGAGCCTCTCGGAATTTCGAAAACGCCATGTCAGCACCCGCCGCCGCGATCACGGCGGGTCGCTCCCGGTGGCCGGGGTTTCGACCGGCGGCTTCTCTCCCGCCGGCGGGGCCGCGACGGCGGGCCGCAGGTCGGGGTGGTAGTCTCGGAAGGGCGAACCCGGGGGCTTGGTCTGGATTTCTTCGATCGCCCAGTCCTCCTCCGCCCATAGGCTCCAATCGACCGCGACGCCGAGATCCCGGCAGAGGGCGGCGACGATCGCGCCGAGCGGGCGATCGCCGATGAAATCTTCGAAGCTCTCCTCGTCGTCGAGCCGTTCCTGCAGATCGTTGCGGATCGACTCCCGGCCTGTTTCCGAGCCCGGCAGATCGGCGATCGCCTCGCCGACGATGCGCCCGATTTCGGCGCGCTTCCGGTTCTGCCGTTGGGAGTCGTCGCCGGCGGGTGCCGGCTTCGCTGCGCCGGCCGATGCCGGCTCGGCCGAGTCGTTCCGGCGGGTCCGGCCCCGGGCTTCCGCTTTCGCGTCCCGCGCCCTGCCCCGTTCGAAGAAGTGCTCTTCGAGCGCCCAGCACCGGCGCACCGCGCGGGAGATTCGTTCGAAGATGAGGCCGATATCGGTACCGCCCCTTCCCAGAAACGTCGCTTGCGCCGCGGCCAGTTCCATGACCGCCCGTCCGGGATCGACCCGGCCGGTCATCAT